>ERZ860508.32-NODE-32-length-120826-cov-9.593305_pt1 | contig 120826 bp, 118 predicted proteins | sample MGYA00509976_ERZ860508 | MGnify/ENA primary metagenome ERZ860508 (study PRJEB30046, sample SAMN00715242) | human gut metagenome | study: EMG produced TPA metagenomics assembly of the A metagenome-wide association study of gut microbiota in type 2...
CTGGCTGTCCAAGACGACGCAATGGAATTCTTTCAATCATAGGTTCGATAACTTCCTTTGGCACAGCTTTCATCATATCAGTTTCTGTAATCCCAGGTGCAACAGCATTAACACGAATACCTTTAGGTCCTAGTTCTCTTGCTAATGATACAGTCAATCCGTTTACTGCAAACTTCGATGCCGGATAAGCAACCCCACTTGGCTGTCCCGAAATACTCACCATGGAAGAAGTTGAGAGAATGACCCCCTTGCCTCTTGCCACCATACATTCTGCTGCTACACGAGTAGTATTAAATACTCCTTTTACATTTAGGTCAATGACTTTATCAAAAGTCTCCTCTGTATAATCCATAAATGAGGTATTTTCTGAAATTCCTGCATTATTTACCAGTATGTCGACACATCCATATTTTTCAGTTGCCTCTTTAAAAGCCTTTCTGACAGACTCCATGCTTGCCAGATTTGGACTAATTCCAGCAACTATTGCATTGGGATATTTCTCTTTTAATTTATCTACAGCAACATCTGCTGATTCCTGTGAACTTGCTGCCAACACAACTGAAGCACCTTCCTTCAAGAATTTATCAGCTGTAGCAAATCCTATACCACGACTGCCACCCGTAATGATTGCAACTTTATCTTTTAATCTCATTTAGACTACCTCCTTACTTAGTTTGTAGCTACATTATAAGCAAAAGGTAAATTATTTTCTGTGATATCATCACAAAATAATTGATTCATTCACTGCAAAATATAAGAACCACCTTTCTGCCTTGATCTTGGTGGTTCTTTGTGTCATATATGAAATTTCTGAGAGTCTTAATAAAGAGAAACACAAGATTAGTAGCGACGATTTCCTTGCTTTCTGCGATTATCTTCTCTAAACCTGCTACTTCTTCTGTCGAAGCAATATGAAGTCAAAAATCATCTATTCATAAGCCACCTCTTCGACCTTTATGTATCTTTTTATTACCTCCCCACCATGAAGATAAGCCCTAACATCCGGCTGTAATTGTGTTACCATCCTTTTCACCTACTTATAAAATTCATCATCAACTATATGGAATGTCTCAAGGTACTCATCAAATATTTTTAAATTCACAAGTACTAACTGACCTAACTTATAGATTGCTTTGGCATCCTTAGCCCTTTGCATAAACTTTGATACGCCCATATGGTACATTTCTGCTCCTTCGCTATATCTTACAAACTTTGTATTACCATTCTTCTTAAATTCCTGATATGCCTTTGTGTGTTCCATGCGATTCTCCTTTCGGTATTTCAATTGTTCCTATAACGCAAAAAGAGGACATCTTCTAAATTTCTTTAGAAAATGTCCTCTAAGTAATACAATCTTTAATTTTTCAGACTAAGCAATCTGTACTAACCTGTACTAATCTTTCTTTGACTATGCCAAAAATTGGTCAAATCTTGGTCAAAACCCCTTGACCAACTATATATTTTAGTACATCCAAGTGCTGAAACCCTTGATTTTCCTGCATTCTTACTTATCAATAGACTTCATTGTCGGGAATAATAAAACATCTCTGATCGCCTGGCTGTCTGTCAACAGCATAACCAGACGGTCGATACCATAACCGATACCACCTGTAGGCGGCATACCGATTTCCAATGCATTTAAGAAATCTTCGTCTGTATGTTCTGCTTCGTCATCGCCTGCTGCAGCATTTGCATCCTGCTGGGCGAAACGCTCTCTCTGATCGATTGGATCATTTAACTCGGAGTATGCATTACACATTTCCCATGTGTTGATGAATAACTCGAAACGCTCTACTTTCTCCGGATCAGAAGGTTTCTTCTTGGTAAGTGGAGAGATTGCGAGTGGATGATCCATGATAAAGGTTGGCTGGATCAGTTTTTCCTCACAGAACTCCTCGAAGAATAAGTTGATGATATCGCCTTTTGTATGGCGCTCCTCGAACTCAACACCTTTTTCTTTTGCAAGTGCTTTTGCTTCCTCATCAGATGTTACTGTATCAAAATCAATTCCGGTATATTTCTTGATCGCATCGTTCATTGTCAGACGCTCAAATGGCTTACCAAGATCGATTTCCATACCATTGTAAGTAATTTTTGTGGAACCGCATACTTTCTCTGCAAGATAACGGAACATGCTCTCTGTCAGTTCCATCATACCTTCATAGTCTGTATATGCCTGATATAATTCCATTAATGTAAATTCCGGGTTATGTCTGGTGTCTACACCTTCATTACGGAATACACGGCCGATCTCAAATACTCTTTCAAGACCACCAACGATCAGTCTCTTTAAGTAAAGTTCCAGAGAGATACGAAGTTTTACATCCTCATCGAGTGCATTGTAATGTGTCTCAAAAGGTCTTGCTGCAGCACCACCTGCATTGGATACAAGCATTGGTGTCTCAACTTCCATGAAGTCTCTCTCTGCAAGGAAATTACGGATTTCTTTAATGATCTTGGAACGTTTGATGAATACTTCTTTGCTCTCCTGGTTCATGATCAGATCGACATATCTCTGGCGATAACGCATATCGGTATCGGTCAGACCGTGGAATTTTTCCGGAAGAATCTGAAGACTCTTGGATAACAGAGTCATCTCCTCTGCATGAATGGAAATCTCACCTGTCTTTGTACGGAAAACATATCCTTTGATACCATAAATATCACCGATATCTGATTTTTTGAAATCAGCATAGGATTCCTCGCCGATCGCATCTCTTGCCACATAAACCTGGATACGTCCGTCTCTGTCCTGAATGTTACAGAAAGATGCTTTTCCCATAACACGTTTGAATAACATACGTCCCGCAATTGAGACATGAAGTGGCTGTGCATCCATGATCTCTCTGCGTTCATTGTAATCGTTGTTGATAACTTCCTTAGCTTCCTCCTCGCTTAAGCCCTCTGTTACCGGTGCTTTGCGGTCGCCAAGAATTTTTGCTTCGTGCTCCTCATAGAGTGCCTTTGCATCTGTTGTATGATGTGTCTGGTCATACTTTGTTATTACAAAAGGATCTTTGCCTGCTTCCTGCAGGTTTGCTAATTTTTCACGGCGTACTTTTAAAAGCTGGTTGATATCCTGCTCTTTTGCCTGTCCGCCCTTCTGATTGTTCTGTTCCGCCATTTTCATCCTCCATATGGCTGTTTGATCGTCCACATTTTGCAGATATTTTCTATCCTTCTTCAGCAAAATCACGTGTACTAAAAAAACAGTCTTAGTTTGCTCTGTGAATGGAAAGTACTTTGTACTCAAACTCTCCACCTGGTGTTTCAACTTTTACAATATCTCCTACCTGTTTGCCAAGTAATGCTTTTCCTACAGGGGATTCGTTGGAAATTTTTCCTTTTAAGCTGTTTGCTTCTGTGGAACCAACGATTTTATATTCTAATTCCTCATCAAATTCGATATCTAAGATTTTAACGTTGCATCCAATGCTGATCTTGTCGAGGTCAACTTCCTCCTCTACAACTACTTCTGCATTTTTTAAGATTTTTTCAATATCTTCGATACGAGCTTCGATATCTCTCTGCTCATCTTTTGCTGCATCATACTCAGCGTTCTCGGAAAGATCTCCCTGTTCTCTTGCTTCTTTGATCTTAGCAGCAACTTCTTTTCTTCTTACTACTTTTAAATCCTGTAATTCGTCTTCAAGCTTCTTAAGTCCTTGATAAGTCAGAATGTTTTTCTTGTCCATCTCGTTTACCCTTCTTTGTAATTACTTTCTTATTCCCTTTCCGGCATTGCCGGATTTTGTATGTGCGGGATTCTCGCACGCTTTTGTGCCCGAGTTGTCTTTCTGCTCAGTCTGAGTAGAATGCCTCTTCAAATCTGTCTCTTCCGGGCTTTTTTTTCTTGTTTTGTCTGCTCTTGACAATCACAGTATTATAACCGAAAGGCACTATGATGTCAAGATTTTCGGCTATTTCCCAAGGTTTCTTGTGGATTGGGATGTATTTTTTCCCCTGAGCCAGAACGTTGAAATAGCAGCACCCTTCCCATTCAAAATCCAAAACAAGTGTATCTCCCACCTCGGTCCGCATGTCTGCTCTGTCCGCCACGCCTCCCATGCCGGAAGATGCGTGGCATTTTAACTGCTTTTTTGAGAAAAAAAGAGGCATAAGTCCGTTATCCTCATAGACTTGTTCTGCAAATGCGCTAAAATGCGCCGGGCGGTCCGTATAGACCGTGAGGTAGTTTAACTCATCCGCAAGCTGCTCTAATACTTCATCCACCCCCGCAGGCTCAAAGATACTTTTTTCCACGGATTCCTCATCGATAATCTCCAGATGCAGTTTTTCCGGCGATATGTTTTTCTCTTTTAGGATCTGTCCGAATACAGGGACAAAATCCCGAAGAAATACGTTGGAGTATGACATTTCCGGATGTCCCTCCACGGATTTTTAATTATTATATGCCAATACCTCTTCAAATAATGCCTTAAGCTGTTCATAATTTTCCACTTCACAGATTTTTGCGCGGAGCTTTGAAGAGTTTTTGTACCCTGCCGTATACCACGCCGCATGTTTGCGCATTTCGCGGATTCCGGTGTACTCACCTTTGAATTCGATCTGCATTTTCGCATGGCGCAAGATCATGTCTGTCACTTCGCGAAAAGTCGGCTTCTCTAATTTTTCTCCGGTCTCAAAGTAATGTAAAATCTGTTTAAAGATCCACGGATTTCCCTCGGCTCCCCTGGCGATCATAAATCCGTCGCAGTGTGTCTCATCCTGCATGCGGATCACATCCTCCGCAGTTAAGATGTCACCATTTCCAATGACGGGAATAGACACTGCTTCTTTTACCTGGCGGATGATGTCCCAGTCCGCTTTCCCGGAATAGAACTGTTCTCTCGTTCTGCCGTGTACCGCAATGGCAGCCGCACCGGACTCCTCGGCGATATGTGCCATTTCCACTGCATTGATATGCTCATCATCAAATCCTTTGCGGATTTTTACAGTCACAGGCTTTTTGATCGCCCTTGCTGTTTTCTCGATGATTTTTCCGGCAAGAAGCGGATTTTTCATTAAAGCAGAACCGTCTCCATTGTTCACGACCTTCGGAACCGGGCAGCCCATGTTGATGTCTAAGATATCAAACGGTCTCTCCTCGATCTGTTTTGCAATCTCACTCATGATATCCGGATCTGAACCAAAGAGCTGCAGAGAAACAGGGTTTTCCCTCGGATCTATCGTCAAAAGTTCCTCGGTATTTTTATTTTTGTAAAGAATTGCCTTGGCACTGACCATTTCCATGCACAAAAGCCCTGCGCCCTGCTCTTTGCATAGCAAGCGAAATGGCAGGTCCGTTACCCCTGCCATTGGTGCTAAGATTAAATTGTTTTCTAAAGTTACATTTCCGATCTGCAGCTTTCGAATTGAATTCATTGTATTTTTCCTTACGCTATTTTATTCTACCGGATTTACGGTTCTGTTTTTTGTAAATCAGGTTCATTCCCTTTAATGTCAGGTTTGGATCATAGACATCGATCATGGTTGTCTCGTTTGCGATGATACGTCCAAGTCCTCCGGTGGCTACTACTTTGATCTCGCCTAAATTTGCCTCCTCTTTCATGTGGCGGACAATGTACTCCGTCTGTCCGATCTGACCGTACACCAGACCTGCCTGCATACTTGTGATCGTCTCTTTTGCGAGGATGCTGTCCGGCTTTTTGATCTCGATCTCCGGAAGCTTTGCAGCATCTTCCCAAAGTGCTTTCGCTGAAATACGGATTCCAGGCGCTGTGACACCGGATACAAACGCACCGTTTGCATCTACGAGATCATATGTGGTTGCAGTACCAAAATCAAGCACAAGTACCGGACCGCCGTAAAGCTCATAGGCAGCCGCAGCGTCAACGATACGGTCTGCACCGATCTGGCGCGGGTTCTCGGTAACAATACGGATTCCTGTTTTTGTTCCCGGTTCGATCACGATTGGGCGGATGTTTAAATATTTGACCACTGCTCCCTCCAAAGAATGCATCACATTTGGAACAACCGATGCGATGATTGCATCCTGGATCTCGTCGCAGTGAATATTGTTTTTCTCTAATAAATTAGTGAGAAGCATTCCGTACTCATCTGAAGTACGCGGCATCTTCGTTGTCATTCGAAAACATGCTACAATCTCGTCTCCCTTGAATACACCTACTGTAATGTTTGTGTTTCCCACATCAATTGTAATGATCATCTCAATTCTCCTATTCCTCTAATTTATCAAAAATTACTTTGTAATATAATTCCAGTCCACGGAGCAGATCTTCGTTTTTCTGACGAAGTTCTTTGATCTTCAATCCGCTTCCGATGTCATCATATAACAGGTCATCCTCGTTGTATGCTGTTTTAAATTCCAGATTGCCTTCCTCGTCAAACACAAGCTGGAGAATTCCACCGATGTCTGCACAAAAAAGTACACACATGACTTTTAGTTGGTTTTTGATCTCATCCGGAAGATTTTTAAAATTCTCATTGATATAGAACTTCTGATTGTAAGCACTTGCGCCGCAAAGCACAAGTTCCTCTGGTGGCTTGATTTTATTTATTTTCTTATTTTCACTCATTTTCTTTTCCTGTTTATTATAAATATTGGGCTGGCGGACATTTCATAGTTCTCACTCTTTGCGCGCAAGCTTTAGCTTGCATAAATGCGTTTGTCACACATAGCCGTAGATTCCTCTTACCGATACCTCGCCTGTGGAAACAAGCTTTCTGCTCTCCCACGTATCCACGATCAGCTCTCCCTTCGGCGTGATTCCCATGGCTTTTCCCTCAAATGGTTCCTTCGGATCAAGCACTTTCACCTGCTGATGCATGTTCACAAGGTGTGAATTGTATTCGTTCACAAGACCGGACAGATCCTCTGTCTGTAAAAAGATCTCATAGTAATGCTCAAAAGCTTCCCAGATCCGTTCTACCAGTTCTGCCCTGTGATAATGTTCTTTTGTTTCCATAAAAAGAGAGGTTGCAACAGACTCGATCTCCTTCGGAAAACTTTTGTTCTGAACGTTGATTCCGATTCCCACTACAATATGATTTACATAATCAAATTGTGCGCTCATTTCGGTCAGAATCCCGCACACTTTTTTCCCACTCATAATGATGTCGTTCGGCCATTTGATACCGGCTGGTCTGCCTGTCATATCTGTGATTGCCTTTGAAACAGCGAGTGCCGTCACTAATGTGATCATGGAAGCATGATTCGGATCGATCTCCGGTTTTAACACCAGCGTCATCCAGATTCCCTGACCTGCCGGGGAATCAAAGCCTCTGCCCCTGCGTCCTTTTCCTGCGTCCTGCCGCTCCGCAATGACATAGGTTCCATTCGGCGCGCCCTCTTCTGCCAGTTGCTTTGCTCTGGTGTTTGTGGAATCCACCACATCAAAAAAAGCAATTTTTTCACCGATCCACTTTGTCTTACGGACGCTCTGCAATTCGCTCTCACTTAAGATATCCGGTACCGAAACAAGGTGGTAACCTTTGTTCTGGACTGCCTCGATCTCATAGCCAGCCTCTTTCAGCTGATTGATCGCTTTCCAGACAGCGGTCCGTGAAACGCCAAATTTTTCACATAATTCCTGCCCGGAGACATATCCGTCTGTCTCGCGGAGCAGGGCAAGTATCTCTGTTTTCATGTGTTACTCCATATTTCTGATATAGCATTTTACATCCGTAGTTATGTCTATCTGAAGACATTCCGGGCTTTTAGTCAGCCAGTGTTGCGAGCATAACAGCCTTGATCGTATGCATTCTGTTTTCCGCCTCGTCAAAGACAACAGACTGTGCACTCTCAAATACCTCATCGGTCACTTCCAGTTCGCTGTAGCCGAATTTCTCGTAAACTTCTTTTCCGATCTTTGTTTTCAGATCATGGAACGCTGGCAGACAGTGCATGAAAATGGCTGTATCTTTTGCCTGATCCATGACTGCCTTATTCACCTGATATGGCATCAGGTCGTTCAGACGCTCTGCCCAGACTTCGTCCGGTTCACCCATAGATACCCATACATCTGTGTAGATAACATCTGCGTCTTTTGCTGCCTCTGCGACATTCTCTGTCAATGTAATAGCTGCACCTGTCTCTTTTGCAACGTTTTTGCAGTATGTTACCAATTCATCATTTGGAAAATATTTTTTATTGGTACATGCTACGAAATCCATACCGAGTTTTGCACAGGTTACCATCAGGGAATTGCCCATGTTGTAGCGGGCATCGCCCATGTATACGAATTTGATTCCTTTTAAAGTTCCAAGATGTTCGCGAATGGTAAGCATATCGGCTAACATCTGTGTCGGATGAAATTCATTGGTCAGACCGTTCCAGACCGGAACACCTGCGTATTTTGCAAGTTCTTCCACGATGTCCTGACCATATCCTCGGTACTCGATACCGTCAAACATACGTCCTAATACTCTTGCAGTGTCCGGGATGCTCTCCTTTTTCCCAATCTGGGAACCGCTTGGATCAAGGTATGTAACGTGCATTCCAAGATCATGCGCTGCAACCTCAAAAGAGCAGCGGGTACGGGTGCTGGTCTTTTCAAAGATCAGTGCAATGTTTTTTCCAATCAGGCTGTCGTGTAAAATGCCTTCTTTTTTCTTCTTTTTCAGATCTGCTGCAAGGTCGATCAGGTATAAGATTTCCTCCGGTGTATAATCCATTAGTTTTAAAAAATTACGTCCTTTTAAGTTCATATTCTTACCGTCCTTTTCTATAAAACAGAACAGGGCTGCCGTGGAAACTTTTCCTGCGGCAGCCTCGTTTTTTCATGCTTAATTCTCTTTTCCGATCTCAACAACAGATTTTGCAAGACCTGCAATTCCCTGAATCTCGGAAGGGATAATAATCTTGGTAGCTTTTCCGTCGGCTGCCTTTGCAAATGCCTCTAAGCTCTTTAACTGAAGGACACCTGCATCCGGTGCTGCTTCTTTTAACATGCGCAGACCGTCTGCATTTGCCTGCTGAATTTTAAGAATAGCTTCTGCCTGACCTTCTGCCTCGCGGATTGTAGCTTCCTTGTGAGCCTCTGCGCGAAGGATTGCTGCCTGTTTTTCTGCCTCTGCATCAAGAATGGCAGATTCTTTCTTACCTTCTGCAACAAGGACTGTGGATTTTTTCTCACCTTCCGCACGGAGAATGGCTTCACGACGTTCACGCTCTGCCTTCATCTGTTTCTCCATTGCATCCTGGATGGCTGCTGGTGGAATGATATTCTTTAATTCCACACGATTTACTTTGATTCCCCAAGGATCTGTTGCAACATCAAGAGATGCTCTCATCTTGGTATTGATCGTCTCTCTGGATGTCAGTGTCTCATCTAATTCAAGATCACCGATGATGTTACGAAGTGTTGTGGCAGTCAGATTCTCGATTGCCATGATTGGATTCTCAACTCCGTATGCATAAAGCTTCGGATCTGTGATCTGGAAATATACAACGGTGTCAATCTGCATGGTTACATTATCTTTTGTAATAACCGGCTGTGGTGGAAAGTCAACAACCTGCTCTTTTAAAAGCACTTTTTTCGCCACGCGGTCAATAAATGGTGCTTTGAAATGAAGTCCTACAGACCAGGTGGTAAGATATCCTCCTAAACGTTCAACAACAATTGCATTGGCCTGTGGCACGATCTTAATACATGAAACTGCGATTGCAAGCGCAACCAGAATGAGCACAACAAGTGCGATAAGTAAACCCATAATATTCCCTCCATCATTTTGCTTGTATTATTTTTTGTCTTCAGAGACATTCTTATTCCGCCATGCGCATTTGCAGTCAGAATCGATTCTGTCCCTGTTACGTTCCATATTACTATATTTGCTTACAGAATACAAACAAAAAATTGAGGATGCCCCTTTAAGACATCCTCAACCTATTTTTAATAAAATACATGGTTTCCGATCACAACTCCTGCATGACCTGAACTTGCACGCCGAAAGCATGTTGCTCCGCCTGTATTGTCTGTTCCATTTAAAGCTTCCTGTGCTGCCTGTAAGCAGGACTGCTTTGGTCCTCTTGCTGCTACACTTGCAACCGTTCCTGCTCCTGCAGGTGGGAACTGGCTCTTCTGATAAATTACATCATGAACTGTACTTGGATAGCCACCCGCTCTGACACGGTTCATGATAACTGCGCCAACTGCAAGCTGTCCCTCATAAACTTCGTTTCCAGCCTCACACTGAATGATTGCTGCAAGCAGCGTCACATCATCTACCGACGCCTCAACTGCCTCGTTCTGCACGGTTGTCACCTCTGTTACCTGTGCAGCCTTCTTTGCAGCTTCTTCCTCGGCAATTCTTGCCAATTCAGCCTGTTCTTCTTCAATCGTGACGCCTTCGCCAAGTGCTAAAGAAGTTGTCACATAGTCTGCACTGACATAACGGGTTGTTCCGCCATAGACAACTGCAACCCATTCATCATCTGTTTCCACGCTGGAATCTACTTTTAAGGTAGTCCCCTCAGAAACTGCTGTGATAACGGAAGCGTTCTCATCTGCCTCGCTTCTGATACGGAGTCCATTCGTAAGAACCTCTGCCTCTGTATCAAAATTCTGCTGCGCATAAGTAAGTGCCTCTGTTCCTGTGACACAGTAATCGTTGTTCACATATCCGTCTACATTTCCAGATGCAACATGTGTCCATGCGTCTCCTGTCTCCTGGATCTCGGCAACATCACCTTTGTATAATTTTCCTACGATCTGTGCGTCCGGATCTGCAGAAGCCCTGACATATAAATAGTCATTGACATCTGCCATAAGACAGTTCTGCCAGATCTGTTCTTCCTCTGTCTGTGCGCTGTCCTCCGTGGAAGCATCAGCAGTTTCTGTAACTTCGTCTGCTGTCACAGCTTCATCCTGTGCGGCGCTCTCTTCTGACGCATCTTCTGCTGTTTCTGCATCATTTTCCTCACCGGATGTCACGCGTGCGATACTGGTCTGCTCCACATTGGCATCTGCCATTTCAATATATTCGTAGGCATCGCTCTCGTACCGGCTCATCGATACTGCGATTCCTGCTATTCCATTTGTAGCTAAGTCCGTCGTTGTTGTCTGTGCTGCCACACCTGTTTTATAATCCGCTGGTGCAGCCTGTGCGACTGAGGTCATTACTACCACTGACATGGCAACTGCAACTGCTCCTGCCGCTCTTTTCTTTAAATTCATAGAAACCTCCATCAGTGTCATTACTAAATAATATTACACCTTTGTTGTGTTTTATTCATAATTGTTACAATTGTTACGGATTTATTACAGGAGCGATTATAGCAAACGGATATGAAGTTGTCAAGTTTTAGGAAAAAACCTCGGTCAGCACTGCATCGAGGAGTTTTTCCGGTGCCTCTTTTTCTGCGTGTTCGCAGGCTTTTTCACCACTCTGTTTTTCCTGTGGCTGCTGCGTGATCTCCTGTGCGAGCAGCTCCTGTTTCTCCGATATATTTTTCAATGTTTCTGTAAAAAGAAGTACCTGTTCTTTTTCCCTCTTTTTCCAGCGGTTTATCTTATGTAATGCGACCAGTTCGAGCAGAATGAGCAGCAATGCTGCCGCCACAAGCAGCTCGTCTGAATAAAAATCCATTATCTGAAACACTTTTTCCATAATATACGACCTCTTTTTCCTGATGATCCGGCTGCATGGATATAATAAGGAATAAAAACTTCCCTGATCCGGCATCCATTTTATGAGTCCATTATAAAAATGTTTTCTTTATTTGAAAAGGGACTTGCCCTGTAAATCAACCGCAAGTTCCGACAAAAAACGAACAGTCATTTTCTTGACTTTTTTGCATATGGGTATTATAAATATGGAAGAATTGAAGTGCAGAATCGACGCATTTTTGCACAGAAAGGACTTCTTATGAAAAAAATCGTAATGACCGGTGGCGGTACAGCCGGACATGTAACACCGAACATCGCCCTGATGCCTGCGCTTCGCAGTGAGGGATATGAAATTTCCTATATTGGTTCCTACGAGGGAATCGAAAAAGGGTTGATCGAGGCCCAGAAAGTTCCTTATTACGGAATTTCTTCCGGAAAACTGAGAAGATATTTTGATGTAAAGAATTTTTCTGATCCATTTAAAGTGATCAAAGGCTATTACCAGTCGATCCGTCTTTTAAAAAAGATTAAACCGGATGTTGTATTCTCCAAGGGTGGGTTTGTGTCAGTTCCTGTCGTTCTTGCGGCAAAGCACTGCAAAATCCCAGCGATCATCCATGAATCCGATATCACACCGGGACTTGCCAATAAACTCGCCATTCCAAGTGCGACAAAAGTATGCTGCAATTTCCCTGAAACCATGAAGTATCTTCCGGAAGGAAAAGCAGTTCTTACCGGATCTCCAATCCGTCAGGAATTATTGAATGGCAATCCTTCCAACGCGGTAAAACTCTGCCGTTTTGAAAACACTGACAAACCGGTCATCTTAATCATTGGTGGAAGTACCGGATCACGCGCGATCAACACTGCTATCCGCGACCTGCTTCCGGAACTGTTAAAACGTTATAATATTATCCATTTGTGTGGAAAAGGAAATCTTGACGAAACTTTAAATGAAACTGACGGTTATGCACAGTTCGAATATGCCAACAAAGAGCTTGCAGACATGTTTGCCCTTGCTTCACTGGTGATCTCCCGTGCCGGAGCCAATGCGATCTGTGAACTGCTCGCACTGCGCAAACCAAATATTCTGATTCCGCTCTCTGCTGCTGCAAGCCGTGGAGACCAGATTTTAAATGCGAACTCCTTCCGTTCTTCCGGATACAGCTATGTATTAGAGGAGGAAGCTGTGACAAACACCGCTCTGTTAGAGGCAATTGACCATGTTTTCTCCCACAGGGATCGTTATGTGGAAGCCATGGAACAAAGCAGTGGGAAAAATTCTATTGATACGATTGTCTCACTGATCAATGACGCGGCAAAGAATTGATCTCCTGAAATTTTATGAATCGTTCAACGGCTGCTGCACGGATTTTTTATTTTTCGTGTAGCAGTCGTTTTTTCATCTTCACTTACTTAACTTAAATCTTCATCCTCTTTATTAGTTCATTTTTAATGAATCCCGGATTTCTGCCATTTCTTCCGGTGAAAATGTCTCATGTGACCAGTTTAAAATATCATTGTTCTTGGCATTGAGATATCTTGGAATCAGATGCATATGAAAATGGAATACAGTCTGTCCTGCCACCTCGTGGTTATTCTGGACCAGATTGAATCCGTCGCACTTTAACACCTCTGTCATATGGGTTGCAAGCTTCTTTGCAAGCTTCATGGCGTCTGCTGCTACATTTTCATCAATCTCATACAGATCTGCATAATGATCCTTTGGCAGGATCAGCGCGTGTCCCTTACTTGCAGGGCTCACATCTAAAACCACCTTGAACTTATCATCCTCATAGATTGTGTTGGATGGAATTTCTCCTGCAATAATTTTACAGAAAATACAATTTTCATCTCTCATTTTTTTATCCTTCTTTCTTAATATTAAATTATGTTGTCGAATTTTGTAATTCGTTAATGATTGCAGTTTCCCTGTATTGGTGCTAAACTGTGACTGTCTAATGTGAAAATCTGAATGAGACCGGGGTGAAATTTTGTTAAATAGCGAGGACTACCTAAATATTTTCCATGAAATCAAAAATTCTATTACATTGATCAGCAGTTCTTTACAATTAGTTGAAAAGAAACATCCTGAAGTGTCTGATTTTGCATACTGGGCAGAAACTATGTCCGAAATCACCTCATTGCGGAACATGGTCACGGAGTTATCCTCTGCAAGGCTCTGCGATCATCTGAATCTCCGCCATGTCAATCTGTATGATTATATGGAAGAAATTCATGATTCTATCTCTGCCTTCTCGGCTCTCGATTTTCACTGCAATATTATAACGGAAAAGAATCTGCCTGAGATCGATATTGATCCACAGTTACTCAAGCAGGCTCTTATCAACTTACTGAAAAATGCCTATGAAGCCATGAACAAATCCGGAACTGTAACCATTCGTGTTTCATCTGCAAATAACTCTGTCCTCATTGCTGTCACCGACTACGGTGGGGGATTAGACCCTTCTTTTGCAGACAGTATTTTTGAACCTTTTATCACTTCCAAAAATGGTGGCAGCGGTTTAGGTCTTGTCATTACCAAGCAGATCATCGAATCTCATCATGGTACCATCGACTGTGATTCAAGACCCGGTGACGGCTGCACTTTCACGCTCACTTTACCTCTTACACAAAATTAAACATCGTGTCTAACATACGAAGTGTCTTAAAGTTACCCTTCGCTGTCATCTCACCTGTCATAAATGCTCTCTGGAACGTCATTCTTCCTTCAACAATACTCTCAAGAACCTGATCTGAAAGCTTTGCGATCACATCAATATTCTCCTGTTTTCCGTAACTGATCTCTAATTTATCATCTTTGACAGATATAAATAAAGGTTCTTTCATTCCATCGATCATAAACAAATAACGCGCTGAAAAATCATGCTGTGCGGTAAAATGCGCCTGAAAATCTTTTATAAATGCATCCTGCGGCTGTGGATTTTTTCCAAGCATATTCTTAAACATGGATGCAAGTTCCTCGATATCCTCTTTTTGTTTTTTCACATAGGAATCATCGGAAACATACTTTGACAACTGTTCGCTCTCCTGCGGTGTCAGTTCTAACTGCGGTGTGCGCGAAATGCTTCGCTTCACTGCCTGATTGCTGGTTGGAAGGTTCTTGATCTTCTGGGAAATGGTACGATAAAGGTTTTCTGCCTTTTTCTCAATGATCACCGTGTAGTCCTCGTTCATCTCAAAGGTAACCAGATCCTCTACATACCCGCAAAGTCCCGCACACGGCAGTCCTCCGAGGATTTCCCATGCATTGGCAAGTGTCAGTTCTCCCTCACGTTCCCCGTAAGTTGTTGACATTACGATTGGCTGCATATAAGTTACCTTAATCTTTTCCTTATCTCCGTAGAGCCAGCATGCATCCAGAAACTGCTGCATGTAACCACCGATTCCAAGCCATTCCACCGTCGTTGCAAGAATGATTCCGTCTGCGTCTTTGATCGTCTGTGGAAGCGTTGCAATCTCATTTTTATGTTCATAAATGTTGATACGCTCTACATTTACCCGAAGTTCTTTTAATACTTCCTCCATTTTATTTAAAACGTAAAGAGTCGGATCGTCTAACAACCCTCTTCCGCCATAGTAAATATTTATCTTCATCTTTGATCTGCCCTTTCTATCTGCGCAGCAGATTATTGTGTATTTGCGGATTTTATGGTAAGCAATGGCTCCGCAACATCTTTTTTTAGTATATTAACTTTTCAGTACAAAATCAATATTTTTGACGTTTTCCATGATATAAAATCAAAACTGTGAAAAATCCGCAGAGCATGCCTCCTACATGGCACCAGTTATCCACACCTGTGCTGGTAAATCCAAAGTAAAAACTCAATGCGATCATAAGCAGGATCCCCTTGGTTGTCATTCCTTCCAGTTTTCCTCTGTGATAGATAACAACCCACAAAAGACCTCCGATCACGCCAAATATCGCGCCGGATGCGCCACCGGAAACTGCATAATCACCCGACATAAGCATCATTGCATAAGAAAGCAGTCCTCCGCCAATTCCTGACACAAAATATACAACCGCCGATTTCCAATGACCAATATATTTTTCCAGTCTTGATCCGACACAGCAGAAAATGACCATATTATTCATCAGATGTGCCGCCCCGAAATGCAGAAACATTGCCGTCAATAACCGCCACCACTGATGATTGACGGTAATAAATTCCGGATACATCGCACCGTGCGATGCCATATAAAGAGCATTTTCCGTAGCCCCGCCAAAAGATAATATGATGTATACAAGAATATTGACAAGTGCGATCACTCCTGTGACAAACGGTAACTTTCCGACTGAATGTTTTCCCTTGACAGGAGCTGATGTCTGAGTGCTTTGCCGAACATCCATATCCTCAATTTTCTTTTTCAGTCCCCAGAAATCTCCCGGCTGGTTTTCATAGATGATCAACTGCTTTCTCTGCGGTATATAAAGCCAGATATTCTTTCCCTCTGCACAAAGTCCTCTTGCATTTTCTGACTGATCTGTCAGAAGAATCGTCAAAAGTTCCACATGATACACCGGAAATCCCTCTGGAAAGTCCTGCAGTCTTCCCACCGGATGATAAAAAAGTTCCTGCACACGCTCCTGCATTACCTGCAGTTGTTCCGGTGTCGGAAGACAGCCTGCGCCTGCATCTATAAGCATTACCAGATGAAATCCTTCTTCATAATATTTATAAAAAACACCAGTTTCTTCCGGTTTTACTTTACAAAAACGATATCCTTCCTGGGAAAAAATATCCATCCATTCCTGTCTCATTCTCAATCCACTCCATTTGTTCCTGATAAAACGATCTCTGTTTTTGCCGTAACCGGATTTCTGTTTTCTGTCACAAGTCATTTTATCAGATTGTATTTCTATGGATATTATAGAGATTTCAGGAATTGGAAGCAATGATATTTATCCAATGTTTTTCTTAAATAAATCTAAACTTTTCATCTGCAAATTCAATCAGTTCACCTGCCTGCAGGCTCATTTTCATCTTATAATCAAGAAGTGTTCCTCCCACTTTCGTTCCATTGGCAGAATTCATATCTTCGATCATATAGACATCTTCCACTTTCGTGATTTTTGCATGATGACGGCTGACTGTCACGCAATCCACCTGTCCCTGACAATCCGCTGCACTTCCGATCAGATATGGAAATGTATCTAGCGTCAAGTCCGGCAAATGGCTCATTCCTTCATATTTTAAAATACCCCGGATGCTTTTTCTCTGGTCTGCCAGCAAAACAGTCGGACGCCCCATATGCACTTCCTCCTCTTCAGGCTCAAAAACAATTGGCTCAATTTCTTTCTTTTTCTCTTTTTTCTTTGTCCGTTCCTGCCTGTAATCTTTTATTCTCACAATATCCGGAAAAAAATGTTCCACTGCTTTTTGTAAAATTGCTTTTATATGATTCTTTGGCTCATTTCGCTTCTTATTAATTTTCTCACTTCCAGTATCTTGTGTAACATGGTATCGATCTGATTCAGACTGCTCCTGTTCTAGCTTCAACTTTCTATCTTTTATTATTTTAGAATCAGAACCGCCTTCCTCTATTCTCTCTTGTCGCTGCTGATCCATATTCACACTTTCATAAGTCAGGCTTTCGCGGATTGCCGGCAGACTGTACCCTTCCTTCACTACCTGGTCATAAATATGATATGCCATTTTTACTGCCTGTTCGTCTTTATGGTCAATTTTCGTCAGAAGATACTCCATTAGTTTCTGAAACCCATCGGTGATCTCCTCTTTCACTTCCGGGCAATAGCAAAACCAGAAACTTCCGTCCTTATTATTTTTAAAAATACTCTCTGGGGCAAACCAGAGATGACCGGGATCTAACAAAAAATTTTCCAACTGTTCAATCGTTCCACACAAGCTGACAAGAAACTGTGTTAACATCTGATTATCAAACATTACCGTTTCCAGACAATGATCCAGTGCCTGCATTCCTGTAATATCATACCAGCAGACAGCAGCCTGATCCGCAAAGGACGTATTCACGGACAGTATGCCCGCTATCCTGTTTCGTGCCAGAATCTCTTTTTCAAATGGAAGAAAATCTTTTTCTGTTTTCACACACATATAACTTTTTGTAAGTTCTCTCTTATATTCAATCTCCATGAAATAAATCTCCAATATCTGTGATCTCATCCAGCAGATACATCGTATCCACAACATCAAATGATACTTCTGTTTTCATTTTCTCTGCTTGTACCCTTGTCTCCTCATACAAATCAATCCCTGTCCGCAATGCAAGCACAAAAACTGCAATCACAAGCGGCACAATCAGGGATGCCTCTATCGAAAAACTTCCCCGCATCTTATCCCCTTCTTTCCCTTCTGTCTTCATCAACTTCATACTGTGATTACAGATCATAAATATGTTGTAAAAACAGAATCTGTTACCCCTTACCCAGCATACATACATATGCCACGAACACAAACGGAACAAATGGTATACGATCCTGCTTTTTTCTTTTTTTCATAAGAAGCAGAAGCACTGCACTTACACCTGCTAAGACAGATGCCAGTACCAATAATGCAAGATTTTCCCAAAAACCAAGAAACAGCCCTGTCATCATAAAGAGGCATCCGTCTCCATACCCGATACTTTCTTTTGTAAACAGTCCATAAAGCAGCATTACTATTCCGATCATCATTCCTGACACCAGATAAAAAACGGATTCTTCCTGTAAAAGCAAATGAATGAATACCGCCGTCATTGCTGCAATGATGAGTACCGGTATACTCACCTGTTCCCTCCTCCAATCAATCCATGCACATAGGAACAGACCGATCAGCAAAATCGCCATTTTTATTCCTGCCAGCATTTTGAACATGCCCCCTTTCCTTCCACTTCGGACAGCCGCACCATTTCAATGGTTCTCTTTATACCGCTGCAATTTAAAACGGTATGATATTTGTTTCCATAATTCGTGATATAGACCTTTCCAAATTTGTTAATTTTATCCGCGCAATACTCACACGGGTGGTATTTTTCTCCACTTTCATTGCGGTATTCCGACACTTTTACCTGATCTATTGATTGGATTGATAAATTCAGATAAGTGCATGCCGAAGTTTTATGATACACAGTGCCCTGCTCTGCAATATATACAAAACGATCTCCATCGCCAATTCCAGCTTCATCCTTCCAGCCGGTCCATTTGCGGTATATTGTCTGCTGGGACATCCAGAACGCTTTCTTTCCAAGCAGACCGACCGGGAATTTCATCTGATAATGAGCCTTAAGACAAATGTCATTTCCCGAAAAAGAGGATTCTGAGAAAATAATCCCAAGAGCATTTCCTGTCACATATTTACGAATATTTTCTTCTTGCTGCACCTTTGTCAAAAAAATGCTTTTTGCGAGTACTTTATATTCTTCCTCCTCACAGTCTTTTACAGCCGCATACACAGCCAGCGTGCGTCCTGTATCTTCTAATGCATTCTGCACACTAAGTTCCACCTGCATCATCCGAAAGAAAAAAAGTACAAAGGCAAACAGACAGGCAAGCGCCGGTACGATAACCGCCGCCTCCAATGTCATCGAACCTGTGAGGCAGGCGCATCCGGGTGTCTCTTTGGGTATAATGATCCGCAAGGGATCTTTCCTAAAAGAGCAGCTTTCAGGGAGAGATTTTTGCCTTTTTTTAATAATTTTGGAGAAGATAAGAGACACCCGGACACACCTGCCTTTCTTACGGAATATAGTTGATCTGATTCTCTCTTCGAAATGAATATTGTTTTAATTTTTCACTACCAATAAAGGACAACTTGGAAAAAAGCGGTTCGGCTCCAAATTCCACCTCGCTTTGAAGGCAGACGATCATATGATCCATTTTGCAGTCCCGATATTCCTCTTTCTGCATCAGATTCTGCTCCATTACATTGAGCATGCGATAAGCAAACGTCTTATCATTCTCAAAAAATAAAATCTGCTTTAAATAATCTTCATATTTCTGCCCATTGCTGCATTCTTTTGCTCTTGTCTGATTCTGAAAAGACTGTAACAGATGAGACAGATCCGTTGTCCACTGCTCCTTGGACTTTACCAGCGCGATCTTTCCACCAGAAAGTAACGCCCGGATATCCTGAATGCTTTCGATATACGCCCATGCGCCAACCACTGCAATCTGCACTGCCTTGACGATCGCCGGATTCCCGGTAAAACCTGCCAACGCCGCAGCAATTGTCTCCGACTGCAGCATCTTATCCCTGTCTGATAACAAATATGTTACATTGGATGCACAACGATATAAAAGCAGACGGTTCACCACGATCTCCAGATTTTCCCGTTCTTCCTCCTGACCACCGACCAGATACTCCAGTTCATAGGCAAAGGCGTGATTTTCTTTTGGATCACAGTAATTGGAAAAATGAGCTGATCCATATTCCAAGGCAAGAATTTTGCGATACCAGTCCCCTTCTGCCTCATAATTCATGTTTCCCTCACAGAGTGTCCGCTTCTCAAGTCCTTCGGCAAGATTCATCCTTTTTGTCGAAATATCACCTGCATTCTCCACGACAAGCCCCAGTGTGGAAAGTTTCATGGATTTCCTGATCTCACCTGCAACATCCAGAGGATTTTCCTCCAAAGGCTGTATTTCTGCCACACTTTCAGGATTTTCCGTCTTTGCACTCTCCATGCTCTGATTTGCATGATCGATCGTATCCTCCACTCTGGCAGTGTGATTCTTTATATCATTTTGATTTACATAGTTCTCACGGATCTTTTCCGCAGCCTCCCGCGGCAGATTTTTCTTCATATAAGAAGAAATCATATCCAAAAACACTTCCCCGTCATTATCTGTGATAAGCAGATATTGCGGTTCGTAAATATGGCTGGTCTCCACCTGAAACAGATTAATTCCGAACATATTTCCAGCCGAAGAACTCTGTTTCTGGTTTTTATCCAGATACGTTTTCATCCTTCCGGTCACATTTCCGATTTCAAAAAAATCTGTGCTATAGCCGCCATCCAGCATGAGCAGTTCAAATTCTTCCCACAAGTATGGCTGGTATTCGGCCGCCACACATTCCACACCCTGTTTTCCTTTCCAGTCCGCATACCTGGACAGCCCATAAAATCTGGCTGCCTCAAGTAATACGAAAAGTGCCGAGAGCACAAAACTCATACAAAGTGCTGAAAATACCGTTATACTTCCTCTTTTCACTAGATACTTCCTGCCTTGCTGTTAATCGTTTCAAAGATACTGTTTACCAGATTTGTGAGCTGCTTTTTGAAAATGATCACAAGTCCGATCAGGACGACAAGGATCAAAATCATCTCTACAACACCCACGCCGCTCTCATCTTTTGCAAATTCTTTTGCTACTCTTACCATTTGATTTTCCATAATGTTTTCTTCCTTTCCTATTCTTAATAATCTCATAACTATTCAGCACCCCATTCGCAAAACCGCATCTTCGATGCTTTCCTCTTACATGCCCTACTGCAGCGATAAAAATGCAGGCACCATAATAATGACAATAATAATGCCAAACATCATCATCATCGGAAGAAGCATCTTTGTTCCTGCTTCCTCACCACATTTCTTTGCATTATTTTTTCGTTCCTCAAAAGCATCTGAAACCTCCTGCTCTAATAACTGTATAAGTCCTCTGGTTCCTTTCCGGAGATTTTGCGTTAAAAGACTGCTGAATTTCCGGTAACGATGCAGTCCACACCGCTCTCCAAAACGCTCATATGCGCGCACCTCACCTGCACCACTTTCCATTTCATGACATGTAACAAGCATTTCCTCATATAACGGATGAAATTCTATTGTATTATTTTTCCGCTTATTGCTATAATTAGTTGCAATTTTATTCCATGCACCGGATAATGTCATTCCGGCACCGAGAAGAATGGTCAGCTTACTCACAAGTTCCGGATACTCTGACTGCAATTTTTCTTTTCGCTGTTTTTCCTGTTCCAGCTTTTTAGACTTTTCAATCAGTGGAATACACCCTGCTGCAATACCCCCCAGAAACAGCAGTTTTAAAGGCATTCTTTCACTTTTTTCTTTCCATATGATTTGTTTTCCATCAATTGTTTCTGGCAAAATCAGTTCTGCTGTGTCTGTTTTTTCGTTCTGTTTTATTAATTCCTGTTTTAATTTGTTGGATATTTTTTCTTCATCTGAGTACTCTTTTGGGCATATCTGAAAGAAGAACTGATATTCCTGTGTCTGGCTTCCACACTTCAATTCGACTACAGCTTTTACGAGTTTCTCCTGATCTTCCAGACTATCATTCAATACATGACCTTCCAGATCAATATACTGATAGGAATCAAAACTCCAGTCTGCCGTTACCTGTCCGTCCTGATACTGCGCTTTCACACAGACATCTTCCCGGATTTCATCCAGCGAATCATTTTCTTCCAAAAAAGTTTCTGCAATTTCCTGTTTTGCTGCCTCTAATAATGCTTTCTGTTCCTGCCTGGACAAGCTTTGTTCTTCCACTTGCACTGTCAGTTCCTGCTGCATGGCATCTTCTGGAATTTTCCAGACAAGATTTGCCTCATAACTTCCTTCTCCATGCGCATTTCGTTCCAGAATATCTCCGGATTCCAGCACCGGGCTCATCTTTTCCTGCACAAAAGCCAGCAATGCAAGGATTGCAAACAAAGCAAGTACTTTCCCCATTTTCTTTGAAATGCTCTGCTCCTGTCCTTGTTTCTCTCTCTTTTTCATAAATTCCTTCCCACGTTCCGTCCTGTCTCCATTATTAATAACGCAATTTCTTTTCAGACTTTGATGTTCGTCATTTTTTCCGATAGTTTTATAGCAAGAAGATACGCGCCCAGCGCTGCCGTCATAACACAGATCCCAAAAAAATTTCCATACAGAGGCTGCAAAAATTCTCCCGATGTAAGATTCAGATACAAAATAATAAAAATAGGAATCACATTCATAATCTTCTGTTCCATTTTTTTTGCAGAGATTACGGTCTGCACTTCCCTTTCTACCTCGATTTTGTCACTAATCTGTTCTATGGTTGTAGAAATAATTTTCGGGAAATCACCTCCGCTGCGCTTCGCAAACAGAAAAACATCTGAAAAGTTCTGAATATCCTCACAGTCACTGCGCAGGGCAAATTCATATAACAGCTTTTCGATTGGCTGGTTCATTCCGACTGCCTGATTGATCTGGTGCAGTTCTGTGACAAACAGACTGTCATTTCCATACAGTTCTGTCATCTCCTTTTCACTTTCCCGCCATGCATTTTCCATGGAATATCCAGCCTGAAGCGCCGCTGTAACGCTCTGCATGGCATCGCGGAACTCCAGTAAAAGTGCTTCCTTTCGCTGTTCTGACCGTTTCTTTTTCTCCCGTTTGACACAAAGTGGTACAAAAAGAACAACCAATACAAGCCCCCAGGCAGACTGGTATAAAATCCACGCTGCCAGTGCTCCTGCCGCCAGCCCTTCGCACAGACAAAACATCCACTCTTTTCTGCTCAAAATATAGTTTTTATAATCCATCCAGATGATACCCTGCCCTTATCATTTTCTCTGTATGTATCAAGTTTCCTACCTTCTCCAAGTTTCCCCGGACGATATATTCTGACTTTCCCGCTTTTTCCTTCTCACATATTTCCACCTTTTTCTGTGCATATGTTTCTACGCATCCTTCCATCTCTTCCTTTGCATATGCTTCTATATGTCCTTCCACATTTTCTTCTGTGCTTTCTATTGTATTTTCTTCCGCTTCATATTCTTTAAAGCGGTATATTTCGTTCAAAATGATCTGATTTTCCTTATATTCAGCAATTTCTGTAATGGATAACACTTTTCGGCTCTTGTCACGCATACGCCCCAGATGAACGAGGATATCAATTCCGGATGCAATCTGGCTTCGGATTGCCGGAAGCGGCAGTTCCATCCCCATAAGAACCATCGTTTCCAACCGGCTCAACATATCCCTGCAGGAATTTGCATGTCCTGTGGACAAGCTGCCGTCGTGCCCCGTGTTCATAGCCTGTAACACATCCAGTGCTTCTGCTCCACGGCACTCTCCCACGATCACTCTGTTTGGACGCATGCGGAGTGCCGTTTTGATCAGATCCCGGATCGTGATTGGCAAAACACCTTCCGTGTTGGCATTCCTTGTTTCCAGCCGCACCAGATTCGGCTTATCGATCAGTTGTAATTCTGCCGAATCCTCAATTGTGATGATCCGCTCCTCCCTTGGAATATACTGTGACAAAGCATTCAGAAATGTTGTCTTTCCAGAGCCTGTTCCACCGGAAACGAAAATGTTGTACCCCGACAACACCAGTAATTTTAAAAATTCTGCCGCTTCCTCTGTGACTGCTCCAAAACGGATCAGATCCTCCATTAAAAAAGGCTGTTCCGGGAATTTCCGGATAGAGATAGCCGAACCGTCAATCGCGATCGGCTGTAAAACAATATTTACTCTCGATCCATTCGAAAGACGCGTATCCACAATTGGAGCTGCCTCATTCACCATACGGTTATTACTTCCTGCCATTTGCTGAATGACATCATTCAATTTTTCTCTGGAAGTAAAATGCTTTTCCGATTCGTACAGCCGCCCTCTTTTTTCATAAAAAATGTGTTCTGCGCCATTGACCATAATCTCTGTGATCTCCGGATCATCTAATAACTCCTGCAGTACATCCAGTTTACGGAGCGAATGGAACAGATACTGCTCTAGCCTTTCCTGTTCTGACAATTTTAAGAAATGCTGTTTTCCATAAATACTGCATTTTTCCGAAACAAGTGTCCGGATTTCCGCGTCGCTCATCTCTCTTGTGAGATCCACCTCTGCAAGAATATGTTCTCTCAGCTTTTGAATTTCCTCATCCGATACCTGCATATCCTTTTTCCCACCTTCTCACGAAATCACCAAATTCACTCCACTGAAGCTGTTCCACTATATTTCCGCCGCCATGGATGCTTTTTGCCGTATAAGGCAGTGAAACCCTGTAAATTTTTTCTGACAACGGCGAATATCCTGTTTTTTCCAGCCACTGATAAAAATGCCCTTCTCTGCATTCATAAAAAAATCCTTCCCTGCAAATCAAAAGCAGTTCGTCACAACGGCTTAATCGTTCTGCCAGTTCCGTCATGCCGGTGCCAAAATCTATCACCAGCACTTCAAAATCCGTATTTTGTTCAACAAAACCAAGAAACTGTTCCCACTCTGCAATGCTGATCTGTCTGATATTTTCTGGATTTTCCAAAGGCAGGATAACGGATATCCCGACCATTTCATAAACACAGTTCCAAAAATATTCTGCCGTCAGTTCCCCACTCCGGATCTTAAGGATCACATCCGAAAAATCACAGATTCCTGTCTGACCGAACAACTCCCGGAATCCCGAAAAATCAAGAAAATTAACATACAGTACTTTCTGCTCGCTGCTTAGATTTACCGCATGCAAAACCGAAAATAATTCCTGCATCTCATGTCCCTCCGGAGAAAATACCCCGATCACTTTTGTATGTTCTGCGACCTGCACTGTGGCAGCTTCCTTTTTTGCCATGCCTGTCTGCACGTAAATCTCATGCAGCAACTGTTCCATAGGCTGATATTTCGTAACAATTTTCTTCTTCGGTATGGTATCTTTTTCCCACATTGCCTCCTCCGCCGCCTGATTTCCACACAGATCAGACAGATACATCATATTTACATCCGAAGAAAACTGCTCAAATCCACTGCCTGCGATCACCAGATCAAAGCTTCCCATTTTCTCGTCTCCGGTAAACTGCTCCACTGTGGAATAAATATTCAGTTCAATTTCCTGCGCCTTATGGTTCATCATATAGGCTGCAAAACGCTCGCAATAAAACTTGTCCTCATCACAAAGGGCAATCTTAATTTTTTGCAACTACACACCTCCCTGTCACATACACAACCGCCAGCAGAATTTCTATGGAAAAATGAATTTTTGTGAATCTGTCTTTCTTTCCTCCCTGTGAAAAATACACGTACAATACTTTTCCCATGCCAAGTACTGCTGCAAAAAGGAAGGCATAAACGATCACCTGAAATAGCTGCCTCGTTGTCAAAAAACTACCTACTAAGGAAAATAATTTGATGTCGCCTGCTCCAAGAGCATGCATCTGAAATAAAAGAATAAAAAGAACCACCGGAATTGTAATATTAAGAATAAAATACAGAATACCCATGTACCCATTTCCCCAAATTTTGAGTACCAGTCCCCATATTAATCCACACACGATCAGCCGGTTACTGATCTTCATGCATTGCACATCTGTTACCGCTGCAAATGATAGAAATGTCAGCAGTGTCAGATTTGTAATCGCCCCAATTCATCACCTCACTTCTGTTGTAAGTCGGATTATAGCAACCACTTTTTCGCTTGTCTATAGCAATCGTGAAAAAAGTCGAACTTTGGCAGTTTCCTACAAAAACTTTGTCGCCTGAATTCCATAAAGCAGCGCAACCCCAGGAAATCCAAGGGTTCCAGATGTCAAAAGGGTAACTGCATTTAAGCCGACATATATATCGAAGCCTTGCGTTTTCAAAATGTCATTGACGAATAGGATCACGATTGCACCGAGGACTGTCCGCACTAAAAAATTTAAAATAATCTGCGCTTTTTTCCGCAGCAAAAGTATGAGAAGAATGATCCCGCAAATGACGGCAAGCGCCAGCATACCTGTTTTTTGATCCATGAACACCACGTTTTTTTGTTTTATTCTATTATTCTTTTCCGGGATTTAGAACAAAGAGCTGCTTTGCAAGTTCCTATAAAGTGAAAATTTTTTGAGATATTGTATAGTTTTTCCAATTCACGACTATACTACTATTAATAAGATTTTATTGATTGGAGGGGATTACCATTCGCATTTTACAGCAGGAATATGCAAAGGATAAACACTATGCGCTTCTTAAGGATGACCTCCACCAGACCGCACGTGCACTGCAGGATGCCTATAACAACCTCGAAAATGTTGTTGATCCGGACCTGATCGACTGCTATATTTACGAGCTGAATTCTGTGCAGATGCGCTATAAATTTTTGTTGGCAAGCATAAAAAAAATGGAACTTTCGTAAAGGAAAAGAGGCTTCTATGCAAAGAAGCCTCTTGATTTATCCATTTCCTGGCAGTTTTCTACCAGATCACCTTTTCCATATGTGTACCCTGCGTACACCTGCTGGGTATTTTTCATCATCGGCGCAGAATCATCTGTCTCTGCCACCTTGCAAAAACTCTGATACAGTTTCTGTAACATTTTTTCTGCGTTTTCAATCTCCGTCAGGCTACGTTTATACATGGCTGCCGCAAGGGAATCCCTGCAAAACACGTAAATCTGATAAAGATTTTTAGAAATCTCATAGGAAAAATTCAAAGTCTGTATCAATTCACCAATCGAATTCTGTGCTTTCCGAAGCGCTACCTTAAATTCTTCCCATTGTTCTTCCCTGTATGCTTTTTTTGCATCATCCAGATATGCAAAAATAATCTCATAATTAATCACAGTCAGCCCGCTCCGGTTGCTCTGGCTGATCCTTCTGGTAAAATCCAAAATCTGCTCTTTTTCCACGTTTTACACCATCCCTGCAAAAATACTACTGTAACAATGATAAAACATTCTGTGGAAGATCATTTGCCTGACTTAAAACTGACACGCCTGCCTGCTGAAGTACATTGTACTGTGTATAATTGGTCATTTCCTCTGCCATATCCACATCTGTCAGTCTTGACATTGCATCCGTCATATTCTCCTCAAATGTATCGAGACTGGATGTTGCATACTCCAGACGGTTTTCATAAGCACCGATCTTGGAACGTGCATCGGATACCATTGCAATCGCATCATCCAATGCGCTGATCGCACGGTCAGCTCCTGTCACAGATGTGACATCCAGATCGTCGATATAAAGGGTCTCACAGGAAATTTCCTGAATGCGGACATCCATATTCTGATGCTCGTTAGCTCCGATATGAAGTGTCATATTACCGATATCGGTCACATCAAGCACTGTCTTTCCTGTTTTTCCTTCTTTTGCCAGAAAACTCATGGAAAATCCGTCTCTGTCCGTGATCGTCACTCTGTTGCCATCGGTTGCAACAGTTGCAGTATTTGAAAAAATAGATGTATCTGTTGATCCCGCAATCACATTTCCAACACTAAGTTCCACTTCTGCATCCGTTCCAGAATTTCCGGCTTTTGCTGCATCATAAGTCATTGTTCCTGTTTTCGCATCTGTTGTAAGATCTGTGGTATAACCTAACGCTGTTGCAAAATCTTTCGTTGTACTCACACCTTCTTTTCCAGAAAACGTTATAACTAACGCTGCCGAAGAACCATATCTGCTTGCCTGAAGACCAGTAAACGTACCATCGTCCGTCTTCATCTCTGCCTCGCCAACCTCTGCTGCTGCACGGATTTTCTCATAAACTTCTGCCATTGTGTCATTTGCATCAATATCCACGGAAGAACCATTGATGGAAATTGTTCCAGATGCACCGATTGCCCCCGTACCCTTAGAATTAATTCCCACATCTGTTGCAGTATCTGTTGCCTTTGTTGCGGCTGTTTTGATATTGATCTCATATTTTCCCGGATTTACATAATCCGAAACATTCACACGGGAAACATTTGCGTTATCCGTATATACACGCGTATCCAGTGAGCCATCCAACAATGATTTTGAATTGTACTCCGTATCTTTGGAGATACGGTTGACCTCTTCCTTCAGTGCCTCGATCTCGTCCTGAATTGCCCGTTTGTCTTCTAAAGAGTTCGTTCCGTTTGCTGCCTGGACAGAAAGTTCACGCATTCTCTGTAAAATAGCACTTGTCTCATTCAATGCGCCATCTGCGATCTGAAGTACAGAAGTTCCATCGGATGCATTCGAAGATGCCCTGTCTAACGCATCGATCTGCGCCTGCATCTTGTTGGAAATTGCCATTCCTGCCGGGTTGTCTTTTGCATGATTGATCTTCAAACCGGAAGAAAGCCGCTCCATGGATTTCGTCAGATTATTTTCTGTGCGGAGCAGCTGCTTATTCGTGATCACTGCCGACATATTATTATTAATTCTCATATTTCTCCTTTTTTGTTTTTCACCTGTTTTTGATAAATTTTATCAATCTGAATATCATGAAAAACTTTTTCTGCATCCTTGCAGCCTGATTTGACCGTCCCTGTCAACTCATCTGTTTCATATATCGTCAAAATCCTCTTTTTCCCTTAGAAAAAAAGTGTAAAAATTCATGACTTCCAGCTCTTTTTCCTGCCCTCTATAAATGAAATATGTGAATCTGTACTGCACAGTCTCTTGCTTTCCCACACAATTCGTATTATAATTACCTCGTTATTGGACACACTAATACGGCAAATTACTTTTTCCGTATGTGGGAATACACCGAGAAAGTTTTATCACTTTTTCACAAAAAGATACAAGGAGGATATCAGAATGGCTCAGGTTAATAAAACAACCATGATTGGTGAATTACTTCAGATTGACCAGAATATTGCACCAATTCTTTTAAATATTGGTATGCATTGTCTCGGATGCCCATCTTCCCAGATGGAAACAATCGAAGAGGCAGCTATGGTACATGGAATTGATCCGGATGCTTTAGTAAATGAGATCAACGATTTCTTAGCAAAAGACCTCGCTTAATTTCAGGCAGATTTAAATTCGCTGCAAATGGCTGTGAATTTACGAAAAAAGGAGCTGTGCACTAATTTCTTAATGTGACAGCCCCTTTTCTTTTTGCCCGAAGGCAGTTGATTCGTTTATAATTCTGCCAGAGTCTGGAGAGCGTTTCCCTGCAGGATCGCATGATAATGCTCCCTGAAAAATGCTCCTGTTGCCGGCGTGTAAGCCTGCTGCACTGCATACTCTGATAAAATATTGCAGACCTTGTTAAAAGTCTCCGGCGACTGATTGCTCTTGCTTACCAGAAGATAATATCTGTTGGCTGCAGTGTTCTTGTAAAGATCATTGGTTCCAGCATAAAAGCCCTTCAATATATGCGCAAGTCTCGTCACTTCTGCAAGATTCTTAAATACAAACAGCTTTGTAATGTCTACAAGTACGTTTACCGGAGTTTCTTCCTTCGCTGTTTTATCGCCGTCCTCTGCCGTCTGGGTATCACCTTCCGGCTTCTCGGCTGCTTTCTTATGCTCTTCCTGAATCTTTCGGAATAGTCCTAATATATCATCAGCGCCTGCTGCCGCTGCATTCTGAATACTGCCTGACATGGCATCTTCATACAAATCTTCCGGATCAGGGTCTGAAAATCTGGAAAACCTTGTGTCAAGTTCCTCCGGATATTCTACCTTCGTAATCACCAGAATAATTGTGTCCGCGGAAAGCGGAATCGCCTCAATCATCAGCGGTATATCATCTGCTTCAAATCCAAATTCATAGGCAGCCTGCTGCATCATATCTCGAAACAGCATCTTCGCCTTTTCGGTCCCGTATGCGAGTTCACTGAGTTTAATCTGACGTTCTGCCAGATCTTCTCTGGTCAAAGTGCAACGAATCTGATTCTCATTCACTTTTTCAATTTTCATATTATCACTTCCTTCATCCGGAAAACCTTGTAAACTGTACATCTATTATAATCAAATGCCCTATTGATGTAAAGTATACCATTTTATTAAATATTTCTAAACTCATCTTCAATTCCTTTATGCGCACAAAATTTTGTGAAAATTTACCAAAGTTATAAAAAGTAGTTGCAAAACAATTTTGTTCATGTTATAAAGGTATGCATGAGATGCGAAACGGATACGCTTTGAAAGGAGCGATCTTTCGTTAAACCAACAACCTTGTTTGGCAAGTACCGGGTTCTATCTACTCTTGGAACCGGAAACAGCAGCACGGTCTATCTTGCCGAACATATCAAACTGAACGTATACCGGGCAATCAAGTGTATCCCCAAAGACACTTCTCTGGTATCTTCACCTTCTTCGGAAGCCACACTTCTGAAGAATCTTAACCATCCTGGAATCCCCATTATTTACGATATTGAAGAAGATGAACATTTCTTTTATATCATTGAGGAATTTATCCAGGGACAATCCATTGACACTTTTGTGTCAGATCAGACAATTTCCCATGAACTTTTAATAAAATTTGGCATCCAGCTTTGTGATATTTTAGATTATCTGCATCATTTAATGCCATATCCAATCCTATATCAGGATCTAAAACCAGAGCATATTATAGTATGCGGAGATCAGATAAAATTAATCGACTTTGGAATTGCATCTTTTTTTACCGGTTCTGGAAAAAATTATCAAATTTATGGAACAACGGATTTTGCTGCACCGGAAGCACTACAGGGACTTCCTGTCACGCCTTCCGCAGATGTTTACGGACTCGGGAAAGTCCTGCAATATCTGAGCAGTTACACCGGGCAAAAATGTTCCGATAGTTTTCAGGCAATAATTCAAAAAGCTACTGCACCTCGTGCAGCGGACAGATATGAAACGGTCCGTCTTTTTAAAGAGGCTCTTGAACAGAATCAAGTAACAGCGTATCCTCCTGTTTCCCATCTCAAAATAAAAAGAATCTCTGTTTTTGGATGCAAGCCTGGCATTGGCACAACACATATTGCTGTAGCTCTTACCAGCACCCTAAACCATGGTGGCTATCCGGCTACATACATAGAACGCAGCCATAACGATCATCTGCGTTCCCTGTTGGCTGAAAATCCGTCGGTCAAGGAACAACATGGTATCTGTTATTGCAGCTATTTTCGCGGTATTCCGGATTATGGTCAGGGAATCTGTCTTCCCGATCCCGGCGACTCCATTTATGTGGAAGACTTTGGAGTATATCATAAGGATATAATAGAATTAGACCCAGAGAATCTTAATCTTCTTATCCTAAGTGGCAGTCCGTGGGATCTTGCGCAGACACTCTCCATCGGAGCCAGTTTATCTTGTCACAAAAATACTGCATTCATCTGTAACTACAATAACAAATCTGCGGCAAAAAAACTTGCTGCCAGACTTGGGTGCAGAATATATTGCTTTCCTTTTGACGAGGACGCTTTTATCTGTACCGAAACCAAAACAGAATTATTCTTTCAGGTATTATCTTTAGAAAGGGGTAAAAAGAAATTTTTAAATTTCAAAAAAAGACACACTTAAAACATTATTCCATCGGCATCTGCGGATGCAGTCCCGGCTGTGGTGTCACGCATCTTACTCTGGCGCTCTCAAACTACTGTGCCTCCAAGCTGCGCTGTTCCACCGCCTGTCTGGAATTAAACCAGACTTCTGCATTTGAATATTTATCCAAAGCTGCTGCCATCGACACACCTTTTTTGAAAAAAGAAAGCCCTCATAACATGTTTACCATTTATGATGTTGATTATTACCCTGCGGTATCCATTGGGGAGATTCCGCAAATCGTAAATCAAGGCTACTGTTATCTGCTGTACGATTTTGGTGTGTTAAGCGAGCAGAATCTTGGTGAATTCTTACGATGCGACCGGAAAATTGTCATAGGAAGTCTTGCGCCATGGAAAGAACCATTTTACCAGAAATTTATTCAATCAACTTTTTTTAACCAGAGATCAGGAGAAGACTTTTACTATTTAGTATTGTTTGGGAATAAAAACGATATACACAATTTCCAAAAAAAATTTCATCTTCCCATGACGCAGATCCCTTTCATCCAAAACCCGTTTCATATCGAAAAAGAACAGTTCCCTTTTTTACAGGAACTGCTTTAGGAGGCATTCTTATTTTACACAATCGTAAAAAAACAATTTTAATCACATTTTTGATCAGCATTTGCATTGCGGGGATACCTCTGTCAATCCTGCTTCTGATACAATATTACAATTGTAATACATTGAGACAGACAGTTTCGGCATACGAGGCAGAACAGGACGCATACGCAGACACAACCGTATACCTTCTGTCAAAAACTCTGCCTGCGGGCGAAGCACTGACACCGGAGCACCTGACGTCATGCACTGTAAAACTCCCACGCAGCCAGTCGGTCATCTATGCTTCCGACAGCAAAAATCTGATTGGTCAATATGCCAAGACCGCATTGCGGGAAGGACAGCTTATCACGGCAGACCTTTTTTATCAGGATGAAACACTCACCAATCGTAACCGTTATCTGGAATTATCCGATATCCGGTTACCGGAATCCATACATAAAAACGATCTGATCGATGTGCGTATCTCTTTCCCTACCGGTGAAGATTATATTGTGCTTGAACGCCAATGTGTTCTTTCCTTATTAATAGAAGACGAGGAAAGCACCGCAGACGGCATTGCCTTAAATCTTTCCGAGGAGGATCTTCTCCGGCTGTCAAGTGCCCGTGTTGATCGAAATTTGTTTGAAGGTACCTATCTGTACGCCGTTATTTACCAGGCAGACTTTGAAAATGCTGCTGAGACAACCTACCCGGTAAATCCACAGGTATTTGCCTTAATGCAATGGGACCCTAATATTGTTTCGCTTTTTACTGTAAAAAAGGAACAGGAAAAACGTTCTGTATTAGAGAACCATCTGCAATTGTTTATCCAAAAGGAAATGAGCAATTCCACTGAAGAATTGCAGCCACAGGATAATAATATATCACAAATGTAACCCTATGCGGTTTCCTTTTGGTCTGGACTATAACTTAAGAGAGGAACGCCTTATGGTGGAAAAAACAGAAAAACTCTATATGGAACTGTCCGCCTTAGAAAACAGAGGTGTGACAATCTGGCTTGAGGGAACACCCAGTGATTCTCTCAATGTATCCAATGAATTATCCATACACGAAGACACCCCTTACATGAGGGATTATGTATTTGAGGAAGGGAGGCTGAAAGAAGTACACTTTGATAAATTACCAGAATGATTATTCAACTCCTGTTGTTTGCTTAACAGGCTCTATCGTTACATTTTAAAATTGGTTATTTGTTTTTTGCATAATAGCAGCGGATGTTTAAAGTACCCTCAATACCTGACATTCCAGATGTCAAAAAACGCAAAGATAAAAAAGAGTGAAAAGCCGCAGAAAACTGCGGCTTTTCGGTGCTTCTTCCGGAAAGCCATATCATAATTTAAGAATTCTGCTACTATGATTTTAACTGCCAATATGCTACAATTGTCTCTGTAAATCCAATGAACGAAAGAAAGGAACTTTATGAAGAAAAAGATTATACCGATCATTGCGGCTATCGCGCTTATTATTGTAGTTGTTTTATTTATGGTATTAGGAAATATCATCGAAAAATACACGCCTTCCAAAGAGCATGAAGATTTATCCGAATATTATGGACTGTCTTCCGATACGGATGTTGCCTTAATCTGCAACAATGAGGTCCTTGATATGAAAGGAAAGCTCGTCAACGGAGACATTTATTTAAGCTATGAAACGGTTCGCAGCTATCTTAATGCACGTTTCTATTGGGATTCCAGCGAAAATATTCTCCGTTACACAACTGCAAACGACTTAATTTCCGTCAATGCAGAGAGTTCTGATTACACGGTAAACAAAGACACGCAGTCCTTTGGCAAAACCATTGTAAAAGCAGATGCGTCAACTGCCTATATCGCAATTGACTTTGTCAAACAATACTCGGATTTCCAGTATTCCTATTATGAAGATCCAAACCGCGTTGTCCTGACAAATGCATGGGGTGATTATACAACCGCTTCTGCAAAGCAGAAAACAGAGATCCGTTACCAGGGTGGCATCAAGAGTCCGATTCTTACCGAAGCTGACAAAAATACCCAGTTAACCGTCTTAGAACCTGGCGATACCTGGACGAAAGTTGCAACCGCAGACGGTTACATCGGATATATCAAATCCAACAAGCTTGGTGCAAGTTCCACAACAACACTTTCCAGTGATTATGTGGCAGAAGAATTTTCTCATATCACCAAAGATTACCGGATCAATATGGCATGGCACCAGGTTACGAACCAGTCAGCCAATGATAACCTTGCTTCCATATTACAGAAAACAAAGGGAATCAATGTTCTCTCTCCAACCTGGTTTTACTTAAATGACAACAACGGAAACATTGCTTCTTTGGCAAGCTCCACTTATGTTGATTACTGTCACCAGAACGGAATTGAAGTCTGGGCACTGATCAGCAATCTGGAAAACGACAGTGTCAACACCGCAGAAGTTCTTTCCCATACTTCTTCAAGAGATAATCTGACAAATAATATTATCTCTGCTGCCATCCAGTACAATTTAGACGGTATTAATGTTGACTTCGAGGCATTGAACGCAGAGGCAGTTGGTAATTCCTATATTCAGTTTATCCGTGAATTATCATTAAAATGCGCAAACAACGGCATTGTGCTCTCCGTCGACAATTATGTTCCAAGTGATTACACTGCATTTTACAACCGTGCAGAACAGGCGCTTTTTGCCGACTATGTTGTGATCATGGCTTATGACGAACATTACGCTGGTTCCACAGAGGCTGGCTCTGTCGCTTCCATCGGTTTTGTAACCGACGGTGTAGAAAATACTTTAAAGGAAGTTCCGGCAGATCAGGTAATCCTCGGTATGCCATTTTATACAAGAGTCTGGTCTGAAACACCAATTGAATCCGATTCAACCGCAACCGATGAGACGGACGTAGCAGTTGACTATACATTGTCCTCCTATGCAACGAATATGACAGAAGTACAGAAGCTCATCAGTGCCAACGGAGCACAGCCTGTATGGTTAGACGACATCGGACAGAATTATGTTGAATATCAGAATGGCGGTGTCAATTACAAAATCTGGATTGAGGATGCCACTTCTTTAGAGAAAAAGCTTACCGTTATGGATACTTACAATCTCGCCGGTGGTTCTTTCTGGAAGCTTGGTATGGAAGATTCCTCTATCTGGGATACGATTATTAAATATATTAACTAAATTTTCAATATTTTTGAAACTGGAGCATGAAATATTCATGCATAACCATATAATTAAAATATGATCATTCATATCTCCCACAGTTTGTGAATACTATATACAAACAAACTGTGGGATTTTTTTATGAAAAAAAAGATAGAATTGCTTATGGGACTGTGCATCCTCCTCTGTGCCTTTGTCCTTGCACGCAAAAGCGCTGTTTTCGTACAGAGTGAACGTGCAGGATCTGCGCCTTTGTGTATTGTTGTCGATGCCGGTCACGGTGGGGATGATCCCGGAAAAATTGGAATCAATGACGCTTTAGAAAAAGATATCAACCTTCAGATTGCCTTAAAACTCCAAAAACTTTTAGAGCAGAATAACATAAAGGTGGTCATGACACGCGACACCGACCAAGGGTTATATTCTGACGGTGCAACCAACAAAAAAGCCGAAGACATGCAGACTCGCTGTAAGATTATCGAAGATTCTGATGCACTCTTTACCGTAAGTATTCATCAGAACAGTTACACTTCCCCGGAAATTCAGGGAGCACAGGTATTTTACTATGGTCAGTCTGAAACCGGAAAAAAACTTGCAGAAACTCTCCAGTCCGCGCTGATCGAACAGGTTAATCCTGATAATCACCGCGAAGCCAAAGCAAATGAAAGCTATTATCTCCTGAAAAAAACACCCACACCTACGGTTATCGTAGAATGTGGGTTTTTAAGTAATCCTGCCGAAGCTGAGCTGCTCTTGCAGGAGGAATATCAGGATAAATTAGTAAATGCCATTTACTCAGGCATTGAAACTTACCTTGGATCATTGTAATTATTCAAATTCCCGGATCGTTTTTAAAAATGCTTCCGCAATATGGTATAAACGGGCAGTCTGCACTTTGTATACAGAATCCTCTTTTTCTCCTTCTGTGGACTGTCCATCCTTATTTGCTTCATTTGCAGAAGCTGCCGGATCATTGACAGAAGTGGTACTTCCACTCTTTCCGGTAGCAACACCAGAAAAATGATTCAGATCAAGAGCTTTTTCCACTGCAACCCGCAGATCCACCGGCTCTGTATTTCCCTCCTGAATGGAAGCCGCCAGATTTCCTATCTGATCTGCCAGAAGATCTCTGGTCTCCTGTCTGTCAGTCACAACCAGACCGCTGATTCCTTCCTCTTTTGCCTGGAAGGTCGCTGCGATTTTTCCTGCCATCTCACTCTCTAACATAACATCCACGATTCCTTTTGTCTCCACACCGCGGACAATCTTTAAGGAAACATTGGTCACTTTATCCCCAACCAGAACCGGAATGGAATACTGTTCCTTTTTCGATAATGTCTGGTTAATGGATAGTTTTGCCTGCATCAGACGCATCTCCCGCACATCAATGCTGGTCACTTCATCGCTGGAGATCATTGTTTTCATTACATTTTCTGCAACTTTTCCAAGAGTCTCCTGCACTTCGGCTAACGCTTCCGGCTCTGAAACTGCCTCTCCAAAATCCTCAATGATATCCTCTTTTATAGCTTCTATATCCTCTGCCGTAATCTTTTTATCCCGGTTTGAGCTGGTGCTTTCCTCACCAAAGATCTGACGGAACAACTGATTCCGGTTTGTCATCATCGCATTTAACACATTGACATTGAGCGCTGTATTTGGCAGATCAAACTGCTCTAAGATCCGGTATATTTCATCCGGAGCAGCTGCTGCTTTTTGTACCATTTGCATCTGTTCCTGCAAATATTCACTTTCCGCTGCCGCATCCGTGTCTGCTGTCTCCGCAAGCGCCCTTGCGAACTCCTCCGGTGTCATATTCTGCCAATCCGGATACTTATCAAATACCTGCTGCAGTCTGCCCGGTGTCAGAAAATCCGATGCATCACGCATACAGTTCGTCTGATAAGCAGTCTCAATCTGATCTGTAATAGAATTGGTGCTCGTTGTCTGCGTTTCTGTCTCTCCGTAATCGTCATTCACAGAAATATCCATGCGGCTCGTTTTATGTGATGACCGAACTGCAGTCAGCAGATTTTTCATCGTCATCTCTGCTCCCTGATTGACTAATGCACCGATTGCCGCGCCATCTGTCTGCTCTACCTGATGAATCAGCCTGTAAATTCCGATGTAGGAGTTCCGTTCTTCCTCGGTAATCTGATTATTTTTTTCCAGTTTATACAGATATTCACTGAATTTCTGATTTTCGTCTTTTGAAACCTCTGTTTTTATCTGCTCTGCGACACGATTCAGATCAGAGATCTTCATTTCCAACGGATTAATTCCCTGCTTGATCAACTGTGTGACAACTGCCGGAGTCATATTTTTAAACATCCGCTGTACTTCCTCATCAGCTGCTTTCATCTGCAAAATGGATTCTTCGGTAATGTCAATTCCATTGTAGCCAAGGATACGCACTGCACGGCGGTTGTCTTCCGTTGCCTCTATGCCAAGGTCTTTTAAAATATCATCTACGTTCCGGAACGCTTTCTGTATGGAATCTCCCATATCTGCACGTGGAGCTGTCATTAATGTCTCATACTGCTCTCCTGCCTTTTCCAGTGCAGATTTCATCTGGCTTCCCTGCTCATAAGCTCCCTCAATTGTAGAAACATCCGCATCCGGAATACCGAGCACATAAGCCGGAACCTGTCCTAACTGTTCCACTTTTCCGGCTGTCTCCGCAAAAAGCGCCACATTCTCTGGGGAAGCCTCTGCCCCCTGCGCTTCGAGCAGATTTGCGTAATACTGGTTCTCCATATTTTTTAATTCATCTACCAGTCTGACTAACGGTTCTGTATCAATGGATATGCCTTTCTTTAAAAGTGCATAGTTCGCCTCAGCAGACATCGCTAAGCGTGCTTCCTCTAACTGTCTTTTTGCAGTGAGAAGTTCTAAGCCCCTATCGGTATAAGCGTTCTGATCTCCTGTGCCACTCTCTGTATCTTTTCCACGGTTTTCTGCTGCCTTGGCAAGGTTATCCACAGTCAGTTCCATGTCATGGTTCACAACATAAGCCACATCTTCTTCTGTGGCATTGTTGATCACATCTGCCGCACGCTGTGCCTGATCTTTCAAACTGTAACCTTCTGCCACCATTGCATCCTTTGGCATATTTCCCGCAGTGATCGCATCTGCGATCTGTTCCATTGCCTGTGATGCATCCATTGGAAATTGCAGTGCTTTTAAATCCTCATAGTAAGTCAGGTTTTCTTCTGTAAGCGGGATCTCATTCTGGATCAGCCACTGACAGTCAGCCATTGTATTTTCATTTACCGGAAGTCCCATAGAAACCAGCATACTCTGAATCTGTCCCGACAGTTCCTCCATATCTTCTGCCGTCTGTCCTGCATACGCTGCACTTCCGGAAAATTGCGCCATATACAGATTCTCTATCGTTGGCTGCAACTGGTTATCCAGCATATATTTGATCGCGCCATCCGTCATAGGCTGTAACATCTGTAACTGTTCAAATGCCTCGACACTCATTGCAATATTGTCATCCGTTGCCGGAAGGTCAGCATCTTTGAATGCCTGCTCCAACTGGCTTGCTAAAGCAGCACTTCCTGTCATTGCCTCTAATTCTGCTGCATCAAGATCATCCCCGAACACTTCTTTTCCTGCTTTTGCAAGCTGCATTTTGATTTTGTCCGTCACCGTAATGATCGTATGCGAATCTGTGGAGTCCAGAGAAAAACCTTCCTCCTGCATCTTCGCATAGTCTTCTTCCGAAGCCGTATTCGATAAAACCGCCATCTGATTCTTGCGGTCAAATGCATCCATTTCGGAACTTTCCTCAATCTTTTCGGCTATGGACTTTTTCTCCTCCTTCGCAGGATTCGCATAAGTCGTATCTTTCATCTGCACCGATGTCTGCTTGCCACTCACACTTTTTGTCGTCTTCGCATTTTCTGCCACAATCCCGAAAGCCGTCTTAACCTCTGTTCCCGCTTTCTTCTGCATTGCCTCTAAAATCTGATTCTGCTGTTCTACTCTCATCTATTTCTATCTCCTGTCCGGATCATCATACTTTTCACTGTTATTTATATCGGAATTTTTTCTGTTTTCTTGACCTCACACACTGGTGTTATATTCGTTACGTGCTATAATATACTTATATCTTGATCTGTGAACAGATCAAAAGGAGACAATATTATGTGGTTTATTTTCGCTTTATTATCCGCCGTATTTGCTGCGCTGACTTCCATTCTTGCCAAAGTCGGTATTGACGGTGTCAATTCCAATCTTGCCACAGCGATCCGTACCGTGGTTGTTGTCGTTATGGCATGGGGAATGGTATTTCTGACAAGTGCGCAGACTGGGCTTTCCCAGATCAGCAGAAAAAGCTGGATATTCCTTATTTTGTCAGGACTGGCAACAGGAGCATCCTGGCTGTGCTATTACAAAGCACTGCAGATTGGAGATGCATCCAAGGTTGTTCCAATCGATAAATTAAGTGTCGTTATTACGTTGGTACTGGTTTTTCTGTTCCTGCATGAAGATTTCACGGTAAAATCCCTGATCGGATGTATTCTGATCGGCGCCGGCACATTATTCATGGTTTTGTAGACATCTTATCACTATGCTGCCACAATCATTTTGGCATATCACCAGCACAAATCGAACATAAAAGAAGCCGGCTATTCCAAGCCGACTCCTTTAAATTTCAATCCTCTAGTATTTAAACACTGCCACTCCATAACCCGAAAGCGGATATGCAAACGAATACTCTCTTCCATCACACTCTGATTTCACTGCTTTATATGATACCGGTTTCTCGGTTCCTTCTCCGCCAAATTCAGCAGAATCACTGTCTAATACCAGCTTATACGTCTTTTTCTTCGGCACACCAACACGGTAATCCGGTCGGGCAACCGGTGTAAAGTTACATACAAACAACATATTATTCTTGCCGTCTTTGCTCTTGCGGACAAAGCTGTAAATACTGCGGTCTGCATCATCTGCATTGATCCATTCAAATCCTGCCCAGCTGCTGTCTAATTCATAAAGGCATGGATTCTTCTGATAAAGATGAAGAAGCGCTTTTACCCAGTCCTGCATATGTTTATGATCCGGGTTTTCAAGCAGATACCAGTCTAACTCTCTTGCCTCACTCCACTCCTGAAGCTGTGCGAACTCCTGTCCCATGAACAAAAGCTTTTTGCCAGGGTGGCCAAGCATGAACGCATAGCCAACCATAAGATTCTGGAATTTGTCTCTGCCAAGTCCCGGCATCTTATTGAGCATGGAGCATTTTAAATGCACCACTTCATCGTGCGACAATACGAGAATATAATGTTCACTCTCATTATAGCTCATGGCAAATGTCATTTTATGGTGGTTATTCTTTCTGAAATATGGATCTAACTTCATATAATCTAAGAAGTCATGCATCCAGCCCATATTCCACTTGTAACTAAAATTCAGTCCATCTTCTTCAACCGGTCCTGTCACTTTCGGCCACGCAGTGGATTCCTCTGCGATCACAACTGCTCCGTGGTTCCGTCCAAGGATCAGTGTGTTGATATGTTTGAAAAACTCGATTGCTTCGAGATTCTTGTTATCTCCATACTGGTTGCGCACCCACTGTCCTTCTTCTTTTCCGTAGTCCAGATATAACATGGAAGCAACCGCATCTACACGAAGTCCGTCAATATGATAGTGCTCCACCCACATTAACGCACTGCCGATCAGGAAATTCTTGACCTCATTTTTGCCATAGTCGAAAATCTTAGTTCCCCAGTCCGGATGCTCGCCTTTTCTCGGATCTGCATATTCGTACAGACAGGTTCCGTCAAATTCAGCCAGACCATGTGCATCTTTCGGGAAATGTGCCGGTACCCAGTCTAAGATCACACCGATTTTATTCCTGTGGCACTCATTGATAAAATACGCAAAATCCTCAGGTTTTCCATAACGGGAGGTCGGTGCATAATAGCCGGTTACCTGATATCCCCAAGAACCGTCAAACGGATATTCTGAAATACCCATTAACTCGATATGTGTATATCCCATTTCTTTTACATATGGGATCAGATATGTTACAAGATCCCTGTAACTGTAAAATCCGTCGTCTTCCCTGCCCGGATGACGTTTCCATGAACCCGGATGAACTTCATAAATTGCCATTGGCTGTGCGTAAACATCCTCTTCCGCCTTGCGCTCTTCCATCCACTTGCTGTCTGTCCATTTGAAATGATCAATATCTGCAATTGCAGAAGCTGTTCCAGGTCGTAGTTCTGCGTAATTCGCATAAGGATCTGCTTTATACAGACGTTTTCCGTCTTTTGTCTCAATCAGATACTTATACAATTCCCCCTCTTTCACACCCGGAATAAACAGTTCAAAAATTCCCATTGTCTCCGGCTCTAAGCGCACCATCTCATTCGCTGTCTCGTTCCAGCCATTAAAGGAACCGATCACAAAAACTCTCTGCGCATTCGGCGCCCACAAGTCGAAGAATACACCCTTAACTCCTTTTACCTCTGCAAAATGTGCGCCCAGCTTCCGATAAATCTCGTAATGTGTCGCCTGACCGAACAGATAACGGTCTAATTCCGTAAAATTTGCCATAAGCCTTACCCCTCTTTACTTCTATCTCTAAATCACAGCTTCTCTGTGATCTTTCTTCTTTAGTCGAAGTCTTTCTCCCGCAAAATGATGTAATCATCATCATCATATCTTCTGGATGTAATAATACTGAACGCCTTTTTCAGACCACCCTTTTCTGAATGAGCCACCGCTTTATCGACGATCTCTTTTACCTCTGTCAGCGTTGTCTCCCTGTCTGCATGCTCAATATTACTGATGCTGTTATATAAAGCCAGCACACCCATCTCGTCAATTGTGTAACCTAATTCATTTGCATAGGATTTTGCAAATGAAACTAACTCGTCGCTTGTAAAAATAGGAATATTGATCTTCTCGGAAAACTTCGCTGCAAACCCCTCATCTCTGGATAAAGCTTTCTGGATTCCATGCTTGGTATCTTCGATGATCACCAATACTCCGCTTCTATCCTGCTCTAATAACAGAGAGAGTTTTAACGCTGTCTCTTTGGATAAATCTCCGGCTTTTTCAATGATCAGACAGCCTCCTGCCACTTTTTTCAATAAGGCTGCGACGTCCTTCTGGTTTAAGGCAGATGCCTCGATCTTACCGATCTTGCCGTTTGGTTTTCCGGTTTCTTTCTGCAAAGCCTTGATCATGCTTGTGGCAAGTACCGTCTTACCGCTTCCGGAACCACCCTGAATGATCATATTTCCGGTTCCTGCTGTCGTTCCTTTTGTCAGGTGTAAGGATGCACCTGTGAGTGCCTGACAGAGCTGTTCTTCCATACCCTTGATCGGTACAAAATATGTAAAAATCTCTTTTAATTCTTTAGAAAGCTTGTTGATCGTATCCGGTGTCTCAAATGCCTCCGGCTCTGCGATCGTCGGAAGGACTTCTTCTTCCTTCTCCTCTTTTCCAAGGTCTAGATCAGCCGGCAGTTCGATTTCCGGTAATTCCTCTTTTTCTACGGATTCCTTTGCCATCTGGCGTGCTGTTTCTGCTAAGATTGCAGCTTCCACATCTTCTGCCGAAGTCTGTGTATCGCTGCTATCCTCCGCTGCAGCTTTCGCATAATCAGCAAAAGCCTCCACCGTTCCCTCTGTCTGCTCTGCAAAAGAGGTTACTGTCTCCTGTGGCAGATTGGCATCTAGTTCTTCGAAGTCTTCTTCCTCCCAGTTGCTGTCGATATCGTCTAAGCCCTCTGGCATTGCGATCTCCGGGAGTTTTTCATCTGTCATGAACTCCTGCACACCTGCCGCCACAATGTTCTCTGCCGCAGCATCTCCTACGTTTGTCATATAATCTCCAACCGGAGATGCTCCGACAGCGGCAAGCTGTTCATCCATCTGTGCATTTTCATCATTCAGACGGTCAATCTCCTGCTGCAGAATCTGGTTCATATTCGTAACCATTGCTACCGCATTGTCGTTTGGCTGACCATCCTTACTCAGATATTTCTGATCTAAAAGATCCTTTGGTGTCAAGCCGGAATCTAACATCGGAATGACATCTGCAAGGCGTCCCATCAGTTCTTCTGCTTCCTGAAGTGCTCTCGCCTTCGCAGACTCCAACTTTCTCTGCTCTGCTTCCTGAAGTGCTGCCTCTGCGGCACGCTTGGTCTTCTCCCAGTCTGCTAACACATCCTCAATGCTCATCTGTCCGGATACCTGTGGCTCTGCCACTCTGCCTCCCTGCATATAAAGGCTCATCTGACCGTCCTCATCCACTAACATCTCCTGAAAATTGGATTTTAAGGAATTGTCAATCTCCTCATCCGTTTCTATATGCTGGTAAATCTCTTCTTCCTGCGGAACTTCCTCTTTCTCGGATGGAATCTGGAGGTACGGGATATCCTCTACCAGTTTCTTGATGTTATCCATTGTATCATTGACTGCCTCTTTTTCTGTGGCATTCATGATCTCCTGCATGCTTTTTTGTAATTCTTCCTGCAGATTCTGTGTATTAAAACGTTCTGCGGACATCTTCACATCTTTGATCTGTACCGGTTCCGGCACGATCTCACCGGATTCTAACTGGTCTTCCGGTCTCACTTCCACAACGCCGTCATGTCTCTGACGGAATGTGCGGTACTTGTCTTCCTGCTGTTTCGTCAGTGGCTGGTATAGCATCTTTAATTCTAATGCGCGCTCCACATATGGGCCTTCCCCAAACCATAAGATCAGCTCATCGCATGCCTCGATACATTTCTCGCTCATTCCTGCTTTGTGATACAGGTATGCAAGTTCATAAGCCCATTCCTCAGAATATTCCTGTTCTTTCAATTCTTCCAGAATGCCAATAAGGGTGCCGATATCTGCACCCTGCGCTTTGCTTATCTCATATTTTAAAACGTATTTTAAATTATCATGCGGCGCGATCTCCACGAACTCCTGATAATACTCTTTTGCTTCATCAAAGCTCTTTGTCTTGATCGCCACCTCAGCAAGACGGTATATGATCATTCTGCCGATTGGCGACTTGTCATAAGCCGTCAGCAGAACGTCCTTGCTCTCATCATAACGCCCTACTTTTTCATAGATTTCCCCTACTTTTACCAGAGCATTAATATTCTTTATCTTACGCCAGTTGATCGTATCTGCAATCTCAGCCGCGTCTTCGTATTTTCCTTCGGCTGTGAGAGATTTCATCTGATCCAGCTTTAATTTGTATTCATATTTATCCAATTCTGCCACCTCAAACTGTGCATTTTTGCGTATGCTACGGCACTTATTTTTGTACCTTTTCGCTTTGTCTATGTTAACCTTAAGTTTATCATAGGCACAAATAGATGTCAAAAATTATCATGCTTTCCCTGCCGGTTTTTCATCCTCTTTTTTGTTTTCTTTTTCCACTTCATAAACAGGCTGATTTGTATGCTTGTCAATGCGTTCAAGGTTTACATAATCTATCTCTGTTTCCGGAATACCACGTTTTTTCAAAAAGTAGGTGACAACTTTTGAAACAATGTAATAAATGACTGCCATGATCGGCACACCGAGCAGCATTCCCGGGAATCCCCATAAACCACCGAATACCAGAATCGCAAACACAACCCAGAAAGAAGAAAGTCCGGTCGAATCACCTAAAATCTTCGGTCCGATGATATTTCCGTCCACCTGCTGTAAAATAATGACAAAAATAAGGAAATACAATCCCTGTATCGGATTCTGCAGCACGATAATGATAAAAGAAGGAATCGCACCGATAAATGGTCCAAAAAATGGAATGATATTGGTCACTCCGATGATCACTGCAACCAGCATGGTATCCGGCATTTTCATAATAGCGAGCACAATATATGCGATCACGCCGATGATAGCCGAATCAAGGATTTTTCCACTGATAAATCCACCAAAGATCTCATTGCTCTTTCTTACTGTCTCAACAACAACGTTGGCTCTGACCGGTTTAAACACTGCATATATGATCTTCTTAGCCTGTCCTGCAAACTTCTCCTGACTTGCCATTACATACACGGAAATGATCAGTCCGACTAAAATATTGATCACAAACTTCACTCCGGTGATCACTCCACTGGTAATAGAAGAAATGTAAATCTCTGCCTGTGGAAGCAAGGTGTTTTTCATCCAGTTTTCGAAGAAATTGCTTGCCTGTGTGATCAGTTGCTCTGCAATATCTGCAATCTGGCTGTCGCCTTTTGCAAAATCATTGATCCAGTCGATGAGTGACCGTACTTCTGCCGGAAGTGTTGTAATAATGCTCTGGATACTCTGGTTGATTGACGGCACGATTGCCGCAATAAGCAGTACAACAATGAGCACTAAAAATAATAATGCTCCCGCGATTGCAAGTCCTCTGGATACACTTTTTGCCTTCTTCTCACTCTTCATCTTCTTACGAAGCAGTGAAAACAGCTTTCCATCTATGAGCTTCATCAGTGGATTCAGGAGATACGCCACGGCCAGACCAATAATGATCGGCTGTAAAATGTAAGTCAGTTTCTTCCAGAAATCTGCGAACCCATTGTAACGGTATATGATAAAGAAAAATAGAATACAGCAACAGAACGTAATAAAAATAGCTAACGCTATAATTGTGATCTGTTTCAAATGAAATTCATCTGCTTTTTTTGTCTTTGGTGTCTGTGTCTGCTCGTTTTGTTTTTGTTCTTCCACCTTGTGATCTCCTTTTTGCCTGCTTGAAGTCTGCTTTTTTGCCAGCACATTTTATGCTTCCAGAATACAAATTCATGCTTTTATATGTTTATTTTAACGCAAAAACAGAGAACTGTCACTAAGCAGTCCTCCGTTTTTATTATCTTTTTAGAATTTAAAATTAACCTCTGTAATAATTGATCAGACAGCCCTTTAAAATAATCTCGCGCTCATCATCTGTAAGTGCGTCCATATGCAGACTGAATGGTTTCAGTTCGCCGTCCTTTACTGCATAAGCCTGGATTTCTGACTGTTTTTCCTCGATTGCTTTCCGGATCTCTGGGATGAAAAGGTAATCCAGGTTCTGGAATGGAAGATCACCCTTCTCAATAATGAATGGTAACATTCCCCAGTTGATCAGGTTCGAACGATAACGCTTGGTTGCATACTCATTTGCGATATTTGCCCAGCCGCCAAGTACCTTCTGGCAGGAAGCAGCCTGTTCTCTTGCGGAACCGTCGCCCGGTTTTACTGCAAAAATCGTGCTTCCGAAACCTGCGTAACCTTTCTCTTTTCTCGCTTTCTCACCGAAATCAGGATAAACGGTCTTGATCGTATTGATCACTGCCTGTAATTCCGGTACTGCCTCTACCGGACACTCACCAGCTTCCACTGCCTTCTCTGCTTTCTGGATCTCTTTTGCACGTCCCACATAAAGCGGATCTTTTCTGGAAAGTGCAAACTCTGCAAGTCCAAGCGGATTGGAACGGAAGGATGATGTCTCACCGGACGGGATCAGTTCATCTGTTGTCGTTACCGGATCGTGGATCTCGGAAACAACTTTTAATACCATGTGCTCTGGCAATGCGCTCATTTTTGGCCAGTCCTTAATGTTTGGTCCAAACTGGATCTCAACACTTGGATCTGCCACGCCCTTGCTGTCAAAGACACGGTTCTCGTAGATCTTCTTATCGAAGAAATATTTTGGTTTTGTATAATCAACGTCTAAATCTGTAGCAGCGGTCAGATATCCTTTGTTTGCTGCGGTAGCTGCGATAGATCTCGCATCCATAAGTGCCACCGATGCGACCTGTCCTTTCTGAACCTTGGAACCTTCTCTGTTCGGGAAGTTTCTTGTGGAGTGACGGATTGAGAATGCATTGTTTGCCGGTGTATCTCCTGCACCAAAACATGGTCCGCAGAACGCAGTCTTTACGATCGCACCTGTCTCCATAAGGCTTGCCACTGCACCATTTTTTACAAGTTCCATATAAATCGGTGTACTTGCCGGATATACGCTTAAGGTAAATTCATCCGGTCCGATGCTTGCACCCTTTAAGATATCTGCTGCATCACAGATGTTCTCAAATCCACCGCCGGCACAGCCCGCGATAATTCCCTGATCTACATAAAGCTTTCCGTTTCTTACTTTGCTCTTTAAATCTAACTTGACTGCTCCGTCAAAGCTGACCTCTGCACGTTTTTCACAGTCATCTAAAATATCCATTAAGTTCGCATTCAGTTCCTCGATCGTGTAGGTGTTGCTTGGGTGGAACGGCATTGCGATCATTGGTTTGATCTGGCTAAGGTCAATCTCGATCATTCCGTCATAGTAAGCAACATCCCCCGGATTCAGCTCTTTGTAAGCCTCTGGTCTTCCGTGGATTGCATAGAAATCCTGTACTTTTGCATCGGTTCTCCAAATTGAAGACAAGCAGGTTGTCTCCGTTGTCATAACATCCACGCCGATACGGAAATCAACGCTTAAGTTCGATACGCCCGGTCCGACAAACTCCATGACTTTATTCTTCACGTAGCCTTTATCGAATACCTCTCCGATAATGGCAAGCGCAACGTCCTGAGGACCTACGCCCTTCTGTGGTGTACCGGTCAGATAAACACCGACAACGCCCGGCATATCAATATCATATGTCTTATTTAATAGCTGTTTTACAAGCTCCGGTCCGCCTTCGCCGACTGCCATGGTTCCTAATGCACCGTAACGAGTATGGGAATCAGAACCTAAGATCATGGCTCCGCTCTCAGCTAGCATCTCTCTTGCAAACTGGTGGATGACTGCCTGATGTGGTGGAACGTAAACTCCGCCATACTTTTTCGCACAGGTAAGTCCAAACATGTGGTCATCCTCGTTGATCGTACCGCCGACTGCACATAAACTATTGTGGCAGTTTGTCAGAACATACGGCATCGGAAAACGCTCTAAGCCGGATGCTCTTGCTGTCTGGATAATTCCTACAAATGTAATATCATGAGAAGTAAGCTTGTCAAATCTTACCTGAAGCTTGTCCATATTTCCTGAAGTATTATGTTTTTTCAAAATACCATAAGCGATCGTATTTCCGGCTGCCTGTTCTTTCGTAACAGCTTTTCCGGTCTTCTGCTGTACTTCGGCTGCATCTGTCATAATCTCTTGTCCGTTTACAAGGTAAACGCCGCTATCATATAATTTCATACGTTCCTCCATCCCAGTCTCCGGCAATGCGTTCTGCATCTGCCTTTTCTGCGCACTTTTATATGAATTATAAAGATAGTCCATGTAAAAATCAAGGCTTTCATACACTAATTTAATAAATCAATTATTTATCCCTTGAACCAGGTTTCCTATTACATAAAAAAGAACTCCTGGAATCCCAAAAGTTCTTTCTCTTCTAAATGATCGTTTTCAATCCGGCGAGTGTGTCAAATTTTGCATACAAAAGCTTTGCTGTCTCCTCGTCCGGTTCCGTCAGATCCGGCACCATTACAACGGAAAGTCCTGCGCGGTATGCGGATAAAATCCCATTCGGTGAATCCTCAACTGCAATGCAGTCCCCCGGCTTCTCATGGATCTGCTCACATGCATAAAGATACACATCCGGCTCCGGCTTTCCGTTTTTTACAGTTGTTGCACTCACGATCTGATCAAATTTATCGTAAATCCCGATCTGCGTCAGGTATTGTCTGGTGCGCTCCGGATCGGTTGCTGTCGCAACCGCCGTTTTGATCTTTTTTGCGCAGAGATAATCTAAGATCTCATCCACGCCCGGTTTTTTCTCGATCCCATTTTTCTCGATATGCTCTTTCATGAGCTGTTTCCGTCTCGCCCGGATCGCCTCATAGTCAAAGTCCGGTCCGAATATATTCTGCAGATAAGGGCCTGCAAACTTTGAAGCCAGACTGCGGATTGCAAGTCCGTGCTCCCTTGTCACCGCAAACCCTGCTTCCCTTGCCGCCTGCTGCCAGTAAACATTCAGCCATTTTTCCGTATCGATCAACACGCCATCCATATCAAAAATTACTGCTTTTATCATTCTTCGTCCGTCTGCTCCCCTGGTTCTAACTCTTCAATCTCATATTCTGTCTCGTCTGCCGCATCTGTCTGTTCTATCGCCTTGCTGTTCTCATCTGCATACTGCGGAAAAGTGATCGCAGCCTTAAACAGATCACCGTCCACTGTAATATCGAATGTTCCGCCCATTAAGACTGTCAGGCTCTTTGCGATAGAAAGTCCAAGACCGCTTCCCTCTGTCGTTCTCGACGAATCTCCGCGGATAAAACGTTCGGTCAGATCTCCTGCGTTGCTGTTTTCCCTTGCAAGCGACCGCTCCGATACATTCTTAATGGAAAAAATGACTTTTTCCTCCGCATACGCAATGTCAACATACACCCGCGTTTTTTCGAGTGCATACTTTGCAACATTATTATAAAGGTTTTCAATGACACGGTAAAGCTGTCTGCCGTCCGCCCGGATCAGCACTGCAGTCTTCGGCAGCTTGGTTACGATTGTAAGCTCTTTCTGCTCAAACTTCTCATTGAACTCTCCGCTTGTCTGGTAAACAAGTTCCACAAGGTCAATGACCTGCATATCCAGTTTTACATTGCCGGAGCTGATCTTCGAAGCCTCCACAAGATCGGATGTCAGTTGTTTTAACCGCTGTGACTTTTCATCTAAAATCTTAATATATCCCTGCACACGCTCATTGTCGATTTTTTCCAGTTTGATAAGGTTTACATAATTAATAATCGATGTCAGTGGTGTTTTAATATCGTGCGATACATTCGTGATAAGGTCTGCCTTCATGCGCTCATTTTTCGTGCTGTCGTCCACAGCATGTAAAAGTCCCTCGCCGATATTATTGATCGCTTCCGCAAGGCTTCTCTCTTCCCCGTGCAATTCTTCCAGATCGATCTTCTCTGAGAGTGCCCCATCACGGATCTTCTCAACTCCCTGCCGGATCTGGTACTGTTCCACTGTTTTTCGCAGGATCATATAACATTCCCATGCGGAAAATAAAAGCAGTAACAATAACGCGATCACATTCTGGTAATAAAAGGCTCCTACCGCCAGAATAAAGCAGACTGCCATATGCCCGGCAAACAACAGGATCACACGCACCGTTGTCTTTCTCTTGGCAAATACTTTGCGGACTCCTCTTTCCAGCCAGCACGCAAGGCTTGTCTCCCAGAGCATTTCCACCTTCATCCTGCGCACCATGCTCAGGTAAAAAATAAGGAACAATCCGTCAATCACAAGGCTCACCGTTCCGGACGCCACGATAATGCCGTAAACTGCCCACTCATCGCTGTTTACTTTTGCGATCAGTATCACAAATTCAACCATTACAAAAATAAACGCAGCCACTAAAATCTCCGTCTTGATCTTGTCGATCGGGTTTAAATGGATCTGGCTCTCGCCTGTGCGCCGTCCTGTTGCAAGCGTCAGATATACCAGTGAGATGATCCAGCCCATGAGACTGACCAGTCCGCTGAAAATGCACACTTTGATCCACGGATGAAGCTGCTGGTATTCCTGGGATGCCTCATAAATATCATCCACCGCAGACAGCTCTGTATCAATTCCGATGATCAGCGTCATGTCCTCTGCCGGCCAGTTCATCTGATTGCCGCCACCGAAAAAGTAATCCGCCATACCATTAATATCCGTGCCAAACTCTTTATCCACAAGATCATAAATGAGATAATTTCCCATGGTCTTTGCTTCCATGAGCACGGCTTCCACATCAAATTCCTGTCCGTCCTCGGTATCCGGCTGGTTTGTGTACCACGCCTCGCCGATCCTGTACCAGTAACAGAAATTGCTGTCATCATTTTTAAATTCATTCGTGTACTGCAGATAACGTTTGTTTTCCTCCGAAGTTCTGTCTTCCCCCTTGATCAGCAGGCGCAGATAATCGCTTAAATCATTGCATTTGTTCTCAATACACTTTGTATAATAACCGGAATCCAAAAACTCCTCTGTTCCGATGTCCGACAGTTCAAAAATATTTTTGCTCAGCATGGACGCCAGCAGAAAAACGGAGATTGTCAGAACTACCGTAAAAAACAGATGTAAAATAAGTCCTGTCAGTTTTGTTCCGTTGGAATAAGGATGATTTTCCATATCGTTCTCCTTACTTGTAAAACATTAATTCTTATCAATCTTATAGCCTACGCCCCAGACAACTTTCAGATATCTCGGCTCTTTCGGATTGATCTCGATTTTCTCACGGATATGACGGATATGTACGGCAACCGTATTGTCCGCGCCGATCGCATCCTCATTCCAGATACTCTCATAGATCTGGTTAATAGAAAAAACTTTTCCCTGATTCTTCACCAGAAGCAATAAAATGTTATATTCGATCGGTGTAAGCTTTACCACCTCGCCGTCCACCGTCACTTCTTTCAGATCATCATTGATGCTCAAACCGCCCACTGTATAAACACTGTCGCCGGACTCTGTTGCATTCCCAAGCTGTGTGTAGCGGCGAAGCTGGGATTTTACCCGCGCAACAAGCTCTAACGGATTGAACGGTTTCTCCACGTAATCATCTGCACCGATATTAAGCCCTAAGATTTTATCGGAGTCCTCTGTCTTTGCGGATAAAATAATGATCGGGATACTGCTGTTCTCGCGGATTTTCAAAGTCGCGCGGATTCCGTCTAACTTCGGCATCATAACATCCATGATCAGAAGATGTACTTCGTTGTTCTTTAAGATTTCAAGTGCTTCCTCTCCGTCATACGCCTTTAATACATGAAACCCTTCCTGCTGTAAATAGATCTCGATCGCTTCCACAATTTCTTTATCATCGTCACATACTAAAATAGTCTGCATGTTCTATCCTCCCAATATTTTTCTTTCAACAGCCTGTCTCCCGTTTTACGGACAAACCTGTCCATTGCCACAAACATGAATAAAATAAAACTGTCCGACCGTTATCTCAGTCTGAACAGTTTTATTTTATCAGTAAAAAAAGTATTTTTATAGTAGTGAAATCTTAATTGTGTCTTAATTTCTGTTTTTCTAGCAGATCTCAGCACCGCTTGGCATTTTCTTCTCCGGAACCATTAATGCAAGTTCACCGTTCTCATCCTCTGCACAGAGCAGCATACCCTCTGATACGACCCCTGCGAGTTTTGCCGGTTTTAAGTTCACTAATACCATGACTTTTTTGCCGACCATTTCTTCCGGTGTGTAATGTTTGCGGATACCGGAAACGATCTGTTTTACCTGACTTCCAATCTTTACCTGGGAGCAGAGTAATTTCTTTGATTTTGGAACGGCTTCACAGGCAATGATCTCACCTACCTGGAACTGCATTTTCATAAAATCATCATACTCGATTTCTTCTTTTGGTTCAATATCGATCACGGATTCTCCTGCTTCTTCTGTTTCCCCGGTTTCGCCTGCAAGCTTCTTCTGCTCTGCTTCAAATTCAGCTTTCTGTGCTGCTTTGATCTCTTCCACTTTCGGCATAACCTCTTTTGCATCCAGACGGGCAAATAAGATTTCCGGTGTATCTGTCACTTTGTTTCCGCTCTCATATAAACCGAACTGGTCTAAATCATCATAAGCACGAAGTGTGGTATTTAACTGTTTTACGATTTTCTCTGCTGTTTCCGGCAGGAAGCTGTGCAGTAAGCCTGCACCGATCGTAATGGATTCTGTCAGGTTGTATAACACTTCTGCAAGACGGTCATGGTCTGCCTCGTCTTTTGCAAGTACCCATGGAGTTGTCTCATCAATGTATTTGTTGCAGCGACGGAACAGATCGAATACGACTGTGATCGCGTCTGCGACACGCAGTTTATCCATTTTCTCCTGCACTTTATCTCTTGTTGCTGTCACAACTGCTTTTAAGTCGTCATCGACTTCTGCTGTCACACCTGTTTTTCTTACCACGCCGTCAAAATATTTGTTGCTCATGGAAATGGTTCTGTTTACCAGATTTCCTAAAATGTTGGCAAGGTCAGAGTTTAATCTCTCAATGACTAATTCCCATGTGATGACACCGTCATTTTCAAATGGCATCTCATGAAGTACGAAGTAACGTGTTGCATCCACGCCGAACAGTTTTACCATATCGTCTGCATAGATCACGTTTCCTTTTGACTTACTCATTTTGTCACCGCCCTGTAACAGCCATGGATGACCAAATACCTGTTTTGGCAATGGCAGATCTAACGCCATTAAGAAGATCGGCCAGTAAATAGTATGGAAACGAACGATATCTTTTCCGATCAGATGTAAGTCTGCCGGCCAGTTTTTCTTGAACAGGTCAGAAGATCCGTCCGGATCATAACCGATCTTGGTGATGTAGTTGGTCAATGCATCCAGCCATACATATACAACATGCTTCGGATCAAAATCTACCGGGATTCCCCAGCTAAAGGATGTTCTGGATACACATAAATCCTGTAAGCCTGGAAGCAGGAAGTTGTTCATCATCTCGTTTTTACGGGATACCGGCTGGATAAATTCAGGGTGTGTGTTGATGTAGTCGATCAGACGGTCTGCGTATTTGCTCATTTTAAAGAAGTACGCTTCCTCTTTCGCTGGTTTTACTTCACGTCCACAGTCCGGACATTTTCCGTCTACAAGCTGTGATTCAGTCCAGAAAGATTCACATGGTGTACAGTAAAGTCCTTCGTAAGCTCCCTTGTAGATGTCTCCCTGATCGTATAATTTTTTGAAAATTTTCTTAACGCATTTCTCATGGTCTTCGTCAGTCGTGCGGACAAAGTTGTCGTAGGAAGTATTCATCAGATCCCAGATCGCTTTTACCTCTCCTGCCACGTTATCTACATATTCCTTTGGAGTGATTCCTGCTGCTTCTGCTTTCTCCTGAATTTTCTGACCATGCTCGTCTGTTCCAGTCTGGAAATAAACGTCATAGCCTTCTGCTCTTTTGTATCTGGCGATCGCATCTGCAAGTACGATCTCGTAAGTGTTTCCGATGTGCGGTTTGCCGGATGTGTAGGCAATCGCTGTTGTCATGTAGTATTTTCCTTTATTGCTCATTTTTCTACCTCTTTCTTTAATTATCTTTATTACAGTTCACATGCGCAATAAGTGGACTGTAATAAAAAAACCGCCCTCTGATTACCCAGAAGACGGGTTGTTCCCGTGTTACCACTTCAATTCATCTGTATCTCACAATACAGACCTCAGCATGTCTCTGACCGTACTCTGTCCTCTGGCACACTCTCTGCCAGTCCATTTTCTGTCTCTGTCAAAAACATCTCCGCTGTAACAGGCGGTCCCGTCAGAACTTATCGCATGCGACTTTTTTGCATCCGTTCAGCCCTGCCACTCCAAAGCCATGTTCCATGAAGCTTTCCTCATTCCCTCGCACCATGAGCTTTTGCCTGTTATCCTGCACCATGTCTGGCACTCTCTTATCAAAAGCTCCCGGAAACCTCTCTGCTAAGACCATCTGCACAGATGTTCTGTTGAGTTCCATTTCATGTACTCTCTTTTTCATTGTGTTTGATATTAAAATTATCGTATGCATGATCACGTCCTGCTGCATCAGACGCTGAATGCCTATCACATAAAATAGCACGGAAACACTGAAAAGTCAATGAATACATTGGTTTTTCGGTGTTTCCGTGCTATTGCATTCCATTTTACATTTTCTGCGCATCGTTTATCTGTAAACGAATGATATGCATTTCTTTATTCGTCGAATTTCTCATTATCGACAACATCACCTGTAAAATGCTCCGGTTCTTCCATCTTGGTTCCACAGCTGCTGCAGAAGGTTGCTCCCTGTGGCATTCTTGCTCCACAGTTCGGACATTGTGCCGCACCCTGAAGATTTAAGATCTCTGCTTTCATGCGCTCGATCTCTGCCAGTGCTTCTTTGATCACTTTGAACTGTTCATTTTCAGCATTTTCCTCATCATCTTTGTGTGCATCAAAATAGGTACGTCCCAGTTCTGCGTACTGTTTTTCCACATAATCCTCTTTGGACTTTACGTCTAATTTTAACTTGGCGATCCCGGATACTTCCTTTGCTTTCTGGGATACATCTTTTCCCGCTGATACCAATGACTCTTTCATCTCATCAAAAAATGACATAATGACTACCTCCGTCCGTATATAATATCTTTCCATTTCGTGCTTTGTATTATACGCTTTTTCCACGGTGTACACAATATGGGGACGACATAATGCCTGAATTGTATTCGCCTGTTTTCACTCATGAATTATCGATCACATATCTCTCAAAAAGCGGCAGTGTAAAAAGACAAACAATTTACCGCATGCAGATATACACCATATAAACCGCATACATAAGAAGCATGATAATACCTTCTGTGCGGTTGATTTTTCTGGATGTCCATGCAAATCCCCAGACAACCACACTCATGATGATCAGGATGATAATATCAATGATATTCTCCATGAGGAATGCGATCGGGCTGATCGCTGCTGCAACACCGAGGATTAATAAGATATTGAAAATGTTAGAACCGATCACATTTCCGAGTGCCATATCCACCTCATCTTTTCTTGCTGCCACGATAGAAGTCACTAATTCCGGAAGGCTGGTTCCGAGCGCCACGATTGTAAGACCGATCAGCGTCTGGCTTAAGCCGAATCCGGCTGCGATCGCAGATGCGCCATCGACTACAAAGTCACCGCCGAACTTTATTGCGATCATTCCACCAATAATAAAAACTATGCATTTCCACATCGGAAGGATTTTGATTTCTTCCTCGGCAAGTGCTTCCTCTTCTGCTTCCAGTTTATCACCAGATGTTCTCGCTTTTTTCGCAGACTGTATCATCCAGAACAGGTATACGGCAAAAATCACAAGCAGGAGCACACCATCCACACGGCCTAATGACATTCCAAGATATCCCATAACTACAAGCAGCCCGGCGCAGAGAATCGAAAACGGAAACTCTTTCATCAATGTATTCTTTTCTATTGCAAGTGGTGCAAACAGTGCACAGGCACCACAGACTACCATCAGATTAAAAATATTGGATCCTGCCACATTGCTGACTGCAAGTGTATTATTTCCTGCCATGGATGCGGTAACACTGACTGCAAGCTCCGGCAGGCTTGTTCCCATTGCCACGATCGTCATACCGATGATCAAGGATGGAACCTTAAACTTTTTCGCCACGGAGGAACTTCCCTCTACGAAATAATCTGCTCCCTTGATGAGCAATACAAATCCGATCACTAAAATAACTGCTGACTTTAAAATCTCCATGTTTCTCTCCTCTTTTCTTTATAATACAAGAATTCCCAAGTGTTCGAGCAGAATTTTCAAACCGATGAGGATTAAAATAATACCTCCGGCGATCTCTGCTTTTTTCTGATATTTGCTTCCGAACATATTCCCGACAACAACACCGACAATGGATAGGACAAAGGTTATCAGTCCAATGATCGTAATGGATTCCACGATCGGATAATTTAAAAATGCAAACGTGATTCCAACTGCCAGCGCATCAATACTGGTTGCGATTGCAAGAAGGAACATTTCCTTTAGATCAAGAGGTGGATCCAGTTCCTTCACGGTTTCATCTTCTTCCAGTCTGAATCCTTCGACCACCATTTTACCACCAATGAGTGCCAGTAAAATGAATGCGATCCAATGGTCAATACTGGTGATGTAACTTTCAAACTGTGTTCCGAGTGCCCAGCCGATGAATGGCATGAGCGCCTGAAATCCTCCGAAAAATAATCCTATTACCAATGCTTGTTTCTTGTTTACCCTGCGCATGGCAAGACCCTTACAGACCGAAACTGCAAATGCGTCCATGGATAATCCAACTCCAATCAGTAGTAACTCAATTATGAATGCCATAATTTTCTCCTTTTCTCAGTCGCATAAAAAGATAAATAAAAAGAGACTCCACGTATACCTGCCGGTATAGTATTACCGGAATAGGCATACATGAGTCTCATTCTTTAAGATTTGCCAGGTTTAAAAAACCGGGTTTGTTGACAAATCACGTCTCCACGCGAACTACTCCCTCACGGAATTTATTCTTTTGTATGGAAAAACTATATTTTCCAACTACTGTTGTACAAATATATAGCATAAATTGGGGTTTGTCAACGTGTTTTGAGAATTTTTATCGGGTTTTCTGTTTTTACTCTGATGCAAAAAAGTTTTCTCTTCAACCATTCAAAACAACTTTTCTTTTTCTTCACCATGCAGCGTTACCTTCTAACCCAACAGCTCCATGATCTCCTCTTTGGTAAATACCACAGAATCCATTCCTTCGCCCTCTAATACCTGCTCGGCAAGCTTTTTCTTTTTCTCCTGGATATCAATGATTTTCTCCTCGATCGTGCCCTGGGAGACGAGTTTGTAAACCGTCACGACATTTTTCTGCCCGATACGGTGTGCGCGGTCAGTTGCCTGATTCTGCACGGCAACGTTCCACCATGGGTCGTAGTGGATGACGATGTCCGCTGCGGTGAGGTTCAATCCGGTTCCGCCTGCCTTTAAGGAGATACAGAACACCGGGACATCATCTTTGTTGAAGCTGTCTACCATCTGCATACGTTTTTCCTTATTGACAGAGCCGGTAAGCATGTAGTAATCGATGCCAAGCTTTGTAAGCTGTTCTGCCAGCCGGTCTAACATGGTCGTAAACTGGGAAAATAACAGTACTTTGTGACCACCATTTACCGCATTCTCGATCAGATCCATACACATCTGCACTTTGGCAGATTCACCCTTATAATCCTCGAATAAAAGTGCCGGATCACAGCAAAGCTGACGCAGTTTTGTGAGTTCCGCAAGAATCTGAATCTTGTTGGACTTAAACTCTGCCTCACTCTTGCCGTCCAACATCTGCTTCATCTGCTGCACATGCGCATCATAAAGGGCAAGCTGCTCGCCTTCCATTTTCGCATATACATTTTCTTCAAGTTTTTCCGGAAGATCTTTTAAAACGTCTCCTTTTAACCGGCGCAGGATAAACGGACGGATCATGCGCTGTAAACGTTCCATTTTATTCTCATCTTTGTTGACTGCGATCGGTGTCTCGATCTCTTCCCGGAACTTCTGGTAAGTATATAAAAATCCCGGCATCAGATAATCAAAAATACTCCACAGTTCGCTCAGCCGGTTCTCGATCGGTGTACCAGTCAATGCCAGCTTAAACGCTGCCGTGATTTTTTTGACGCCTTTTGCCGCCTGTGTTCCGGCATTTTTAATGTACTGTGCCTCGTCAATGACCTGCACGGCAAAAACAATATTTTTATAATACTCTACATCACGTTTCAGAAGATCGTAGGACGTGATCAGAATTTGTCCGTCATTTGTGTGACGGATGATGTCTTTTCGCTCCGGTGCGCTTCCTGTAATCGTCACCGTCTCTAACTCCGGCGCAAAACGCTCGATTTCTTTCTGCCAGTTATAAACTAAGGAAGCCGGACATACGATGAGTGAGCGGCGGCGCTCTTTTTCCCCAGAATCATAGTCCTGTTTCTCTGCGAGAAGAAGACTGATGACCTGAAGTGTTTTTCCAAGTCCCATATCGTCTGCAAGGATTCCTCCAAAACCGTTTTCACGCAGAGTTTTCAGCCAGAGGAAACCATTTTTCTGATAGTTTCTCATCACATTTTTCAGAGAATCCACCACTTCGTAATCGCTGTCCTCAATGGTCTTCATGTTGCGAACCATGCCCTTGAACTCTTTATTTTTCTCGATCGACAATAACTGGTTATTCTTTAACGCTGCGTCCAAATACATGGCACGGTATTTCGGGATCACAACGGTTCCTTTTTTCAAACTTGCCTCGGTAAGCTGTAAGTCCTCACTAACTTCTGCAAGTGCACTGATACCGTCCTCTTTGATGTCTAAGAAGTCACCATTTTTCAAACGGATATATTTTTTCTTTCTGTCATATTTGGAAAGCAGATACGCCAGTTCCTCTGAGGACATCTCATCGGAATGGATTTTTAATTCTAGAAGATCGCTCTTTAAGGAAACGCCCACCGATACACTCGGCGCATTGACCACTTTCATGTTGCGGAACTTGTCCGACGTATAGATTGCCATAAAATGGCTCAACCGCTGCAAGCCGCCTGCCACTAACTGATAGAGCAGGTCTTCATCTTTTGCAATAACAAAAAATGTCTTTGTATGATCATATTCATTAAAATACGGTTCCACAAGACTCTTGATGCGCAGCTCCTCTGACAGATCGCGCACCTCGCCCGGTTCTACTTTGGCAAGCACGTTGTATTTATTATCCCCATAAACTGCAACCAGCTTCGCACCGACAACATCCATTGCCTGACGGTCTAAGTACAGCTCAAATTCTGGCTTCGGCGGAACGTAAAGCGCCTCGTCAAATCCCTCTGAGATCACATCAAAGCTCTCACGCACCATCGGAAGAAGATCCCTGCAGAACATCGCAAGCTCCTCAGCCGCAATGTAGCAGTCTCCCCCTACCTGGCGGTGTAAAAACTGGAAGAAATCCGACACTTTTCCTTTTAAGGAAGGCTCTCCTAAGAAAATCTCGCCGTCCTCATAAAAGTAGTAATACTTCTCGCCCTCGATCATCGGAAGATCTTCCATATATAAAAACGCACCTGTGCTTCCGCCCTTTAATGTGAGCTTCGGCTTGCGTTTTGTTCCATTATAAAAGTAGTTTTCATTCATGTCATAACCGATCGTTGCATGAAAAGGTGTTCCTTTCACAGCCTCCAAGAAGCGATCGATGCCAACACCGTCTAATTCCATCGTTCTCTCATAGCCGCCGGTGTAGGCATAATAGGCATGGAACTTACTCTGGCGCTTCTTGTCATCATCCTGCTGCTGCATAAAGCGGATCAGGCGCTTTGCATCCTCTGAAAACGCCTCCATATGATGATAAAAATCCAGTTTTTTGCCATAATGCACTTTTTCGTTAACATGAACGGAATGTAAAAACGCAGAAATGTTTTTTAACACATACTTTGTCTCCATTCCGATCTTAAATTCCAGTCTTGCATAGCCGTAATCCATCTCAAAGTAAGGTTCTAACTCGACCTTGCCGTAAATGGTCTCCGGCAGCATATATTTGGATGTTGCACGCATGGAATACTGGCTCAGCAGATTTTTCAACGGTGCCGCCGTCTCCAGTTTTCCCACCGGACGTTTCCCCTCCTCCGGTGTCTCTGTGCTCTGACCTCTCTTTAATTTGAGAATCTCAATTGGAGTTCTCTTGTTTACATAATTCAAAAGCATTGCAACACAATGCTTGCACATTCCCTCATAATTATAAAAAGCCTCACATCCACAATTGCAGTTCGTCACATCCCCGAACTCCTCGTCGATAGTGGCTGTCACTTCATAATACTCCTGATTGATTCCACGAACTTTTGCCCTGACATCTGCCACCGGCAGCTCATCCACCAAATACAGCTCATAGGAAAAATCAAAAACCCCCGCCGTCTCATACAGCTCTTTCCCTCTCCGGTACGCCGCCGGATACACTGTCTCTTTAATGTCTGATACGGAAAACATATTACTACTTACTCTGTCCTTTCATTTTCATTCGTACTGTCGTTATGACTGTCTTTCTATAATAACACAAAAATAGAAAAGACAGCTAGAGTTTTTTCTTTGAATTTTAATTTTCACGTTTTTTGATCTTTTTATATGTTTTTATCACGTTTTTCACAGCTAAATCACATATTTTTTCACGTTTTTATATAAAATAAGCCTCTGACACGAAGCCAGAAGCTCATCTTTCATAATTTATTTTAAAAACACAACCTTAATCTCCGTACCGGCACCTTCCTCACTTTCCAGTGAGATCTGCGCCTCATGCTGTGCCACAATGTGTTTGACAATGGCAAGTCCAAGACCTGTGCCTCCGGTCGATTTCGAACGGCTTTTATCAACACGGTAAAAACGTTCAAAGACGCGTTCCTGCGCCTCCTTCGGAATACCGATACCGGTATCTTTTACGATCAGTGTCGGGCGTCCGTCCTCTGTGTGCGTGATAATGGTGACTTTCCCACCCTTTTTGTTGTAACGCACTGCGTTACTGCAAAGATTATAGATTAATTCATCTATGAGATTTCGATTTCCCCGAATCGAGGTGGCTTCTCCCTGCACTTCCACGGTCACTTCATTCTTTTCTGCCGGGATCTCCATCATTGCCTGACAGTTTAATGCCATTTCATGCAAATCCAGTGTTTCAAACTCAATCTTTGTGTCGTCGTTGTCTAACTCGGAAAGCTTGATGATATCATTGATCAGATATTGCAGACGCTCTGCACTCTTATGGATCTCTGATGCAAAATGAATGGTATCTTCCCCGCTTGTCATACCGCTTGCGATCAGTTCTGCATAACCGGAGATTGCCGTTAGCGGTGTCTTTAATTCGTGGGAAACATTTGCAGTAAATTCCTGACGCATCTGGGAATGTTTTAAGATATCCACATGCTGCTGTTTAATGGTGGCGACAAATGGTTTCATCTCATCATAAACATCATTTTCTTCTAACAGCACAATATTGTCCGCCATCTTTTCGATCGGTGCCACAAGACGCCTGGTAAGCCTGTGTGCAAGGACTGTGCACAATACAAATACACAGAATCCCACAGACAACGTGAGATATACCATCTTGATGATCAGACTATAGATGCTGTTACTGTCTTTTCCAATACGCAGAACTTTTCCGTCATCTGTTCTCATTGCATAATAAAAAGTATGTTTTGTGGACGTAGTCGATTTCCGCATTGCACGCCCCTCTCCGGCTGCCAATGCAGAAGCGATCTCCGGTCGTTCCCTGTGATTTTCCATCTTCGACTCGTCTTCCATGCTGTCATAGATGACGGTTCCATCCTCATTGATCAGCGTGATACGCAGCCCATCCTTATTCAGATTATAGTTGATCTCACCCGGCAGATCCTCCGGTTTCATCATGGAGATCACATGGGCATTTGCCTTTAGATCGTCAAAAATCTGTTTTTTCAATATATCATAAAAAAGCACCATGGCGCAGATCGCCATGACAATAATTGCAATTGCTGAGATCAGCATAAATTTGCTGTTGATTTTCTTTTTCATCCTATCACCGTCTTACGTCTGTCCTGCATTTTTCAGCTCCTTAACGGATTTCACTCCACCATATAACCGACATTCCGCACCGTCTTAATGTGGCTTCCGGCTTCACCAAGCTTCTGTCTTAAGGTTTTGATGTGCATATCCACGGTACGGCTCTCACCCTCATAGTCAAAGCCCCACACCTGATTCATGATCTTATCACGCGACAGCACAATTCCTTTATTGATCACAAGATATTTTAAAAGTTCAAATTCTTTATAGGTCAGTTCGCAGAGTTCCCCATTCACGTAAACTGCATGCTTGTCATTATCCACCAAAATGTTCTCGTATGCAATCTGCGATTCCTCCTGCGTGTTTGTTGTTCTACGGAGCAGCGCCTTCACGCGGGAAATCAGTTCCATAACGCCGAATGGTTTGGAAATATAATCGTCTGCGCCAAGGTCTAATCCTTTTACTTTGTCGAGTTCGGATGTTTTGGCAGTTACCATGATGATCGGCACTTTTGCTGTGTTTTTGTCTGCACGGATCTTTGTCAATATATCAAGTCCATCCTCATTCGGAAGCATAATGTCTAACAAGATCAGAGCCGGGACTTTGCTCTCTAGACGTTTAAAAAGATCTGCACCGCACTCAAATTCTTCTACATTATATCCGCTGTTTTTTAATGCATAGCGCTCAATCTCACGGATATTCACATCGTCTTCTACAATATAGATTGTTGCCATAGCCGTTTTCTCCCAGATTTAATCTATCTCATATTTCTGTTCAAATTCATTTTCCAGTTTTGTAAATTCTGCACTCTCTTTTTCATCCATCTGCTCTGTAAAACTGTGCTCCTCCAGACCGGTATCATTTAACTGCATCATATATACTGCGATATTGGAGCAGTGATCGGCCACACGCTCGTAGTTCATGGCAAGATCCGAAAGTACCAGTCCAAGTCCGATCGTGCATTTTCCCTTGCGCAGACGCTTCATATGATGTTTTTTTACCGTTTTATTCAGACTGTCAATGACCTCCTCCAACGGTTCCACGGAGCGCGCAAGTGGAATATCGGTATTGATAAACGCTCCCGTCGTTCTCTCTAGTATATCACGCACAGCTTTGGAGTAAATATTCATCTCCTCCTCCGCCTTCTTAGAAAACTTTGCGTCCTCTTTCTGCATCTGCTGTACACATTCTACCACATTTACCGCATGATCGGAAATTCTCTCAAAATCCGTCAGACAGTGTAACAGTGAAGTCACCCGCAGACTGTCCGTATAAGAGAGATCCCCGCTGTTTAACTTCGTCAGATAGGCGCTGATCTTATCATCATACACGTCTACGCGGTTTTCTTTTGCGATCACTTCCTCAAATTTCTGATCCGAAGGTTCTTTGATACATTCCATCGCTTCAACAAAGCTGTTTTTTGTGATCTCTGCCATCTGGTTTACAAGTGTTTTACACTGTTCGATTGCAAATGCAGGACTGCTCACAAAACGCTCGTCCAAAATTGCAAATACATCTTCTTTTGCAGATTTTTCTTCCTCGGATTCCGGAATTGTAAGGTAAGCCAGTTTTTCCAGTCCGTGAATGAATGGGAAAAGCACTACAGTTGTAAATACATTAAAAATACTGTGCACCAGAGCGATTCCTGCGACGCCTACCACTTCCCCTACAAATTCAAAGTGGAAAATCGCATTTCCAATATAAAATAAAGTAAGGAAGAGTACAGTACCGATGATATTAAAGTATAAATGCACAAATGCGGTTCTCTTAGCGCCACGGTTTGCACCGATTGCTGAGATCATCGCTGTGACACAGGTTCCGATATTCTGTCCCAGGATGATCGGGATAACAGAACCATAAGTAAATGCTCCTGTCACAGACAATGCCTGTAAAATACCAACAGAAGCCGAAGAACTCTGGATGACTGCGGTAAGCAGTGCACCTGCCAACACACCAAATACCGGATTGTTGAACATCGTCAGGATATTGGTAAATTCCGGCACATCAGCGAGCGGTTTTACGGCATCGCTCATGGTCTCCATACCAAACATCAGAATGGCAAAACCAAGCAGGATCTCTCCGATGTCTTTCTTTTTATCCTTGCCGGACATGTACATGATGATACCGATAAGTGCAAGGATTGGTGAAAAGGCCGAAGGTTTTAACATACTGATCAGGAAATTCGAGCTTTCGATTCCGGTCAGACTTAAAAGCCAGGATGTGACCGTTGTTCCAATGTTCGCTCCCATAATGATTCCGATTGCCTGGGAAAGCTTCATGATCCCCGAATTTACGAAACCGACAACCATAACGGTAGTGGCGGATGAGGACTGGATCACGGCTGTTACTCCGGCACCGAGCAGTACTGCCTTAAATGGATTTGATGTGAGGCTCTCTAAGATACGCTCTAATTTTCCACCGGACATTTTTTCAAGACCGCCACCCATAACGCTCATTCCATACAGGAACATTGCCAGACCGCCGATCATTGTCAGAATTCCAAAAATATTCATTTTTTTCTCCCTTACATGAATTTTAACCAATAAGTATCACTGAATCCACGCTGCATGCTACGCAGACTGGTTCAATTTAATTTTTATATTATAAAGAGTATGTAAATGTTATGTTGGCTTTATGTAAAATCCATGTAAAATATCAGGAATTTTCCCCCTTATGGGGGGAAATCCAGATGTAAAAATTAATTTTCCTCGTCTTCATGCTTTCCGGTGATAGAATAGATCACCCATTCAGCGATGTTCGTCGCATGGTCGCCGATTCGCTCAAAATATTTTGCAACCATGAGCATATCGGTTGCCATCTCACCATTTTTTACGTTTTCATTGATCTTCTGGATCAGTTCTTTTTTGAAATTATCAAACAGATCATCCACAACATCATCCCGGTTGATGACCCAGTGTGCCAGATCTAAGTCTTTGTTTACAAAAGCATCCACGCTCTTGATGACCATGTCCGTTGTTTCCTTTGCCATATCTTTGATGACGTCCATGTTGATCGCACTTTTCTCATAATCGGAATCTGCCATTAAAATGGTCATCTCTGAAATATCTGCTGCATGATCGCCGATTCGCTCCATATCAGTGATCATTTTCAGTGCTGCTGAGATCAGCCGCAGATCTTTTGCGACCGGCTGCTGCTGCAATAATAATTTCATGCAGAGAGATTCGATCGTCTTTTCCTGTTCATCTACTTCCACGTCAAATTTGATCGCCTGCTCTGCTTTCTCTACATCCTGCTTTACCAGTGCGGATATCCCCATCTCGATCGCCTGCTCAATCAGGCTTCCCATCTGGATCAATTCATTATTTAATTCTAATAACTGTCTGTCAAATCGATTTCTCATATCATTCTCTCCTTTTTATTTATGTCAACCGAAACGGCCTGTGATATAGTCCTCGGTACGTTTATCCTGTGGTATTGAGAATAATTTTTCTGTCTCACCAGCCTCGATCACCTCTCCTAATAAGAAGAATACGGTTTTATCGGAAACACGCACAGCCTGCTGCATATTGTGTGTGACCATGACGATGGTGTACTGTTTTTTCAGTTCAATGACAAGATCCTCAATCTTGGATGTTGAGATCGGATCGAGTGCAGAAGTCGGTTCGTCCATTAAGATGACTTCCGGTTCTACTGCCAATGCCCTCGCGATGCATAAACGCTGCTGCTGTCCACCGGACATACCGAGCGCACTTTTTTTCAGGCGGTCTTTTACCTCATCCCAGATTGCCGCATCACGCAGGGATTTTTCCACGATCTCATCTAGTTTTGCTTTGGAACGGATACCGTGGGTTCTTGGTCCGTATGCGATATTGTCATAAATGCTCATTGGGAATGGGTTTGGTTTCTGGAATACCATGCCGACTCTTTTTCTTAAAAGGTTGACATCCATGCCTTTGTAGATGTCTTCGCCGTCTAACAGGACATTTCCTGTGATCTTGCAGCCTTCCACGAGATCATTCATTCTGTTTAAGCTTTTTAAAAAAGTGGATTTTCCGCAGCCGGAAGGTCCGATGAAAGCTGTGATCTCATTTGCCTCGATACTCATATTGATATCTTTTAAGGCATGAAAATCACCGTAATATAGATCAAGGTTTGTAATTTTAAATTTTTCGCTCATTTCGTTTCCTCGTTTTTACTTCTATTTGGGTAATTGCAAAACTTCTAAATGGTAAAGTAGATTGAATTCTTCACAACCTCAATTTAAGTTTTGCAATTATTTAATTTATTTACTTCGTAGCAGCTTCTAATTTTCTTGCGATCAGGGAAGATAAACCATTGATCAGCAATACAACTACCAGAAGAACGACCGCTGTTGCATATGCCTCATTTGTGTGAAGTCCCTCTCTTGATAGCGAATACATATGGATTGCAAGTGTTCGTCCGGAATCCATAACGCCTGCCACTTCTGCAACTGTTCCTGCTGTGTAGATCAGTGCTGCTGTCTCGCCTACGATACGTCCGATTGCGAGGATGACACCGGATAAGATTCCCGGGATTGCGGTCGGAAGCACGATTTTAAAAATAGTCCGGAGTTTTCCTGCGCCAAGTCCGAAGCTTCCCTCGCGGTACATATCCGGCACACATAAAAGTGCTTCCTCTGTCGTTCTCATAATGACAGGAAGTACCATGATCGCGAGTGTTGCGGCACCTGCTAACATGGAATAGCCCCAGTGCAATGCTGTTACGAAAAACAGCATACCGAACAGACCATAGATAATTGACGGGATTCCGGTCAGTGTCTCTGCTGTGATACGCACAAGCTCCACTAATTTATTTCCTTTTTTTGCATATTCAACTAAGTAAATTGCAGCTCCGATACCAAATGGAACCGAAAACAGCAGTGCCAGTAATACCATTGTCACGGTGTTGATGATCGCCGGCATCATAGAGACGTTATCCGAATTGTAAGTCAGGGAAAACAGGCTCGGTCTTAAATACGGAACGCCGTGGATCAAAATGTAGCCCACCAGATAAACCAGCACCGTTACCGTGATCACTGCGGACAGTAACACCAGAAGCATTAATACAAAGGAACCCGGATGTTTTGTGTATGATTTCATTTTGTCTTTCCAGGATAACCGATTGATTGGAGTGATATTTTTTTCCATACTGCCTTACTCCTTCCCTTTTCTCTTTAAAATGGAAAACGACACGTTGATGATCAGGATAAAGACAAACAGTACAACACCTGTTGCGATCAGTGCTTCCCTGTGAAGGTCTGTCGCATATCCCATTTCCAGTACGATATTGGTCGTTAAAGTACGCACACCTTTGAAAATGCTGTCCGGCACTCTCGCCTGGTTTCCGACAACCATCATAACTGACATAGTCTCACCGAGTGCACGGCCGACGCCAAGTACGATTGCCGCAAACACACCGGATTTTGCTGCCGGAACAACGACCGTAAACACACTTCTCTCATGTGTTGCGCCGAGTGCAAGCGCACCTTCGTAGTAACTTTCTTCCACGGCACGGATAGATGACTCTGCAACACTTATAATAGTTGGCAGTATCATAATTCCAAGTAATAGTGCTGCGGTTAAGATACTCTGACCGTTTCCTTTGAAATGCTCCCTGACAAACGGAACCATAACAACCAGTCCGAAGAAACCGTAGACGATAGACGGAATACCTGCCAGTAAGTCTACGATTGGTTTTAATATTTTATGTAATTTTTCCGGGCAGAAACGTGCCATGAAAATCGACATCAGTATTCCGATCGGGACACCGATGATCAATGCTCCACCTGTTACATAGATACTTCCGAGGATCATCGGGAAGATTCCGTACAGGTCATTTCCCGGTTTCCACTTTGTTCCGCCTAAGAAGTTGGCAAATCCAATCTCTTTCATTGCCGGAACACCGTTTGCAAACAGGAACACACAGATCAGTACAACTGCCACAATGGAAATGATCGCTGTAAACAGAAATACATATTTCATTACAATTTCTTTTAATTTATTGATATTCATATAGTTGTGTTCTCCAAATTTTCGAAAAAGACCGGAGGAATTTTCCATCCGGTCACTTTTCATTTCATGTCAGCTTTTTCTATTACTTATTTTGCAAGTTCATCCCAGCTTGTGATCTCACCAACATAAGCTCCTTTTACCTGATCAGATGTAAGGTTTGCTGTTGGGTTGTCTAAGTTTACGATAACTGCGATACCATCCATAGCAATTGTTGTAGCGGTAAGTCCCTGCTCTGTCTCAGAATCTTTTAATTCACGGGAAGCCATACCGATATCACTTGTACCTGCTGCTGCATCTGTCATACCTGTTGTGGAATCACTCTCCTGAATCTCGATCTCTGCACCGGAGTTTACGGCTGTGTAAGCTTCTTTTAATTTTTCCATAACCGGTGTTACAGAAGAAGAACCGCTGACTGTCACTTTACCAGTTGCTCCGTTGGATTCGAATGCTGCCGCATCATCAGAACCGATATATCCGTTCTCTGTGATGACTGCCTGACCTTCTGCACTCATAATGTAGTTGATGAAATCCTGTGCGATGTCGCTTACTTCACCTTTTGTTGCAATGTTAAATGGTCTTGCAATCGTGTATGTACCATTTTTGATATTCTCTACTGTTGCTTCTGCTCCGTCAATGCTGACTGCTTTTACAGTGTCATCTAAAGAACCAAGGGAAACATAACCGATTGCATACTCATCACTTGCTACAGATGTAAGCATAACAGATGTGCTGTTTGTGATGATTGCTTCCTCTGTTGTGTTGTCTACTTTATTTCCATCTGCATCTTTCTCTTCGATTCCGAATAACTCGATGAATGCACCTCTTGTACCAGATCCGTCCTCACGGGATAATACGTTGATATATTCGCTTGCGTCAAAGTCTACGCTGTCTGCTGCTGGTGTTTCCTCTGCTGTAGTATCTGCTGTAGCATCTGTTGCAGCATCTGCTGTTGTGCCTGCGTCTGCTGCTGTGTTATCAGAACCGCATCCTGCGATCATGCTGACTGCTAACATTCCTGTTACGAATAAACTGATTACTTTCTTTTTCATTATGATTTTCCTCCAAATCTTTATGGGATCTTGCGTTTCCCATCTTTATTTTTTGTCTCTTGTCTTTCGTTGACAATGACTACTTTAAAGGCAGCGTGTAAAATCTAAATATCTCCCTTTGTAAAACGTCTGTAAAAAGATGGTAAACAATTTTGATCTTCCTCTGTCTTGCGCTGCACCTGAAAGAAAACGAATCCGATGACTCCGATCATCATGAAAAATCAGAGATTTTCCGGACTGTCGGGCATTCGCCCGGCACTCTTATATACTGTGCACAAAAAAGAAAGAACCCAATGTTGTGGTTCATTGGATTCCTTCTGTTCTATATAGTATGATGATGTATTACCTAATTTCTTTTCACTGCTGCCTTGATCAAATGTGCAGTTCCTTTGATACGGTGTCCGTTTGCCATTTCTGTGAGGGCTCTTGCCATTTCCATTGTGACAAATCCGCCTGTCATTTTCGCATATCCACGGATTGGCATGTTGTAGTTAAACAGAACATTTAAGTTCGGTTTGCCCTGCCACTCGCTGATCTTTAATAACAGCTTTAACACTCCGTAGAAAAGTTTTCCAAAAATTCCTTTTCCATAGTAAAGCTGGCAGACTGCATCGTTCATCTGGATCTCGCCGCTCCAGCTTCCGTCCGGGATCTCTCTTCCATAGAGTTCACGGTACTCGATGTCGTCTACTTTTTCAATCTTACCACTGAAATATTCCGGTAAAATCTCTTTGCTGTAACCGCCGTCAATGACTGTTCCTGCCACTTCCAAAGTGCCTTCCAGTACCATTGTATCTGCATTGGTTCCTACCATAATCTGGTACTCGCCGGATTCTACTTCCCATGTATTAGTTCTTGTATCATAGAAACGGAAAGTCTTGTCGTCAAATACGATATGTACGCTCTTTTCCTCGCCCGGAGCAAGTGTCACTCTTGCAAAACCTTTCAGCTCACGAACCGGACGGAAAATAGTCTCAGACTGTTTTCCAACATAAAGCTGTGCAACCTCTGTTCCTTCTACCCCTCCGGTATTTTTGATTGTGAAGGTCGCGCCGTCTTTATCAATCGAAAGATTGCTGTATGCAAATGTTGTATAGCTTAATCCATATCCAAATGGAAAACGGACTTTTTTACCGACTGTTGTGTAATAACGGTATCCTACATAAAGTGCTTCGCGGTACTCACTGCTGCGCTCTTTGCTTGGGTAGTAATGGAACGCCGGAGTATCTTCATAATGTAATGGATAGGTCTCGTTCAATTTACCGGACGGACAAACTTTTCCGGTAAGAACATTCATGATCGCAGAGGCACCAGCCTGACCGCCTAAGTATCCGTGTACGATTCCTTTTACATAATCAAACCAAGGCATCTCGATAGAAGAACCTGCGGAAAGAACGACGATCACGTTTGAGTTCACTGCTGTGATCTCGTCGATCAGTTCATTTTGTGCCTGTGGCATATGCATATGGGTACGGTCAAGTCCTTCGGACTCGCTGATCTCATCCAATCCTGCAAAAACAAGGACAACATCTGCTTTCTTTGCCGCCTCAACTGCGGATTTTGCAAGGGCTGCATTTGGTTTGCGGTTACGGATGTATCCCTGCTCGTAAGCAGTCATCACAAGACCACTCTCTCCGATCACGTCCAAAATTGCTTCCGGTTTCTTTGTCGGGTTAACGAGAGAAGATCCGGCACCCTGATAACGAGGTGTTTTTGCGAAATCACCGATCACTGCTACTTTTGTTCCCGGTTTTAATGGGAGAATGTTATTGCTGTTTTTCAGTAAAACAACACTTTCCTCTGCTGCTTTTCTTGCTAATGCATGATGTCCTTCGATATCGAACTGTTTTCCTTTTCCGTCAACGGTTGCCTGATGTGTTGCAAAAATGACATTTAACAGTTCATCTAAACGCTGGTCTAATACTTCTTCCGGTAAAGTGCCGTCTTCTACCGCGCGCACGATATCGCGCATACCTGATTTTCCGGTTCCAGGCATTTCAAGGTGGCTTCCGTTTTTCACGCCGAGTGCATGGTCATTGCTTCCGCCCCAGTCAGATACAACATATCCGTCGAATCCCCATTCATCCACGAGGATCTCCTGTAACATATGGCGGTTTTCATTTGCGTAAACACCGTTTATTTCATTATAAGAAGACATGATAGATTTGGATTTTCCTTCTTTGATCGCAATCTCAAATCCGGTTGTGTAGATCTCACGGAAAGTACGCTCATCTACGACAGAGTCACTTGCCATACGGCGAAGTTCCTGGCTGTTTACTGCAAAATGTTTCGGACATGCAGAGATTCCTTTGCTCTGAATACCTTTTACATAAGCTGCTGCCATTTTACCTGCATGGTATGGATCTTCGGAAAAGTATTCGAAGTTACGTCCGCACAACGGGCTTCTCTTGATGTTAAGACCTGGTCCTAAGATGACGTTGACATCCATGGTCACTGCTTCTTCTGCAAGAGCTTCACCGATCTCCTCCCCTAATTTTTCATCCCAGCTGTTTGCAATGGTTGCTGCTGTCGGGAAACAGGTTGCCGGAAGACTTCCGTTTAATCCAAGGTGGTCTCCTGCTCCTGCCTGTCTTCTAAGCCCGTGAGGTCCATCGGACATTACCATAGAAGGGATTCCGTATTTCTCGAAATCTACGGTTTCCCATGTATTTTTTCCGGACATCATCAGTGCTTTTTCTTCCAGAGACATCTGCTTTATGATTTCCCCATATTTTAAGCTCATTTTTTATTCTCCTCTTATACGGTTTTCTAGATAATGCGAAACTCCAATTCAAGTTATGAAGATTGTGAGGAATTAACAAAATTTTCGAAGACACGCTCTCGCTACGTGTCGCTGGTAACGGTACTAAGAAGCCAGTCACAACTTACAGTTGTTCCTGCCTTCTAAGTGCCGACCGCTCCCCAGTGTCTTCTCAAGCTTTTGTCAATTCTTCACAATTTATTCCACTCTATCTATGAGTTTCGCAGGTTCCTACTTTTGTTAGTCTAAGAGTAGCATAAAATGTGTAGTCATATTGAAGTTTGGCATAAATGGTTGTTTTTTTTACATAAACTGCAAAAAAGGAGAGATGCGTTATCACATCTCCCCCGTCTTATAACCGCCGGAACCACTGTAAGCAATGTTCTCAGTGACATCATTTTGACAGTCATTTGCAGCATAGATTTTCCGCTGTGTATTCATGATCTGCTCCAAAGCCTTTTTGCGTTTCGAAAGTGCCTTACAAAGTGCATCGCATCTTGCTTCATCAATGAACAAAGAGCCACGGACTAATTTCCGGAATTCTTCTTCGATTCCATTTAATTTTTCCATAGAAAGCCAGTCAAAAGATTGTACCAGCTTGAGCTGTTCCTCATGTGTTGTCTTGAACGGCTTGCACACTAACCTGTTCGTTTCTCCTACCATTGTTGTCGGCTTATCAAACCACATTGCCGTTCCACTGTCAAAAATTGGTGCCGGACCAATGTAATCCAACGTATTGGCATTCCGTACCACCCCGAAATTATTCAAATGTCTGTCTTCATTTGCGATCAGATAGTCTAAAACGATCATTCTATCCAACGCATCCTCGATATTTGAAATACCTTTTTCTTTACAGCAATTTACATAATGTTAATATATATTTTTTCATTATATTAATTCATTATAGCAAAGGCACTTGTCGCTTTCAATTAATTCCGATAACTGCTCCTTTTCCTGATCAGAACGAATTATTTTTGTATACAATCTTTCCGTCAATGATTGTATACAAAATTTTCGTATCTACCGCAAATGGATTTCCTTTTCCCAAAACAAAATCTGCATCTTTTCCTTCCTCAATGCTTCCCACTCTTTCTTCCGCTCCGATATGCTTTGCCGCATTTATTGTGATCGCCTGCAACGCGGTGAATTCATCCAGCCCGCTTGCGATTGCTTTTCCAGCGCAAAGCGAAAGATATTGTTCCTCGCTCACCGGGGAATCCGTAATGATACAAACCGAACAGCCTGCTTCTGCCAGTTCTGCCGGAGTGGAAAAACTTTTATTTTTTAATTCGTATTTGGTGGCATAGCCAAAGGACGGACCGATTGCAAGCGAATAGCCTTCTTTTGCAAGTTCATCTGCGATCAGGCTGCCGTCCGTCACATGATCCAGCTTTAGATCGAGGTCAAATTCCCTTGCAATGCGGATTGCTGTAAAAATATCGTCTGCCCGGTGCACATGCGCTTTGAGTGGCAGTTCTTTCCGGATGACCGGAAGCAATGCTTCGAGTTTTGCATTGTATTCCGGCATTTTGCTGTAATCCGTCTCATCCGGATAGCCTGCCGCTTTTAATCTTTTTTCGTAAAGCTCTGCCTGATGCAGTGCCTCACGCAGCTTTGCCGCAATCGTCATTCTCGAATAAATGCCTCTGCTTTTATAGCAGTTTTTTGGATTTTCCCCAAACGCAACCTTCATTGCCGACTTTTCTTTTACGATCATATCATCAATGCGGTTTCCATACGTCTTAATCACACAGAACGTTCCGCCGATCACGTTTGAACTGCCCGGTCCGGTAGACACGCAGGTCACGCCACCTGCCCTTGCCAGTTCAAATGCCCTATCCTGTGGATTAATGGCGTCGATTGCTGAAAGCTCCGGTGTGATCGCGTCTCCGATTTCATTAAAATCATCCCCGGCATACTCCACGGCGTAGCCGTCTAAACCAAGGTGGCAGTGTGCATCCACAAACCCCGGATACACCTCAAGCCCGGACGCATCTATGATCTCTGCATCATTGATAATGGCGCCTTCCAATACCGGAGCGATCTTTTTAATCTTGCCGTTTTCAATTAAAATATCCGCTGTGTATGGCTCTTTTTCCACAGCATTGTGAATGTTCCCCTGCTTTATCAACAAATATTGATTCATAATTTTTACTCCCTGCACATTCTCATGGTTTTCCTATTGAGTATGTGTAGGGAGTAGGAAATTATTCATTTTCAATTTTTATCTGAATTAAGCTTTTATACTTGTCTGGATTGGTTGAAATTATGATTCATATGCTTTTAAGACTCATCTTTTTTATTGTATATACTCATCCACTCTCGTCTTCCGAATCTCCTCTCTGACTCTTAAGATCATGGAAGGAGAAACGGACAGCTCATCAAATCCCATTTTTAAGAATGTGGAAGTCAGTGTCGTATCTGCGCCAAGTTCACCGCAGATGCCGACCCAGCAGCCATGTTTATGACCGTTATCAACCACCATTTGGAGCATCCGAAGGATTGCTTCATGGTGAGAATCATAAAAGCTGTCAAGCTTCGGATTCTGACGGTCGATTGCCAGTGTATACTGTGTCAGGTCATTCATTCCGATAGAGAAGAAATCAACTTCCTCTGCCAAAAAGTCAGAGATCATCACGGCTGCCGGTGCCTCGATCATGATTCCGAGTTCGCAGTCCTTGAATGGGATTCCTTCTGCGGTCAGTTCCGCCTTAACTTCCGCTGCGATCTCCTTGATCCGTTTTACTTCTTTTACCGAAATGATCATTGGAAACATAATGGAGATTGTTCCATAATAGCTTGCACGGTAAATCGCACGGAGCTGTGTCTTAAAGATTTCCGGACGGTCAAGACAGATACGGATCGCACGGTAACCCATTGCCGGATTTTCCTCTTTCTCCATATGGAAATAATCTACCTGCTTATCTGCACCGATATCCAAGGTACGGATGATCACTTTTTTGCCTCATATTTTTTCATGGTTTCTTCGTCCGGTTCAATGTAAAGAGTACCTGTGTAACCGTCTACGATACCCAGTTCACCATAGCATCCGATCAAGCGTTGTCCTGATCTGCAGCGAATTATTACAAGTTTTCTTTCAAGAAAGCGGAAAGTTTTTCCATTGCTTCTTCTTCATTCTCACCGTCAGTTTTTAAAGTAATCTCCTGACCACATTTTACTGCCAGACCCATGACTGCAAAGATACGTTTTGCATCTGCTTCTTTTCCGTCTTTTTCAATTATTACTTTGCATGGAAATGCGGCAGCTTCCTTTACAAATAATCCTGCTGGTCTTGCATGGATTCCCTGCTCATCTTTGATTACATACTTAAATTCTTTCATTGTTTTTTCTCTCCTCTTCTCTTAAGCTATCATTCACCAATCGCGAAACTCTAATTCAGATTATACAGAGTTTCGCAATTATCATTAAGCTACTTTCTTCTTTAATACACCAAGTAATACGCATCCAACTACAGAGCCGATTGCCAGTGCTACCAGATATAATAATGGATTTCCTACGGTAAGGAATACGAAGATTCCACCATGAGGAGCCATTAAGGTACAGTTAAATGCCATGGATAAAGCACCTGCTGCTGCAGAACCAACCACACACGCAGGCAATACATGGAGTGGATCAGATGCTGCAAATGGGATTGCACCCTCTGTGATGAAGGAAAGTCCCATGATGAAGTTGGTAGGACCTGCTTTTCTCTCATCAGCAGTAAATTTGTTTTTGAAGATCAATGTTGCCAGTGCGATTGCGATTGGTGGAACCATACCACCGACCATAACTGCTGCCATGATGTTGTAGTTTCCGGCTGCAATAGATGCTGTACCGAATACATAAGCTGCTTTGTTGACAGGACCTCCCATATCAACAGACATCATTCCGCCAAGTAATGCACCAAGTAAAATAGCGCTTGCGCCGTTTAATCCGTTCAAACCGTTGTTGATTAATGTATTTAATGCTCCGATTGGTGGCTCTACCACATATGTCATCAAAACACCTACAATAAAGATACCTAATAACGGATAGATCAATACTGGTTTTGTTCCCTCTAAACTGTCAGGAAGCTTGCTGCAGATTTTCTTTAATAATAAAACAATATATCCTGCCAAGAATCCGGCTACTAATGCACCAAGGAAACCGGATGTTCCGTTTGCTGCGATTGCACCGCCAACGAAACCGACTGCCAATCCCGGTCTGTCAGCAATACTCATTGCGATAAATCCGGCAAGGATCGGGAGCATGAATCCAAATGCAACGCCACCGATTGACTTAAACATTGCTGCCATTGGAGTGATTGTACCGAAGTTTGATCTCTGGTCTAACGGAAGCGAGTTAAGGTCAACGGAAAATCCGTCAATCAGGAATGCGATCGCGATTAAGATACCACCGCCGACAACAAATGGAAGCATATGGGATACGCCATTCATCAGATGTTTGTAGATCTGATGTCCAAGACTGTCTTTTCCTTCTTCCTCGTCGTCCGCTGCTTTTCCGTCTGCCTCGTAAATAGATGCATGGCCATTTGCTGCTTTTGTGAGCAGTTCCTCAGCTTTGCTGATTCCGTCTGCAACCTTGCACTGGATCACCGGTTTTCCTGCGAAACGATCCATTGGAACCTGTGTGTCTGCTGCAACGATAATGCACTCTGCCTCTGCGATCTCTGCTTTTGTGAGCACATTCTTGGCACCGCCGGAGCCTCTTGTCTCAACTTTGATCCGGTAGCCAAGCTCTTTTGCTTTTTTCTCCAAAGCCTCTGCTGCCATATAAGTATGTGCGATACCGGTCGGGCATCCGGTAACTGCAAGGATCAGTTTTCCGTTCGTAGCAGTTGTTTCTGCTGCCTTTACCTCTTCTTTTTTCTCTTCCTCTGCGTCTTTTTCTGCTTCTGCCGCATCGATCACGCGCAAAAATTCATCAACCGTCTTTGCAGTGCGCAGGTTTGCTGTAAAATCCTCATCCATTAACAAAACAGATAATTTACTGAGTACATCCAGATGCACATTTTCTTTTGTATTCGGTGCAGCGATCAGGAAAATAAGGTTTACTTTCTCGCCGTCTAACGAATCAAAATCAACGCCTTCCGGTACGACCATTGCTGCAAGTCCCGGTCTTGATACGGAGTCCGATTTGCAGTGTGGAATAGCAATTCCCTCACCGATTCCGGTTGTGCTCTCCTCTTCTCTTGCGTAGACGCCTTTGCGGTAAACCTCCACGTCGTTGATTTTGCCGCTCTTTGCCATTAAATCGACCATAGCGTCAAGTGCTTCTTTTTTGCCTGTTACTTTTCCCTGCAGTTCAATGCTCTCTGCTGCAAGTAAATCTCTGATTTTCATTTGAAAAATCCCTCCCTTTCTATTGTTCCCCTGCAAACAATTTCTTATTATTGTTGAGTAAAGCGATCACTTCTGCTTTTGTAGCCAGTTCCTCTGAAAATGCAGATGCACTTCCGGTGCAGACACCCATCTGGAATGCTTTCTCATAGCTTCCATTCTCAAGATATCCTGCAATAAAGCCTGCCACCATGGAATCTCCCGCTCCCACGGAATTGACAACTTTTCCTTTTGGCGCTTCGGACTGGAAAACGCTTCCGTCTTCTGCTACCAGAACAGCTCCGTCACCTGCCATGGAAACGAGCACGTTTCTTGCACCTTTTTCCTGCATTTTCTTTGCATATTCGATCACGTCTGCCTTGCTCTCGATCTTCACCCCGAAAATCTCACCAAGCTCATGATTGTTTGGTTTGATGAGAAATGGATGATACTGCAATACATTCACCAGAAGATCTTTTGTTGCATCTACAACGATTTTTAAGTCTTTGTTCTGCAAATGTTTCATAATATCCATATACATGGAACCCGGCATCACATCCGGAATGCTTCCAGCAAGCACGAGGATGTCTCCGTCCTCTAACGTATCCAGTTTTTCATAGAGTTTTTCAATGTCTGCCTGCTCGATCGCCGGTCCCTGTCCGTTGATCTCACTCTCCTCATCGGAGCGAAGCTTTACATTGATCCGGGAAATTCCTTTTTCCACTTTGATAAAATCAGCACGGACTCCTTTTTCCTCTAACAGCTCCTCGATTCTGTTCCCCGTGAATCCGGCAAGAAAACCAAGCGCTGTATTCTCAAAGCCGAGATTTTTTAACACCATGGAAACATTGATTCCTTTTCCACCCGGAAAAATAATCTCATCCGTTGTACGGTTCACGATCCCGCATGTAAAATGATCCACGGAAACAATGTAATCCAGCGACGGGTTAAAAGTTACAGTATAAATCATGTTTTCGACTCCTTCCTGCTACTGCACATCTATAATATTTTTACATTTTTTATAAGCTGGAAGGTTCAATCCTGTGGTGATCACGGTTGCTCCCTCGAATGGTGCAAAGGTCACACTTGAAATCTGATTGAACTTGCTCTCATCTGCTAAAACAAAACGCTCTTTGCAGTTCTCCATGGATTTTTTCTTCACCATTGCCTCTTTTAACTCCGGTGTGGAATAACCCTTCTGGAGACTGACACCGTTGGCTCCCCAGAAACCTTTGGTGAAATTGTATTTCTCCAACGTGGTAACTGCCTCTTCTCCTACGATTGCCTCTGTGATCGCTTTGAACTCGCCGCCGAGAAGATATACCGTAAATCCTCTCTCTGCCAGACGCTTTGCGTGGCTGATCGCGTTGGTCACAAACACTGCCTGACGGCTTGTGATGTATTCGATCATCAGCTCTGTCGTCGTTCCTGCATCCAGATAAACAAAATCACCGGATGTGATCTGCTCTGCGGCATATTTTGCAATTTTGTTCTTCGCCTCACGGTTTTTCTCTTTCCGGCTGATCACGTTATCATCTTTTGTGCTGTATGCTACCGTTTTTAAAATTGCTCCGCCGTGAACCTTCGTCAACTGACCGTTCGCGTCCAGTGTATTAAGATCTCTCCGTATCGTGGATTCCGAAGCATCCAGTTCTGTCATCAACTGCTGAACCGTTACACTTCCCATACTTTCTAGTATGGATAAAATCTTCGCAAATCTTTCCTCTGTCAGCATTTATTTTACCCTCCAATTTCCATCAACATCATTCAAGTCCGTTCATCTTTATATCTGAATTATAATTTCGCAATCCGTCACAGTCAATCATTTTCCGTCAAAATCATTCACAAAAATGTAAGGTTCAAATTGTGCAGAATTTACAAGAGATACATAAAACTGCTGTACGAAGGAAACACGATTACTCTGTGTCTCTTTCGTACAGCAGTTTTTTGATTTATTACTATGTAGTTTTGCCGATTCTCCGGCTATGCTTTTATCTGTCTGCGCTATGGTGTTGTTCGAGTTCTTTCTTATTTATCTTCTTTCCGAAACCGCTCTATGGCATCTAATATCTTAAAGCTTTCAATCATGACAACTTCCGCATTTCTTGTTTTGAATTTTCGAACCATTTCTTCAAACGGAAGCCCTGCAATATAACACCGCAGCGCCATAATGATCGCGCTGTGTGTCACGATCAGCACATCTCCGCTCTCGCGTTTCAAGATATATTCCATTGCTTCGAGTGTACGTTTTACGACATCATTATAACATTCACCGCCACCCGGTGTACGCACATAGCGGCGGTCTTTTCTCCACTCCTGATATTCCGGACTGTTTTCCCGCTCGATCACACGCCAGTTTGAGCCTTCCCAGCTTCCAAGGTTCATCTCCACCAGTCCTTCCAACGGAATACAGGTTGCATGCAGTGCTTCTGCCGCGATCCGGGCTGTCTCTGCCGCACGGAGCTGTGGCGAATGATAGACGTGTTTCACCGAAATATCTTCCTCCACCAGCTGGCACGCCAGCTCCTTCGCCTGCCGGATTCCATTTTCATTCAGGGGAATATCTGTCTTTCCCTGAATCTTCTTCTTTACATTCCACTCTGTCTCTCCATGACGTACAAAATATAGCTTCATCGCTCATCCTTTTCATTCGAAAATACCGTTGTCATTACATCACTGATATAGTTGCCACTAACTGAATTTATAATAGCATAAATTTTATCATTATCCAATGAAAACCTGTCGTATCTTCATTTTTCTTCATCCTTTTGATAATGGTTCTATTTTTAGTGTATATCCTAGTGGTGTTAAAATTTTTAATAGACATTTTCCATTTTATTCCTTAAAATATTTTTGTTACTTTAGGAAAGAATAAATGTACAAAACATTTACTTTAATTAAGGAGATTTCCATGGATCGCGTATTTACAATTGAACAGCTACGTCCGATAAAAGACGGCATGACCATTTCAAGAGATGCAAAAATGGGAACTGCAACCAGCGTTACCTTTTTTTCTCTGGGAAAAGATACCTCTATCAGTCAGGAATGTTATGACTCAACCGCCGTTTATGTCGGTGCAAAAGGAGACGCTGCTTTTCTGCTCGGACCGAATGCTGATAAAAAAGTTTTCACCGAAGGTGACTGTCTGATCGTCCCTGGTGGAACACTCTGCGGTATGGAGACCGCAGCCGGAACTGTTTACACTGAAATCATTATAAAAAAGGAGAATACTATGAACAACATTATTAAATCAGGCGAAGTAATGAAACTGAAAGACTTAATTTCTTATGAGGAAGGAAGTATCGCAAACCTTGACGTTGTAAGCAACGACACTATGAAATTCGTGCTTATGGCATTTGATGAGGGAACAGGTCTTACACCTCACCGCGCACCAGGCAACGCTATCATCTTTGCTTTGGAAGGAAAAGCAACTATCGGTTACGAAGGAAAAGATTACACTCTTTCTGCCGGAGAAAACTTCCGTTTTGATAAAAACGGTCTTCACAGCGTTACCGCAGACGGCAAATTCAAAATGGCTTTATTATTAGTGCTCGAATAATGTACTTTTCCCCTGCTTTATGCTATGATTTTCTATATCAAACGAAAGAAAAGAAATCGTACATATGCATGGGGAGAGAAAAAAACTTATTGATGAAAATAAAAGAAGGCTTACGCAAGTGGTTTCTTCCTACGCAATCTCTGTTACAAAAATGTGCTGCGTACTGGTATCTGTCGCTATCGGCATCTGCCTTTCGCAGAGAAATACGCGCATCAACATCCGCAACAAGCTTATTAACGATATGTATAAAACGTATGGCAAAGCCAGTATCTTAGTTGCTCAGATTGATCTTATCCACAACAGGTTTCTCACGCTGCAATGCCCTGATTACATGGAAGAAGCCCTGTCCGGTCACTTGCCGACAAGATGAACGGAACCATTACTGTGACCAGTGAAAAAGGCGTTGGTTCCTGCTATTACGATTGCGCCAATCCTAACGACGCTGTATACTTTCCTACTTCTATGGATGTGATCGTCTGTCGAGTTGTTCCTACAATATCTGCCAATTCTCCCTGGGAAAGCTTATTTGCTTTCCGAAGTTCCCTGATTTTATTCTTCACAGGTGTGCCCATTTCTTGTATTTATTCAAATCCGCTTATATATTTTTTTATTATACTTCATTCTGCATAGCTCGCTTTGCATTTTTAGTATAGTTTACTTTACTTTTCAACTTTTCCAACTTTTTTGTTTCCTATCACATTGCATTTTATATTGGGTTCTTCATTGTACTTTATAATGGCGTATGTTAAAATAACAAGCTGAATGCAGCCTGTATTTTTTATAAATATCAATTATGAAAAACAGCTTTTCAACTGATTTTGCATTATTTTTCGAATAAGCTGCTCAGAAATGGAGATTCCTATGTCAAAAAAGATAAATTATTTTAAACTGATCAAAGAAACCCTGATTTTAACCGTCGCAGTCGCAATTATCGCTGCTGCAGTTTTCTTTTTTCTGGTGCCAAGCCATGCGTCTGTCAGCAGTATTTCCGGTCTTGGAATTGTTCTTTCGAACTTTATCCCATTACCGCTTTCTGCAATTACAATGATTTTAAATGTCGTGCTTTTGATCATTGGCTTTCTTACCTGTGGAAAAGAATTCGGTGTAAAAACGGTTTACACAAGTATTATGCTTCCGCTGTTTCTTGGACTTTTTGAGATTCTTTTTCCTGACAACACCTCTATGACCGGTAGTCAGGAGTTGGACGTGCTCTGCTATATTTTAGTTGTCAGCATCGGTTTAAGTATCTTATTCAACCGAAATGCTTCCTCCGGCGGTCTGGATATTGTTGCAAAGATCATGAACAAATACCTTCATATGGATCTGGGAAAAGCAATGTCACTTTCCGGAATGTGTGTTGCATTGTCGGCTGCTCTTGTTTACGACAAGAAAACGGTCGTACTCAGTATTTTGGGAACTTACTTCAATGGAATTATTCTGGATCATTTTATTTTTAACCATAATATAAAGCGCAGAGTCTGCATTATCACGGAAAAAGAAGAAGCACTTCGACAGTTTATCATAAATGATCTCCACAGCGGAGCTACCATTTATGAATCTATCGGAGCTTACAATATGCAGAAGCGGAATGAGATTATTACCATTGTAGATAAATCTGAATATCAGAAATTAATGAATTATATGAGCCATGAAGATCCACTCGCTTTTATCACGGTGTATAATGTGTCGGATATGCGGTATCAGCCGAAACGGTGATTTTTCCAACCCAAATTGAGCTGCTTTTTTCAACTTTTCCAACCTGTTTCCCTATGATAATAGCCTATATTTAATAACTCAACCTTCGCACTTGAATAAGTGCCTACGCACCTTGAAAATTCAATAATAACTGGCAAAAAAATAGCATGAAACCATCAGGTTTTGGTATAATTGAGTTGTTCAGAAACAATCATACTTCCGGAGACTCATGCTATGAATAAAAGTATAACGCAAGCGACTCAAAATGATAAGCAGATTTCAAATTCTATCAAAAGATTTTTACAAGATTCCATGTTTCCTCCGCTTTGAAAGCCTCAAATGCCTACAAAAAGAAAGGCGTTCCTGTAATGGAGATCTTCCAGTACCTGTTCCTGCTGATTTTTTGTAACAGAAGCATGTATATGAATCTGATCACAGGACGGAATACTCCTGATTTTGCAAAAGCAAGCTGCATAAAGTCTGAACATTGACAACCAAATAACTGCCAGGTATTGAATTTTCAAGGTGCATAGCTAAAATTTATGTGCAAAGTTTGAGTTATTGATAAAAAAAGATAGTGAATTAGAAAAATCTGTCTTAAAAACAAAGGATTTAAAGCTGAAACCCCAGAGTGGTAAGTTAGGTGAATTTTTAAGGTAAGTGCAACATTTTTGTTGCACTTACTTTGACTTATTCCATATTAGAGAACGTACAAGTATGATTTCTCTGACAAACTCCCTTTAATTTCAAACAACAATTTCCTTGCTAAACTTATACCCTTTTAAACCTAATATACTCCAGAATCATCTCCACCGCATACTCAATTCCAATTATGCCAGTATTGATACAGAGATCGTACTCGTTTCCATCGCCCCATTTGGTAGACGTGCACTGTTCCTGAAATGCAGCACGTTTCTCATCAACTTCCTGAATCGTTTTCAGGGCTTCTCTCTCTGATATCTGATCCCGTTTCTGTATTCTCTCACATCTGACTGCTCTGTCTGCATGCAGATAAACGGAAACGCAGTCCTTGCGATCTCTGTAAATATAATTCGCACATCTTCCGATAATGATGCAATTTTCCTGTTCTGTCAGCTCTTTTACAAAATCAATATAGCGGTCTCTCGGATTTGTTGCTCCATAGCTCATCGCAATACTGTAAAGAAAACTGTCGATTGGTTTTTCATTTAAAAAGTTGGCATTTTCATCATAGACGTTTCTCTTTTTTGCTTCTTCCACAAATCTTTTCTTGTCAAATATCTCCAGATGAAGCTTCTCTGCCAAAGCCTCTGCCACTTCATGTCCGCCACTTCCACACTGTCTTGCAATTGTTATTTTCATAATGATTGCCCTGCCCTTTCCTTATGTTTTGATATTAAACTTTGCTTATCAGATTTTACCACTGCATTGTCATATACAAAAGAATGTACGCTACGTAAACATTCTCTTGTCTTGTATTAAAAATTCCCCGGAAAGCAGATAACACTCTCTGGGGAATTTCCAGTCTTTCTTTTATTTTGCAATATCAAGACGAACCAGCGCCTTGCGAAGTGCAAACTCTGCACGCTTCACATCGATCGCCTCGGTCTTATTCGCGAGACGTTCTTCGGCACGCTTCATTGCTGCTTCTGCACGACCTTTGTCAATCTCATCCGGCCATTCTGCAATCTCTGCAAGAAGGGTTACTTTATCTGGCAGAATCTCTGCAAAACCGGAATGCACTGCTGCGATCACGTCATCTTCTCCTGTCTTGTGAATCTTCACAACACCCGGAGCTAACACAGTGGTCAGTGGAATGTGCTTTTTGTAAACACCAATTTCACCGACAGCAGTTGTAAATTCGATCATGTCTCCCTCACCTTTATAAAAGATTCGATCCGGAGTGATGATCTCTACGGTAAAAATCTTATTTTCCTCTGCCATAATAATCCTCCACCTTAAGCGTTCATACGAGCGCGTACTTCATCGATGCTTCCTGCATTTAAGAAGTAACTTTCTGGAACATCATCATGTTTTCCTTCCAGGATTTCCTTAAATCCACGAACTGTTTCTGCGATTGGAACATATTTTCCTTCCAGACCTGTAAACTGTCCTGCTACGAAGAATGGCTGGGATAAGAATCTCTGTACCTTTCTCGCACGGTTAACGACAAGTTTATCATCCTCTGATAACTCGTCCATACCAAGGATTGCGATAATATCCTGAAGTTCTTTGTATTTCTGTAAAATTTCCTGTACTCCACGGGCAACCTCAAAGTGCTCCTGACCGATGATACGAGGATCAAGGATACGGGAAGTTGATGCCAGTGGGTCTACAGCTGGGTAGATACCTAACTCTGCGATAGAACGCTCCAATACGGTCGTTGCATCCAAATGGGCGAAGGTTGTTGCCGGAGCCGGGTCAGTTAAGTCATCGGCTGGCACATAAACTGCCTGTACGGATGTGATAGAACCATTCTTTGTAGATGTGATTCGCTCCTGAAGCGCACCCATCTCTGTCTGCAAAGTCGGCTGGTAACCTACGGCTGAAGGCATACGTCCTAACAGCGCGGAAACCTCGGAACCTGCCTGTGTAAAACGGAAAATGTTATCAATGAATAAAAGTACGTCTTTTCCACCCTTATCACGGAAGTACTCTGCCATGGTAAGACCGGTAAGTGCAACTCTCATACGTGCTCCTGGTGGCTCGTTCATCTGTCCGAACACCATGGTTGTCTTATCAATAACGCCTGATTCTTTCATTTCATAGTAAAGGTCATTTCCCTCACGTGTACGCTCTCCTACACCTGTGAATACAGAATATCCACCATGCTCGGTAGCGATATTGTGGATCAGCTCCTGGATCAATACGGTCTTACCTACACCGGCACCACCGAACAATCCGATTTTACCACCTTTCTGGTATGGGCAGAGAAGGTCAACGACCTTGATACCTGTCTCTAACATTTCCTGAGAAGTTGCCTGCTCTTCAAATGCAGGTGCTTTTCTATGAATAGGCCATGTCTCAACACCCGTTGGTGGATCGATCTCGTCAATAGGATTTCCCAAAACGTTGAACATACGTCCCAGTGTGTTCTCACCTACAGGAACGCTGATTGGAGCACCTGTAGCGATCGCATCCATTCCACGTACGAGTCCGTCTGTAGATCCCATGGCGATACATCTGACAATATCATCACCCAGATGCTGTGAGACTTCTACTACAAGTTCTTTTCCATCTCTGGTAGGAACTTTGATAGCATCATTGATCTCAGGCAGGTTGCCTTCTGTGAATTTAATATCCAGAACGGCACCAATAATCTGGGTAATTTTACCTATATTATTTGCCATGCTATAATTTCTCCTTGTTTATTTATTTTCTATTCCTGAATACGCAGATTGCGTATCTAGGAAATCGCTGACGCGCCGGCTATGATCTCAGTTAATTCCTGAGTGATAGCACCCTGACGCGCTCTGTTATACTTCAGAGTCAAATCGCTGATCATTTCTTCTGCATTACTTGTTGCAGAATCCATTGCCTGCATTCTCGCTCCATTTTCACTGGCTACAGCTTCTACCAATGCGCCATAGAAAAGGCTGGTGACATATTTCGGAATGATCATGTCTAACGCTTCTTCTGTGGTCGGTTCATAATTCATAAGAACATTCGAACCTGTATCCTCTGCTACATCCCCTGTTTCGATCTCAACCGGAAGCAGTTTGATCAGCTTCGGCTCGTGGCTGACAGTATTTTTGAAATGCGTGTATGCAAGATAAATCTCGCCAATCTCGCCGTCTGTGAATGATTTCAGTATCTTTTTACAAAGAGCTGATGCATCCTCATAGGAAGGAGATTCGATCATTGCAGAATCCTCTAACTCAATATGGTAACCGCGGCGCTCTAAGGCTTCGCGTCCTTTATTACCGATTGCATAGATGAGAAGATCGTCTTTGTTCAAATCACTTCCTGTGATCAGCTTCACAATATTGGAGTTGTAGCCTCCGGCAAGTCCACGGTTAGACGTGATCACAACCACTGCCTTTTTCGTGGATTCCCCGGATTTTAAATATGGATGATTAATGTTTCCGGACTTTGCAAGCATAGAGCTGACAGTCTGATACATATAATTAAAATATGGATTCGTCTGTTCTGCTCTTCCCTTTGCTTTCTGTAACTTTACAGTAGAAACAAGTTTCATGGCTTTGGTGATCTGCTGCGTACTCTGTATGCTGCCTTTTCTTCTTTTAATGTCCTTCATTGAGGCCATAAGAAAAACCTCCCTCCGCCTACTTTAAAAAGTCCGCTTTGCATTCTTCGATTGCTTTTACAAGTTTTGCTTCTGTCTCATCACTGATGACTTTTTCAGTACGGATTGCCTCTGGCACTTCCGGATACTTGGTATCAACATATTCAAATAATGCTTTTTCAAAATCAAGAATCTTCTCAACCGGAATGTCGATCAGGTACTTCTTGGTAGCTGCATAAATGATCATAACCTGTTTTTCAACTGGCATTGGCTGATACTGAGGCTGTTTTAAAATCTCACGGATTCTTTCACCCTGTGCAAGCTTCTCGGTAGTATCTGCATCCAGCTCGGAACCGAACTGTGCGAATGCTGCCAGCTCACGATACTGTGCAAGTTCCACACGGATAGGTGCTGCGATCTTCTTCATCGCTTTGATCTGGGCAGAACCTCCAACTCGGGATACGGAAAGACCTGCGTTGATCGCTGGTCTGAAACCGGAGTTGAACATCTCTGTCTCCAGATAGATCTGACCATCTGTGATAGAAATTACATTTGTAGGAATGTATGCTGATACATCACCGGCCTGTGTCTCGATAATTGGAAGTGCTGTTAAAGAACCTCCGCCTAATTTATCGGAAAGACGAGCTGCACGCTCTAACAGTCTGGAGTGTAAATAGAATACATCACCTGGATAAGCCTCACGTCCTGGTGGTCTCTTAAGAAGCAGGGAGAGTGTACGGTATGCAGCTGCATGTTTACTCAAATCGTCATAAACAACAAGAACATCCTGTCCTGCTTCCATCCATTCCTCACCGATCGCACATCCAGCGTATGGTGCAATATACTGTAATGGTGCTAATTCACTGGCTGTTGATGCAACAACCGTGGTATAAGACATAGCACCAAATTCCTCCAATGTCTTAACAAGGGCAGCAACCGTAGATGCCTTCTGGCCGATTGCAACATAAATACATTTTACGTTCTGTCCCTTCTGGTTGATAATTGTATCGATTGCGATTGCTGTCTTACCGGTCTGTCTGTCACCGATGATCAGCTCACGCTGTCCACGTCCGATCGGAACCATGGAATCGATCGCTTTAATACCTGTCTGCAATGGTGTATCTACCGATTTTCTGGAAATAACACCGGATGCGACACGTTCGATCTGGCGGTATCTGTCTGTTTCAATAGGTCCTTTGCCGTCAATTGGCTGTCCTAATGCATTGACTACACGTCCTAACATAGCGTCCCCGACTGGAACTTCAACAACTCGTCCGGTTGTCTTTACAGTATCACCCTCGTTGATATTCTTCTGGTTACCGAGCAATACGGCACCAACATTATCTTCCTCAAGGTTTAATACCATTCCATATACTTCGCCAGGGAACTCTAAAAGTTCGCCCTGCATTGCATTATCAAGACCGTGAATACGTGCGATACCATCTGCCACCTGAATAACGGTACCAACGTCAGCTACTTCTAACTGCGCTGCATAACGTTTGATCTGTTCTTTAATTACGGAACTTATTTCTTCTGGTTTTAAATTCATGAAGCGCATTCACCTGCTTTCAACTGTATTTTGGATAACTCACGTGTCAGATCATATAATTTGGTCCGAACACTGCTGTCAACGACTCTGTCGCCGATACGGATCACCATTCCGCCGATCAATTCGGAATCGACATCATAATGCATTTCAAATTTCACATACTTTGTTGTCTCTAATAACCGTTTTTCCACTGCTGCCTTCTGTGCATCGGATAACTCCATTGCAGAAGTCACATAAGCAGTTCCGATATTTTTGTATTCTTTTACCTCATCAATGAAATAATTGAATACACTGTCCACCTGTTCAAAGTGTCCCTTATCCACGATCATACGGAGAAGTCCTACAAGTTCCTCGGAAACTTTTCCTGTAAAAATGTCTGTGATGATCTTAATTTTTTCTTCTTTTACGATTTTTGGATGACTCATTAATTTGAAGAGTTCTTTGTTTTCTTCAATGGCGGTCTGTGCCGCTTTGACTTCATCCAGGAACTCATCAAGCTGGTTTTTCTCCAAAGCTACCTCAAACAATGCGTCACCGTATGTTTTTGATACTAGCTTTGCCATGTTGATTCACCCATTTCTTTCAATGTCTCTTCTACCAGCGTATCCTGAACTGTAGCATCAATATTGGCAGCTACAACTTTTGCAGCCATCATAGATGCAACTGTGATCATTTCCTGTTTTACCTCATCCATTGCACGTTTCTTGGAAAGCTCTGCTTCCTCGTTCGCTCTCTGGATGATCCGAGCAGCCTCTTCCTTGGCTTCGTCCACAATTTTTGCTTCGTTTTTCAAAGCTTTCTGGCGGGCTTCGCTTAAAATCTGTTCTGCCTCTTTATCTATATTTTTCAGCTTCGCTTCGTACTCTGCCTTTAATGCTGCAGCATCTTTCTTATCCGCAATTGCTGTATCAATATCTGTTGCGATCTTCTCCTGTCTGTCCTTAAGCATCTTACGGACCGGATTAAATAACAGATATGACAGGGCTAAAAACAGGAAGAAAATAGCGATTGCAAGAAGTACGGTATCATGCAGAAGCTGGAAATCCAGATTAAAAAGTCTTGTCATTTCCTCCAAGGTCTGGCCTCCTTTCCGTTTATTTTAGCTTTTCCAAAACCTCTTATACTAATGGTTTTACGAAAAGTAATAACATAGCGATCAACAGACCATAAAGACCTGTTGTCTCTGCTACAGCCTGACCCAAAAGCATGGTTGACATAATATCGCCTTTTGCACCCGGATTTCTACCAACGGCTGCTGCTGCATGTCCTGCTGCGATACCCTGTCCAATACCAGGTCCGATACCTGCGATAACTGCTAAACCTGCTCCGATTGCTGAGCATGCTAAAATTAAATCCTGTCCTGTAATATTCATATTGAATTCTCCTTTTCTACTCTTGTTCGTAATTCTGGCTGATATAAGTCATTGTCAGCATGCAGAATACATAGGTCTGAATTGCTCCTGAGAACAAATCAAAGTACACATGAAGGGCTGCCGGCCAGATAATCGCAATTTTGCTTAATAAGCCGTATACAAGCGCCATCATAACGGTTCCTGATAATACGTTTGCGAACAAACGTAATGACAGGGAAATCGGTACCGCAATCTCACTGATCACATTGATTGGGAACCAAATAGGCAGCCATGGTGGTAATGGCGAACACATGTCTACCCAGATCTGTTTCAACGGCAGATTTTTGAACTGCGTGATATGGATCAGGAAAAATGTAATAAGACCAAGTGCAAGTGTTGTACCATAGTCCGCTGTTGGTGGTCTGAGACCGAACAGACCGGAGATATTGCTGATAAAGATAAAGACGAAGATCGTACAAATATAATTTGAAAACTTCGGTCCGGCTATCTTTCCCATTGTTCCCATGACGATTCCATCTAACTTCTCTACGAGAAGCTCGATCACGTTCTGAAAACCATCCGGCACTTCTGTTGCATGCTTGATCTTCCGGTTCGCTATGATCGCAAATATAAGGATCACAAGCATTACCAGAAGAATACATACATGTGATGTAGTGATCCACACCGTATGTCCAAACAGCTGATAGGAGAACAGTCCATGGATCATAAAGTCAATATCATCCGCTCCACCAGACATTAGGATTGCGTTACTCACGTTCTCACCTCCTCCTTTCTCGTTTTTAATTGTCGCTGCTTCCGGAAGGTGTCTCCGCTCTTCCCTGCAGTTTTAAAACAAATTTATGTGTAAAAGGCTGAAGATAAGCAGATATCTTCAATCCCAGAACACCGATAAAAGCGGTAAATAAATTACCAAGATCGAATTTCATCATGACAAAAAAGACGATCACAATGATCACATACCGCAAAATCGACTTAGCAATGATCTTTGCCTGTGCATGCTCTCCGCCATAGATCTCAACGGCATCCCGAAGTACGACTGCCATGTTGACTGCCATTCCCACTGCCAGTGCGATTCCGATCACCAGTCCCGTTGTGTACCGCAGCTTATCTGTCACAAACCATACGCCTGCCAGTTCCACGACGATCCCATATAATATAATACCTAGAACAAGCTCTGGTAATGCATCGTTTAGTCTCTTTAACATCTTACTTCTTCCTGTCTTTTCTGCCTAATCCATAAATCTTTTTTGCCATTTTGTAGATATTGGTGAAACCCGCCAATGCACCTATGACAAAAAGCGGGATCGTAATCCACAAAATATCGTATTTTCTGCCGAGCCATATACCAAACATCATGCAAAGTACGATTGGAACGATCATATTTAATCCAAATTGTAAAATCAGTGTCAGTGACTGAAACACTTTTTTCTGATTCTTCATGTGTGATGTTCTCCTCTCTGCTGTCCTTCTATGGCTTGTGGCTAAAGTCTGATCGTAATCTCCCGGTTGGTATGTTCATACTTCTGCATCACGACTCCAGCCGCTTTTAACATGCGCTTGGATGCGACAACGGAAGGGGTTCCATCGTATTTGTCGCTGTCGTACACAATCCGCTTAATTCCAGCCTGAATGATCGCCTTGGCACATTCGTTGCACGGGAATAAGGAAACATAGATTGTTGAGCCTTCCAGCCCCAGACTTCCGCCCCGGTAGTTCAAAATTGCATTCAGCTCGCTATGGGTGGTAAACAGGTATTTGTTCTCCAACGGAGCACCTTCCCGTCCCCAAGGGAATTCATCATCTGAACAGCCTCTTGGCAGGCCATTGTATCCCATTGATAAAATCTTATGGTCTGCGCTTACAATACACGCCCCTACCTGTGTGTTAGGGTCCTTGGAGCGCATGCCGGTAAGCATTGCCACGCCCATAAAATATTCATCCCAGCTAATGTAATCTTTACGTTTTTCACTCATACATATTCCTCTCAGAAAAATATGGAATCCCGAATGGATTATTTTGTTCCGAAAATTCTGTCTCCGGCATCGCCAAGACCTGGAACAATGTATCCATGCTCATTTAAATGATCATCCAGTGCACCGATATAAATATCTACGTCCGGATGTGCTTCCTGCATTTTCTTTACTCCTTCCGGAGCTGCGATAATAACCATAAGATGAATGTTCTTAACACCTTTATCTTTCAACATCTGGATTGCTGCTGCGGAAGATCCGCCTGTTGCAAGCATTGGATCAACTACGAATACCTCACGGTTAGCGCAGTCATCCGGCAATTTGCAGTAATACTCTACTGGCTCTAATGTTTCAGGATCACGGTAAAGTCCAATGTGGCCTACTTTTGCTGCCGGGATCATTGCAAGCATTCCGTCAACCATTCCAAGACCTGCACGTAAAATAGGTACAACTGCAAGTTTTTTACCTTTTAATTCTTTTACAGTTGCGTGGCAGATTGGTGTCTCAATCTCAACATCTGTTAACTTTAAGTCTCTGGTTGCCTCATAGCACTCTAACATTGCAACCTCACTTACAAGTGTACGGAAATCTTTGGAACCTGTATCCGTTCTTCTCATAATTCCGATCTTGTGCTGGATTAATGGATGATCCATTACTACTACTTTTGACATATTTTTATTCTCCTTCGTTTAAAAGTTTTACTAATTTTATGATTGATTTTCTCATGGTTTCATAGCACAGTCCATAAGACTGCAGCGATCCGCCATAAGGATCTAAAATCTCTAATTCATCACCGACAAGTTCTGTCAGCACGTAAACATTTTCAGCCTTAGCACTTGGATATTTTTCAAAAATCTTGTCAAGCTGGCTGTGTTCCATTGTGAGCACTAGCGTGTCTTCCGTGAAATCTTCGTCCTCAAGCTGCGTGGAAGTAAAATTCTCCCAGTTGATCCCATTGCTGATCATCACTGCCTCTGCCTTCTGGTTCAACGGCTCCGGAAAAAGTACAACTAAGCCTCTGCACTCTATTGTCACCGGATGTTTTAATGTGTATTCACTTAAAATCCCTGCCGCCATTGGTGCACGGGATGTGCCGCTCTCTGCCACAAACAGGATTCGGTTATATTGTTTCATATAAATCATGCCTTTCTGATCTATGCGTCAGTCATCTTGGACTACACATGTAATACCTGATGTCCAGCCGCCTTCAAAAGACGATTCATGATAGCCTGTCCAATCCTTGGTGTTGCAAAACTCTCTGAGTAGATTGCATCTACATTCCAGTCGTCAAACTCTCTCAATATCTTATAAAGGTGCTGTGCGATCGCATCCTCATCCGCTCTCGCTCCGATGCTCACTACAATATCTGCCTGATACTGCTCCTTCGTCTCGTCTGTGGCAATCACTCCGACTTTCAAGCCCTCTGCCTGCTTCTTAGCCACAAGCTCGTTGATCTTGCCCACAACCTTCTGCGCCTCGCCGTCCACAAGCACAAGGTCTGCTTTTGGCGCATAATGCTTGTACTTCATTCCAGGTGCTTTCGGTTTTGTCAGCGAATCCGATGCGATGATTCCCGGATCAATCTTCACTTCTTCGCCTAACACCTCTTCTAACATTTCTTTTGTAATGTAACCCGGTCGTAAGATCATTGGTGTATCTTCTGTCAGGTCAATGATCGTTGATTCGATACCGATACCTACCGGTCCGCCGTCTAAGATCATCGGGATCTTACCGTCTAAGTCGAGTTTCACGTGGGAAGCCTCTGTGGGGCTTGGTTTTCCGGATGTATTCGCGCTTGGTGCTGCGATCAGGCATCCGCTCTCCTCGATCAGCTTTAATGCTACCGGGTGCTTTGGCATACGGATTGCCACCGTATCCATTCCTCCGGTCGTCTCATATGGTACTTTTTCATTCTTCCAGACGATCATCGTGAGCGGTCCCGGCCAGAATGCATCTGATAATTTCTTCGCCTGCTCAGGTACTTCCTTTGCAATGGAGACAAGCTCCTCGAATTTGCAGATATGCACGATAAGCGGATTATCAGAAGGTCTTCCCTTTGCCGCATATATCTTCTTTGATGCCTCCGGATGAAGCGCGTCTGCGCCCAAGCCGTATACTGTCTCTGTCGGGAATGCAACCAGCTCTCCCTCCCGGATGAGTTCTGCTGCTTCCTGCATTTCTTTTTCGTCTATCTGAATGGGATCTATTTTTACAACTTTTGTCTGCATATTATTCCTCCGAACATTCATGTATTATTATCTCACAATTCCAAAAATTAGGCAACATACTTGCTATGTTTTTCTAAATGTGGCATAATAATTTTAATTAGGTAAAGAATATTCTTGTAGCAGTTATTTTTAAATAATAACTGCTTCTTTTCCGATATTTTATGTATTGGCAGGAATATCAGCAATCTTTCTTACAGGAGGGAGATCGTTATGAAAATTACAAAATCTGAATTTGGAACTACCAAAAACGGTTCCACTATTAATTTATTTCATTTGGAAAATACAAGCGGCGCTTATGTTGAGATCATTGACTTTGGCTGCCGCCTCACAAAAATTGTTGTTCCGGACCGCAATGGTGATCCGGTAGATGTGTGCCTTGGCTTCTCAACAGCTGATCACTATGCAGACGACGATGCAAGCCTCGGAGCTGTGGTAGGCCGGGTTGCCAACCGTATCAAAGATGGTCATTTCTCACTGAACGGAAAAGAATACCAACTTGCCATCAACAACGGAACCAACCATCTCCACGGTGGTATCATTGGTTACGGTTCTAAGATCTGGGAATCGAAAATCAAAGATGACAAATTAATTTTTACCATGAATTCAGCAGATGGGGAAGAGGGATATCCTGGAAATCTTACACTGACTGTCACTTATGGCTGGTCCGAGGACAATGAACTGTCGATCCTTTATGAAGCTTCGACAGACGCTGACACACTTTTGAACGTGACAAACCACGGTTACTTCAACCTGAATGGAGAGGGTCGCGGCGATATTATGTCTCACGAACTTTTTATTGATGCAGATGAGATCACAGAGCTTGACGATTCACAGGCGCCGACCGGAAAGTTCATCCCGGTAGACGGAACACCTTTCGATTTCCGCACCATGCACACGATCGGAAAGATGTATAATTCCGATTATGAGCAGTTGAAAAAATTCGGCACTTACGATCACAACTTCGTCATTAACGGAACAGGTCTCAGAGAGGCGGCTGTACTCCAGTCCAAAGAAACCGGAATCCGCATGACCTGCTTTACAGACCAGCCGGGACTCCAGCTTTATGTAGCAAACCAGCCTATGAAGCTTCCTGGAAAGGAAGGTGTTCCATATGCCGGACATTCCAGTGTCTGCCTCGAAACACAGCACTATCCGGACGCGATCAACCATGAGAACTTCCCAAGTATCGTGCTTCATCCGGACGAGAATTTCCGTTCCAAGACACTGTATCATTTTTCAACTTTTTAATATTTTTTGTTATTGATCGTATTTTATCATTAACGCTTTTCATATCGTGTATTTTATTGGCTTGTGCTAATTAAAATACACGATTTTTCATGTTATAGACTTGTAAACCGTACCTTTTTGTATTAGAATGTGAAATAAAGTTACCGGCGACGGTGACTGCACATCATTTCTGATGTGATGCGTATAACAGATACGCAGGATAATGATTTTTATTTAATTATAAGGAGGGAATATCAATGGCATACGTAATTTCTGATTCATGCGTTAGCTGTGGAACTTGCGAACCAGAATGTCCAGTAGGCGCTATCAGCCAGGGAGACAGCCAGTTCGTTATCGATGCAGGTTCTTGCGTTAGCTGTGGAACTTGTGCAGGAGTTTGTCCTACAGGAGCTATCAGCGAAGAATAATTCGTGATACGCTTTGCAAAAGTACATAGGAAAAACCGTCAGGCTTCTGACGGTTTTTTCTTTGTCCATTTTTTTAATAATGGCGTCTTTTTCTTTTTCAGATTTCCACGGATTGCCTCATCGAGCTGCCGGAAACGTTCTTCTTCTAACTCCTCCCGCTCCCGCATAAGGTAATTCATCTCTTTAAGCACCTGCTCTCCCACATCTTCACTGATGGTCCTGCTTAAACTTTCATTGTTTGCTGCGATCGCCTTGCCCACAATATCTGTCATGAGTTCTGTGAATTGTGCCATACGGTCTGTGTTGTCTAATATGCTCTGCTTCGCCTCTGCCAGCGCAAGTGTCTCCGGATTTTTAAAGTAAACCTGATGATTTTTCACACCTTCTGTCTTATCCTGCGGATTTCCGGTCAGTTCCGGCAGTTTCTGCTCCATGTTGCCGTTATGTACGATCATTTTGATTGCTTTGAGCTGGTAGCCTTTCTCTTTTAGTTCTTTGATATATTGAAATTCTTTGATATTTTCCTGTGTATAGTAACGGTGTCCCATTTCGTTTCGCGGAATGTTTAACTCCAATTCATCTTCCCAGTAACGTAATACATGCGATTCCACATTCACCATGCTCGATGCATCTGAAATCATATACCGTACTTTTTCCATATTTCCCTCGCTTTTTTTGATATACGCACTTATGAAACTCTCATTTACGTTATTAAAATTGATTTAATCACTTTCCTTCCTCCTAATTATATGGTTTTACGGACAGGCTCTCAAGGAAAATCGGTCGCCTTTTTCAGACAAAAATCGGGATGACATACATTCGATTTTGCATATCTGCATATGTCATCCCGATTTTTTGTAAAAATATGAATTTTTCCAATAATATTTTTAATTCTTTTCCATGTTCGCAAATTTGGTGTACTGTGGCAGCCATACGAGATTCACGGTTCCGATAGGACCGTTTCTTTGCTTGGCAATGATGATCTCGGAAATACCTTTCATCTCAGAATCATGATTGTAGTAGTCATCTCGGTAGATGAACATAACCACGTCGGCATCCTGCTCGATCGCGCCGGACTCACGAAGATCGGACAACATTGGTCTGTGATCCGGTCTCTGCTCAACAGCACGCGATAACTGCGACAATGCGATCACAGGAACGGAAAGTTCACGCGCCAGCGCTTTTAAGGAACGGGAAATGTCTGAAATCTCCTGCTGACGGGAATCACTTCCCTTACCGGAACCGGACATTAACTGTAAGTAGTCAATGATGATCAGTTTCAGATCATGTTCCAGTTTATATTTACGGCATTTGCTTCTCATCTCTGCAATAGAAATACCCGGTGTATCATCTATGATCAGTTTTGAATTACCGATCGTGCCTGCGCCTTCGATCAGCTTCTCCCAGTCGCTGTCGGAAAGATTACCGGTACGAAGTGCCTGCGCATCGACTCTGGATTCCAGTGAGAACAGACGGTTAACAAGCTGTTCCTTCGACATCTCCAAAGAAAAGATTGCCGTACACATATCCTCATGAAATGCCACGTACTGGGCGATGTTCAAAACGAACGCTGTTTTTCCCATAGACGGACGCGCCGCGATCAGAATCAGATCGGAAGGCTGCAAACCGGCAGTACGATAATCCAGATCGATAAATCCGGTTGGAATACCTGTAACGGTTCCGGAAGTTTTGGCAGCGTTTTCAATCTTCTCCAACGCATTCATAACGACCTGACGGATTGGAACATAATCTCCGCCACCGCCTCTGGTGGAAAGAAGATCGAACACTTTTTTTTCCGTCATATCCATGACCGTATCAATGCTTTCCTTTCCGGCGTAACATTCGTTCTCGATCTCCTCATTTAACTTGATGAGCTTGCGCCGCATGGAATTGTCTTTTACGATTTTTGCGTAATATTTGATATTGGCAGAAGTCGGAACTGCATCCAAAAGCTCTTTCACGTAGGAAAGGCTTGAAATTTCCTCCGGCACTTCTTTTTCTTTTAATTTGTTCTGTAATGTAATAAGATCGACCGGGAGCCCTTTACTGTAGAGTTCTATCATGGCGTCAAATAAAACTCCATACTGTTTGTGATAAAAATCATCACTTGTCAGCATCTCCATTGCCGTCAATATTGCATCTTTATCCATGATCATGGAGCCAATGACAGACTGTTCGGCATCCAGACTGTTCGGCATGCTTCTCTTGATCAGAGTCTCTTCCATGAGATCCCCCCTATAACTCTACTACATGAACAGCAAGTTTTCCGGTTACTTTTGTGTGAAGTTTTACAGGAACTTCCACAACTCCAAAGCTTCTGATCGGTTCGGAAAGCTGCATTTTCTTTTTGTCAAGTTCTAAGCCAAGCTGCTCTTTGGCTGCTGCTGCGATCTCTTTTGTAGAAACAGAGCCAAATGTTCTTCCGCCTTCTCCGGCTTTCATCTTAACGGTTACTTTCTTATCTTTTAAATTCTCAGCCATTGCAAGCGCAGCCTCATAATTCTCCTGTGCCACTTTGTCTGCATGCTGATTCTGTAATTTCAGATCATTTAAGTTTTTGGCGTTTGCTTCCACGCCTAATTTTTTCGGGAAAATAGCGTTGCGTGCGTATCCGTCACTGACGTTGACAACCTCTCCCTTTTTTCCTAAAGCTTTTACATCCTGCAATAATATTACTTTCATTCCTGAATATCTCCTTCTTCTAGCATTTCATCAATGGTGTCCTGAATAATTCGTTTTGCTTCCTGAATCGTACAGTTCGTTAATTGTGCTCCGGCAACGTTCAAGTGACCGCCACCGCCCACACGTTCCATGATAAGCTGCACATTGATCTCATCAATGGATCTGGAACTGATGTAAATTTTTCCCTGATATTCCGTCAAAACGAAGGATGCCTTGATTCCTACAATATTTAATAACTCATTTGCCGCCTGTGCTCCTACAATTGTAGGGCTTTCGATATTGTCCGCCGGGCAGACAGAGATTGCAAATGCTCCCCGGTAGACCTCTGCATGACGGACCGCTTCAGCTCTCGCCTTATAAGCAGCCATATCATTTCGAAGCATTTTTCTGACACGCGTCACTTCCGCTCCGGCACGTCTGAGATAAGCTGCCGCTTCGAAGGTACGCACGCCTGTTTTTGTCATAAAATTATTCGTATCGATGAGGATACCTGCATAAATACAGTCTGCCTCACTCGGCTCTAACTTAATATTCTCTGAGAAGTACTGCAATACTTCCGCGATCATCTCACATGCACTCGATGCATATGGTTCGATGTAGGAAAGTACCGGATTCTCAATGACTTCGCTGTTCTGTCTGTGGTGATCGAATACACAGATCGTGTCGGTACGTTTTAACAGCTCCGGGCATTCTGTGTAGCTCGGACGGTTAGTGTCCACAACCATGACCAGCGTATTCTTATTTGTGATCAGAAGCGCCTCTTCATTCTTAATGAATAAATCTGCCGGATAACCTTTTTCTTCCGTAAAACATTCTACCAACGGGCGAAGGGATGTCGTGACCTCGTTTAAAACGATCTGTGCTTTCTTGCCAAGCACGCGGGCTGCGCAGTAAACACCGATCGCTGCACCGAGCGAATCCACATCACTGATCGCATGTCCCATAATAACTACGTGTTCACGGCTCTCGATGATCTCGCGGAGTGCATGAGCCTTTACTCTGGCTTTTACCCTCGTGTTACGCTCTACCTGCTTTGCCTTGCCTCCGTAATAGGTGACTTCCTCGCCCTCTTTTACAACGACCTGATCGCCGCCACGTCCTAATGCAAGATCGATTCCCATGCGGGCATACTCATAATTCTGCGTGTAGCTGACACCTCCGGCACCGACTCCGATACTCAAAGTGATCGCCATTTCATTACCGACCTTAATGCTCTTAACGTCCTCGATCAGCTTAAACTTATCCGCAGAAAGCTGCTCTAAATATTTGTATTTAAATACAACAAAATATTTGTCCTTCTCGATTTTACGGACAAGCGCGTCGATCTCCGTAAAATACTTATTCACTTTTCGATCCACAAGTGCAATCAGAAGAGAACGTTTGACATCCTCGATACTGTCTAACGCTTCCTCATAATTGTCAATGTAGACAAGTCCTGCAACAAGCTTCTGTTCCTCATTTTCCTTGATATAACGGTTCAGTTCCGTCTCGTCAAACAGATAGATTGCGGTCAGATATTCGTCATTGTCATTGATTGCCACGATCGAGCTGTCCTTTGTCACGGTATCAAAATAAATACGCTTCATGGAAATGCGGTAATTGCGGTCATCCAGCATTACATTTATTGATTCTAACGCTTCGGACTTCTGCAGGATATCCTTGGTCAGACTCGGAAATACTGTGGTCACTGACTTATGGTAATTTTTGTCCTTGCCTGTGATCTCCGTAAACTTCTCATTCATCCAGAGGAATCTCGAATTATAGTCAAGCAGCGCATATGGGATCTCGAAATCATTCAAAAGCTGTTTCTGTACCGTTCCGTACTGCGTGGCAAAATTCACCAGTTCATTGATCAGCAGTGGGCGGTTTCTTCTGCCCGATACCAGCACTATGATAAAATATAGAACGATAAATCCTGAGAACTCTGCCCCCATTTGTATATTCTGCGCATACATCGCAATATCCATTAATATCAATACAATGGTGAGATACAAAGGCCAGTTCAAATATCTGCGAAGCTTTCCTTTTAATTTTATATTCGTTTTCTTCATATTCACACCCTTTTAAATCATGCAAAAATAATAACGATTTGAATTTCATTATAGCATTGAAAGGGTATAATATAAAGCTAATTTTTCTGATTTAATTTCCCGATAACGGAGTTTCGCGCAAAGTCAGATAATTTCCCTTATCCATATCATCAATAAAATTGTTCGCGATCATCTTCTTTCCGCAGAAATTTTCATCCATATTTTCCACAAATTCCATTGTTTCGTTCTGATAACCTACGTCGTCCTGATAGTGGAAAATACGAAATCCCGTTCCTTCCTCGCCGCCGTAAGCTGGAAAAATAAGATCATGCCATCCATTCGTCATTTCGCTGCTCACATACACCGGTGTGCGGACATATGCAAAGCTTTCTAAAACCTGGTATCCCTGCTCTGACCTTTTTAAGATCAGCGCCGGATCACCGCCGTCACATTCCGTATATTCTCCCACTACTACCGCGATGATCTCATCTGTTCCGTCTTCATCCAGATCCGTTTCATCATAATAATAGCGTGTCTCTGTGCAGAGTTCCTCCGGTATCTGATAATAACTGATCAGAAAGTCTGCCAGTTCCTGATTCTTTTCCTTCTCTGCATAAATCGTCTCTGTGTCTGCTTCGGAAACCGGATACTGCGTGCTGGCTGGTTTCTCCTCTTCCGTCACATCTTTTTCTTCTGTCTGCTGCCCGGTCTCTTCTGCTGTATCTGAAACTGCTTCTGTTGTGTCTGTCTGTGCTTCTGCGCCACATCCGCACAACAGCAAAGCTGCAAGCAATATCATCAAACAATATTTCTTCATCATTACATAGTACCTTTGATTCATACGTTATATTCATGCAATACATATGTCAAACTATATTGCATCTGTCTTTTTCATAAAACTTATGAAAAAAGCCTATCATATTATAACAAAAAAAGTCTTTAAAAAAACATTAATTTTTCTAAAGACTTTCTATACATATTCTATCGAAATGCATCCTTTAAATGACGTGTTTTCCCATCCATTTTCCTGAGAGGAAACGTACGGAAAATATAATGCTCCGGATTCCCCAGTCGGCAAACATACCGATCCACACGGCGATTGGTCCAAATCCCTGAAAACGGATCAGATAAATCGCAAGTGCCACCCTGCAAAACCACATTGTGCACGTAGCTGTGATCATGGAAAACTTCACATCTCCGGCTGCACGCATTCCATATGGCGGGATAAACGATAACGCCCATAAAATTGGTTTTGCGATTGTGATCACAATTAACATCTGATAACAGAGTTCCATGCTCTCCGGCTCCATTCCTGCAAGATACATGATTGGGCGGCTGATCACGAATGTCACCAGACAGGAGATGATCAGAACGATCTCCGCATATCCGGTTAATTTTAATATGTAATATCTCGCTTCCTCTTTTCTTCCGGCACCAAACGCCTGACCAGCTACTGTCATAAGCCCGATTCCGACTGCGATCGCTGCGATTCCATTTACGTTTTCGAAAATAACGGTCATTGCCTGTGCCGCGATTGCCTGTGTACCCAGTGTCGAAACAGTTGACTGAATTGCAAGCTTACCAAACTGAAACATACCATTCTCCACACCCGCCGGAACGCCGATCGCAAGTATTTTTCCAATGAGGGGAAAATCCGGCCGGATCGTGTGGTACTGGTTTAAAACAATCTCCTGCTTTGGTTTCCGCAAAAAATACAGCACCACAACCGCGCAGAAAACTCTTGAAACCAGCGTTGAAATTGCAGCTCCGGCAACGCCAAGGTTACATCCAAAAATCAGGATCGCGTTTCCAAGAATGTTCAATACATTTGAGATAATCGATATTTTCATTGGGAACTTAGAGTTTCCGCCTGCACGATAAAACGCGCCTCCCGCATTAAACAATGCAATAAACGGATAGGAAGATGCTGTGATCAGGAAATAGATAATGGAATCTTCCATAACCTCAGGTTCTACCGCTCCGAAGATCAGGCGAAGCAATGGTTTGCAGAAAATCAATCCGATTGCTGTCAGCGTCACAGAGATCACAATCACAGTAAGGAAAATCTGTCTGGCTGCTTTGTTTGCGCCTTTTTCATCTCCTTTTCCAAGATAATGGGAGCAGATGATCGCCGCTCCGGTGGCAAGCGCCGCAAACATCTGGATTACAAGCGTGTTGATAGAATCTACGAGGGAAACTGCCGACATCGCAACGCTTCCCACATTGCTTACCATCATGGTATCTGCCATTCCCATTAAGGAATTTAACATCTGCTCTACCATAATCGGGATCAGAAGCATCCATAATTCTTTTGTGGAAAACATGAGATTATCCCAGTCGATTTTCGATGCGTCGTATAATTTGTTTTTCATATAATTAAATCCCCTGAATAAATTGGTTATGAACATAGCGTAGAAAAAGACCAACTATCCGAAGATAATTGGTCTTTGTCATTTTTAAAGCCTATTCACAAACGTATGGCATAAGAGCAACGTGACGTGCTCTCTTGATTGCTACTGTAAGAGCTCTCTGATGTTTTGCACAGTTACCTGTGATTCTACGAGGAAGGATCTTTCCTCTCTCAGAAATGTATCTCTTTAATTTGTTTGTATCTTTGTAATCGATAACGTTATCTTTTCCACAGAAAACACAAACTTTTTTTCTTCTATGCATTGGACGTCTCTTCATTGGAGCGCCTTCTCTATCTGCTGCTTTATTGAAAGCCATGATTATTACCTCCTGTTAGGTTTAGTTAAATGGTAACTCTTCATCAATTCCATCCGGAATATTCATGAAGCCATCGCCTGCTGCGCTGCTTGGTGATGGTCTGTCTGAAGGTGTGAATCCGGAATTATCACCGGCTGCATTCTTGCTCTCTGCAAATTCACATTCTTCAACAACAACATCTGTTGTATATACTTTCTGACCGTCTTTATTGGTATAACTTCCTGTCTGGATACGTCCGGTTACTACAACCTTTGTTCCTTTACGAAGATACTTCTCTGCAAATTCGCCGAGCTTACCGAATGCCACACATCCGATAAAATCTGCGGTCTGCTCTGCATCACGCTTAAATCTGCGATCAACTGCCAGTGTATATCTTGCGATTGCTGTTGCCTGTTCACCCTGGGAATAACGTACCTCAGGGTCTCTGGTCAATCGTCCCATAAGAATAACTTTATTCATATACGATTTCCTCTCTTCTATGACCAGCGGTTATTACACCTGCTGATTCTCTCTATGCCTCGTCTTTTCTAACGCATAAGAAACGAAGAACATTGTCCATGATACGAACATCCTGCTCTACAGCAGCTGGAACAGTTGCTTCAGCTTCGAACTGGATGAAGTAGTAATAACCTTCGCTCATCTTCTGGATGTCGTAAGCTAATTTTTTCTTACCCCAGTCTTCAACTTCTGTTACAGTACCGCCGGCACGTACGATATAATCTTTTGCCTTCTCTACTGTAGCTGTTCTCGCATCATCTTCGATCTTTGCACTAACAACGAGTGCTAACTCATATTTATTCATGCGAATTTTCCTCCTTTTGGTCTCTGGCCCATTCTTTCAGTGAATGAGCAAGGAATAATAATATATCACGAGCATCTACTATAGCATGGTTTTCGCATGATTTCAAGCTTTTTTTCGAATTTCTTTTGTATTTTTTTCTACAAGTTTTCGTGCGATCATAATCTGATGACCACAGCCCATGCATTTTAAACGAAAATCCGCTCCAACACGCAGGATCTCCCACTCACTGCTGCCACACGGATGCTGTTTTTTTAATCTGACGATGTCGCCAACTTCGTATTCTCTTTTTTCCATTTTTGCTTCCTGACTCCTGAATTTCTTTTATTTGTAACTATTCAAAGCCAAGGCAATTTTCATAAATTTGCGAATGGGGGTACTGAATAGTTACCCTATTTTAGTTTATTTCAACCTGTCCGAACACCTCACCAAGTCCAGCCTGGATTAAAAGATCTGCCCGGCTGTCCATCGGTGTTGTCGATTTATTGATCAATACCAGCTTATTTCCACGATAATAATCAATCAGTCCTGCCGCCGGATAAACAGCAAGTGATGTACCGCCAATGATTAACATATCTGCGTGACTGATGTAATAAACCGCATCCTCTAACGTCTGCTGGTTTAAACCTTCCTCATATAATACGACGTCTGGTTTAATCTGCCCGCCACAGGAATCGCAAAGCGGAATATTTTTCGAATTCAATATATATTCTGCATCAAACTGTTTTCCACATTTCCTGCAATAATTTCTATGAACACTGCCGTGAAGTTCCAGCACATTTTTACTTCCTGCTGCCTGATGCAGTCCGTCAATGTTCTGTGTCACGACAGCTTTTAATTTTCCTGTCTTTTCCAGTTCTGCAAGTTTATAATGTGTCGTATTCGGCTTTGCGGAAAGGCATAACATTTTATCCCGGTAAAAACGATAAAATTCTTCCGTATGGCTCAGGTAAAAGGAATGGCTTAAGATCGTTTCCGGCGGATAATCGTACTTCTGATTATATATACCGTCCACACTGCGGAAATCCGGAATACCACTTTCCGTAGACACTCCTGCCCCGCCAAAAAATACAATATTATCTGACTCTTTTACCATTTGTAAAAATGTTTCGATATTGCTCATATCAATCGCCTCCAAATTCAAAAACCCGTTTTTGTGTCCCTGCTTTTAAGTATATCATAAGAAACTGCTCCTGCAATCTGCTATTTTATTTTCCTTACCGGTCCTGCTTCTTTATTATAATAATTATGAATCAAAAAAGAAGCTCCTACACTTCTTACTGTGTAACAGCTTCTGATAGAGTTGCGGGAATAGGATTTGAACCTATGACCTTCGGGTTATGAGCCCGACGAGCTTCCAGACTGCTCCATCCCGCGATATTCTGTTGTCTGGCAAATCAATTCTTTCACCAACGAATGTATTATAGTCCCTTCCTTTGCAAATGTCAAATCCGGTGAATTTTCATGCTGCAAATCCTACGATCACCACACTCGCAATCGTTCCTGCCGCCGTCGCAAGCAAAGCACCTGCGAGCGTATAGCGCGTTTTCTTCACCTTTACCGACATGAAATAAACCGACATCGTATAAAAAATAGTTTCCGTACTGCTCATCATGATCGATGCCATTTTCCCTAATGTGGAATCTGCGCCATACTCTTTGTAAATATCTAACAGCAGCCCGGTCGCTGCCGAGGAAGAAAACATTTTCACAATGGTAACCGGAAAAAGCTCTGCCGGGAATCCCACTTTTTCTGTCAACTGTCCCAAGGCTGTGGCAACGCAGTCCAAAAGTCCGGAGGCGCGCAACACGCCGACTGCCACCATGAGTCCGACAAGCGTTGGCATAATCTTAACCACTGTCTGAAATCCGTCCTTCGCCCCGTCCAAAAAATCTTCGTACACGGATTGTTTGTTCAAGATTCCATATCCGACAATGCAAAAAATCAATAGCGGAATCGTAACTTCCGACAGAAAAAGGAGCATCTTCATATCTTTTTCCTATAGGATTTTCTTCTTTTTCATTCTATGCAGCTAAGCAGAAAAATATGCATACAAATTCAGCAGGCATACACTATGGCGGTGCATCCTGCTGAATCAAGAATCACGTTATGTTAGCGGCTCTTCTGTAAAAGCTTGATATAATCTTTCTTTGGCATTGGTTTTGCAAAATAATAACCCTGAATATAATCACAACCGAGGCGTTTTAACATCTTCACCTGTTTTTCCTCCTCAACACCTTCTGCGATCACCTGCATGTCGAGGGATTTTGCCATTTTGATCACCGCCTCCAAAATCTTCTCGCTTCGTTCCTCTGACGGTCCTTTTGACAGGAAACGCATATCAATCTTAAGAACGTCAATATCGATGTCCTTCAATACATTTAGGGAAGAATAACCACTTCCAAAATCGTCCATTAATATGGTAAATCCAGCTTTGTGCAGATAATCAACCGCATTCTGTATCATCCGCGCATCATCCGAAAAGGCACTCTCTGTCAGTTCCAGATGCAGATATTTTGGTGGAATCTTGTATTTTTCCACCAGATTGACAAGTGACTCTAAAAATTCCGGATTGTATAGGTTTACACGGGAAACATTCACCGAGATCACTTCGGAATCCCCTCTGTGATTCAGATTATTTTTTATAAGCTGGCAGACCTTATCCCATACATAATAGTCCAGCTTAATGATAAATCCGTTGCTTTCAAATACCGGGATAAAATCGCCTGGAGACACGATCGTTCCGTCTGCCTTTTTCCAGCGCACTAACGCTTCTGCGCCCATTGGTTTATAATGATTCAGCTCATATTTCGGCTGAAAATAAACAACAAATTCCTCCGTTTCAAGCGCATGATCCATTTCATTGATGATATTCTGCTCTTTGATAATCTTCTCCCTCAGTTCTTCCGTGTATCTTGCTTCGTGAACCATGTACTGACCTTTGCACTGTTTTGCAGCAAGCGTTGCGCGGGCGAGGATATTCCGCACATCCATATTGTTATCCTGAATATCATAAATGCCCATTGCGGTTTCCAGATAATATGCCGCCTGATATTTCTTGAGTTCCTGCTTCATATATAGGATAAAATCGTTTAACTTTTTATCATCTTTCTCGAAACAAATTCCAAAAACATCGCCGTCGACTCTTCCAAACACGCTGTTTTTCACGTTCTGCCAGTATTTCTCGATCAAACCTGCCAAGTGTACTAACAGGCGGTCGCCTGCATCTATGCCGTAAAAATTATTGATCATCTTAAAACGCTCAATATCGAGCCGCACAAACGTAAACTTTGTATCCGTATTTTCTTCCAGAATCACCTGTACTCTCTGACTGAACTTCTGCACCGTATAGAGTCCGGTCAGTTTATCGTGCTCTAAGGAATGTGCCATGCTCCGCTTAATCGTATTGAATACACGGAAACGGATAATCTCCGGTTGGAATATCTTTGGAATAAAATCCCACACGCCAAGCTCTAAGCATCTTTTTTCCGTCTCAAAATCATTCTCTGTCGTTGCCACAACAATCGGAATGTTCCGAATGGATTCCCTTTTCTTGAACTCCTCCATAAAAGCAAATCCATCCATTACCGGCATGATGATATCAAGAATCACCAGAACGATATCGTCCTTGTACTTTTCCAAACTCTCAAGACCGCTTTCCCCGTTTTCTGCCTCGATGATTTTGTACTTGTCTTTCAAAATATCTGCCAGCGTGCCCCTGTTCAATTTGCTGTCGTCTACAATCAAAATAGTATTTTTCATATGTTATACCTCATTTATACTATTTCTATTATACTCCCGACAACATACTTTTCTCAATTACTTTACAAAGATTTGTGCAAATTTACAGAAAATAACACCCGTTAATGTGCTGATCGCAGTCGCGAGTATCGCCGGACCTATGATCTCTGCCGGATTCACGCTGCCATACTGGCTCCGATAGGCGATAATGTTAACCGGAATCAATTGCAGGGATGAAATGTTTATGATCAGAAATGTGCACATTTCGTCGTTTGCAGTTCCGCGTGGCATGGGATTGATCTTTTTATTCCGTATTCTCTGTGCTCTCGTCCGTGTATTCTCGTTCTGTATTCTCAATACTTTCATCTGCTGCTCCCGCCTGCTCTCTTCCAACTTCTCAAGGCTCTCCATTGCTTTCAGTCCGGCTGGGGTTGCCGCCCAGCCAAGTCCGAAAACATTTGCGATCATATTAGTTGCGATATACTCATTTGCAATGTGATCTGGTGGGATTTTCGGGAAAAGAAATCTTAAAACAGGTTTTAATTTTCTTGATAAGTCTGCGATTATTCCGCATTTTTCTGCAATCCGCATTAGTCCCATCCAGAAAGACATGACACCTGCCATTGTAATGCAGAGTGTCACCGCCTCCTTTGCGGAATCTAATACAGCCCCGGTGACCGCCGGGAGCGTTCCGTAAAATGCAGAGAATACGACTCCGCCTAAAATCATAAATGCCCAGAGATAATTCATTTTGTCAGTCACTCCTCTTTTCGCAATTATCTAATCATAATTATCATATGAGGGATGACCCCCGGTTAATGCGTGCCTACGCTTGTGTAATCAGTGTGCATGTTTTTCTTCTGGTCGAAAACAAACACCATTCCTTCCCTTAATTGAAAGACAGTTCCGTCCAAATCCACACGCCTCGTCTGATAGCCCTCTGTTTTCCACATATCACAGTAACCTCTGTTGATATTCTGCGTGTTTTCATAGTCAAGATGTGGATTTCCTTCTTTTATCGTCTGTATGGAAAAGTAGACGATCAGATACCCATTCCGCAGGAACACCGAATCTTTCTGCCGGATTCTTCCCTTGTTCTGTGTGACATAATCGGCAAGGTTCACACTCGCTTTTACAATATAAACATCTGCCGGGATCTGATAACTTCCGTTCCACGTCTGCATTCCGTCCGCCGTGATCACACGGTCTTTTGCGGTCAGGCTGACTGGAAGAAACCATTCTGTCAAATCCTCTTTCTGATAAAGTTTCACCTGTTGCATATTGCTGCCGTCCTGTTCCATATAGTAATAGGTCGGAACAAGTTCCACCGAATCGGATTCATGCCACATGCTTCCTATCGTTTTTATGGAATATGCCATACGGTATCCAAGCCCCGGCGCATGGATCGTGCTGTCGTAGGGATGACTTCCTTTTAAAAGCGGCACCAGATACAGGCTGTTCTGCTCCCTCTGTGCGGCGCCATTTAAGTTGTTCGTACCGCTAAAATAGACGGTGTCTGTCCTCGCTGTTTTTCCTTCTTTCCAGAACACACGCTCCCACCTCGGATAATCGATCACGTTCGTGACACAGAAATCATACAGTCTCCCGATCACTGTCACGCGGACACTCCCTGTCGCAATGTAATTGTTTTTATCCGTGTTTGCATAGTTCTGTTCGGTTGTATTATTTTCCGCGTTAATAGATATAGAGCGGTAAATAATATCATAATCTCCCTCTAAAACCGACACTGGAAGTAAAAAGTCAACTGACTCAGACTTTAAAGTGATCCACTGACCTGCTTCAATCTGCCGGTCATCCAGAATAACGGGAAATGGAAACTTTACCTGCCTTGCCTTCACATATTTGCGGTAGTCTTTCGTTCCATATCCTTTTTCCGCCAAATGCGTTCCCGCAGTTCCAACAGACACCGTAAACGTGCGTCCGAGAATCAGGCTTTTATATCTGGTTGGAACAATCTGCTGATTAAATCCGATATCATCTCCCGACATTCCGACGCAGACCACCGGAGTATGAACCGATACCGGGTTAATATCCGGCACTGACGCAGCATTTTCGATTCCACCGGAAAAATAAGACGCATATTCCGCAACGCCTTTGGACTCGTAAACCTGATTCGCTGTCACAGCCGGAATCTGGATGTTGCTTTTTTGCACAGACTGCTTGCGCTCGCCGGATAAGGTGACTGGTGCCGGTGTTTTTTCCTCACAGGTAGTTCCATTCATCCACACCTCGCCATCCACGGAAAAAATGTCATTTTTTACCATAATTTTTCCTATTTTATCATCTACGAGCGGAAAAATATCACTATCTGGAACCGCTGGTTTTCGCGTACCTCCGGCAATCGTGCCGCCGTCCACGCTGACGGCTGCCTCCGGTAACGTCATGGAATCTTCCCTCTTTTGCACCGTAACACTCGGGTAATAAAGATTTTCCAGCCGGACAATTCCACCGGGCAGCGCCCCGTTTTGCACCTCTGCATTTTTCAGGTAGCACAGATGAATGTCGCGGATTTTCCAATAGGAGTAGTCCCTCGGAATTTCCACTGTTTTTGTGACCGTCACCTGTTCCTGATGCGGCAGTCCGTCATTCCATGTCAGTGTATAAGTGACATTCGCCGTAACCGGAATTGCTTTCGTTCCATAATGATGTTCGTAAGTTGCCTGATAATAATATTTTTGCAGGCTTCCGCTTACGGACACATTTTCCGATGACGGAATGGCGTGGTTCACATCAAACTCATCCGAAGAAATCCACAGTCGGTTCACAGTTGAAAGATTTCCCGCATGAATTCCGGATGTCACTGTCACGACCTCCACATTTTCATCGCCTTCCACCGGAGTCTCGATCATCCCCGGATTTGCCGGGAAATACACGCTTTTGTCAAAATGGCTTTTTAACCCTTCTTTGTCCCGCCAGTTTCTTGCACCTGCAATCCCGCTGTATGTTGTGTAGACCTCGCCAGACAGATTCCCGTTTTCACTCATAGAGCCCTGCTTCACTCCATTTTGTGTCACCGTCATGATTCCGTCCAAATAAACCGTACCACCCTTAGAATAAAGTTCCTGCGCCCACTCCGGGTATGCGCTGTTAATGCTCTGGAATATCCGCTCCTTGTGGATCACAAAATATCCGTATAAATATTCCGGATTGTTCGGATCAACTTTGTCCGGGCAATACGTCTCTAATTTTACCCGGACGCTCTGATTTCCGGCGATCGGGCTGTTATACCTTTTGATCGTCCAGCCCAGTGTCGTATAACGGACTCCGGTTACTGCCGCTTTGTCGTGTGTGACCATCCACAGATTTCCTTCGGAATCAAATGCAATTCCTTCCCCTTCAAACGGTATTGAAGCGGCATAAATATTCATTTTCTCGCCAAAATATAGGTTTAGCAGAAAAATAAGTAAAATAATACCAATGAGGAATTGTTTTTTATTAAATTTTTCTTTTCTAATTGGAAACATCCTCTCTCTACATATTCAGAGAACCCTTTACATATGATGTGTTAATTAGATATAATAGAATTAGGCTTTTATTCTAGCATATGAAGTGAGGTAATGCAAGGTTGAACCAAAACAGATATTCTAAAATTTTTACAAAGAAAAAAATGGCGTCATCCGCTGTGTGTATCGTGCTCGCAGTTTCTCTTTTTGCCGGCTGTGCACACTTTGAATCAATTGAATACAGTCAGGAGATTTCCGAGGAAAATCCGGAAACGGTGGAAGCCTTTGACCAGTTTTTAAATGATATCTTTGAAACTGAGGTTACGGATAATACGATCAATCTGCATTTTACCATTTCCGATCCGGAAAAATATGGCATTACTGATTACCCGGTTACTTTAGGCGACCTCTCCGAAGATGCCATGGCAGACAGCAACGCAAGGCTGGAAAATTATCTGTCCGGGTTAAGTTCTTTTTCCTATACGGAACTTACGTTGAACCAGCAGCTCACTTACGATATTTTAGAGAACTATTTTAATCTGCAGTTGGAAATGGCGGATATGTACTTATACGACGAACTGCTCCGCCCGTCTACCGGAGTTCAGGCGCAGCTTCCGATCCTGTACGAAGAATACACTTTCAGCAGTAAAAAAGATGTGGAAGATTACCTGAAACTGCTTTCTTTGACGGACGAATATTTTGACCAGATCATCGCTTTTGAAAAAGAAAAGGCAGACGCCGGACTTTTTATGTCAGACTTTGCCTGCCAGAATATTATTGACCAGTGCAATGCCTTTATTGCAGATTCTGACAATCATTATTTATTGGAAACTTTTAATAGCAGAATCGACAAACTGACCGGTTTATCCCAGTCGGAAAAAGACCACTACCGGCTGCAGAACGAGCAAATGCTGCATGAGCATATTTTTCCCGCTTATCAGAATCTCGCCTCCGCATTGAACGACCTTATAGGTTCCGGTACGAATGAAAATGGTCTCTGCTATTTCCCAGAGGGCAAGAAATATTATGAATACCTGCTCGCCTACAATACAGGCACTTCTGAAAATGTAAAGACATTGGAAAACATGATCTCCAACGAGCGTGTAAAAGTGCTGCAGGAGTCCTCTGATCTCACAAACGAAAACCCGGAACTCTGGGAGCTTGCCTCTGAGGCAACTTTAACACCTACTGATTCCGCAACAACACTGAATCATTTAAAGGAAGTAATGCTTGACGATTTTCCTGCCCCACCGGAAACAAGTTTTACAGTGAGCTACATCGACGACTGCGTTGCTGATTACCTTGCACCTGCATTTTATGTGATCGCACCGATTGACGATTACTCACATAACTCTATCTATATTAATGAAACAACTGATACCACAAATATCTCTTATTTCACAACGCTTGCGCACGAGGGCTTTCCAGGGCACCTCTACCAGACCGTCATGACCTATGAATCCGGGATTGAGCCAGTGCGCTCCATTTTAAATTATTCCGGATTTGTGGAAGGCTGGGCTACTTATGTGGAATTTCAGTCCTATCATTATGCCGGATTAAACGATGATGTTGCAACTGTTCTGGAACTGAATCAGGATGCTACGTTAAGCCTCTACGCCTCCACCGATATCGGGATTCACTACGACGGCTGGACTTTGGAGGACACAAAGAAATTCTGGAATAATTACGGCATCACAAATGATGATGCGATTGAAAGTATTTTTGAGCTGATCGTGGAAGAGCCGACACATTATCTGAAATATTATATTGGATTTTTGAAATTTGAGGAATTGAAAAAAGAAACTTCCCTGAAAAACATGAAAGATTACAATGATAAGTCATTTCATCAGGCGGTGCTTTCGATTGGACCGGCGCCATTTGATATTGTGGATAAATACTTGCCGGCGTATTATGAATATATGGAATAAACCTGAAATGTTTCGATACTATGCAGGCAGATTTGATAAAATCTGCCTGCATTTATGTTACTGCTTCTTAATCTCCGGCTTAATGGCTGCGTCTCAATTCTTCTGCGTTTGCATGAAGCTGCTGCATGACAGCGGCAATTGCATTGACATTGTCGAGATTTGTTTTACAATCGGACAGCGTTGCCTCCGCACTTGCAGTGACTTCCTGTGTAATAGCCGACACATTTTCAATGCTCTTAATAATCTGATTATTCGATTCTGAAACAGCATCAACATTATGCTTTAATTCCGTCATTCCGGATGAAATTTCTGTTGTGTTTTCCTCTATCATGTCAAAATAATCTGCCGTCGAGCTGATATACTCATTCTGATGCTGGTTACTCTCAAACAGTTCATTCACGGATGCTGTTACTGATTCCACTGACTGTGAAATATTTGCGATCAACTGGTTAATATCACCCGTTGCACTATTTGTCTGCCCTGCCAGATTTGATATTTCTTGTGCGACAACGGCAAATCCCCTTCCGGCTTCTCCGGCTCTGGCTGCCTCAATGCTCGCATTTAAGGAAAGAAGGCTTGTCTGCGATGCAACGCTGCTGATCAGTGACACAATATCCTGCATTTTATCTGCATACTCTTTGAGTTCGCTCATAGAATCGGCAACCTTTGTACTTGATTCCTGTGAAATTGTTACCTGCTGAACCAGATTTTGCATAACTTCCTTGCTTAAAGTAATATTGTTTGCTGTCTGCGCGGTTGTTTCCATTAAAGTATCCGTCATATCGGAAACACCCTGCACCTGCTCATGAATATTTTTCGTCTGCTGCTGTTGCACCTGAATTGCAGAAACCGTTTCGGATGTTCCGTTTGTAAGATTTTCCATGGCATTTTGCGTTGTCTCCGTTGAATCACGAAGTACTACTGTGCTTTCAGAGGCATCGTTCACATTCTGTGCCATAGCATCTGCGACTTTCAACGTCAGTTCCAGCAGTTCTTCGGAACGTTTTTTGTCCGCATCCGCCTTCGCAATCACCGCTTCGTCAATCTGTGCGATCTGGTTCACAGACATAACTGCAAACACGCAGGAAAGAAGAATACACGCAACCGTGATCTCTGCGTCCGTAATATCCGTTCCGACCAGCTTTCCGGAAGCCACAAGATATCCAATCCTTGCAATATTAATGACCAGTGCATATACACTGACACCAATTGAAATTTTTTTATCCGCATAAACTAAAATAATTAACAGGAAAACAACGACATAACAAAATGCCAGACTGGTTGATGTCGTAAACATAACATAGGTATACAACAAGGCAAATCCTACTGTGCTGACATAGCGGATGACAGGAGAAGCGCCGTCCTGCTTGTATAGAATCAAACCTATGATGCACGGGATCACGCACATCAGGAAAAAAATGAGGTATGAGGGTGTGCTTCTTACGCCTTTTAATACCTCCACAAAATATGCTGCTGCAAGCACAATGTTCATCACGCTCGCACCGATCAGGGCTGCTTTGTTCCGGATCTGGTCAGCCATTACCGGATCTGCTAATTCAACATGACTCATTTTTCACTCCGCCTTTCCATTTTGTCCTAAACTGCACAAAAAAATGGCACAATATTTAAAAATATTGTGCCATTTCACTTATATGCATGCAACTTAATTATTGTCGCAAAGCCTTATGTACCATAGTTATGTTAACTTGGATTTTCTTTCTCATCTTTTACTACAAGATTTACGGAATCAATCCCGCTCACATTCACATTACGGTTTACTTTTGCATCATAGGTATCTGCTTTTACGATATCTGCAAGGTCAATGCCGGTGGCTTCTTTCATACTCTCAAAAAGTTTTGCCATGACTGCCGGAACATTTCCTGCCACCTGGTCAACACCGTTGCTGCCACCATCGCCACCGATAATTGTAATTTTGTCGATCTGACCTAATGGCTCTGCGATCTTTGCAGCGACATCCGGAAGAACTTTGATCATCATCTCGGCTACGGCTGCTTTGTTATATTTTGCGTAAGCTTCCGCCTTTTTCTCCATCGCTTCTGCTTCTGCAACACCTTTAGCCTGAATGGCTGCTGCTTCTGCTTCACCGACAGCACGGATACCTTCTGCCTCCTGCTCTTTTGCAAAACGGTCTGCTTCCGCCTGTGCTTTTCTTGCTTCTGCCTGACGCTGTGCCTCGAACTGTTTTGCTTCGGCTTCTTTCTGTCTCTGATAAAGAGCGGCATCTGCCTTCTGCTGTGCAGCGTACTTATCTGCTTCTGCCTGCTTCTTGACTTCTGCCTCAAGAGCCTGCTCTTTTACTGCAACCTCTTTCTGTTTCAACTCAATCTCACGTTCCTGTTTTGCAATATCTGCGTTGGCAGTTGTGACCTCGATCGTCTTACGCTGTTCCTCTTTCTGGATCTCGTAAGCGGCATCTGCCATAGCCTTTTTCGTGTCTGCTTCCTGCTGTAACTCGGAGCGCTTGATTGCAAGTTCATTCTGTTTCTTTGCGATCTCTGTCTGTGCGGCAACTGCTGCATCATTGGATTCTTTGTCTGCCGCTGCCTGAGCGACCTTGATATCTCTTTCACTTTCTGCTCTGGCAATTGCTGCTGCCTTTTTAATTTTTACGATATTATCAATACCAAGGTTCTCGATAACTTCATTTCCGTCTACGAAATTCTGTACGTTAAAACTGATAATATCAAGTCCCATAGCTGCAAGATCAGGTTCTGCATTCTCTTTTACAAGAGTTGCAAACTTCTGTCGGTCAGAAACCATTTCTTCCAGCTTCATCTTACCTACGATCTCACGCACGTTACCTTCCAAAACTTCTCTCGCCACACCTGCGATGTACTCGGTGTTTTTATTTAAGAAGTTTTCTGCTGCAAGTCTTAACTTCTCTGATTCATTGCTGATCTTAACGTTAACGGTAGCATCTACATTAATGTTAATGTAATCTGCGGTCGGCACTGCATTACTCGTCTTGACGTCAATTGGAATCAGTCGAAGGTTCAACTTATCAAGACGTTCAAAAAACGGAATACGGATGGCTGCTTTTCCGATCACGATCTTTGATTTCTTCTTGATACCAGAAATGATAAATGCCATATCCGGTGGTGCCTTCACATAGCCAACAGCTAAGAAAATGACGATGATTGCAATCACCACAATTGCGATAATTGCAGAAGCTGGAATTAACTCTAACATATAATCCTCCTTGTTTTTCCGAAGGAAAAATCCGAACCCATGATGAGGAGAGGATTTCGCCTCCTTGGTTTGACATTTGTATGATACATTTTATTATAAAGGACTTAATGTTAGAATCCTATACATTTAACCTTAAAGATTTCTTAATTTTTCATCACATCAACTTACCATCACATTTCTTAAATGTAAAAGCAGGGAAATTCCCCTGCTTTTATTAATCCTTATATAAAATCTTCTCTAATTCTGCTGTCGTCTTAAGATAGTAATCACAATATTTTTGCATATACTCCCGCACGACCGGAATCTGGTTGTCCGACCAGCCGGCACAGGCAAACGTAACATTACATGCCTTTGCCATATCATAACCCGGTTTCAGATCATCAACCATGAGAAGTTCCTGCGGTTTTAAATCCAGAATCCGCATTGTTTCCAACAACGCATAAGGATGTGGTTTTCTTTTTCCTTCCGGGCACGCCCAGTCAAAGATCAGCTCCGGTGTCGGCAGACCTGCCGCCTCATAGTCCCTTAAAATCGTTTTTCGCATGGAATGGGAGGAAACACAGATTTTGCCGCCATTTTCCACATATGTACGCAAAAGATCCGGCAGTCCTTCATAGACATCCGGGATCGTCACTGCCGCGGCGCGCTCCCACTCAGCCTCCTGATACCGGATCTCCTCCGGTGTGTAGTGCAAAATATCCGAACACATCTCATAAAATCCAGGATCAAAATTATACTCCACAAACTGTTCATAGCTCATAGCCGTGCCACGCAGATCCTTCAGCGACCGCAAAAATGCCGGGAAATTAATCTCCGGTGTACTTTTTACAACCGTATCGTCATGATCTAAGACAAGACACTTTACTTTCAGTTTTCGCTGCTTCACTTTGGGCATCCTTCCTGTCGGTTAATTTTTTGGCGCATCCGCTTCCATTCGCTGGATCTTCCCCGCAAGATAAAGCAATATATCTTTTCTTGTCACGATTCCGATAAAAATTCCATTATCATCCACCACCGGAACAAAATTCTGATTTGTGATCTTTTCAAATAAATTTTCCATGGATTCTGAAATTTTGACCGCCTCGTTATCCCTGCGTCTTTTTACATCTGTAATCCGGATCTTTTCCATTCGGTGAACATCCGGGAAATCCTTTTCTTTCATTTCCCATAACAAGTCACCTTCCGTGACCGTTCCTATATATCTTCCGTCGAGCCCCAACAACGGAATCGCACTGTAACCGTGATACTCTAATTTTTCAACGACCTGTCTTAAAGTATCGTCCTCCTCCACGTGCGCAACCTCTTCTTTGGGTGTCAGAAAAAATAATATATTCATCTTTTGCTCCTTCTCCTGCTTCTATCTGATCTTCTCGCCTGCACTCATTTTCGCGATTTCATCACTCAATAAATTCGTCACTCGTCAAATACAAATAAATTTGTATTTTCCTCGTTTGCACTCATTTTATCATTAACTCCTGATGCACACCAGTGAAAAGAATATAAATTTTTTATTCCTTGACAAATTTGTCTTTTTTTGTATAATCTATTTTTAAAAGGTCTAATTTTAGACTTTTCGCATGGAAACCAAAAGTAAATCAATTTTTCGTAGGAGTGTACCGGTCTATGTTGCCTTCTGAATTATTAACTGCAAATAAAAAAATCATGCATATTTACGAGTCTTTTTGCACTCCTCTCTGCAGGAAGTACCAGCTGAACCAGAGCGATCTGGATCTGATTTTATTTATCGCTAATAACCCGATATATAACACCGCAAAGGATGTCTGTGAAATCCGTGGAATAAAAAAAGGCATTGTCTCGGTAACAGCGGAACGACTTGTCCAAAGCGGCTATCTGATCAGAAAGAATGACATTCATGACCGAAGGATCCAACGGTTATGCCTCACGGAAAAATGCCAGCCTATCATAGCAGATGGCAGAGAAATGCAGACGCATTTTTTCACCTCCATCACCGCCGGGCTGTCAGATGAAGAATTGAAACTTTACCAGAAATTATCGGAAAAGATCCGTGATCAGGTGATCAAATTAGAAAAGGAGTTGTAAAATTATGATGACATTTATTATATGTCTGCTCGCCGGACTTGGCGCAGGTCTTGGAACCGGATTTGCCGGAATGAGCGCAGCGGCTGTTATCAGTCCGATGCTGATTGCTTTTTTACATATGAATGCCTACCAGGCAATTGGAATCGCACTTGCCAGCGATGTCCTTGCGAGCGCAGTTTCCGCTTATACTTATGGGAAAAATAAAAATCTTGATATCAAAAACGGACTTGTGATGATGTTCACCGTCATGATTTTTACCTTTATCGCAAGTTATCTGGCAAGCTTTATCCCAAGCAGGACAATGGGCGGTTTCTCCACATTCATGACTCTGCTGCTCGGTATTAAATTCATTGTAAAACCAGTGATGACAACGAAAGAAACCATGGCTGCCGCCGATCCGAAAAAAAGAATTATCCAGTCCATTATCTGTGGAACTATTATCGGCTGTATCTGCGGCTTCGTCGGCGCAGGTGGCGGAATGATGATGCTTTTGATTCTGACCTCTGTTTTGGGATATGAGTTAAAAACAGCGGTCGGCACCAGCGTTTTCATTATGACTTTCACTGCTCTAACCGGAGCTTTGAGCCATTTCGCAATCGGGGGCGCGCCGGACACAGTTGTTCTGATTCTCTGCATGGTCAGCACCCTGATCTTTGCCAGAGTAGCTGCTGTTCTTGCCAATAAGGCACCGGCAAAACTGTTAAATCAGGCGACCGGTGTGATCTTAGTGATCCTCGGTGTTGCGATCATTGCTGTGCAGTATGTATTCTAAGTGACTATTTTCAAAAATAGGGCTAATGACGCAGATACAGATTCCGCCTACAGGTTCTGCAATTCTGCGTTCATCAGCTCAATATAATGCTCTGCGTTTTTCCGGTTTTCCACAATCTCATCCTCTGTCATCTGGCGTATCACTTTCGCCGGGCTTCCGACTGCGACAGAATTGTCCGGAATTACCATTTTTCCGGTGACAAGTGCACCAGCTCCAATGATGCAGTTCCTTCCCACAACAGCGCCGCTTAGCAGAATACTTCCCATTCCGACAACTGTATTATCTCCAATAGTGCAGCCATGCACTACTGCATTATGTCCGACAGAAACGCCTTTTCCAATATGAACGGAATGTCCCGCATCTGTGTGCAGTGTGCTGTTATCCTGCACATTCGAATTGTCATCTATAAAAATGCTTCCCGTATCGCCGCGCACGACAGCGTTATACCAAATTCCTACGTTGTCTCCTAATGTAACATCCCCGACAACGTGTGCGCCCGGAGCAAGAAAAATGTGTATTTTCTGATTATCTGATTCTGATTTTTTCGATTCCATATTTTTTTCTCCCTGCTTTTCCATAACAATTAATTTTTCAATGCCGTAATTGGCACTACATAATGAAAACATGTTTCTGGAACTATTAATTCCCATATATTCATGATTTATTTTATTTCAATCCGACTGATTTTACAAATCTAATCCAACAAATTTTTATTTTTTAATCCGATAGATTTCAAAATCACAATCCGACAGATTTATAGTTTTCTACCAGATTCATTTTAGATTTCATTTAAAAATGTTGTACACAAAATGGCTTTATTTTACCTTCTCGTTTACATCGTTCCAACTTCTGCTGTGCTATCTGAATTGCCTTTTCTTCATCACCGAATTTACAGAGTTTTCCATACATCTGCTCTCGCGATTTTCGGTTACCTGTTCTATCCTTTTTCGCCATACTCAATCCTCCTTAAATATATCAATACTCTTTAAGGTAGGGATTGCACCATACTTTCCTATCAAATAATTCTTCTCATAGCTTTCGTCCTTACGGATACGGGAACCAGCCTCATCCACAAAATCAGCCAATTCATTTGCCAAGAACCAATCTCTGATTGCCTTACACTTACCGACTTTCAACTTCGCTCCCAAAGAAATAATAAGTACCTGCTTTTCAAGCGCAACCTGAATATTATCCCTACTGCTCTTAGGGAATCCGGATAAATCCAACTCATCATCGGAAGTTCCAAGGTAAAATACGGTACTGTACTTTCTGGCGCTCTTTGCTAAACACTCTGCCCGAATTCCTTGCTAATAAATGCAATATTTCAAATTCTGTAAACGTAATATTTACTTCTTTCTCACCACGATATACTAACCGTTTTGATGCATCTATTTCCATTCCTTTAAAGGCTAATTTTTCACACGCTATTTCTTCTTTTAACTGTGTTTTATTTTCAAAACTTCCCAATGCAGACATAACTGCATTTAATACTACTTCTTCATCTTCCTCAAGTGAAAGCAACAGTAACTTAGCTATAATCCTCACTCCCTAATCTATTGCTCAAAATATTCTTCAAGACATATTCCTCTTTCATAAATTTCTCGT
>ERZ860508.36-NODE-36-length-118667-cov-9.231882_pt1 | contig 118667 bp, 102 predicted proteins | sample MGYA00509976_ERZ860508 | MGnify/ENA primary metagenome ERZ860508 (study PRJEB30046, sample SAMN00715242) | human gut metagenome | study: EMG produced TPA metagenomics assembly of the A metagenome-wide association study of gut microbiota in type 2...
ATCAGCTCTTCCGACATCGTATATGCAACTCCTACCGCAAACAAGAGCGACATCAGCTTTGTTGATTCTCAGGATCTGAGCGGCATAGTCGATATCTTTGATATCTCAGTTGTAGCATAATTTTCATAAGCATATTTCTCAGCCCTGTCGCTTAACGGCGGCGGGGCTGTTATATTTTTTACTAAATTTTACCATGATATTTTTCCTGTGTGAGCAAAATAGCCAAAAAACGAGTTGAAATAATATGTTTTACAACAAATATTTGTATTGAGTTTATAATTTATTAAAAAGCCCCTTGACAAAAAAAGCTTTTTCGGGTACAATATTAAAAGTGAATATATATTTTCATACAATTATGATGATTTCGGAGGCCTTGTATGACCGCTGACCGTGCTGACTTTGGTGGTCGCAGCGAAGATCCATGCGACAGCCTGTCGTCCTGCTCCGATGAGGAGCTGGTTGAAAGATGCCGTGGAGGGCGGCTTTCCGTTCCCGCAGCGTCCGAGCTTATCTATAGGTACTTCGGATTTATCAAGAGCAAAGCCGCTTCAATGTGCGGTTCTGCATCTGTGTGCGATGATTTCGTGCAGGAGGGTGTGCTGGGCTTCCTCGGCGCCATACGCCACTACAGCAGCGATAAGGGCACAGCGTTTTCATCATATGCCTATTCCTGCGTGGTCAACCGTATGAAGACCGCCGCCGCAAAGCTTTCCAGGCTGCAAAGCACCGAGGAGGGCAGCGATGAGGACAAGGGTGAAGATAACCTCACTCCCGAAAATATCATTATCCAGCGTGAACTGTTCAGGGAGCTGGAGGATACCCTTTCTCCCATGGAGTATGAGATATTCAGGCTCAGCATCACAGGTCTTACTTCAGAGGAGATCGCAAAGAAGCTGAACATTTCCGTGAAATCGGCTGAAAATGCCGTTTCAAGAGCACGCCGCAAGCTCAAAGGAAAGATTGCGGACGAGAAATGAACATAAGAGTATGGCTCTTATCATATGGCCAAGTAGCTTAATCTTATAGAGCGTTGTTTTATCAAAGGTGTCGGTGTGAGTCCGTCCTCAGGTCCAAATTATTTTTATTTAAGCGAGGGAAATCAAATGTACCAAGACAAGACATTAGTATGCAAGGAATGCGGCGCAGAGTTCGTTTTCACTGCCGGCGAGCAGGAGTTCTATGCTGAAAAGGGCTTCGAGAATGAGCCTCAGAGATGTAAGAGCTGCCGCAACGCACGTAAGAACGGCGCTAAGGCTGAAAGAGAAATGTACGAGGCTACCTGCGCTTCCTGCGGCGGCGTAGCAAAGGTTCCTTTCAAGCCCAGAGAGGATCGTCCTGTATATTGCAGCGAGTGCTTCGCAAAGATGAAGGAAGAATAATCTCTGTTCATTTTGTGTGAAACATCAGCGGATCGCTTCGGCGGTCCGCTTTTTTTTGCTGCCTTGTTTTGCTGCTTTACATCGTGAAATTACCCCAAAACTATTGACATAGCTGCAAAAATATTTTATAATGTAAGAGTATAAATGCGTCAAAAATCGTGTATGGGAGGGTATGTTATGAAAAAAACAATGATATTTGCAGCTGCTCTGCTTGCACTTACACTGTCTGCCTGCCAGAAAGAGGATAACCCTGTGGTGCAGGGCTCCGAATATGTAAGCGAGGAATCCTCCGAGATGGAGAGCATCGGAGATATGCGTGAACAGCAGATTGCTGACGCCGAGGCCGCTTTGCAGGATATGCAGTAATAACAGCTACGGCTCTGCCTGCTTTTGCAGAGCCGTTTATTTTTCCCGAAAGGACAGATCACAATGATTACAATTACCGTAAACGCATCTGTTAAATATGATGTAATTATCGGAAGCGGACTCCTGGAAAACTGCGGAAAATACGTTAGCAGCGTAACGGGAGCCGAGAAAATCGCCCTTATAACCGACGATAATGTTGACAGAATATATTCGGGAACAGTTGAAAAGTCACTTAAAGAAAGCGGATTTGATGTAAGAAAGTTCGTTTTCCCTCACGGAGAAGCCTCAAAATGCTCCGATACACTTAATAAGATATACAGCTTCCTTGCCGCAAACCACTTTACCCGTACCGACTGCATCGCAGCCCTTGGCGGCGGAGTAACAGGGGATATGGCAGGATATGCTTCCGCTACATATCTCAGGGGAATGGATTTCGTTCAGCTCCCCACATCCCTGCTGGCTCAGGTGGATTCGTCAGTTGGAGGAAAAACGGCTATTGATATCCCCGAGGGAAAAAATCTGGTGGGCGCATTCAAGCAGCCAAAGCTGGTGCTCTGTGACACAGGTGCGCTGAAGTCGCTTCCCCATGACTTTTTAGTTGACGGAATGGGCGAGGTGGTAAAGTACGGCATGATAAAGTCGGACGAGCTTTTCGGCATTCTTATGAACCACGATATCAACACAGTCCATGAGGTAATGGACGATATTATCGCCCGCTGTGTTGCCATAAAAAGAGATGTTGTTGAGGCGGACGAGTTTGACAAGGGCGAGAGAATGCTCCTGAACTTCGGTCACACTCTTGGCCACTCCATCGAGCAGTATTACCATTACACGGGAATTTCCCACGGCAGAGCCGTTGCAAAGGGCATGGAGATAATCACCGGCCTTGCCGAAAAGCGTGGAATGTGCCGAAAGGGACTTACAGCTGACCTTCTGAGCTGCATGGAAAAATATGAGCTTACAAGGGACATCGGGCCTACTCCCACACAGCTGGGAAGCGCCTGCATGAACGACAAGAAGCGTGACGGCAGCTCTATCCATGTGATAATCTGCTCGGATATAGGAAAGTCATCGGCAGTGAAAATGTCAGTAGCCGATTTCAATGATTTCCTTGCATAAGTTTTTCGGAAAGATGGTTTAAGATATGGACGTTAAAATATACCCCTCAAAGCTTATCGGAACCCTGAACGCCCCCTCTTCAAAAAGCTATTCCCACAGAATGATAATCGCTGCGGCTCTTGCAGGTGGCATTTCTGAGATATCCAATGTAACAGGTTCCAACGATATAAAGGTGACAGCAGGTGCAATGGAGGCTCTGGGGGCTGACGTGTTGGCGGACGGCGATGTTTATACCGTCCGTGGAATAAAAGAGCCTGCTGCAAAGGCAGATATCGACTGCGGCGAAAGCGGCTCCACACTGCGCTTTATTATCCCCGTGGCGGCGGCACTGGGCACAAATGCCACATTCAGAGGTCACGGAAAGCTGCCCGAAAGACCCTACACCCCCTATGTCCGAGAATTTTCAAAAAAGGGGATCTCCTTTGAGTCCCAAAGCGGTCTGCCCATGACAATAAGCGGCAGGCTCACAGCAGGGGAGTATCTGCTGGAGGGGGACGTTTCCTCCCAGTTCATCACAGGACTTATGTTCGCCCTGCCCCTGTGCGAGGAGGACTCGGTAATAAAGCTCACCTCGCCTTTGCAGTCAAAGCCCTATGCGGATATGACCATAGCGGCGCTGAAAAACTTTGGCATAAACATATACGAAACAAAGCTTGGCGGACTGCCCATGTACCTTATCAAGGGCAGTCAGAAGTATTCTCCCTGCCGTGTAAGCGTTGAGGGCGATTATTCTCAGGCGGCGTTTTTCTTCACAGCCAATGCCCTCGGCTCAGAGATAAGAGTGAAAAATCTTATCCCCGATTCTGTTCAGGGCGACAAGGCTATCGTTGATATAATCGAAAAAAGCAGCACAGAAGATGGTCTGGAGCCGTTCACCGTTGATGTGGGCGATATCCCCGACCTTGTGCCCATTCTTGCGGTGCTTGGCTGCTTTACAAAGGGAACGTCCAGGATAGAGAATGCCGCCCGTCTTAAAATAAAGGAGAGCGACCGCATCACTGCCATTGCCGACGCACTTAACGCCATCGGCGGAAAGGTCACGGCAGGCGATGATTTCCTTGAAATGCAGCACGTTGATAAGTTCACGGGCGGTGAGGTGGATTCCTGCAACGACCACCGCATCGTTATGGCTGCTGCCATTGCCGCTACCGCTTCGGACGCTCCTGTTATCATCAGGGGTGCGGAGGCTGTCAATAAAAGCTATCCCCGATTTTTCGAGGATTTTAAGGCTCTGGGCGGAGAATTTGAAGTCCTGTGAGCCGTTTAGATCGAAAGGAGAACCACAATGTCCTCATTCTGGAACCATAACATCAGCATCTCCATATTCGGGGAATCCCACGGTCCCGCTATCGGCGTGACTATGGACAACCTTCCTCCCGGGGAGTATATCGACTTAGAGCAGCTCAGGGAGTTCATGGCAAGGCGTGCGCCCCGTCAGGACGCAACCTCCACCCACAGAAAGGAAGCCGATCTGCCCAGCATCATGTCGGGTATGCTCAATAACCGCACCACGGGAACTCCTCTCATGGCGCTTATCCAGAACACCGACCAGCATTCCAAGGATTACGGAAACATCTCCCACCTTGCACGCCCCGGCCATGCGGATTATACAGGCGCAGTAAGATACAGAGGCTTTAACGACGTAAGAGGCGGCGGCCATTTCTCAGGCAGACTTACCGCTCCTTTGGTATTCGCAGGCGCTGTCTGCGGTCAGATACTGGAGCGCAGAAGCATATACACGGGCGCACATATCGCACAGATACACAACATCAAGGACACTGCATTTGACCCCTGCAATATCGACAGGGAGACTATCCTTAAAGTCCGCCACAAGAAGATACCTGTTCTGAGCGACAAAAAGGGACAGGCTATGTACGACGATATTGCCAAGGCAAGAGAGTGCATGGACAGCGTTGGCGGAGTTGTGGAGTGCGCTATAACAAACGTTCCCGCAGGCATAGGCTCGCCTATGTTCGAGGGACTGGAAAACACTATCGCACAGCTGGTTTTCGGCATTCCCGCAGTAAAGGGAATCGAGTTCGGCGCAGGCTTCAACGCATCAAAAATGCTGGGCAGCCAGAACAACGACGATTTCTATGTTGACGACCACGGCCACGTAAAGACCAAGACCAATAACCACGGCGGTATCCTGGGCGGCATTTCCAGCGGAATGCCCATTGTTTTCAGAGTGGCTTTCAAGCCCACTCCCTCTATCGCACAGCCCCAGGAGACCATTGATTACAGCAGCCTTTCCAACGAGGTCATCGAGGTAAAGGGCAGGCATGACCCCTGCGTGGTGCTCAGAGCAGTACCCGTTGTGGAGGCGGCGGCAAATATCGCTATCCTGTCCCATATGCTGGATTACCCCAACTTTTGAAGGGGTGCAGGGAACAAGAGAAAGGAAGCTCAAGATGAGTCATCGTCCCGATCCTGAAATGAATTCAGTCCACAGCGTTAAAATTCTGCTGTGCTACATACTTGACAAGCTCAACCGCACTGTCACCGAGGAGCAGCTCAGGCTCATTTCCGAGGACAGCGGCGTTATCAGCTACTTTTTCTTTTCCGACGCTCTTGAAGAGCTTATCGCCAACGGCTCCGTTGAAGTTACCGAGGAGGACGGCAGGCGGATAATAAGCATCACAGAAAAGGGCAGGTTAGGTTCGGAGTATTTTAACCGCTACATTCCGCTGGTGTTCAGAAAAAAACTGCTCCACTCCGCATTTTCTTTCTTTGTGAGAGAGGAAAACGAGGGAATGTGCAGCTGCGATATCAGCGATAATGAGGACGGCAGCACTGTAAGCTTCAGGCTCTGTGACGGAAATACCGAGCTTATCAGCATGAGCTTCTATGCTCCCGACCATTCTCAGGCGGAGCTTATTTCCGAAAAGATAAAGGCAAACCCTATGGGAGCTTATAAGAATATTCTGGAATATCTTCTGAACAATCAGGAAGAAAAGATAGATGTGGAAAAATACCTTTGATAATGGAGGAATAATATGAATATCAGTGAAAAAACTCTTGAAAAGCTTTACGGCGCTGCTGCCGTTTCAATGCAGAAGGAGCGCTATGCCGCTGCCGAAAAAGCCTTTGAGGATATCTACGGCAAGGCTGACAATATAAGAATTTTCTCTGCTCCCGGCAGAACGGAAGTAGGCGGAAACCACACCGACCATAACAGAGGCTGCGTAATGGCTGCGGCTGTTGGTCTGGACGTTATCGCTGTAGTTTCCATGACCGAGGGCAGCGTTGTTTCCGTAAAGTCCGAGGGCTTCCCCGAGGACGTGGTGGATATCTCCGATACCGAGGTAAAGGACAGCGAGAAAAACTCCTCCGCATCACTTATCAGAGGCGTTGCGGCAGGCTTTAAGAACGCAGGCTTCAAGGTCGGCGGATTTAAGGCATATACCACTTCAAACGTGCTCAAGGGCAGCGGACTTTCCTCCTCTGCGGCATTTGAGGTGCTTATCGGAACTATTTTCTCCTACCTTTACAATGAAGGCAAGGTAAGCGCAGTCAAGATCGCCCAGATAGCTCAGTATGCGGAAAATGTATATTTCGGCAAGCCCTCCGGACTTATGGACCAAATGGCTTCCTCCGTGGGCGGCTTTATCACCATTGATTTCAAGGACACCGAGAACCCTGTTATCGACGCTATATCCTATGATTTTTCCGCATCGGGCTACAGCCTTTGCATCGTTGATACAAAGGGAAATCATGCGGATCTTACTCCCGAGTATGCGGCTATTCCCGTTGAGATGAAGTCAGTGGCTAAGTTCTTCGGCAAGAGCGAGCTGAGAGACATCACCAAGGGGCAGCTCATCGAAAATATTGCAGAAGTAAGAAAGGCATGCGGCGACAGAGCCGTTGCAAGAGCATTTCACTTCTTTGACGACAACGAGAGAGTTGGCAAGGAAGCTGCTGCACTCAGAGGCGGCGATATCAACGGCTTCTTAAAGCTTGTTACCGAAAGCGGAAACAGCTCCTTCAAGTATCTCCAGAACATTTTTGCCACCAAGGCTCCTGCTGAGCAGGGTCTGGTCATCGGTCTTTATATGTCCGAAAATATCCTTGCAGGCAGGGGAGCAGTGAGAGTTCATGGCGGCGGCTTTGCAGGAACGATACAGGCATTTGTTCCCTCTGATATGACCGATGAATACGCCGAGAAAATGGAAAAGGTGTTTGGAAAGGGCAGCTGCTACAAGCTGTATATCCGTCCCGTTGGCGGCACTGAAGTCATCTGACGTAAGTAAATGGAAAATTATCTGATACTTTTCCTGATATATCTGCTGATAATAAATTTTTACGCCGTGGTTATCACGGTAAGCGACAAAAAGCTTGCAAAGTCGGGGGCAAGGCGTGTCCCCGAGAAGAAGCTTTTTATCACAGCGGCACTGGGCGGCTCCCTTGGAATGTACATCACCATGCGGAAGATACGCCACAAGACCCTGCACAAGCGGTTCATGATAGGCATTCCGCTGATAATGGCTGCCCAGTGCGTGCTGATAATATTTGTGCTGATGAAGCTTTACAGCTCTTCGTAAATCCTCAGCAGACGATTGTATTTTGCGGTGCGTTCTCCACGGGAGGGCGCACCTGTTTTTATAAGTCCCGTGTTAAGGGCAACGGACAGGTCGGCGATGAAAGTGTCCTCGGTCTCACCGCTCCTGTGGGAGATTATAGCGTCAAAGCCGTTTCTGCGGGCGATCCGCACTGCTTCCATTGTCTCGCTGAGAGTGCCTATCTGGTTGAGCTTGATGAGGATTGCGTTTCCGCAGCCGTTCTCAATGCCCTTGATAAGCCGCTTTGTGTTGGTGACAAAAAGGTCGTCGCCCACCAGACGCACCTTTCCGCCCAGTCTGCGTGTTATATCCTGCCAGCCCTGCCAGTCCTCTTCGTCAAGAGGGTCTTCGATGGAGAAAATGGGGTACTTGGCGCATACCTGTTCCCAGTCGTTTATAAGCTCTTCCGCAGTTCGGGAGAGCTTTTTCTTTGGCATATAATACCCGCCGTTTTGCCCCTTCCATTCGCTGGCGGCAGCGTCAAGGGAGATAAGAAAATCCTGCCCTGCGATGTAGCCTGCACGCTCAATGGCTTCCATGATAAGGTCAAGCGCCTGACCCTCGGAGGTAAGCTCGGGGGCAAAGCCGCCCTCATCGCCCACAGCGGTGTTAAGCCCCTTTTCTTTCAGTATGGCTGCCAGCGTGTGGAACACCTCGGAGCACATTCTTATGCCCTCGGGAAAGCTTTGCGCACCCTTGGGGAAAATCATAAACTCCTGGATATCAAGATTGTTGCCCGCATGAGCGCCGCCGTTCAGAATGTTCATCATAGGCACAGGCATTTCATGGGCGTTTGCGCCGCCAAGAAAGCGGTATAGGGGGATATTCAGGCTTTTTGCTCCTGCATCGGCGCAGGCAAGGCTTACGGCAAGAATTGCGTTTGCTCCGAGATTTGCCTTGTCCTCGGTGCCGTCCAGCTCGATAAGACGGCTGTCGATATCATTTGTGCGTGCAGCGTCCATGCCCGAGATACCGCCGCTTATGATTGTGTCGATGTTCTTCACAGCAGTCTGAACGCCCTTGCCGCCGTACCGATTTCCGCCGTCACGAAGCTCCAGCGCCTCAAACTTGCCCGTGCTGGCTCCGCTGGGAGCACGGCCGATGCCAACGGTTCCGTCCGACAACAGGACTTCCGCCTCAACAGTGGGATTTCCTCTTGAATCAAGTATCTCCCTGCCCTTTGCCATAACTATTGCTCTTTCAAATAAACTCATACAGATCTTCCTTTCGCAGATTTTGTATTAGTATTCTGCTTAAAAGAAATTTTATTCAGGTTGAACCTGAGCCTATTCGCTTAGATGTTTTGTGTAAATAATTATATTTGAGGCTCGGTACCTGATATTTTGTCTGTCCCGACAGATAAAATAGGCTGTGCCTGAGCCTATTCGCTTAGATGTTTTGTGTAAATAATCATATTTGAGGCTCGGTACCTGATATTTTGTCTGTCCCGACAGATAAAATAGGCTGTGCCTGAGCCTATTCGCTTAGATGTTTTGTGTAAATAATCATATTTGAGGCTCAGTACTTGATATTTTGTCTGTCCCGACAGATAAAATAGGCTGTGCCCGAGCCGATTCGTTGAAATGTATCGTACAAAAAAATAAGAGCAGACCTATTGCCTGCTCTTTATTCAGCATTAAAAAGGAAAAATATATCCCTGCCGTTTATTTTATACTAAGCACCAATTAAAAACTATACAAAAAATCGAGCATAATCTTGCATATATGGATTATGCGATGATTTTTTGTCTATAGTTTTATTGGTGATTAGTATTATTATCACCGCATAGACATATTCCGCACGCCGCCATTTTTCGGACGGATCAGACAGCTCTGCGTAAAAATTTTCCTATATTGCTTACATATTATTACTTTTCAGGCTAAGCAAAATGCTGATAACAAACAATGCCGCCAGCATAGCTGTGCATATCAGGCAGATATGAGCATATCTTTTCCTCCTGCCGATATTTTTTCTGTCCCCGATGAAAACGCCCAGATAGCGTATCACGGAATATATGATGCCCAATATGCTTGCGGTGACTAAAATTTCTCCTGCGATGCGGATAATTGTGATGTCCATTGATGTTCTCCTTTAATGATGGCTTTTAGTCTGATGTTGTCAGCTTACCCCACTGCCAGGCTCACTTATCATCGTTTTGAATAACATGGATTATCTGATCCCCGCCGATTATCCTGTCAATGGTGTGCTTTATGAATAAGGGCCTGATATTGCTTTCACTGATCTTATCCAGAGGCAGCCATACCAGATTTTCACCGTCATCTGTAATTTTCCTGCAAATGCTCGGGTCATCGTCAAGGATTTTCATGCGGTAATAAAACTCTATTTCGTGACAATGAAGCCCGTCGGTGGTTCCGCCGTCACCTTTGAAAAAGTTTTCGCACACAACTGCAAGATGATCTGCACGCACGCAGAGACCCGATTCCTCAAACACTTCCCTCTCAATACATTTTTCGGAAGTCTCTCCAAGATGTACTCCGCCGCCGATCATGTAATAATAATCTCCAAAATTGCTTTTTACGAAAAGCATTTTATTATCATGTATCAGAATACCGCCTGTGCGATACCTGAACCGGTTGTTGCCCTTTTTAAATCCGCAGTCGTGTTCCATATGTTCCTCCTACATATTTGCAGGCTGTGCCTGCTGACGTCTGATGTTACCGAGCCACAAGCAAGAAGTTTGTCTCAAAATATCTCAACGAGCATCAGCAGCGAAACACCGCCAAATAGAAATTATTGCTATAACAAACAACTGCTAACAGATTATTGGTTAACTTTCTGCCTGTTTCGGAAAGCCTTTTTTGTAACCTGCAGAAAATCAAGTTTTGCCTTGGTGATTGAGCTGTAAGAATCTTCTTCAGTTACAATGTCCGATCTGTCAGCTTCTATTATAATATCTTTTCCGGATATGTCGCAGGATATCTGCGTTTGAACTATTGAAGGGAGTCCAAAAGAATGACAATTTTTGGCTTTTTCTTCAAAAGGCACATCGTATCCTTCAAAATAGGAAAGGAAACACTTAAAATACAACCTGCCATTCTCAAAGCTTTCAAGCGTTATATGTGTCCATTCAGAGGTATATTTGGAGATATGCTCTTTAGGAATATCAAAAAACGTTCCTACCATATCAATTATCTTGTTGCGGCTTTTATTATTGAAAAAGCGTTTCTTTTTCATTGAATCAACATCATAGATCCAGGTATGATCAATACCTCTGTAAATAATAGTTTCATCGTCAAGGAAAAACATAACAGCACCGTTAAAATGCGGATTGATTACTTGCTGTGTTTCACGGTCATACCACATTGTATTGTTATTGCTGTGTGTCCAGTGCTGAAAGAAGATACGCTTTGGAGTAATATGCAGTTCAAGTCCGCTTTTCTTTATGCCCGAATGCTTGAAAAGAACTTCGGTTTCTCCGCTGTTTATGTGATATACAGCTACCTTGTTGCCCATATTAAAGAACAGGTCATTTTCATAAAAGCAAAGGTCGCCGTAACATTCTCCTTTATATATCTGCTTTTCTGTTCCCGCAGAAAAATCCCCGATATATATATTGCCGCATTTTTGCTTAGCTTGTAATCGACCCCATCCGGCAGAAATTCCTGAATGTACCATGCAGCCATATTGTTTCCGATAGCCACATCCTGCACTGCTGTATGCTTTTCGATTTTTATATCGCTGCTTCTGTTTGATAAATGCTTTCCGCCGACACTTATCGCAGGCATGAATGACGGACGGGGATATTCTCCGTGAGCATCAAATGAGTATTTCCTATTATCTTCGCTGAAAATAATTTTTCCGTTTTCGATCGTTACATTCATTTATATCACTCCATTGTTCACATAAACTAACGTTACCAAGCTGCAAATAAAAAATTTTGCTCAAAAATATCTCAACGAGGCGGCAGCAGCGGCACACCGCAAAAATGAAAGTTGTGTATTCAGAATCCTCCATAATGTTTTAAGGTTTCTGCTGCAATTTCGGAGCCGACATTCATAGCCTTTTCAATATCATTTTCAAGCATATATGAGCAGACAAATCCGGCGTGATAGCTGTCGCCGCATCCGGTCGTGTCAATTATGTTTTCAACTTTCACAGCCTGTACTCTGAATTCCTGTCCATTAAAGTACGTAACGCTTCCTCGTTCGGCAAGTGATACGTTGAACAGGCAGCGGTATTTATTAGATAATTCTTTGAACTTCGGCAGGAGCGCTTCCGCGCTCTGCAAGCGATATATTAAACAGGCAACGGTATTTGTCCGATAACTTTCTGAATTTCGGCAGGAGTTCTTCCGAGCCGCTTATCATAAAGAAATCAACATACGGAGCATATCGTTCCATAACTGTAAAATCTCTATATACATCAAAATCTACTGCAAGCTTAAAGCCATGTGTTTTTTTCAGTTCAACTACCTGCGAAAAACACGAGGCCCAGAAATGAACAAAGACTGCATCGGATCCTGACAAGATTTTGATTTCATTATCATTCAGTACGATGTTATCGAGAATTTTTCCGTCCCATGAATCATCTTTATAATACCTATCGCCTGATTCAGTAAGGTAAGTCATATTATTTGCAGTATGATACCTTTCATCAATGCGTATATGGTTTTTATCGATATCGAATTTTGCTATTGAATCCATTATCGCTTCTGCATATTTATCTTTTCCGACAACACCAAGAAGCGTAACACATATATCCTTAAAGTGCGAGGCGTGAACAGCAAAATTCAATGCCTCTCCTCCCGGTCTGATTATTTCAGTACCATAAAAAACATCTGCGCATATACAAGGGAGTGCAGTCAGCTTAATTTTATTCATTTTAAAACCTCACAAGTCACGATTTAGCGGCGACACGCCGTTGAATTACAATTTATTATTCTTACAAACTAACTGTATCAACGAGTTGGGAGCGGCTACACACCGCCAAATGGAAGTTAACCTAATGCAAGCTTAATATTTTCAATAAAATTATTATCTATATTTTTTATTGAGGGGATATGAATAAAAACAGCATATCAAGTCAATTTTATTTTTCATTAGCATTTCCCCCTTAAAGCTTTGATTTGTAAAACCTGTCGCTTCTAAAGTAACTGAGCGGGAAATATCACTTCCCGCTGTCCTTTGCCGCCAGCTGCCAGAACGCAACAGCGCCAGCCGCAGCTACATTAAGGGAGTCCACACCGTGGGACATGGGTATCTTTACCGTGTAATCGCAGGTCGCAATGGTGTTTTCGGAAAGACCGTCGCCCTCAGTGCCGAGAACTATGGCAAGCTTTTCCTCTGCCATAAGGACAGGGTCGTCAATTCTTACGGAACGGTCGCTGAGAGCCATTGCTGCAGTCTTGAAACCTGCCTTGTGGAGCATTTCAATGCCCTTTTCGGGCCAGTCGGACTGCTCCTCGCCTATCCTTGTCCATGGCACCTGCAAAATAGTTCCCATGCTCACTCTCACTGCACGCCTGCAAAGAGGGTCGCAGCAGCAGGGAGTGACAAGCACTCCGTCAATGTTCAGCGCCGCCGCCGAGCGGAATATGGCGCCGATGTTGGTTGCGTCCATGATGTTTTCCAGCACAGCTATCCTGCGTGCGCTTTTGCACAGCTCCGCCACGGTGGGGAGCTTGGGACGCTTCATTGCGCACAGCACGCCCCTTGTCAGCGTAAAGCCTGCCAGCTTTGACAGCACCTCACGCTGGGCGGTATATACGGGGATATCGCCGCAGCGGCTTATTATGTCAGCCGCATCGCCGTGGATATGCCTTTGCTCGGTGAGGATCGAAACAGGCTCATAGCCCATTCTGAGAGCCACGTCGATGACCTTGGGGCTTTCGGCAATGAAAATTCCCTTTTCGGGTTCAAGGCGGTTCCTCAGCTGAGCTTCCGTAAGATTTGCATAAACGTCGGGACCTTTCATGGAAAAGTCGGTTATTTCAATAATGGGCATTTTTATCCTCTATTCTATAATTTCAGGCTCACATTCGAGCATTATCCCCGTCTTTGCATAGACTGTTTCCTTAACATGGCTGATAACGCTCATTACATCGTCAAAGCTTGCGCCGCCCTTGTTTATCACAAAGCCGCTGTGCTTCTCACTGACCTGTGCCGCTCCGCAGGAGTAGCCTTTAAGTCCGCACTGCTCGATAAGAAGCGCCGCAAATGTTCCCTGAGGGCGCTTGAAGGTGCTGCCCGCACTGCGGTATTCAAGGGGCTGCTTTTCTTTTCTCTTGGCGGTAAGCTCCGCCATTTTTGCGGATATCCCGTCCATGTCGCCGTGAGCCAGCTTCAGAGTGGCTTCGGTGATGATATACCCGCCGCCGCAGAATTTGCTGTGACGGTAGCCGAAGTCAAGCTCTTCTGCGGAAAATTCATGGGCATTGCCCGAGTAATCAACAGCCCTTACGGACTGCACGATGTCCTTCATCTCGCCGCCGTATGCGCCTGCGTTCATATACACCGCTCCGCCGATGTTCCCCGGGATACCGTAGGCAAACTCCAGCCCCGTAAGGCTGTTGTTTTTGGCAAATGTGCCTGCAAGCGACAGTGATGCACCCGCACCGCAGGTGAGATGATCTCCGTTTAAGCTTATGCTGCTGATATCCCTGCCCATGTGAAGGAATATCATGTCAATATCCCTGTCACTTATGAGCAGATTGGAGCCTTTGCCGATAACGTAAAAAGGGATATCATTCATCATCGGCAGCAGTGTTTTAAGGCTCTCCTCGCCGTTTACTTCTATCATCAGCGGACATTTTCCGCCTATGCCGAAGGTGGTGAATCCGCTGAGAAGTATATTTTCATCGCATCTGCACCCGCAGTCCTTGGCAGCTGTTTTTATCATATTTATCTGTTCGTTCGTCATATTATCACGCTCCCCCAATATAATACTCTTTCGTCATTGAAAAATCTGGTGAAACAGTGAAAGTCAGCGGAATATTTCCTTGTTTTTCCGCCTGAGACGTTCAAGGATACGCTCTCCGCTCAGGTTCACTATAAGCTCTTCCGGGTAGTCATACTCCTCCAGCAGCTTCATTGACTGCGATACCTGACCTACGGAAGCATAAAAATGAGCGTCGGTGTTCACAATGACGTTTACCCCGTATTTTTTGCACAGGGGAATGATCTTTCTGTAATTGCCCTCGGCGTTTTTCCAGAGCAGAGTGCTTTCGTTTATTTCTACAAGCTTGTCATGCTCTTTGAACGCTTTTATTCCCGTTTCATAGTCAAAAACAAACTTTGTGGCGGCGCAGTGACCTATCACGTCAACAAGGGGATTTTCTGCCAGTCCCAGATAGGTCTCGGTGTTCTGCACAAGGGTGCCGGACTGCAGAATATCAAGATGAACGGAGCCTATTATCCAGTCCAGCGCCGCACATTCCTTGTCGGGAAAGTCCAGATGACCCTCATAGTCGCTAACGCTTGACTCTGCGCCGTAAACTATCCTTACCCCGAAAAGCTCACGGGGCACAGCCTTGTGGAGATTGTGAAAATGCCACACATGAGGGCCGTCGGTGGAGGCGGGGGTGTGGTCAGTGATCGCCAGGTACTCAAGACCTGCGTCACGGGCAGCCTCCGCCATTTCCTTTATGGTGGAATATGCGTGGGTGGAGGCTACCGTGTGGGTGTGCATATCTGCGATAATTTTCATTTTAATGCCTTTTCAAAAATCAATAAATATCCCATTTTTTGATGGTGTCCTTATGTTCCATTTCAAGACCCAGCTTGTCAAGCAGTTCCTGAGCGGCGTTGTAGCCCATCTTCTTCTGACGGTTGTTCATAGCGGCAACCTCAAGGATAACTGCAAGGTTACGTCCGGGCTTTACGGGAATGGTGGAGCAGGGGACCTTAACGCCCAGAATGGAGGTAAATTCGCTGTCAACGCCCATTCTGTCGTAAACCTTTTCCGAATCCCAAGGCTCCAGCTCAACTATCATGTCAATCTTCTCTGTTACCTTTACGGCGCCCATACCGAACAGGCGGCGGGCATTGACGATACCGATGCCACGAAGCTCCAGGAAGTGGCGGATATTTTCGGGAGATGAGCCTACCAGACTAATATTCGATACCTTTCTTATCTCAACAGCATCGTCCGCAACAAGTCTGTGACCTCTCTTGATAAGCTCAACGGCGGTCTCGCTCTTACCGACACCGCTTTCGCCCAGAATGAGAACGCCCTCGCCGTAAATTTCGATAAGAACGCCGTGGCGGGTTATTCTGGGAGCAAGGTGGAGGTTAAGGTATGCGATAAGTGCGGACATAAAGCTTGAAGTGCTGTCCTTGCAGCGGAGGAGAGGGATCTCATACTGCTGGGCAAGGTCGAGCATTTCGGGGAAATAGGGCAGCTCACGGGTGATTATGATACATGGAACGTGCTGGGCGAAGAGCATTTCAAGGTGCTCCTTGCGGACAGTCTCTTCCATAGTTGCAAGGTAAGCAAACTCTGCCTTGCCCACTATCTGGATACGTTCATTGTTGAAATACTCATAGAAGCCCGAAAGCTGGAGACCGGGACGGTTTATCTCCGTTTCGATAACAAGGAGCTTGGAAGCGTCCATAGGCAGGTGGATTGTTTCAAGGCTGAATTCGTCTATGATTTCTTTAAGGGTCACGCTGAATTTCTTTTCGGGCATATTATGACCATTCCTTTCCTCATGGAAGTTTATTTGTTGGCTTATAACAGGTGTTTGTCATAAGACTGTGAGCGCAGTGTTATACATATCTATTATACATCATTCGAGGATTTTTTCAAGTGGAATATTGTTAAATTACACATATCCGCACAACATTCCTGCGGTGATTTTCATTTGATTTTACACAAGCACGGCATTGAATTTAAAAAAATGTAATATAATGCAGGACAAAATAAAAAAGTAGTTCGGGTATGAAAAAGCTTGTTTGCGCATTATCAGTTCATTCCCTCTGCGCCGTTTTGCGAGAGAAGCGTTTCCGCACGCCTTTTCAGCAGCGGAAATTCCGACAGGTCGGGGGAGCGTTCAAGCAGCATTTTTGCCGCTGTCGAGGTATCCGCCAGCAGCTCACGGTCATTGTACAGGTCGGCGGCTTTAAGGGGGGGAAGTCCGCTCTGGCGGCTGCCGAAAAAGTCTCCTGCGCCTCTGAGCTTCAGGTCCTCCTCGGCAATGGCAAAGCCGTCTGTGGTGGAGGAGATTATCCTGAGCCTTGCCCGTGTTTCCTCGGTGGCGTTGTCCGTCACGAGAATGCAGGTGGATTTGTACTTTCCTCTGCCCACACGTCCTCTCAGCTGATGAAGCTGGGAAAGACCGAAGCGGTCGGCGCTTTCTATCATTATAACTGTGGCGTTGGGCACGTCCACGCCTACTTCTATTACGGTGGTGGAGACCAGCAGGCTTATTTTCCCTTCCTTGAAGTCCGCCATTACAGCGTCCTTTTCGGCAGGGAGCATTTTGCCGTGGAGCAGCCCTATTGAATAGCCTTTCAGCTCATTTTCCGATATCTTCTTTGCATATGCCGACGCCGCCTGGATCTCGCTTTCGCCGTTTTCTTCGTCTATCATGGGACACACGATGTAGCCCTGCCTGCCTGCGTCCAGCTCCTTTTTCACAAAGCCCAGCGCACGGGAGCGGAGCTTGCCCGTTATCGCATACGTTTCCACAGGCTGCCTGCCCTTTGGCAGCTCGTTGATAACGGATATATCAAGGTCGCCATAAACTATCAGCGCCAGTGTTCGTGGTATGGGTGTTGCGGACATTACCAGCTTGTGGGGCTTTTCGCCTTTCATTGCAAAAAGCTTGCGCTGATTTACTCCGAAGCGGTGCTGTTCGTCGGTGATGACAAGTCCCAGACGCTTAAACTCTGTGCTTTCGGAAATAAGAGCGTGAGTGCCTGTTATCACAGAGATATCTCCGCTTAAAAGCTGTGCTTTTATCTCGTTTTTCTGCTTCTGGGTCATGGAGCCTGTCAGGCAGCCCACATTTATTCCCAAAGGTTCAAGAAAGCCTTTCAGAGTGGCATAATGCTGACGGGCAAGTATTTCCGTGGGAGCCATCAGCGCCGCCTGGCAGCCGTTTTTGTAGGCAAACCAACAGGCAGCTGCGGCAACGGCAGTCTTACCCGAACCAACGTCACCCTGAACAAGGCGGTTCATGGGGGAGCTTTTGCTCATGTCCCTGAAAATGTCCTCGCAGGCTTTTTTCTGCGCATTTGTAGGCTCAAATGGGAGAGATTCGTAAAACGGCGACGGCTCGTAATATTTCATAGGGCAGCCTGTTACCTCGTGGGATAGGCTACGCATAAGCCCCAGTCCGCACTGCATGGTAAGCAGCTCATCAAAGCCCAGCCTCCGCCGTGATATCTCCGCACCGTGCATGGATTCGGGAAAATGTATGTTGCGGTAGGCATATTCCTCGGTGCAAAGCTCGAATTTCTGGCGGATAAAGTCGGGGAGCGGCTCTTCTATCTGCTCGGAAACGCTTTCCAGCGCCTGCGTCATGTTAATAATGAGCATCTGAGCCGTAAGTCCCTCGGTAAGGGCATATTTTGGACGGATAAGGCACTTTTCGTCCGCTTTTATCACCAGCGGCGAGTTCATTTCCTTGCGCACAAATCCCCCTGTGACACGTCCGAAAAGACGGTAGGTCTCATTCATTGCAAAAGCATCATAGGCGTAGCGGTTGTTGTATATGACCACGGTTATTGTGTCCGTGCCGTCATCAAGTATGACCTTGTAAAGCACCAGCCCCTGGCGTATCCTTGCGGCAGGAATTTTCGCCGTGACCGTGCCGCTTACCACAGCCTGCTCGTTTAAAGGCGCATCGGCAATGTTCACAGGCTCGGAAAAATCAATATATTCCCTTGGAAGATGATCCAGCAGGTCGCCCACAGTAGCTATGCCCATTTTTGCGTAAAGCTCGCTGCGCTTTGCAGCCACTCCCGACAGGGCGGTTATTTTATCCGTTAGCTTCATTTGGCAAATATCCTTTCGCATATCCGTGCGCAGTCATGGTATAATTTTTCAGTGTCAATGCCTGCAAATCCGCCGTTTTCATAGAGTATTTTTCCGCCAACGGCAGTCATTCGGATAATGTCCTTTGAACCGCTGAAAACAAGATTTTTCACAATGTCATTTTCAGGCTGCATTGAGGGACGGCGCATATCCACCACCGCAAAGTCTGCAAGCTTTCCCGCTTCAATGCTGCCGCAGTCCAGCTCCATTGCCTTTGCTCCGCCCAGTGTTGCGGCACGGAGAACATTTTCCGCAGGCATGGCGGCAGCATCGGAGTATCTGAGCTTCTGCAAAACGGTGCACAGGTACATTTCCCTGAACATATCAAGGGCATTGTTGCTTGCGGCGCCGTCAGTGCCTATGGCAACGTTTATCCCGTGGGAAATCAGCGAGGATATGTCCGCAATGCCGCTGGCAAGCTTTGAGTTGCTGGCAGGGTTGGTCACGGCGGTCATATTATGGCGGCGGAAGATATCCATATCATTTTCGGTGAAATATACACAGTGATATCCGCCACCGCCGTACTCAAACATTCCTATGCTTTCCATAAGCTCGGTGGGGGTCTTGCCGTACCTTGAAATGCAGCCCTCGGTCTCGGACTTTGTTTCGCTGTTGTGGCACCATACGGGAGCGTGATATTTCTGCGCCAGAGCCGCTATCTGCTCCATTATTTCAAGGCTTGTGGTGTATTCGGCGTGAAAGCCCGGCTTGTAGGAAATAAGAGGGGAGATACTGTTGAGCTTAACATAATGCTCCTCCAGCAGCTTTGGTGACCCGCAGAAATTATTCACCGCACCGCAGAACACACCTCTGAACCCCGTGTCGATGAACGCCTTTGCGGTCTGCTCGGGAGCTGAAAAATACATATCAAAGCAGGAGGTCGTGCCTCCCGACAGATATTCGCACACCGCAAGCTTTGTAAGGGTATAGCTATCCTCGGGCAAAAGCTTTGCTTCATTGGGGAAAACCGCTTCATTCAGCCATCTGTCCAGCGGAAGATCCTCCGCAAAAGAGCGCAGGAAAACCATGGGCGAGTGGGTGTGAGCGTTGCAGAAGCCGGGGATAATAAGGTCGTTTTTCAGGTCTATATCCCTGTCATAAACTTCGTTTTCGGGAGCATTCTCAGTGCTTCCCACGTATGAAAACCGTTCCCCATTGGTGCAGACTGTGCCTTTTTTCACGGTCATGTCGTTGGAGTCAAGATAGCGTGCATTGTAAAATCTCAGCTTCATAGTCTGCCTCCTCAGTATGATAATGAGCTGCCGTGCCTGTCCTTTTTCACGTTGATGCAGCAGGGTATTTCTTCTTTGAGCTTATCCACATGGGATATTATGCCCACCTTTCGGCGGCTGCCCTGAATGGTGTAGATGACCTTTACAGCGTCCGCCAGAGCGGCAGGGTCAAGGGAGCCGAAGCCCTCGTCGATGAACATAGCGTCAATGCTTATTCCCCCGAAGCGGCTCTGCACCACTGTTGACAGCGCCACGCCCAGCACAAGGGAGATGAGAAATTTCTCGCCGCCCGAAAGCTGCGCCGTGGGGTAGCTGGCAGAATGTTCCGCAAGGGCGCTTTCCACCATAAGGTCAAGCCCCTGCTTGGAGCCGCCGCTCACTTCCTTGCTTCTCACCAGCCTGAAAGTGCCGTCCAGCATATTTGCAAGCATATTGTTTGCTTCGTCCGTAACCATGTCGAGCATTACGCCCAGAACGTAGCGGGTAAAGGAAATTCCCTTTGCGCCCGACATCATGTCGGCAAATTCCCTTTGCCGGGCATAGATCTCACGCCTTGCGTTAAGTGCTTCCATGCGCTTGCGGCAGTCTGCGGCAAGGTCGGTGAGCCTTTTGATATTTTCTTCTGTACTGCGGATATTGAAATCAAGCTCGCTGCATTTTGCGTCCGCACTGTCACGGAGCTTTTTAAGGGATGCGATATCGGGGCGTTCTTTTCCCGAAAGCTCCCCGGAAAGCTCTTCCTGCCGTTTTGCGGCATCGGAAAGGGCTGATACGAACTGCTTCAGCCGTTCGTTCAACTCGGGCAGGCGGGAGATATTTTCACGGTCGGGGACAAATTCATCGGCAGGGGGGAGGTTATTTTCTGCCAGCACCTTTTCAGCCGCTTCCTTTGCCAGGGCAAGCTTTTGTACAGCTGCTTTTTCTTCGCTCACAGCGGTCTCATGGCTTGTGCTTGCCGCCGCCAGCTTTTGTGCGCTTAATGACACTTCCTGCGAAAGCTTTTCGGAGACCAGACTGTATTCATCGGTGAGCCTTTTCAGCTCCGTAAGGCGTTTTTCCAGTGCAGATGTGTCGTGAATATCCTTTTCCATCTGTGCGCAGGCGGACTTGTACTGCGCCGCCAGACTGCTGTAGTTTTCCCTTGCTTCGATGAGCTTTTCGGATATAATTTTATTTTCCTGCTCTGCCATGTCAAGCTGAGCATTAAGCTCACGAAGCTCTTCACGCAGCTGCGGGAGCTTCTGCTGCTCTTTGTAGGCATTGTCATAAGCGGATTTTGCTTTGATATAATTTTCCTCGGAATATCCCTGAGGGATAATGGCTTCAAGGGCATTTATCTGCTCATCAAGCTCGGATATTTTCTGCACGGCGGTTATCTGCTCGGAGGTAAGCTTTATTTTCTCTTCCGTTACCTGACGGAGCTTTTTTTCTGCCGCTTCCATGTCGCTGTCGGAGACGGACTGCACGCCTGAGTGCTTTTCGGGGTGATGGGTGCTTCCGCAGACGGGGCAGGGAGTGCCCTCCGCAAGCTCTGCTGCCAGTCGGGAGGATATGCCGTCAATAAAGTCTCTGCGGACGGTTTCATATTCCGCCTGATAATTCTTTTCCTGATCTTCTGCCTGCTTTATCCTGCCCGCAAGGGTGTCCGCCCTGACCGAAAGCTCTGCCCTTTCGTTGTTGAGCCTGTCGGCTTCGGAACGGGATTTTTTTGCATCTTCAAGGGCTTTCAGCTCGTTATAAAGCCGCAGAACGCTGTCGGCGAATTTTTCCTTTTCCTGCGCTTCCTTGCTTTTTTTGTCGGCGGCGGCTTTCAGGTCGGCTGCCTTTTTGCCTGCATTGTCATATTCGGTGCGCAGCTTTTTGCCCAGTATAAGGGCTTTTTCCGTTTCACTGCGGAGTGGCTCGGCGGCAGCATATACCGACCTCAGCCCCTCCAGACGGATATATTCCTCCCTGCGTGAGATATTCTCCTGTTCGTCGTTTTTGTGTTCCTGCAAGCGCTTTTGCGCAGCGATATTGTCCGCATTGGCAGCCGTGAGAGCGGCTTTTGCATCGGAAACGGCTTTGCTTCTGCGGAGATGCTCTTCACGGGCAGCATGGTAATTGTCTGTTTCGTGGAGGACTGCCTTTTCACGTTCAAGGCGGTCTATCTTTTCAGCCAGCCTGTCAAATTCGGGCTGCTTTTCTTTCAGCATCGAAAAAGACTTTTCAGATTTATCAAGCTCGGCAAATTTTTCAGACAGCAGGCTTCCTGCGGAAAGGGCTTCATCGGCACGCTTTTTCTCGACATCGGCGGCGGCATGGGCGGACTTCATCTCTTCAAGAGCCGCTTTGTATTCGCTTACCTGAGCGTCAGCCGCTTCGGGGGAGGCGAGCTTTGCGGCAGAAAGGTCAGCGTCTATCTTCATCTGCTCGCATTCGATGCTTTTCTTTTCATCGTCCGCCAGCTTTTTCAGCCGCTCGGATATGCGTGTGAAGCGCTCTGCGCCGAAAAGCGTCCTGAGCAGCTCTTCTTTTTCCTTTGTGGGACAGGTGAGCAGCCGCTCAAACTTGCCCTGCGGGAGTATTACAACCTGCCTGAACTGCTCGGCGGTAAGCCCCAGCAGCTTTACAGCCTGCGCATTTACGTCTTTCTGGCGGGGATTATCAAAATACGCCTGCCACATTTCCTTTTCCGTGTCGTAAAATGCGCAGTCCTGATACTCGTTCCAGCCCTCGGCACGGGCTTTGGGCGTAAATGTCCGTGAAAAGCGGTACCGCTTGCCCGACAGCTCAAATTCAAAGACAGAATAAGCCTCGCCGTCTTTTTTTGTGTAATGACCATTTAAAAGCTCGCTGCGCTCTCCGCCGCTGCTTTCGCCGTAAAGTGCGAACATCATTGCATCGAGAATGGTAGTCTTTCCCGAACCTGTTTCGCCGCAGATGAGAAAAACATCATCAAGGGAGCCGAAGTTGATCTCGCTCTCCCCAAAATATGAGCCAAGGCCTTTGAATTTAAGATTTACGGGCTTCAAGATAAACTGTCCTTTCAAATAAGATACTTTGTAAATTATATCATATTTTCCTTTGAAAATCAAGGCGGCAGGCAGTTTGCGCAGATCTGATACTTGAAATCCGCATAACAACGTGCTATAATTATATCGGAGAAAATATGTATATGAGTTAGCTGTAGCTTACATAAAAAGGAGAAGCAGCATATGATAATAAAAACAACACTTGAAAAAAACGGCTTTCTGGGCACGTTCTACGAGGGAAGTACCTACGCCGACAAAGCCGTGATATACGTGGGAGGAACAGGCGAGAACCGCAGCACTGTGGAGGACCGTGCCTCGAAGCTGTGCAGGCGTGAGGGGTTCAGCGTTCTTGCGCTGGGATATTATCTGTGGGAGGGGCTGAGCAAAAATAATTTTGCTATCCCAGTGGATTACTGCGAAAGGGCTGTGGGGTGGCTGAAAAACGACTGCCCTGTGAAGATAAACAAGATCGCCATGACGGGCATTTCCCTTGGGGGAGCATATACGCTGCTCTGCTCCTCGCTCATTGGCGACATAACCTGCGCCATACCCGTTTCGGGCTATGACTATGTGGTGGAGGGCACGAAAAATATGTTCTTCCGTCAGCACTGTGCAATGTTCAATTATCACGGTCATGACCTGCCATATTCGTCTTCCGAATGCCTTTCCCATATCCCCTCGACCCTTGCGGCGCTGAGAAAAAATCCCAATTACAATATTAGCCGGATGAACAGATATTATTACATCGAGTGCATTGATAACTACACCGAAGCCTCACGCATCAAAGCGGAGAACATAAACGGAGATATCCTGCTCATTGCCCCGGGTTTTGACGATACATGGCCCTCGGAGATAGCCTCACGCCGCATTATGAAGGTGCTGGATGATAAGGGCTTTCCACACAGGCACGAGTGCGCTATTTATGAGAACGGCAGCCATGCCCTTGCTTTTGACCAGCGCTGCGACAGTGAAGAGGAGAAAAAGGCGCTGGACAAGCTGAACAAGGTGATGGGATACATTCTTCCCACAGAAAAGAAAAACCCCGCTGCCTGCGCAAAAGCCAGACAGGAGAGCTATTTTAAAATGGTGGAATTTCTTAAAGAGTGGCAATAATACTGATCACCAATAAAACTATAGACAAAAAATCATCGCATAATCCATATACGCAAGATTATGCTCAATTTTTTGTATAGTTTTTAATTGGTGCTTAGTATAAAGCAAAATCGGCAGTTCATATGAGCTGCCGATTTTCATACATAAAATAAAAAACCTGCTCACAATGTGAACAGGTTTGTGGTTGGGGTGCAGGGATTCGAACCCCGGGATGCTTGAGTCAGAGTCAAGTGCCTTACCGCTTGGCGACACCCCAATATGGTTGGGATAGCCGGATTTGAACCGGCGGATGACGGAGTCAAAGTCCGTTGCCTTACCGCTTGGCTATATCCCAGTAAAGGTTTAACTTAATCGGAATTGGTAACGTTCCCTGACGACTTATATATCATACCACATTCATTCTAAAAAGTCAATACCTTTTTTTATATTTGTGGCATTTCACAAATATAAAGTGATTTATATGACAGATATGTCAAATCTCACTGCGATTCTCCAGTGCTTTGAAAAGAGTAACCTCGTCCGCAAATTCCAGTGTTCCGCCTATGGGCAGACCGAATGCAAGGCGTGTTACCTTTATTCCCAAGGGCTTTAAAAGCTTTGAGATGTACATGGCAGTGGCTTCGCCCTCAACAGTGGGGTTGGTCGCCATGATGACCTCTTTCACGCCGCCTTTCTTTATCCTGTTCAGCAGCTCCTTTATGCGTATCTGCTCGGGAGTAACGCCGTCCAGGGGGGAGATAAGCCCATGGAGTACATGATAAACGCCCTTGTACTCGTTTGTGCGCTCGAATGCGGTAATGTCCTTGGGTGTCTCCACCACGCAGATAGTGGAGGGGTCACGCATATCATCGCTGCATATGGGGCACACACCAGAATCGGTAAGATTGCAGCAGATACGGCACTCCTTTACCGTGCTGTGGGCATTGATTATAGCGTCTGCAAAGGCCTGTGCGTCCTCGTCGCTCATGCCCATTACAAAATAAGCCAGCCTTTGTGCGGTTTTCATGCCAATGCCCGGAAGCTTTGCGAACTGCTCCGCAAGGAGCACCAGAGGCAGTGCCGTGCTGTTTGCCATTGCAAACGCTCCTTTCGATAAAATGCGGGGACGATATGTCCCCGCTCGGTTCGTATTATCTGCCTGATGTATCAGAAAAGGCCGGGGAAAGAAACGCCGCCTGTTACTGCGCCCATCTTTGCCTCGGAGGTATCCTCGATCTGCTTTACGCACTCGTTGATAGCGCTGATAAGAAGATCCTGGAGCATCTCAACATCGTCCTTGTCAACGACTTCGGGCTTGATGTTAAGGGACTGGACCTGCTTTCTGCCGTTCATGGTGATCTCAACAGCTCCGCCGCCTGTGGTAGCGGTGAAGGTCTCGTTCTCGATCTCTTCCTGAACATTGGTGATCTCAGCCTGCATCTTCTGAGCCTGCTTTATCATGTTCTGCATATTCTGAGCGCCGCCGCCCATACCCTGTGGTAATCTTGCTTTCATAGTGATAACTCCTTTGAAAAAATTGTATTCAAATTTATGCGCCGCAGCCTGTGCCGCAGCAATTATCCGACGGATACCGACGGATACTGAACTTAGATAGTTTCGACGGGAACACCGCCGCTTTCTGCCTTTTCAAGCAGAGCCTTCCGGGCTTCCTCGGGGGATATTTTTGCTTCCGCCTTGCTTTCGCCGCCGCCTGCCAGTGAGCGGTCAAGATTTTCCCTGTAGCCCACAAGTATCTTGTTGGAAAGGGTAAGACCTGTCAGCTGATTTATGGCGGACAGTATCTTGACGCAGTTCTCGGGGGAGCGTGTAAGCACGCCGATAAGCTTGTCCTTGGTGTTTATGAGCAGCTTTCCGCCGCACTCGTAGCCGTAGGTGCCGTTAAGGGCAGGGGCGACTGAGGGGCAGGTCTCCTTCAGCTTGTCTATGATATCGAACCAGCGGTCGATATAGTTTATGGACGAGCTTCCCGATGCTGCGGCTGCCATTTCGGCGGCACGCTCCGATGCGGGAGGATATTTCTGATTTTGCGGCTGAGGTCTCGGTGAGCCGTCAGCCTTCTGCTCTAGCTTCTGTTCAAGCTCGGATATCTTGGCATTCAGCCTGTCGATCTCACTTCTGTCCGCTGCCTGAGCAGGGGCCTGGGCGGTGACAATAGCCGCTCCGCTGCACATTCTGATAACGCACATCTCCATATCTATCCTCTTTGAGAGGGAACGGGACATACGCTCTGCGCAGGAGGAAAGTGTGTCCAGATGGGACAATACATCGGAAAGAGTCATTTTAGACGCTATCCGCTTTATGGTCTCAAGCTCCGAGGGCAGGCATATCATTGTTTTTGTCTGCTCGGGGGCTGAAATGGCAATCATAATGTTCCGAAACTGTGCCGCCAGCTCTTCGCACAGCCGCTGCATATCCTTTGAGCGGTCGTACAGCTGAGAGATGATATCCAGCGCTTTTGCGGGATCCTTGTCCGCAACGGCTTCCGCCAGAGCGAAAAGGTAGTCACGGCCTGCGATGCCTGCCGCTTCGGATACCACATCGGCGGTGATGTTTTCGGAAAATGCGATACATCTGTCGAGAATGGAAAGAGCGTCACGCATACCGCCGTCGGCAGCCTTTGCGATAAGCTCGGCAGCGTCGGGGGCGAGGGTGATGTTTTCCTTTACCGCAATGTCGCTGAGACGTGCGGCGATGTCCTCGGTCTTTATTCGCATAAAGTCAAACCGCTGGCATCTTGACAGAATGGTCGGCAGCACCTTGTGAAGCTCGGTGGTCGCCATGATGAACTTTATATACGGGGGAGGCTCCTCAATGACCTTCAGCAGAGCATTGAACGCTTCCTTTGAAAGCATATGGACCTCGTCGATGATGTATATTTTGTATCTGCACCGTTCGGGGGTGTATTCGGTGGCCTCCCTCAGCTCACGGGCATCGTTTACGGAGCCGTTGGAGGCTGCGTCTATCTCGATGATATCGGCGAGAGCAAAGTTGTCTGCGTCACGGCAGATATCGCACTGACAGCAGGGCGAGCCGTTTACGGGGTGCTCGCAGTTGAGCGCCTTGGCAAAAATTCTGGCGCAGGTGGTCTTACCCGTTCCTCTTGAACCTGTGAACAGGTAGGCATGAGCAGTTTTGCCGCTCATTATCTGATTTTTCAGCGTTGTGGTAATATGAGACTGGGAGATTACATCGTCAAACGTGGCGGGTCTGTATTTCCTGTATAACGCCTGATACATAAAATCCTTCCTCTTTTATAATTATCCGTTGATGTGGGAGTCGGCTTTGTCGTAGCGCTCCCTCAGGTGCTCCTCAAAGAAATTTTCGGGATAGCCGCCTGCGGTGCATATCTGAGCGCAGTATGACTTGAACCCCTCCATATCGCCTATTCGTGCGATAAGCGCAAGGCGGTACCTTTCGCAGGCTTCGTCCTCCTTGCCCTCCAGCAGGCTTGCCAGCGCAAGACCGCCCTGAGAGGTTATGGGGTCAAGACCGTATTCTATTGATTTTTCAAAGTAATATCTGCTTTTTTCGGGAAGATTAGCCGAAAGGAACATTCTGCCTATCTCGTTGTAGATGAAAGGGAAAAGGCCCTTGCTCTCGGCGATGGGAACGAGCTTTTCGTAATACTCAGCCGCAGAGCCGTAGCTTGCGGAGAGGGAAAAGTTCCTTGCCGCCATAAGCAGCGATTCGGGGAGATGTATCTCCTTTTCGGCTGCGATAACTGCACAGTGAGCGGCGTTGGTGGAATATCCCATTCTGCTGTAGCAGATGGAGGTGTAAAAGCCCAGAACGCCCTGTTCGCTGTCTGTCAGGCTTTTGCCTTTAAGATCCCTGAAAATATCCAGGGCATCGTTATAATTATTTTCCGCCAGGAGCAGCTCCAAAGCGGAGTAAAACATTCGCTTCTTTTCACCGTACATAAAGGCTGTGCCGATAACGTCCTTATCGTAATCCGAAAGGTAGTCGGCGGGGGTGCCGTTTATGCCCCTGTTAATGGAAAAGCCTATCTGTATGAAAAGCCCTGCCAGGAACATGACCGCTCCGCATATCAGATATGCTTCATCGGGGTGAGTGTGATCGACGAAATAGAAAAATACAAATATCAGACCCAGCACATAGGGCACAGCGGCGCCTGCAGGTGCCGAGGTGACATAAAGCCGTTTCAGCGCAGAGAAAAATTTCAGTAATCTCTTCATTCAGCTGGCCATCTTTCTGTTTTATAAAAAATCCGATACATAGGTGTGCAGGCTTGCTGCGGCACACGAAACGTACCGCTTAATGCTGCTCGGTTCCCCGCCTGACATGGTTCACGGTGTTTTGTTGCACAGGGCCCGCACACCTATATATCGGATTACATCCAACTTAGATGTTACATATTATATCATACTTTTTCTGAAATTGCAATAGCTTTTGAGAAAAAATTTAGATAATGGTAAAAACTAACGCATAAATCGTTTTCGCTGACGTGTGGGACTGTAATAATCCGCCTGCACGATACATATATTTTTCTCGGAGTGATGATATGCTTACCATTATTTTTGCAGGACTTATACTTGTTTCAATAGCCGTATCCGTCTTTACGGGCACGTCCGGGCAGCTTACCGAGGCAGTGCTCACAGAGCCTGTGAATGCGGTGGAGCTGTGCATATATCTTTGCGGCGGAATGTGCTTCTGGGGCGGACTTATGCGCATTGCGGAAAGATCGGGGCTTACCGATGTGCTGGCAAAAGGCTTTTCATTTATACTCGGCGGACTTTTCCGTGATATCGACAAAAACGGAAGGGCGTTCCATGCCATCTGCATGAACATAACCGCAAATCTGCTGGGGCTGGGCAATGCCGCCACGCCTTTCGGGATAGAAGCAATGAAAGCCCTTGCTGAAGAGGAGAAAGCAGGGGACACCGCCACTCCTTCAATGGTGATATTCACCGTCCTGAACACCGCTTCCATTACCCTTATCCCCTCAACAGCTCTTTCCATACGCATGAAATACGGTTCTGCGGAGCCGCTGGAGATAATTCCCGCCGTGTGGATAACATCGGCAGCCGCACTTGCATTCTCCCTTACAGCGGCGGTGCTTCCCTTTATCAGACGGAAAAATGAAAGGAGAACCGAGCATGACAAGCCTTGTGATACCCATATGTGCCGCCATAGTGATATTGTGGGGGATATATAAAAGGACGGATATTTTCGGCGAGTTCGTAAAGGGTGCTGCCGATAATCTGAAAACCTGTGCAGAGCTGCTGCCCACTCTTATTGCACTGATAACGGCGGTGGGAATGTTCAAGGCATCGGGGGCAATGGAGCTGATAACAAACGTATCGGCACAGATTTTTGACAGCATCGGCTTTCCCTCGCAGTGCCTGCCGCTGGCGCTGATAAGGCCTGTTTCCGGCAGCGGAGCGCTGGCTGTGTATGAGAGCATCATCTCGGACAGCGGCCCCGACAGCTTTGCGGGCAAGGTGGCAAGCGTGATGCTCGGCTCCACCGAGACAACCTTTTACACCCTTGCGGTCTATTACGGGGCGGCAGGCATAAAAAAGACCCGCCACACCCTTGCGGCTTCTCTCACGGGAGACCTGACTGGCTTTATTTTCAGCGTGCTTACGGTAAATCTGCTGCTCAGGTGAAATGTTAACAAAATGTAAATTCAAGGACTTTTGGCAAAATCCTGTTGACAAGGCAATTTTTATTTGATATAATAAATAAGCATTGTTGAGATGAGCCATTAGCTCAGTCGGCAGAGCATTTGACTTTTAATCAAAGGGTCTGGGGTTCAAATCCCCAATGGCTCACCAATGTATCCGCAAGCCTTTTCGGTTTGCGGATCTTTTGTTATATGATATAAAAACAGCGCTTTGCCTTATAAAAGACAGAGCGCTTATTTATTGAGCGGTTGTTCGCTTTCTTTTATCGCTGCTTTAGTATCCTCATTTGGAGCATCTGATATACCGAAGCTCTTTAAAAGCATCATAAGTGCTTCAATCTGTTCATCGTTAAGCTGGTCGATCATGAAATGAACACGTTCTCTTGTACTCATAAAATCAGCTCCCTTCTACCTGTATTATATTAAGTTCGGCACAAAAATCAATAGCCGATTTTATTTTAGAACCTGTCTTCATAAGAAATGTGTGCGGATTTTCGAGCATAATTTTGCCGAAAAGACGTGCGCATATGCTTGTGAAGACGGGGTCTTGCTCCCAACAAACGGTTACAAAATCATTTCCATTGCCTACATTTGATTACAGGTATTCTTTTCCTCTTGATACTTTTTCATGCAGATGATATAATCAGAATATAACATAAACTCAGTCATAAAGAAAGGATACCGATATGAAAAAATTCAGACTTATTGCCGCTGCAATGGCGGCTGTTATGTGCATATCCGCAGTGCCCGTGTCCGCAGTGCAGCACGGCTGGGAAAGCGGCGAGGGAACAGGCAGATATATCCTCCATGACGGAGCGGCAGCCACAGGCGTTATGAACATCGACGGCGTGGTATATCGCTTTGATTCTTACGGCAGCTGCCTTGGCAGATACACCGGCATCGGCAGGAAAAACGGAGTTATCCGCTATTACCGGGACGGCATTATGTTCACAGGCGGCTGGCTGAAGCTTTCGGGCGGCACATATTATTTTGACCGGAACGGCGTGGGAGCTGTGGGTATTGTGACCATAGACGGCAAGCAGTACAATTTCGGCTCCGACGGCAGGCTCACCGATTCCGTCAACCCCTTTTCCGTGACTGCCGACAAGCAGCTTATCGTTATGGGAAACCGTGATAAGATAAAGTTCACATTCACCGCAGAAAACATCAGCGGCACTGCATATATGGGCGAGATAACCGAGCTGCAAAGATATTCCGACGGCAAGTGGTACAAGGTAAAGCCCTCGGACAGCTATGTCGTTAATGATGTAGCATACGAGCTGGGAAATGTGGGCGACCCATACTATTATAATGGTTCAGCCGATGTGTATTTCACTCCCGAGGCGTATTCCAATAACCTTACTGCGGGCAAATACCGCATTGCCCAGACTATTTACACCGACAACGGTCAGAAGCGGCTTTTCTGTGAGTTCAGCATCGCAGATCGGGCAGCGGTAAGCACTTCTCAGCCAAGCTATGATATTATGTCAACCGAGAGAATAGATATCAGCGGATATGCCGTCAATGCAGGGGAGTATTATGCCGAGGCGCAGGGGCTTTATGTGTATAATGATGACACCGATGAATGGGACAGAGTAGAGCCTAAAGAGACCGACCGTCCTTTCGTTTCCGATGTGCTTTTATCATCGGGTGACAGCATAAACTGCTTCCTTGACCTTACCCGCTACAGCCGCACAAGGCTGAAATCGGGCAAATACCGTGCGCTTATCGCCGATAATATCTCCTGCGAGTTTGAGATGACAAATCCCTATGACGTTTATGCGGAGCAGTTTGAGCCTGAGAAAAGGGGCAAGAAGCAAATCGTCATAACCTTTGTGAACACCACCGACAGCGACATCACCGTAAAGGGCTATGGCAAGCTTATGCGCCAGGTAAGGGGCAAGTGGATAACTGTCACAGCAGGAAAGGCTCTGGATACCGAGGTTACTGTTCCTGCCATGCACAAGTGGGAAAAGACCATGGTGCTCAATAAATATTACAGTGCTTCCGACCTTAAAAGCGGCAGCTACTGCATGAAATTCCCCACCACAAGCGGCGGATATGTGTATGCTTATTTTGAGCTGAAGTGATGAGTGAAATAGAAAAGCCGTCCTTGTGGGCGGCTTTTTTCATATTCTTATGCAGGAAATTATGACAAAATTAACCATTAGTTCTTGAAATCGGTGCCGTAATATGTTATAATTAAACAAATATGCGAAAATTACCGTGTAAGGCAATTTTCACCGAAAGGAACGAAGATCATGATAAGATCAGGAAAAGGAAGATTTCTGGCTCTCCTTTCTGCCGCTGTGATATCACTGGGTTCGGTAACGGCATTCGGCTCGGACATCACCGTTCAGGCAGCAATGAACACGTCGGAATTTGCTTCGGGATATTCTTATCCCACTCAGATGAGGGGGCTTACCGCATTCCAGATCGTCTCGGATATGGGCGCAGGCTGGAATTTGGGAAATTCGCTGGAGTCGGCTGACAGCGAGACCAACTGGGGCAATCCCAAGACCACCAAGTCCATGATAGACGCTGTGGCTGCAAAGGGCTTCACCACCCTGCGTGTACCCGTAAGATGGGACGACCACTACTCCGACTCATCCAAGTACATAATCAGCGCCGAGTATATGGACAGAGTTGAGACTGTGGTAAACTATGGCCTTGCAAACGGAATGTACGTTATCCTTAACGTTCACCACAACGACCTCCAGACCGCCGTTTCATCAAGCACATCGGCTCAGAACAAGATATCCGAGGAGCTGGCTGCTATCTGGAAGCAGATCGGTACACGCTTCAAGAACTACGGCGACAAGCTTATCTTTGAGGTAAACAACGAGCCACGCTGCGGCGAGGACTGGACAGGCAACGCAAGCTACTACAAGTGCGTAAATGCCAACAATGAGGCTGCCCGTGCAGCTATCAGAGCCACAGGCGGCAACAACGCCAAGCGCCTTATCATGCTCCCCACCTACTGCGCATCGGGCGATGCTGCCAAGGCTGAGGCATGGTCGAACACATCGGGTGACAGCATGATCGCCGCTTCTATCCACGCATATCTTCCCTTTGACTTTGCGTTCTCGGGCGACGGTCACAAGGACTGGCAGGCTTCCGACCTTACCGAGCTGAGCGGCTTCTTTACACGTATGTACAACACCTTTATCAGCAAGGGCGTTCCCGTTGTTATCGGCGAGTTCGGCGCCACAAACAAGAGCAACACCGCCTACAGAGAAAAGTATGCAGGCATATATGCTTCGCTGGCAAGGCAGTTCGCCGCACAGGATATCCCCTGCGTATGGTGGGACAATAACTGCTTCGGCACAGGCAGCGAGAACTTCGGCATCTTCAACAGAGGCAGCAGAAGCTTCACCTACGGCGGCATTGCCGATGCGCTTGTTGCCGCATACAACGGCGACCCTCAGTATGAGACTGCCACAGGCGGAGAAAACGTGCTTTTCTCGGGCACAGGCACAAGCTCAAATTACGGTCAGGCAGTATCCTTTGACCCCAGCGCAATAACAAGCCTTTCAAGCAGCGACAAGATATACTGCTCATATTCATCTTATGGGGATATCGAATTTATCCTCCAGAGCTTTACCGACAGCAGCAGAGGCTGGATACAGGTAGCTCCCGACAGCGCATCCAACGGCACTGCGGTATGGTCGGTGTCAAGACTGAAAAGTGCGTTCGGCGGCTCATTCACAGGTCTGGGCAAGGCATACATCGGCGACAGAGGCTCTTCTCTTACCGTTACAAAGGTGTATGTTCCCGGCGGCACTGCTCACACTCATGTTTATAACGGAAAATCGGCAGTTGCCCTTGAAGCCACCGCCTACACAAATGGCAGAAAGCAGATATACTGCTCCGTAAGCGGCTGCACAGCCTACAGGATAGTTACCGTTCCCAAGCTTGACTCCACAAGACCCGTTATCACAAGCGTTACCGCAGGCACCGAGCAGGCGACTGTTGCATGGTCAGCTGTTAGCGGAGCCACCAAGTACGAGGTATTTACGTATCTTAACGACAAGTGGACTTCCCACGGAACCACCACAGCCTGCAATATGACCGTCAAGAACCTTACAGGCGGCACAAGCTACGGCTTTGTTGTAAAGGCGTATGTAAACGGCAGCTGGTCGGGCATTTCCAACATGGTATATGCAACTCCCGTTAAGGCAGCTGTTCCCAGACCTGTTATCACAAGCGCAAATGCAGGCACCGAGGAAGTTGCTCTCACATGGAGCGCAGTTCAGGGAGCTTCACAGTATGCAGTCTATACCTATCTTAATAATAAGTGGGAGCTTAAAGGAACTACCACAGCCTGCAATATGACTGTCAAGAACCTTACAGGCGGCACAAGCTACGGCTTTGCAGTAAAGGCTTATGTTAACGGCGAGTGGTCAGACCCCTCCGATAAGGTATATGCAACACCCAAGGCTTGTGAGATACCCAAGCCCGCAATAACATCGGCAAAGGCGCAGGACAGCTCAGTTTTGCTCAGCTGGAGCACCGTCAGCGGAGCTTCACAGTACGCAGTTTATTACATCACAGGCGGCAGGTGGTACAACGCCGGAACAACAACTGCCACTGCAATGACCGTTTCGGGACTTACAAACGGCACAAAATACGGCTTTGCTGTAAAGGCATACGTCAGCGGAAAGTGGTCGGCGATCACCACCGCAGATATTGTTTATGCCACACCCGAGGCTGCGGTAACAAAGCCCGTTATCACCAAGGCGCAGGGTCAGGACGGCAGAGTTGCCCTGAACTGGACTTCCGTTAACGGTGCAACAAACTACGCAGTTTACACATATCTTAACGGCAAGTGGTCTGTCGCAGGCTACAGAACAGCAAACGGTATGTATGTAACAGGACTTACCAACGGCGTTAAGTACGGCTTTGCGGTAAAGGCTTACGTAAACGGCAGCTGGTCGGGCATAACCTCCGCAGATATTGTTTATGCAACACCTGTCGGAGCATCGGTAAAGCCCGTTATCACCAAGGCGCAGGGTCAGGACGGCAGAGTTGCCCTGAACTGGACTTCCGTTAACGGAGCTACAAACTATGCGGTTTACACCTACCTCAACGGCAAATGGTCGCTGGCAGGCTACAGAACCGCCAACGGAATGTACGTAACAGGTCTTACCAACGGCGTTAAGTACGGCTTTGCTGTAAAGGCTTATGTAAACGGCGCATGGACAAACATCGTTTCTTCCGACATCGTATATGCCACCCCCACTGCCAACAAGGCAGACGTGATGTATGCTGACACCGAAAGCTTTATTTCCGATGATATCTTTGATATCGGCATTGATGATATAGATATCGGCTTACCTGATATTGCATAAATAAAATTATATCAATAACAAAAAGTCCGCACCGAGCTTTCGGTGCGGACTTTTTAATTGGCTTATCATACATAAATTTTATCTAAAACAAGATCCGCACCGTGTTTTCGGTGCGGATCTTGTTTGGAAAATAGAATGAGTATAATAAGGTATAAGGGGTTGTCTTATTTAAGCAGCTCTTTGAATCTCTTCATGGCTTCCTGCGTATTCTCATAGGTGCCGAATGCGGTGAGCCTGAACCAGCCTGCACCGTTCTTTCCAAAGCCCTCTCCTGGTGTGCCTACCACCTGAATTTTCTCAAGCAGATAATCAAAGAACTCCCAGCTGCCCATATTGTTGGGGCACTTGAGCCAGATATAAGGAGAATTTATTCCTCCCGTGAACTTTATGCCAAGCTCGGTGAGCGTATCTGCCATGAGCTTTGCGTTTCTTCTGTAGTAGTTGATCGCCTCGTGGGTCTGCTTCTGACCCTCGGGAGTGAACACGGCTGCTGCGCCGCACTGAACGGGATAGGAAACGCCGTTGAACTTGCTTCCCTGTCTGCGTCCCCACAGCTGTGCTATGCTTACATCGGAGCCGTCGGAAGCCTTTACGATAAGCTCCTCGGGGATAACGGTATATCCGCATCTGGTTCCTGTAAAGCCTGCTGTTTTGGAGAGCGAGCACATCTCGATAGCACACTTCTTTGCTCCCTCAACGCAGAAAATGCTTCTGGGGAGCGCAGGGTCGGAGATAAATGCCTCATAAGCGGAATCAAAGATGATTATTGCTTCATTTTTCAGTGCGTAGTCCACCCATATTTTAAGCTGCTCCTTTGTATAAACGGAGCCTGTGGGATTATTCGGTGAGCAGAGATAGATGATATCCGCATGTACATTCTCATCGGGCATTGCCGCAAAGCCGTTCTCCTCGTTGGAATCCGCATAGATTATATTTCTGCCGCACATTGTGTTGGAGTCAACGTAAACGGGATATGCGGGGTCGGTGACGAGGATAGTGTTGCCGTCGCCGAAGATATCCACGATATTGCCGCAGTCTGCCTTTGCGCCGTCGTTTACACGAATTTCGGAAAGCTCCAGTGAAACGCCGAAGCTCTTGTAATAATCGGCGATGGCCTGCTTTAAAAAGTCATAGCCTGTGCCGCTGTCCTCATAACCCTTGAAGGTCTCCTTAACGCCCATTTCGTCGGCACCCTTTTTGATAGCCTCAACAACAACGGGAGCAAGGGGCAGGGTAACGTCGCCGATGCCCATTCTGATAAGGGGCTTATCGGGGTGAGCTGCGGAATATGCCTTTATTTTCTTTGCGATATCAATGAAAAGGTAATTTTTCTTCATTGTAAGGAAGTGTTCGTTGATCTTTACCATTGTGATTTTTCCTTTCGTTCAGACATCTATCTCGCCTGTGAATACGGTCTCCGCAGGGCCTCTCATAAGAACAGTGCCGTCAGATTTGTAGGTGATGAAAAGGTCGCCGCCTCTGAGCTTAACGGTTATCTCCTTGTCGTGGGGGAAATATCCGTTGAGTACCGATGCAGCCGTTGCGGCACAAGCGCCTGTGCCGCACGCCCATGTCTCTCCCGAGCCTCTTTCCCAGACTCTCATCTGCATGGTGCTTTCATCAAGTATCTTTATAAATTCGGTGTTCACTCTTTCGGGGAACAGGGGGTGATTTTCAAAGGAAGGGCCTATTTTTTCAAGCTCCAAGCTGTCAACATCGTCAACATAGGTGACAGCGTGGGGGTTGCCCATGGAAACGGCGGTGATGAATACCTCTTTGCCGTCAACGGTGATGGGCTTGTTTATAAATGTATCGCCGCTTACATTCATAGGAATGAAAGCAGGCTTCAGAACAGCTTTGCCCATATCCACCAGCACGGTCTTGACCTTGCCGTTTTCGGGATAAAGGGTCAGCTTCTTTATTCCGCTTCTTGTTTCGAGAGTGATGCTTGTCTTATCGGTAAGGTGGTTATCATAGACAAACTTGCCTATGCAGCGTGTGGCGTTTCCGCACATATTTCCCTCACTGCCGTCGGCATTGAACATTCTCATTCTGAAATCCGCCTTGTCGGAGGGCATTATGAGCACAAGTCCGTCGGCACCTATGCCGAAATGGCGGTCGCTGATGATCTCGGAAACTCTTTCGGGGTCAGCCACGGTCTCCTCAAAGCAGTTCACGTAAACATAATCATTGCCGATGCCCTGCATTTTTGTAAATTTCATAACTGCAAGTCCTTTCGTTATCTGTATTCATATGTCTTTAGGATATCCGCTGCCACCTCGGTGAGGGTTACACGCTGATCCATGGCACGCTTCTGTATCTGGCGGTGGGCTTCCTTTTCGGAAATTTTAAGATACTCGATAAGAACGCATTTTGCACGGTTCACAAGCTTCATCTCATTTACCATGTCACGGAGCATTTTGTTTTCCGAACGCAGGTCGTCCATTTTGTTCTTCATAGCTGCGGCGCAGCGTATGGAGTTCACAGCCAGCTCCCTGGGAGATGACTTGGGAAGTATCACTGCCCCTGTGCCCGAAAGCTTTGCGCACACCTCGTCATATACCTTGGAGGGAACGAATATCACCTGACAGACATCGAATGTCTTGCTTATATAAGCGGCAGTCTCGGCGCCGAACTCCCCCTCAAAGGGGAACACCGAGATGACCACGTCATAATCATGCTCAGCGCAGAGGTCACGGAGATTTTTTCCGCTTGTAACGGAAACATCGGTAAGCCCTGCTTCAAGTACCATTGATGAAAGGCTTGCCTTTGTATCGTCGGATACGGCGGCTATCAGTGCTTTGTTAGCAGTCATAAAGGGCAGCTCCTTTCATTTTATTGCGGAGATGTCGGCTTTACGCACATATATATGGGCGACATCTCCGCATCATCATACTATATACATTATACAGCCAAACGGGAAAATATGCAATAGCAAATCAGTTGTTTACATACAGCTGCTTGTAGGGGTTCTGGGTGTTGGGGATAAGCTTGAAGAAATGAGCAGAAAGGATATCGTCGGTATTGCCGCCGAAAGCTGCGGTGTATTTGTCAACATCGGCTCTTATCTCTTCTTTGTCAGCGTCGGTGGCGTCAGTTACCATTACCTGAGCGGGAACGTGGGGAACAACATCTGTGCGGATATAGATCGCTCCGCCGTGCATTCCTGTGCCGCAGAATGAGCCAACGGGGCAGATATCCTCATAGCCCAGACCCAGCACTACTATGCGTCCGCCTGCCTGATATTCCGCAAGGAAGTCGCCTACCTTGCCGCCGATGACCAGCACAGGGACTTTTTCCATATACTGCTTCATATGAATGCCTGCACGATAGCCTGCATTGCCCTGAATGAGTATCATTCCGTCTCTCATGCCGTAGCCGGGAGCGTCACCGCAGTTGCCGTGAATGGTAATGGTTCCGTCGTTCATGGTATCACCCGTTGCGTCCTGAGCGTTGCCGTAAACGGTGATATTGGACTGGGTAAGGTATGCGCCCAGAGCGTTGCCGGGAACGCCGTGTATCTCAATATTCTTGCCGATACAGCCGCTTCCGATAAATCTCTGACCCAGGCAGTTTTCTATAACAATGTCCTTGTCCTTGGACAGCCTTATTTCCTGATTAAGAAGTCTGTAATGCAGATCTCCCGCAGTAATCTTAGTCATTTCCGAAACCTCCTGCAAGCTTTTCATTTCTTCTCGTCCTTGAGAATGCCATAAGCATGGGATTTCTCTTGAGGGCTTCAAAATCCACTTCATCAAGGGGAATGTGCTCCTTGATAAGTGAAGTGTAAATTCCCGCTCTGTCCATCTTGCTGCCCATGAGGATAAAGCCCTTGAGAGCGTTGTCACGGGTAACGAGCTTCTTGTAATTGTTGCCGTCATGCTCCACATAAGCCTCGCCGTCGTAGCAGCCTGCGGTGATGATGTGCAGACCAAAGAAGCCGATAGCATTCATGGGGATAGCATTGAGATAGTAGCTTTCCATTCCTGCCATGTTCTTTCCTGCGATATTTCCCTGCATGAAAGCGTTGGGAAGAAGGGCAAGTATCTTTTCGCTGCCCGATGAGATATCGAAGGACTTGGTGCAGTCGCCTGCGGCGTAGATATCGGTAACGCCCTTTACAGCCTGACGGGTATCCGTTTCAATTCCTCTGTTGACGCTGCCGCCTGCCATTTCGGCAAGCTCGGTGTTGGGACGAACACCTACTGCAAGGATAACAAAGTCGAAGTCAACGGTCTCGCCGTTGGTAAGCTCGGCGGAATGAGCCTCAAAGTGCTTTGCACTGGTGCCGAGGATAAATCTTACACCCTTGGACTCGATGTGAGCCTTCATGATATCGGAAGCCTCGTTGTCGAGAATAGAGGGAAGAATCCTGTCTGCAAGGTCGATAACAGTCATCTGCGCACCGTAATGTTCAAGAGCCTCGGCAGCTTTCAGACCGATAAGACCTGCGCCCACGATAAGCACCTTTGAACCCTGCTTTACAACGCCCTCGATAGCCTTAACGTCGTCCAGCTTCATAAACGAGAACTTGTCCTTAACATTGTCAAGACCGTCCATGGGAGGAACGAAGGGCTTGGAGCCTGTAGCAATGAGCAGCTTGTCGTAATCCACCTTGTTTCCGTTTTCAAGGGTGATATTCTTTGCTGCGGAGTCAACGGAAACTACCTTTGTGCCAAGGAGAGTATCCACATTGTTCTTTTCGTAGAAATCAAGGGGACGGTATATCATGCTCTCCTCCGTAACTCTTCCCTTGAGCAGATAAGAGATAAGGGGGCGTGAGTAGGTATGATACTTTTCATCGGAGATAAGAACGATCTGCCCGTCCTTATCGACTTCTCTTATTCCCTGTACCGCACCGATGCCCGCTGCGGAATTTCCGATAATAACGTATTTCATCATTCTTCTCCCCTTTCCTCAAAGACGATAGCCCTGTTGGGACAGTTAGCCGCACAGGCTGGCTCGCCTGCGCTGTTTCTTGTGCAAAGCTCGCACTTGGTAACTGTTCTTCCCTGATTTTTTGGGTCGATAACGATACAGCCGTAGGGGCAGGAGAGAACGCAGGTGTAGCAGCCTACGCACTTATCCGTATTTATTTCAATAACTCCGTTTTCGTTCTTGGTGAGAGCGCCTGCAATGCAGCCCTTTACACAGGCGGGATCCTGACAGTGGCGGCACTGAACGGCGAAATTTATTCCGTCGCCCTCCTCTACTCTGATTCTGGGAGCGGCATCTTTACCGAGCTTGAATGCCTTGGACATATCCTTTTCGCCGCTGTTGGCGAATGCGCAGTAAAATTCGCAGAGATGACAGCCGAGACACCAGTCCTCGTTTACATAAACTCTTTTCATGGGCTTTTACTACCTCCGATTATAATAGTATGAGATCATTCGCCTGCGTGCTGTATTCCCAGGATATCAAGCTCCTTCTGAGAAAGACCGATACCTCTGAGCATAAGACGGTTGCCTCTGAGAGACTCAATGGAGTTGATACCCATACCGCCCATCATTTCCTTTATTTCGTGATCCCATGCGTGAACGAGATTTACAAGGCGCTTGTAGCCTACCTCGGGATTAAGACGCTTTACCAGGTCGGGGCGCTGTGTAGCGATACCCCAGTTGCACTTGCCGCCGTGGCAGCTTCTGCAAAGGTGGCAGCCCATTGCAAGGAGTGCGGGAGTTCCGATGTAGATAGCGTCGGCACCGAGAGCGATAGCCTTTACTGCGTCTGCGGAGCTTCTGATAGAACCTGCCGCAACGATGGAAACTTCATTTCTGATACCCTCGTCACGAAGTCTCTGGTCAACGGCTGCGAGAGCAAGCTCAATGGGGATACCCACATTATCACGTATTCTTGTGGGAGCCGCACCTGTACCGCCTCTGAAACCGTCTATTGCGATGATATCCGCACCCGAACGTGCGATACCCGAAGCGATAGCCGCAACGTTATGAACTGCTGCGATCTTTACGATAACGGGCTTTGTATATTCCGTTGCCTCTTTTAGCGAGAATATGAGCTGGCGGAGGTCCTCGATGGAGTAGATGTCGTGGTGGGGAGCAGGGGAGATAGCGTCTGTGCCCATGGGTATCATACGTGTTCTGGAAACATCTTCTCTGATCTTAGCGCCGGGAAGATGACCGCCGATACCGGGCTTTGCGCCCTGACCCATTTTGATCTCAATAGCCGCACCTGTGTCAAGGTAATCCTTGAATACGCCGAAACGTCCCGAAGCTACCTGCACGATGGTGTGGGGGCCGTACTGATAAAAGTCCTTGTGAAGTCCGCCCTCACCTGTGTTGTAGTAGGTTCCAAGCTCTGTAGCCGCACGGGCAAGCGACTCGTGAGCGTTCTTGGAAATGGAACCGTAGGACATTGCGGAGAACATTATAGGAGTGTTAAGCTCCAGATAAGGTGTCATTCTTGTATCAACGGTGCCGTCGGGGTTCTTCTTGATAGCCGCAGGCTTCTTGCCGAGGAACACCTTTGTTTCCATAGGCTCTCTCAGAGGGTCGATGGAAGGGTTTGTTACCTGAGAAGCGTTGATAAGTATCTTATCCCAGTAAACGGGATAATCCTGAGGGTTGCCCATGGAGGAAAGGAGAACAGCTCCCGTTCCTGCCTGGCGGTAGTTTTCTATCATCAGCTGCTGGGTGTAGTTTGCGCTCTTTCTGAAAGCGTTTTCGTTGGGTACTATCTTAATAGCGCCTGTGGGACAGATACATACGCATCTCTGGCAGTCAACGCACTGATTGTCGTGGGTAAGCATCTTGTCAAAATCGGGGTCATAGAAATGCACCTCATTGGAGCACTGACGCTCACAGGCACGGCACTTTATACATTTATCCGTATTACGGATCACTTCAAATTCAGCAGGAAAGAAATTTACAGGCATTTCCTTTTACCCTCCTCGTTAAGTTCTACAATTACAGGCTCGCCGCCTCTTGGAGACCATACCTTTTCAACATCGGGACAGATAGCTCTGATAGCACACTCCTCGCTGGCGATATAGACCATATCCTTCTTTTCGGCAACTACCATGGAGCGGAGCTTCAGACGGTCGTTGAGCGCCATTATTCCGCCTGTGTAGCCGAGAATGATGGAGAAGGGGCCTGTGATGAGCAGGCTGGAGAATGCGTTTCTGAAATACTTGAGCTTTGCAGCCTTTTCGGGATCCTTCTTCTCGATCTCGTCTATCTCGCTCCAGAAGGGAGCTGCGATGATGGAAGCGATATCCTCGAGAGAAAGCTGCTGTTTTCTGTTGAGCCAGTCGAAGATGTATGTGATGACCTCCGTATCGGTAAGGAGGGTACATTTGTAGCCGAACATTTCGATGAAACGGCGGTTAGCGTCGTAGGAGGAAATTTCGCCGTTATGTACTATTGTATAGTCAAGGAGCGCAAAGGGATGAGCACCGCCCCACCAGCCCGGGGTGTTTGTGGGATAACGGCCGTGGCAGGTCCATGCGTAGCCCTCGTATTCATCGAGACGGTAAAACTCTCCAACGTCCTCGGGGAAGCCAACAGCCTTGAAAACGCCCATGTTCTTTCCGCTGGAGAAAACGTAAGCGCCGTCGATATCATTGTTTATTCTGATAACGCACTTTGCAACGAACTCTTTTTCGTCCAGCTGGGAGGAAGCTATTTTAGTGGGCAGAGGGTTAACGAAGTATCTCCAGATAAGAGGCTCGTTGGTGATAGCGGGTATCTTCTTAGTGGGGATACGGCTGAGGTTGATGACGTCAAAATGGCGGTCAAGGAAGCGCTCGGTCTGTTCTCTTGCCTCGTTGGAGTTGTAGAATACGTGGAATGCGTAGTAATCCTTGTACTCGGGATAGATTCCGTATCCTGCAAAACCGCCGCCCAGACCGTTTGAACGGTCGTGCATATAGGAAATGGATTTTACGATATCTCCGCCGTTCATGCGGTTGCCGTCACGGCTGATGAAGCCGGAAATGGCACATCCGGCAGGGATCCTGATTTCGCCTTCTTTTAAAAGCATATACTCACTCTCCTAAAAATAACTGCATTGCTGTTTTAGTGATATTATTTTAGCACAGGCTATCTGATTTGTCAATAGGTTTTTGCAAGATTTTTTCTATAAACTTGCAAATATGACAGTTTTACACAAAACAGACGCCGAAAATGCGTTACAATATGACACGTCAAAATATTTTCTTGCGTAATTTTGCTTAAATGTTAACATTGCGTGTCGGTGTGCGGACGTATAGGGCAGCGGGGAAGCGCTCGGAGAGTGATTTTTGCAAAATGAAAGTCAAAACAATGCGAGTTGCAAAATGCAGAAAGGCACGAAACAATATTCGATACAGGAGCCAAACAAAAAGTTAAAGCCAAACTGCAAAAGCGGGCTTATACTAATCACCAATAAAACTATAGACAAAAAATCATCGCATAATCCATATACGCAAGATTATGCTCAATTTTTTGTATAGTTTTTAATTGGTGCTTAGTATTAGTTGGGGTGAGGGGGTAGGGAAGAGATGAGTGCTTGCCTTTTACAAGGCATGGAGAAACCGTAGGGGAGAATATGTGCCGACAGCGGCACAAGGGAATGCCCGCTTTTGTTGGGTTTTGGTTTCCTCTGTGTCGTTCCGACACAATCTCTCACTTAGGTGTCTCCTTTGCATTCGGTACGGACGAATAAAATTGAATTGTAGGTTTGTCCGTACCTGTGCCTAACGGCGGAAACCAAAATCGCTGTTCCTGACGGAACATCTCTTGGTTTCAAGCCGCCTGCATTGAATAGTTTTAAGATGATTTGAGAAAATAAATTCATTTGCAAGACTTTGAATTTTCGGTGCAGGCGGCTTTTAGGATTTTTTAGTCTGTCGGCTTTATCTTTGATTGCATTGACCGTCAGCAAAGAGATTTCGCTGCTTGCGAGCAGCGACCGGATGGCTCCGCCCTCCGGACTCCCGCCACCTTTGAAAAGCCGGACTAAACTTTTTACCTTTGTGTTTGATAGCGTTGACTTGTTTGTTTTGCTTCTCCATCTGTTATTTTCGTCCGTTATTTATGTCTGTTACTTCTGTCTATTTGCCTTTGTGCTTTTTGTATCATCATACTATTGAAAAATGCCCATTATTATGGTATAATGAATAAAACATATTATTGGTCAAAATCGAAGAAAGGACATATTATAATGAAGCATATTTCTAAGCGCACTGCTATGTGTGCGGCTGTTCTCGGTTTATCGGCTGTTCTCTCGTCCTGCGGTTCCACACCCGCAGCTGATCCCGATCAGACGGACATTATCACTGTCGGCGTTTCCGAGGGCGGCATGGAGGTGGATACCCCTGAAACAAGCGCCAGGATAGTTCTCCCTCCCACCGAGCCTGTTGTAATTGAAGAGGACGACTCCGCTCCCCTGCTTGACAGGGTGAACAACTGCATATACCTTTACGAATACGGCAAGGCTGTGAAGCTTATGGAGGACAACCCCGAGGAAAGCTCCGACCCGTCCTTTGATGATGCAAAGAACGAGCTTCTTGTACACTTCACCCAATCGGCAAAGAACTATTATACTGCCGCTGCCACCTACATCACCAAGCAGGAGGTCATGGGCTATGATTTCTCCACAGGCTTCGAGGGCTACAGCGCAGAAGACAGCTCTCTTGACCCGAATGTACTCTCCGAGCTTGTCTCCGACGAGGACAAGGTGGTCATCAACCGCACACACATTGAATGCAGCACGGACTACAGCTTTAAGGTGACTGTCACTTTCTGCGGAATGACGGCGGTATATCCTGCGGAGGACATCACGCTGGAATGAACCGTATCAGGCACATCACAAGGGGGATTTTTCTATGTTAATAAAATGTAAAATTCACAAAAGCTCTTGACAAAGCCTTGTTGATGTTATACAATGTAATCGTTAACACGAAACAAGGATTTTGATATCCTTGTCAATGTTAGAGTGATAAAAAATAATATGAACATATAATTTTTCAAGGAGGAAATGCACATGAAATTCGCAGACGGCTTCTGGCTCAATCAGAGAGGCTACGAGGTAAACTATGCTTCGCAGGCTTACGAGATCACTCCCGTTAAGAATGGTCTCAACGTTTACGCAACTTCCCAGTACATTCAGAACAGAGGTATGACCCTTGGCGGTCCCTGCCTGGACATCACCTTTACTTCCACACAGAAGGACGTTATCAAGGTATCCATCGAGCACTACAAGGGCACTCTTGACAATCAGCCCAGGTTCGAGCTTGAGGAAGATCAGGGCTATACTCCCGAGATCACCGAAAAGGGCGACTGCTGGGAGCTGGTTTCAGGCGATACAAAGCTTGTTATCGGCAAATTCAACTGGAACGTTCAGTACTACTATAAGGATAAGAGACTGACAGGCGGCGCATGGCGTTCAGCTTCCATCATCAACGAGAGCAAGTTCAAGACCTCCGCACGTCTCAACTCCATGCAGGACGACACCTTCTGGAGCTATCCTCAGGACGCAAGAAGCACATATATCCGTGAGCAGCTTTCCATGAACGTAGGCGAATATTTCTACGGCTTCGGTGAGAAGTTCACTCCTTTTGTAAAGAACGGTCAGAACGTTGAAACATGGAACTCCGACGGCGGCACATGCTCCGATCAGTCCTACAAGTGCATTCCTTTCTATGTTTCCTCCACAGGCTACGGCGTGCTTGTAAATTCCTCCGATAAGGTTTCCTTTGAGGTATGCTCCGACACCGTTTCCAAGGTATCCTTCACCGTTCCCGGCGAGAAGCTTGAATACTTCGTTATCGGCGGCGCAAACATTGGCGAGGTGCTTTCAAACTACACCACACTGACAGGCAAGCCCGCACTTCCTCCTGCATACACCTTTGGTCTCTGGCTCACCACCTCCTTTACCACTAAGTACGATGAGGAGACCGTTACTTCCTTTATCGACGGCATGGCAGAGCGTGACATTCCTCTCCAGGTATTCCACTTCGACTGCTTCTGGATGAAGGAATTCCAGTGGTGCGACTTTGAGTGGGACAAGAGACAGTTCCCCGAGCCTGAAGCAATGCTCTCCAGACTTAAAAAGGACAAGGGTCTTGAGATCTGCGTATGGATCAACCCCTACATCGCACAGCGTTCCCAGCTCTTTGAAGAGGGCGCAAAGAACGGCTACTTCATCAAGAATCCCGACGGCAGCGTATTCCAGGGCGACCTGTGGCAGCCCGGTATGGCAATCGTTGACTTTACAAATCCCGCAGCCTGCGAGTGGTATGCGTCCAAGCTCCGTGTTCTCTGCGAGATGGGCGTAAACTGCTTCAAGACCGACTTCGGCGAGAGAATACCCACCAATGTAAAGTATTACGACGGTTCCGACCCCATCGCAATGCACAACTACTATACATACCTTTACAATAAGACCGTATTCAACGTTCTCAAGGAATACTACGGCGAAAACAAGGCTTGCCTGTTTGCACGTTCCGCAACAGTAGGCGGTCAGAAGTTCCCCGTACACTGGGGCGGCGACTGCTCCGCAGAGTACACCTCCATGGCAGAGACCATCAGAGGCGGACTTTCCCTCTGTATGTCGGGCTTCGGCTTCTTCAGCCACGATATGTCCGGCTTTGAGGCTACCGCAACAGCTGACATCTACAAGAGATGGGCAGCATTCGGCCTCTTCTCCACACATTCCAGACTTCATGGCAACTCTTCCTACAGAGTGCCCTGGCTCTTCGATAAGGACGGCTCCACCGAGTGCACAGACGTTCTCCGCTTCTTCACCAAGCTCAAGGGCAAGCTGATGCCTTACATCTGGGCACAGGCTATCAAGACCCATGAGACAGGTATCCCCATGATGAGAGCAATGGTCATCGACTACGCTGAGGATCCCGCTTGCCGCACACTTGACAAGCAGTATATGTTCGGTGACAATATCCTCGTTGCACCTATCCTGAACGATCAGGGCGTTGCCGAGTTCTACGTTCCCGAGGGAATATGGACCGATATCATCAGCGGTCAGGTATATGAGGGCGGCAGGTTCTACACCCAGACATACGATTACTTTGGTCTGCCCTGCCTTGCAAAGCCCAACTCCATCATCGGCTACGGCAGCTTCAAGAGAGACTTCGAGTACGATTATCTCGAGGGCACCGAGTTCGTTATCTACGCTCCCGAGGAGGGCAGGGAAATTTCCGCAAACGTATATGACGCCGAGGCTAACAAGGTATTCACCATTACCGCAGTACGTCACGGCGATATGGTCGAGGTTTCCTACACAGGCACCGACAAGAGCTTCTCTGTAAAGGTTGCAGGCGGCGAGGCTGTTAAGGTAAATCCCACAGCAGGCGGCAAGATTATTATCAAGCTCTGATAACATATCTTTAAAATAATGCAGGTGCTCCAATGACGCAGGGCACCTGCATTTAATACTAATCACCAATAAAACTATAGACAAAAAATCATCGCATAATCCATATACGCAAGATTATGCTCGATTTTTTGTATAGTTTTTAATTGGTGCTTAGTATAACGTATTAAAATATTAGCTGATTTTGTTTTTGCTATTGACGAATATCTTCTTATATGGTATAATCAATTAACAAATAAATCTAAAAATTGATTTATTTGAAGAAATATTATGGGGGTATCTATATGGCAACAAACAGAAATATTGCGCTTTGTATCATTTTTTCTCTACTTACCTGCGGCATTTACGCGCTGTACTGGTTCGTAAAGCTGACCGATGAGCTTAATTACAACGCACAGACAAAGACAGCAGGCGGCGGAACGGCTCTGGTCTATACCATTATTACCTTTGGAATCTACGGATTTTACTGGTTCTATATGCAGGGTAAAAAGGTTGATGAGATAAATGGCAATACCAACGGAAGCACAGGTATGGTTTATATCATTCTTGCTATTTTTGGTCTGGGTATCATTCCCTATTGCCTGATGCAGAGCGAAATAAACAAAATAGCATGATAAACTTGCGTCTCACAAATGTGGGACGCTTTTTCTGAAAGGAAATAAATATGAAAAAGCTATTATCCCTTCTGCTGGGACTGGCGATGATAATGAGCCTTATGTGCGGCTCTGTTATGACAGTCTCTGCGGCAGACCCATCGGTAACGCTCCCTTACAGCACCATTACCATATCAAAGGGCAAAACAGTATCACTTAAAGCAAAAGTATCGGGCGTGTCAAAATATACTCTGGTGTGGACAAGCTCCGATAAAAGCATTGTCTCCGTCACCGACGAGGGCAAGATAACAGGCGTGAAGAAAGGCTCGGCAGATGTTACCGTAGCTATCAAGAACACCGACGCTTCCGCAAAGGTAAAGGTAACTGTGGGCACTCCCGTTACAGGTGTCACCGTCAGCGAGAAGAGCATCTCCGTCAAGGCGGGAAGCACCTATAAGATAAGCGCAAAGGTGTCCCCCTCAAACGCATCAAACAAGTCGCTGACATATTCCTCTTCAGATAAAAAGGTGGCAACGGTCAGCAAGGACGGCGTTATCAAGGGCATTAAGAGCGGCAGCACCACAATCACTGTAAAGGCAGCCGACGGCTCAGGAAAGAAAGCGACTGTTACAGTCAAGGTCACAGCAGGCAATAAGCCCTCGGGCAAGACCACAGGCAGCTTTGATAAGAACGTCACCGCCAAGGAGCTTACCTCCAACATGAAGATAGGCTGGAACCTGGGCAACTCCCTTGACGCTCTCGGCAGCGGAATGAGCTCCGAGACCGCATGGGGCAACCCTAAGACCACAAAGGCTATGATAGACGATATCAAGGCTCAGGGATTCAACACCATAAGAATCCCCGTTTCATGGGGCAGGCACACCGATAAGGACGGCAACGTTGACGAGCAGTGGATGAAGCGTGTCAAGGAAGTCGTTGACTACGCATATAAGAACGATATGTACGTTATCCTCAACTCTCACCACGACAACGAGTATTACGACATCGGCGGCTGCGCAAAGAGCGACAAGACCTATAAAGCTTCCGAAAAGAAGATGACAAAGCTCTGGACACAGATTGCAAACGAGTTCAAGAAGTATAACGAGCACCTTATCTTTGAAACACTGAACGAACCCCGTGCCGAGGGCAGCGCCAAGGAATGGACAGGCGGCACAGGAGCTGAAAGAGAAGTCGTCAACAACCTTAACAGCGCAATAGTTTCCGCTATCCGAGCAACAGGCGGAAACAACGAGTACAGATATATCATGGTACCCGCATATGCAGCCACCTCCAATATGGGAGCACTCAGAGCGCTGAAGCTCCCTGAGGACGACAGGATAATCGTTTCCGTTCACGCATATTCTCCCTATAACTATGCAATGAACAGCGGCTACAGCAAGAAGTTCTCCGACAGCGACAAAAAGGAGCTGGATAAGTTCTTCTCCGACCTGAACAGCCTGTTCATCAGCAAGGGTATTCAGATAGTGATCGGCGAGTTCGGCGCAACCAACAAGGGCGATGAGGCAGACAGATGCCTGTGGGCTGAATATTATATCAAGGGCGCAGCCAAGTATGGTATTCCCTGCGTATGGTGGGATAACAACAGCGGTGATTCTGAGGGCGGCGAGTGCTTTGGAATTTACAACAGAAAAACAGGAGAGTGGACATTCAAGGATCTGGCTGATACGCTGATAAGATCGGCTAAGTAATGGCTATTTACAGCTATAAATAGCCTAAAAGAGCTTCCGCATCACACGATACGGAAGCTCTTTTCTGTATTTAGGGGTATTTCGGGCATATAAGAAAACCCCTGCAAATGAGAGCAAGCTAAAGGGTTTAGGTCAAGCCTTTGAAAAGGTGGGCTAAACTATTCACCTTGCTTTTATTAGCAAGGCCTTTCTTATACGTTTGACGCCCTATCCGCCCAACCTCTTCATCACTTTATATCCCAACAAAAAACTTCCGCATCAAACGATACGGAAGTTTTTGTTACATTATTCCATCTGACTTGTTGTAAGAACTATCGCCAGAATGCCGAGAGCTGCAAAGCAGGCACCAAGTATCAGAAAAAACAGATTTACGGGCGATGCCTCCTGGTAAAATTCCGTCGGCACATCGGGATTAACGTGAAGCTCACAGTAATCCCCCTCAGAGGGAAGTGCAAAATTTCGTGCGGTTGGCTCCTTCTCGTGATAGGTAACGCCGTCAAAGGTGTATTCCCACACGGGGATATACGGGCTGCATCTTCCGTCGTAGTAATAGAAACCGCTTGAAGCAAGCTCCGTGCATTTTGCCTCCACAACGACAGTGCATACCTTTTTTAGATATAGGTTCTTGGCGATAGGAATGATTATGAGCAGCAGTCCTATGAGCACAAACATTCCAAGAGCAGAATATACTATTATTTCATTGCCGATAACAAACCCTGTGAAAATATTCAGCAGAGGATATATTATCAGTCCTGCGCCTATAAGTATGAAGATCGCTGCTATTGTCAGCGGCGTTATCTTTTTTGCGCCTTTTATCTTGATGCCGTTTACTGCTGCCACAATGCCCACCGAAAGCAGTATTGCTCCCAGCGACATAAGGCAGATGCGGAGATCGGTCTTTGAGCCGACATACATACCGATCATTCCACCAATGAAAATTATCAGGAACAATATTCCTGCGATGATACTTCCGATGCTGTGCTTATTTGGTTCCATAATATCCGCCTCCTGATGTCGATAGTCTGTTTGATGATAATGTTATTCCTTTATTTCTCCTGCCTTAAGACGCTTGAAGTAATCCTTTGTGTCCTTTGTCACCACACCACTCAGGGCAAACAGCGCCACAAGGTTGGGGAGAGCCATAAGTCCGTTGAATATATCTGCGATGGTCCATACTGCGGAAACTGTCATGTAAGGGCCGATAAATATAGCTGCGATGTAAAGTATTCTGTAGATCATAACAGCTGTCTTGTTCTTGCCGCTGAGGTACTCAAGGCATCTTTCGCCGTAGTAGTCCCAGCCGAGGATAGTTGTGAATGCGAAGAATACCAGGCATATCATAAGGATAAAGGAAGCTGCCTGGCTGGGAAGAAAATGAAGTCCCTTCTGGAAAGCGTCTGTGGTTATCTGAACGCCCTGGAGAGCTTCATCCTTCCATGAACCTGCCATTACGATAGCAAGACCTGTCATTGTGCAGATAATAATTGTGTCGATAAATGTGCCGGTCATGGAGATAAGTCCCTGTCTTACAGGCTCCTTGGTCTTTGCTGCGGCTGCTGCGATAGGTGCGGAGCCGAGACCTGACTCATTGGAGAAGATACCTCTTGCGATACCGTTTTTCATGGAGATGAGAACTGCACCGAGAGCACCGCCTGCCATAGCCTTTGCGCCGAATGCGCTTGTTACGACTTCTGCGATAGCTGCGGGGAGCTTTGTGATGTTGCAGATGATAAGTACCACAACTGTCAGAACGTACAGGATAGCCATGAAAGGAACAACTACCTGAGAAACGCTGCTTATTCTCTTGAGGCCGCCGATGATTACCAGACCTGCAAGGATAGCAAGCACGAATGCACTGATAACGGTAACGATAGAATAGTCATTGCCGAAAAGGGTAATGGTGTTTGTCTTGTTGGGGTCAAAGAAGCCTGTTACTGCGGATGCGATGCCGTTTACCTGAGAGAATGTGCCTATTCCCATAAGACCAACGCAGGCACCGAAGAATGCAAATATCTTTGCAAGCCACTTCCACTTTACGCCCATGCCCTTTTCTATGTAGTAGAAAGGTCCGCCGAGAACGTGACCGTCCTCATCGACTGTGCGGTACTTTACTGCAAGGAAGCCCTCGGAATACTTTGTTGCCATTCCGAGAAATGCAGCCATCCACATCCAGAAAAGTGCGCCGGGACCGCCTGCCAGAATACCTACTGCGGTTGCAACGCCGACAATGTTTCCTGTTCCGATAGTTGCCGAAAGGGCTGTGCAGAGTGAAGCAAAGCCCGATACCTCGCCGTGAACTATCTCTTCTTCCTCGTTTACCTCTTCTTTAAAAAGGTATCTGAGCGCACGGGGAAGATGCCTTACCTGAATAAATCCCGTTCTTATTGTCAGCAGCAGACCTGCCGCAAGGATAAGAACGATGAGAGGTACGCCCCACACAAAGTCGTCAATTTTTGCCAGTATCTGGTCAAAAGTCATATTATCCCATCTCCTATAATTAGAATTTGTGCATACTAAATAATATGTTAACATATCTTAACAATAATTTCATTATAATTTTTTGAATATAGATGTAATTTTTATGCTTTTATCCCTTTGAATGTATAATTTACGGCACTTTGCAGATAATTGTAGCAAAACATCTGCGAAAGGAACGTAAGTGAGATGGCAAAACGTCTTTCAAGAAATACTTTTATAATGGACAAGCCCCCCACTATCCGCAGCTATGCGGCTGTTGTAGGCAAAAAGGAGGGCGACGGCCCTCTGGGCAGGCATTTCGACCAGGTATATCAGGATCCATACTTTGGGCAGGACACATGGGAAAAGGCGGAAAGCGAGCTTTTGCGCCTTACGGTGATGAAAGCGCTGGAAAAGGGAAAACTCCGCTGCGAGGACATAAACTATATGTTCGCAGGCGACCTTATAAATCAGTGTACCTCCACATCATACGCCCTTAGAGAGCTTGAAATACCTCTTCTTTGCGTTTACGGAGCCTGCTCAACCATGTCCGAGAGCCTGCTCATGGCTTCGCTTATGACGGACAGCGATATCGGCGGAAATGTGGTGGCAGTCACATCTTCCCACTTTTGTTCGGCTGAAAGGCAGTTCCGCTTCCCATTATCATACGGCGGCGTGAGAACTCCCACAGCTCAGTGGACCTGCACCGCTTCGGGAGCGGCGGTGGTTTCTCCCCACGGCGAGAATGGCCCTTATGTCAAGGCGGCGACTATCGGCAAGATAGTGGATATGGGCGTTACCGACGCCAACAATATGGGTGCGGCAATGGCTCCTGCGGCGGCATATGTAATCAAGACACATCTGGAGGACAGAGGGCTTGCCCCCGATGACTTTGACCTGATAATCACAGGCGATCTTGGACGTGTGGGCGGCACATTGCTTATAGAGCTGCTGGCAAAAGAGGGAATAAACATCTCCTCCAGGTACAAGGACTGCGGAACTATGATATTCGACTACGAAACCCAGGACGTTCATGCAGGCGGTTCGGGCTGCGGCTGCAGTGCCTCGGTGCTGTGCGGATATTTCCTTGACAAGGTAAAAAGCGGCGAGCTGAAAAATATCCTTTTCTGCGCCACGGGAGCGCTTATGTCCCCTACGCTGTCACAGCAGGGGGAAAGCATTCCGGGAATATCCCATGCAGTCCACATCTCATATGAAGGGTGAAAAATTATGTTTACAGATTATTTATGGGCATTCATCGTAGGCGGTGCGCTGTGCGCCGTGGGACAGGTGCTTATCGACTATACAAAGCTTACCCCCGCACGTATCCTTGTGCTTTACGTTGTGGCGGGAGTGGTGCTGGGAGCGTTTAAGATATACCGCCCTCTCATCGACTTTGCGGGAGCGGGAGCGGCAGTTCCCCTTACAGGCTTCGGCAACGCTCTTGCGGAGGGCGTGCGTGAGGCTGTTGACACAAAGGGACTTCTGGGAGCTGTCACGGGCGGACTTTCCGCTGCCTCCGCAGGCATAACCGCCGCCATGGTGTTCGGTCTTATAATGGGTGTGTGCTGCAAGTCAAAGGAGAAATAACGCCATAATATATGATAAAAGGAAACGAACTGAGCGCTCAGATCGTTTCCTTTTGCTTTAATGTTGTTTTAATACGAAATATAAGTAAAAAAATCTTCCAAACCCCTTGCAAAAAATCGGAAAATAGTATAAAATATATATGATAGCTTTAATAAGCTGCCGAGGCATCTGAAACAGCCTCGGATATTTATCTATGAAAGGATGTCATACCAATGGCAGAATTAAACAAAGTCACTGTTGACGACATTAACGTTAAGGGCAAAAAGGTTCTCGTAAGATGCGACTTCAACGTTCCCCTCAAGGACGGCGTTATCACTAACGACAACCGTATCCAGGCTGCCCTCCCCACTATCAAGAAGCTTATCTCCGACGGCGGAAAGGTCGTTCTCTGTTCTCATCTCGGCAAGCCCAAGAACGGTCCCGAGGCTAAGTTCTCCCTTGCTCCCGTAGCAAAGAGACTTGAAGAAGTTCTCCCCGGCACAAAGGTAACATTTGCTGCTGATGACACTGTTGTAGGCGACAACGCTAAGAAGGCTGTTGCCGAAATGGCTGACGGCGACGTTGTTCTCCTCGAGAACACCAGATTCAGAGGCGCTGACGAGACCAAGAACGGCGAAGGCTTCTCCAAGGAGCTTGCTGATCTGGTTGACGGTCAGGTATTCGTAATGGACGCTTTCGGCTCCGCTCACCGTGCACATGCTTCCACTGAGGGCGTTACAAAGTTCGTTAAGGAGACTGCAGTTGGTTACCTCATGCAGAAGGAGATCAAGTATCTCGGCAATGCGGTTGAGAACCCTGTCAGACCTTTCGTTGCTATCCTCGGCGGTGCTAAGGTAGCTGACAAGCTGAACGTTATCTCCAACCTCCTCGAAAAGTGCGATACACTTATCATCGGCGGCGGTATGGCTTACACCTTCCTCAAGGCTAAGGGCTACGAGGTAGGTACTTCTCTCGTTGACAACGAGAAAATCGACTACTGCAAGGAAATGATGGCTAAGGCTGACAAGCTCGGCAAGAAGCTTCTTCTTCCCGTTGACGCTGTTATCGCAGCTTCCTTCCCCGATCCTATCGACGCTGAGATCGCTGTTGAGGCTGTTGACGCTGACAAGATCCCCGCTGACAAGATGGGCCTTGATATCGGTGAAAAGACACAGGCTCTCTTCGCTGACGCTGTAAAGAGCGCAAAGACTGTTGTTTGGAACGGTCCTATGGGCGTATTTGAGAACCCTGTTCTCGCAAAGGGTACCATTGCAGTAGCTAAGGCTCTTGCAGAAACAGACGCTACCACTATCATCGGCGGCGGCGATTCCGCAGCAGCAGTTATGCAGCTCGGCTTTGCAGATAAGATGTCTCACATTTCCACTGGCGGCGGCGCTTCCCTCGAGTACCTTGAAGGTAAGGTTCTTCCCGGCGTTGCAGCTATTGCTGAAAAGTAAGATCACTTTATTTCGGGACGGAGCGGCGTGCTTCGTCCCGATTTTTATTTATAGGGGCAATGCTCTATGCGGATAAGTCCGCTGACAATAATACCGATGCCGGCTATGATTGGCAAAAAGCAGAGGAGGTTTAATATGAATTTGTTTATAGTTATAATTACTGTTATATATACTATACTCTATGGCTTCTTATGCAATTATTTTTGGACAAGCATTCAGTTGTGTCAAGATTGCTTTATTTTTTTAGTAATAAATTCATTTGCAGCCGTTATGATAAATACTGTGTTTTTTATAGCTGCTAAATATGAAGCATATGAATTAATCTCTGGATATGATAAGAATAAGAGCTATGACAATAAAATATTAAAAAACCACCTAAAAAAATTAGGCTTTCGTATATCTGTTTGTATATTAACCTGTTCATTGATCGCGTTATTTGCTCCATTATTATCCCGGTACAATATTGATAAAACATTAGCTGTTATATATGCTAACCTTACGTTTGTATGTGTGTTTTTAACAATATTGTTAACTGCAAAAAGATTAAAATAAAAGTTTTAGAATATTAGATTGGGAGAGATAATATGATACTTAAAAATCAGAAAGTGGATATATGCCGTGACTGTGATTTTTCATATTCCAACATAGCAAATACGGATTTCACAGGTGTTTCCGCTGCCGACTGCGACCTTTCGGAGGTGACTGTCAGCGGCTGCAATATGATATCCGCCCAGTTCGACAACGTTATGATGTCCGACACATCTGTGGTCAACGCAAATATGTCAGGCTCGGCATTCACCGACGTTTCCATGAGCAAGTTCCGCATGACCAACGGCGATATGACCGATGCAAGAATGGAAAGCACCGATGTCTCAAAGGCAAGCTTTGTGGGCTGCGACCTTTCGGACGTTACCTTTGAAAACTGCAATCTTACAGGTCTTGCCATAAATTCATGTCAGGTGTCGGGTGTGACCATTGACGGCATTCCCCTTAGCGAGCTGCTGGAAAAGTATTATAAGTAAATCTGATTTTGAAAAGCGGCAGAAAATGCCGCTTTTTTGTTGACAAGTCCCCGATGATGTGGTAAAATAAAATCAGATAATTTTGTATAGGAGACTGTTATTATGCAGTATCCTTATTCTAATATGGGTTTCTTTTAACGGAAGCCCAAATATAAAGGAGAAAATATCATGAACAAGAATCTCAGAAAGGCAGTTATTGCCGGAAACTGGAAAATGAACAAGACCCGTCCCGAGGCTAAGGCTCTTCTCGAAGCTATCAAGCCCCTGGTTGCAAACGCTGAGGGCAAGGTAGAAGTTATCGCCTGCGTACCTTTCACCAACCTTGAGACCGCTGTTAACACCACAGCAGGCTCCAACGTTAAGGTAGGCGCTGAGAACGTTCACTTTGAAAAGAGCGGCGCTTTCACCGGCGAGATCTCTGCTGATATGCTCACTGAGCTTGGCGTTGAGTATGTTGTAATCGGTCACTCCGAGAGACGTCAGTACTTCGGCGAGACTGATGAGACCGTTAACAAGAGAACAAAGGCTGCTCTCGCAGCAGGTCTTAAGCCTATCGTTTGCGTAGGCGAGCTTCTTGCAGAGCGTGAGGCTGATATCACCGAGGAAGTTATTTCCCGCCAGATCAAGCTTGACCTTGCAGGCGTTTCCGCTGAGGATATCAAGAAGACTATCATCGCTTACGAGCCTGTATGGGCTATCGGTACAGGCAAGACTGCTACCGCTGACCAGGCTGAGGAAGTTTGCGGCTTTATCCGTGGCGTTCTCGCTAAGCTTTACGATGCAGCTACTGCTGACGCTGTTACGATCCAGTACGGCGGCTCCATGAACGCAAAGAACTGCGCAGAGCTTCTTTCCAAGCCCAATGTTGACGGCGGCCTTATCGGCGGCGCTTCCCTCAAGGCTGAGGACTTCAACACCATCGTACAGGCAGCTGTAAACGGCTGATATAAACATTCAAGTTCAAGACGCCTGCGGTTTTATGCCGCAGCGCCTTGTTTTTTTCAACTGTAGTTTCTGAAAGGATCTGAAAATTATGAGCAAAAGACCTGTAGCTCTCATTATCATGGACGGTTACGGAATCAACCCCAGCGATTACGGCAACGCTATCGCTGCGGCTAAGAAGCCCAACCTGGATAAATATTTCGCAGAGTGCCCCAACACTATCATCGGCGCATCGGGACTTGACGTAGGTCTCCCCGACGGTCAGATGGGCAACTCCGAGGTAGGTCATACAAACATCGGCGCAGGCAGGATCGTTTACCAGATGCTGGTAAAGATCTCCAAGGACATCAAGGACGGCGAGTTCTTCAAGAACAAGGCGCTTGTGACCGCTATGGAAAACTGCAAGGCAAAGGGAAGCGCTCTTCATCTCATGGGTCTGCTTTCTCCCGGCGGCGTTCACAGCCACATGGAGCATATGTACGGCCTGCTTGAAATGGCAAAGCAGCACGGCGTTGACAAGGTATATGTTCACGCATTCCTGGACGGAAGAGACGTTCCCCCTTCCTCCGCAGCTGAATTTATGGAAGAGGCTGTTGCCGAGATGAAGAAGATCGGCAAGGGCAAGGTAGCCACTATCTCAGGCAGATATTACGCTATGGACCGTGATAACGCTTGGGACAGAGTTGAAAAGGCATACGATGCTCTTGTTATGGGCGAGGGCGTTCAGGAGACCGACCCTGTTCAGGCTATAAAGAACTCCTACGCAAACGGCGTTACCGATGAGTTCATGCTCCCCACCGTTATCGACAAGGACGGCATGATAAAGGAAAACGACAGCGTTGTATTCTTCAACTTCCGCCCCGACAGAGCACGTCAGATAACAAGAGCTTTCGTTGACCCCGAGTTCAAGGGCTTCGAGAGAAAGAAGGGCTATTTCCCTCTTACCTTCGTTTGCATGGCTCAGTATGATGCTACAATGCCCAACGTTCTCGTTGCATATCCTCCCGAGCAGCTCACCATGACCTTCGGCGAGTATATGGCAAAGTGCGGCAAGACTCAGCTGAGAATTGCCGAGACCCAGAAGTATGCACACGTTACTTTCTTCTTCAACGGCGGCGAGGAAAAGCAGTTCGAGGGTGAGGACAGAATACTTGTCAAGTCTCCCGACGTTCCTACCTTTGACCTGAAGCCCGAGATGAGCGCATACGAGGTAACCGACAAGGTAGTTGAGGCTATCGAGTCCGATAAGTACGATACCATTATCCTTAACTACGCTAACTGCGATATGGTCGGTCATACCGGTATTTTCGACGCAGCAAAGGCAGCTGTTGAGGCTGTTGATACCTGCGTAGGCAGAATGGTAGATGCTATCCTTGCAAAGGGCGGCGTTGCACTTATCAGCGCAGACCACGGTAATGCAGATAAGATGCTTGAAGCTGACGGCTCACCCTTTACCGCTCACACCACAAATCCTGTTCCCCTTATCGTTGTAGGCTATGACTGCAAGCTTAAGGAGGGCGGCGTTCTTGCTGACCTGTGCCCCACAATGCTTGAGATCATGGAGCTTCCTCAGCCCAAGGAAATGACAGGAAAGTCTCTTATCGAAAAGTAATTTTGGTTATAATAAGTATCGGCTCCCGTTATCTGCGGGAGCCGATATTTTATACTAATCTTTAATCAGACTACAGACAAATCCTCGGCTATTCTGTCGGCTTTGTCTATAGAACGATCAAAGATTAGTATAAAAAAGCTCCCACTAACGGGAGCTTTTTTCGTTTTATGGCTTCATAAACCTTTCAATAACATTAGCCACGCCGTCATTTTCGTTTGACAGCGTGATAAAATCAGCCGCTTCCTTTGCAGCGTCACAGGCGTTTTCCATAGCCACGCCCAAACCTGCATATTTTATCATGGAAACGTCGTTGTAGCCGTCACCACAGGCAATGGTCTTCTCACGCTTTATGCCAAGCTTTTTGATAAGCTCGCCGATGGAAACCGCCTTGTCGGTGTGATAGGGCATTATTTCAAGGAAAAACGGTTCCGAGCGGAAAACGTCCGCCTTGCCTGCAAGATGTTCTCTCAGCTGAGGTTCCAGCTCTGCCATTCTGTCACCCTTGCCTGCGATGATGCACTTAGGCACGCTGAAATCCACGTATTCGCCGATGTTGTCCACCTTTTTTACGGGCAGACCGTTTATCCGTGATTCGATCTGAATAAACTCGTTGTCAGGATTTTCGCAGATGATAGTGTCGCCCTCGTAGGTCATCACATCTGCGCCGTTGCGGCGTGCAAACTCGGCAACTATCCCGAAAGCGTCGCTGCCAAGACTCTTTTGCACCAGCAGCTCGCCCGTCTTGAAGTTGCGCACCCTGCCGCCATTGTAGGACAGAGTAAATCCTCCGAATTTGTCAAGCCCTATTTCACGGGCAATGCCCTCAACGCCCCTGTCGGGTCTGCCGGAGGCTATTGCCGCCAGGTATCCTTTTTCCTGCGCTTCAAAAAGCGCCTTTTTTGTGGCGGGCGTGACCTTCTTTTCGGCATTGGTCAGCGTTCCGTCAATGTCAAGAAATATAATTTTGTAGCTCATATGCACTTCTCCCGATAAAATCTTTCCTGTAACAATATATCATATTTCATCGGGCAATAAAAGCATTTCTCTTTGACCGTTTTGTTAATATAACTTACCTGCCCGGCTTTTCATAGGGGATAAAGGGGGCAGGGGAGTCGGAGTGTTCGCCGATGAGCTTTTCCATCCAGATCATGTCATACCAGCTGTCAAACTTCCTGCCGCAGGAAATAAAGCGGCCTATCAGGCGGTAGCCCATGTGCTCGTGAAATTTCATGCTGTCGTTGGTGAGATGAGCGTCCTCATGCTCTGTGTATGCGATGCAGGCGTAGGCATTCAGCACGTTCTGCTTTTTGAGCATATCCTCAAGCGTTGTGTAAAGAAGCTTTCCGCAGCCCGAGCGGCGCATATCCTTTTTGATATATACCGTCAGCTCGGCGCAGCGGTTGTATGCCTCACGGGGGTGAAAAGCAGAGGCATAGGCATATCCCACGATATGACCGTCCTTTATGGCGGCGATGTAGGGGTAATTTTTCAGGGTGTGTTCTATCCTGCTGCGAAAATCCTCCGCAGTGGGAATATCTATTTCAAAGGAAATGGCAGTCTCGGCAACGTAGGGGGCGTATATTTCAAGCAGCTCCTCCGCATCGTCGGGAGTTACGTTTCTGATAGTTATATCGCTCATTTGAAGCAGTCCTTTCATAATATCATACAAATATTATAGGATTTGAAAATGAACAAATCAAGTATATCAGCCGCAGTCATAATTATAGACCACTTCCGAGAAGTCGCAAGCCCTGAGCTTTTCTGCGGGAATGAGGAACACGCCTGTGCCCACATCTCCCCATATGATGTCAAAGTCATGACCGCCCCATGAGGTGATCTCTTCACCCTGCAGGCTGCCAAGCTCGAAAAGAACACGGTCAAAGCCTTCCAGAGACGGGCAGTCCTCCCGTGGGTCGGACTGGGTAAAACGGGGATATCCGCCGATGAATGCCACGCTTTCGGGGCAGCGGTCATAAGGGGTGTCATAGCCGTCTATATTCCAGTAATTTGATACTTCCTGACCCATTATCTCACTATAGCTGCTGACAAGAGCATTGCTGAAGCGATAGTCGTCGGGAGTGGCAGGGCATTTGTCAGGCTCTTCGGCACATAGGATAAATTCCTTTTTCAGCGGAAAATCGTACTCATCGCTGCTGAAGCTGTCGCAGGGGATATCGTCATCTGAAATGAGCAGAGATGTGTCGGTTATGATGTCCTTGTGATATATTACCCTGAAGCCGTTCTGATCGGTCTGTTCATCTGCGGAGTTGAAGTCAAAGCCATACAGGCAGTCATTTTCACAGGCGAGGAATATCTGCAAAATTCCCTGACGGGGGAAATCCTCAATGTGAGGAAGTTTTTCAAAATTCAGCTGCACCAGCAGGCGCAGAGGCTTGTCCTTGTAGCTGCCATCAGTTCCTCTGGGGTATTCCATGGACTTTGGAAAATAAGGCGTTCCGCCCAGCTTGCTGTCGAAGATGCCGCCTTTGCCTGCCACAGGTCTGAGCCTGAGTATTGGCAGAGGTGGAACAAGGCTGTCGGCTTTTTTGATAACATCGTTAATATCAGGCATATGATAGCTCCTTTGGTCAGTAAATTGTTATTATTATTATTATTATATCATGGGTATAGGGGAGTGTCAAACAGCCCTTTCTTTCCCCGCCGCCCTTTTCCTGTACTCGCAGGGCGTAAGTCCCGTGTGCTTTTTGAACACACGCATAAAGCAGATGTCAGTGTCATAGCCGCATATCTGGGATATCTCTTTCACGGGCAGGGCAGTGGTGGCAAGGTAATACTGCCCCGACTGTACCCTTGCAGAAATGATATCCTCGTAGCAGCTGACCCCGAACTGCTTTTTGTACACCGTCTGAAAATAGGACGGGCTGAGATTTATCCTGTCCGCCAGCTGCCTGACGGAGCCAAATCCCCCCGCATTGCTGTAAATATCCGCTCTCAGCTGCCGCAGCTGCTCACTGTAGGTGTGTTCGCCGTCACTGCTTTCGCCTCCGCCCTCGGATATTTTCATAAGTATCATTCGTATGAGCATATCGGCATACTGCCGACGATGTTCCGAGGGGGACATATTCTCACGGCAGAGTATGGTCAGCAGCTCTTCCACGGCGGAGATGTTCACCGAGGTTATGAGCCTGTCCGTCTCCACGGTGTCGAGAATATTGTCATCATCGGTCACGTTGAAGTGAATGAAATGGTTGGCGTAGTTGCCGCAGATGGTCTTATAATACTGGGGCGTGTCCTTTTTGTAGATGATAAGGCTGTCGGGTGGGACGATGATCTCATTGCCGTCAATGATGAGCAGGGCGGAGGTCTTGAAGATAACAAGCAGATTGTCCCCTGAGCCGTCAGGCCGCCATATGCAGAAATCCCCCGTATGTCTCGTGTCCTTTCCTATGGCGTTGAGACTTATCATATCATCACCTCATAAAGTATTATTTGTTAGTTTAAAAATATTATATGTCATTGAAAAGCAGCTGTCAATAGGCTATAGTATAAATAGCGTAAATATAATATGTTACCGTTAGGAACGCTAAAAACGTCAGGAGGAAGCGATAAATGAAGAAAATATCAATGCTGATCAACGCAAAGGACAAAAAGGGACACATCAATCCCGAGATATACGGCCATTTTTCCGAGCATCTGGGAAGATGTATCTATAACGGCATTTATGTGGGCGAGAACTCGTCTATTCCCAACATAAACGGCGTGCGCAGGGACGTTATCGAGGCTTTCAAGCAGATAAAAATGCCTGTTCTCCGCTGGCCCGGCGGCTGCTTTGCGGACGAATATCACTGGAAGGACGGCATCGGCGAAAAAAGTGCCCGCAAGAAAATGATAAACACCAACTGGGGCGGCGTTACCGAGGACAATTCCTTCGGCACTCACGAATTTTTCAATATGTGCGAGGAGATAGGCTGTGAGCCTTATCTTGCGGGCAATCTTGGCAGCGGAACTATCAGCGAGCTTGCCGAATGGATAGAGTACATCACCTTTGACGGCGTTTCCCCAATGGCAGATCTGCGCCGAAAGAACGGCAGGGAAAAGCCCTGGAAGCTGAAATATCTTGGCATCGGCAACGAGAACTGGGGCTGCGGCGGAAGTATGCGTCCCGAATATTACGTTGACGAATACCGCCGTTATCAGAGCTTTTGCAAGGACTTTTCGGGCAATAAGCTGTTCAAGATCGCCTGCGGTCCCAACTCCAACGACTACGGCTGGACAGAGACTATTATGAAAAATCTCGGCAAATGGAACACCCGTGGCATATCGCTCCATTACTACACCCTTCCCACAGGCGACTGGGGACACAAGGGCGATGCGGTGGATTTTACAACGGACGAATACTACGCAACCATTTCCAAGACCCTTTACATGGAGGAGCTTGTGACCCGCCACGGCGAGATAATGAACCGCTACGACCCCGAACATGAGATCGGGCTGATAGTTGACGAGTGGGGCTGCTGGTATGACGTTGAAAAGGGTACAAATCCCGGCTTCTTATATCAGCAGAACACCATGCGTGACGCTATCGTGGCAGCCTGCAACCTGAATATCTTCAATCGCCACAGCGACAGGGTGATAATGGCAAACCTTGCTCAGGCAGTTAATGTGCTTCAGGCGCTTCTGCTTACCGAGGGCGAGAAGCTGGTAAAAACTCCCACATATCATGTTTTCGATATGTTCAAGGAGCATCAGGACGGCGAAAATGTTTACTGCTTCTGCGAAAATGTAATGACAGGGGAGATACCCATGATGTCCGTTTCCGCCTCTGTAAAGGACGGCGTGATGACCGTTACCGCTGCCAACTGCTCACTGGAAGAGTCTGCTGAGCTTGACTGCGATATCAGTGGATTTGAGTGCAGCAGCGTAAGCGCCCGTATCCTCACCGATGAGGTACACAGCTTCAACAGCTTTGATGCACCCGAAAAGGTAGCTCCCGAGGCTCTGAGCGCTTCCGTCTCCGATGGAAAGCTGTCGGCAGTGCTTCCCGCATGCTCCGTTGCGGTGTTCACTATTTTATACTAAGCACCAATTAAAAACTATACAAAAAATCTTCGCATAATCTTGCGTGTGTGGATTATGCGAAGATTTTTTTGTCTATAGTTTTATTGGTGATTAGTATTATAAGCTTGTAAGTATATATGACACAAAAAAGGCATTACCGCCAAGCGGTAATGCCTTGATTTTTTATGTATTGAAGCGATTCAAAATCAGCCCATGTCGGAAAGCTTGATCTTCTTAGCATCAACGGTTCCGTCGTAATCATCGTTTACGGGAGTGCCCTTGTTGTGCTTGGAAGCGTCAGCCTCGATAGCCTTAGCCATCTTCTCAATCTCGCTCAGGTCAAAACCGAAGTTGTTGTTGAGCTTGGGAGTAGGCTTGGGAGCGGAAGCAGGCTTTGCAGCTGCGTTATTTGCTGCGGGTGTGGGTGCAGGCGCAGGAGCGGGTGCAGGAGCGGGTGCAGGCTTTGCAGCTGCATTGTTGTTAGCCGCAGGAGCAGGAGTGGGAGCGGGCGCAGGCTTTGCTGCGGGAGCAGGAGCGGGTGCGGGCTTAACATTATTTACGGGAGCAGCTGTTCTTACGTTGCTCTTGGGAGCTGTGAACTGGGGAATACCGTTCTTCTTGAGGGTATCCTGAGTCTTTGTAAGAAGATCTGCGGTCTCATTTACCTTAGCAAGGCTGTCCTTGGTGAGAGAATCAAGGATTCCCTTGAGCTGTGTAACATTGGACTCGATATCTGCTATCTCGGAAAGAACAACAGCCTTCATATTGTCGGCAGCTGTACGCATCTCAGCAGATCTGTCCTCAGCGTCTGTAAGGATCTTGGAAGCCTTTTCATCAGCAGACTTAACGATGGTGGAAGCCTTGCTGTTAGCGTCGTCAACTACCTGGTTAGCGAGCTTCTTAGCGTCCTCGTCCATCTTTCTTGCGTTTTCCTTAGCCTGAGTAACGATGGTGCTTGCAGTTCTCTGAGCCTCAACGAATACGTTTGTGAGGTCCATAGCGCTGTTCTCGGCAGAGGAAGCAGCAGCTGCCTTGTTCTTAGCCTCAACAAGCTCATTTTCCATATCGGCGAGCTTCTTCTTCAGCTCTTCGATCTCCTTATCCTTATCAGCGGACTCATCTTCGCAGTTCTTGAGCTGATTCTTGAGAGAGTCATTGCTGGTCTGGAGCTCGGTGATCTTAGCCTTATCGGAAGCCAGGAGCTGCTCATACTTTTCCTTGTCTTCCATGTTTCCGCCGCTGTTTTCAAGAAGCGCCTTCTTTTCTTCAAGCTCGTTTTCAAGAGTATATATCTTTGTATTGAGCTGATCTACATAAGCAAGTACGTCTTTTTTATCAAATCCGCCGAAATTGACTGTTTTGAGGAATCCGGTTCCGTCCATGATAAAATACCTCCAAAAATAAATAGAAAAATTGCGAGTCTGACGGTAGATTAACCTCAGCCCGTCTTAATACACCTATTATAACACATTGTTCAAATTACAGCAACCAATTTTGACAAAAAAATGTGCATAAACTTATGTTGCGAATTTTGTTATCAATTACAAGTATACATAAACTTTGACACGATTACACTGCAATATATACAAAAAGGTGCGAAAGGCCGCCGAAATATTTACATATGATACAATAAAAACGATAGAAAAAACACATCCGGATATGTTATATTATATTTGTAGCTTACAATAGGCTGTTGGAGTCGGAGGAGCATATGGAAAATTGTAATGAGTTTTGCAGGGAGATAGATGTATCCACCAGGAAGTCCATGTTCCGTTCGCTGTTTCGTGTATGGGCTGCGGCAGCGACTGCGGCTCTGGTGATGTACCTGGTCATCCCGTATGTGGATATCTGGGCGTTTCTCTGGAAATAAGTTTGCGGAGTTGTATGATGTGCTGTATAGCTCCGCTAAAATCGTGGCTTTGATTGTGATATTTTACAAAACTCGATTTTTTTGATAAAAAGCCTTGACTTTTAGCGAATAATAGCGTATAATAAACAAGTCGCTTGAAACTGAAACAAAAACAAACGACAAAAATAATATGGCGGTATAGCTCAGTTGGCTAGAGCACTTGGTTCATACCCAGGGGGTCGTAGGTTCAAGTCCCACTGCCGCTACCAGACAGGCTGCTGAAATATCGGCAGCTTTGTTGGCCCGTTGGTCAAGAGGTTAAGACGACGCCCTTTCACGGCGTAATCATGGGTTCAATTCCCGTACGGGTCACCAACAAAAGTCACGCAGACAAGCCGTTTGCGTGACTTTTTTGTTTTTAAATAACCCACTTTATAACCCACTTTTTTTGTAAGGCGGGTTTGTGTAAATTTAATTTACACTCTACACATATAATTATCATACTGAATTTTATTACATATAAAAAAAGAAGCCAGTCAAATAGCTGGCTTCTATAACAATGATAAAATTTTAATCAACATTATTACATAATTAATCACACTATATTTTCAATATATTTTTCAAATTCTTCTTCCGTATATGTATGAACTTCTTTGAAAAATAAAGTTTGATATTTTTCCAAATCGAAACGTATGACTTCCGCCCCTGCCTTGCTAGAAAAATGTTGATTTATTTTCTGTCTTGAATCTAATGGGTTTTTACTTTGGTTATATACTAATATAAAAATAATATTTTTCCGGGAGTAGCTTATATTTTCTTTTGTTAAATCAAATAAAATTAAAAGACTATCTCTTATTTTATCTTTAACATTTCTTTTTTCTCCCTTCATTTTACCATTTTTAAATTCAATAAATATGTCATTTTCATTATTTTGAATTATAGCATCCACAGAAGTCGCATTTTCCTCTGACAAAGACATATTATTCAAATATTTTCGCTTAACTTTATCAAAGTTCACAGCAATTTTTTTTGATTCAGTCATATAAATATTATTGGTTTCATCAAATGAGCATTCTTTTAATGTTTCTCTATTGGAGAGTAGTAAATTATGCGTTGATATATCAATCATCATCCTCGCACCTTTCATATTCAAGTCTTTGAAGTGGATGTGCAAGTTTGCTATAAATTTCTTCCAAATTTTCACTTGCATCTTTTAAATGTGATACATACCCGTTATTTTCGGCTAAATAATACGTACATTTATCTTCAATACAATATTTCTTGGAATAAACTTCTATAGCCTCTAAAAAATATGGGCTATGTGTCGTTAACAAAATATGAAGGCTAAATTCCTTTTGAAGCAATACAATAATCTCTGCTAATAATAATTGCCATTCTGGATGCAAATGAACCTCTGGCTCATCTAATATCATAGTTCCATTATATGAAATAACACCATTTTGCAACAAAGTTTTCAAAATGACAAATGATTTTAATCCAGCTGAAATGTTTTTTATATGAAGAATTCCATTGGATCCTGGTTCTATATAGCCATACTCTCTAGATGAAGTTGTAATCATATTACCAGTGCAAACAGTTTCAATTTTTCCAATAATTGAATCCAGTTTATCGTTTACAAGAATTTCCTTTATATTTGAATTATTTTGTTTATGCCTTAGTTTATATTTTAAATGATTTCGATGCTCATATAAATCATAATCTGGTCTATAATAGCCCATATAATTTATATCATCAATAATAAAGGGATCATCAAGATATACAGTTTCGGTTTTTAAAGAAATATCATTGCGTACAGTCGTAACTTCATTATTATTGATGTTAATAGTAATGTCCTCAGACTTAATAGTGAGCACTATTATACCCTCTGAATTAGTAAAAATATTGGATATTTGACCATCAAATTCCGAATTAAGTCTTTTTTCAAGTATATGACAAAACAAATCATTTTTGGAAACATTTAAAGCTTTTTGAATTTGAATAATGCTATAATTAATCATGTTCTTCTTATCGTCATTGTTTTCATCAAATTCAATATCATTATCAGATAATAATTTATAAACTTCTTCCTTGATAAGCTTTTCTGAATTTGCATATCGAGCAGCATCATTAAGTAATTTTTTAGCAAAATCATTTAAAAGGCGTTTCGATGGGAAAAAAATTTTTGTTCTTGTCCTTATGTCCATTATTATTTGAATAGCATCCATAATGCTTTCCATACGTTCTTTATTTATCTGACGTTCTGAATCATAGTAACTATTGAACACAGAAAAAAGAACCTTTCCAACCGTGCTTTTTCCTGTATTATTTTCTCCTGCTATTACTGCAATACCGTTAATATCTATGGATGCATCTGATAATTTTCCAATGTTATTTAATTCTAAGTGCATAATGGCACCTCCAGTATCTTTGTAAGAGTATTATATCATAATGTTATAAAAAATACAATACAAATTTTGAAAGAACCGAAATATTTCACATAAATAACCAAATCAGCAAATTGTTACAGATTTGGTTATTTATGTTAATTGAAAATATACGATAAACATACTAAAGCACTGCAAGAATTAATCTTGCAGTGCAAAGCATTAGAACACATCAAAGTCTATATATATATTATCATTAGACAATTTGTGATATACAGAAAATGTGCAACGATATTTTCCTGCTGGTAACGGCTTAGTTAACGAAAATGCAAAAATACAATCGTTATCACCAATTCCAAAAGTACCAGATAAACCATATTCATTTGTCTCGTTTGTTTCTATTATATTTCCTTCATGGTCAAAAAGCTGTATTGAGAACATCCCACGTTCCTTTATGAGTTGTTCATTACCATCAAGTGGTACATTGAATTTTATACCATACCCCTGAAAATCTATTATGACATTTTCGTCAGATGGTGCACCATTTTCATGAAAAATAGTCTCATATCCATTATTAAAACACTCAACATTTTCATATATGAAATGCTCCATTATATCACCATAATGTTCTATGCTGACAAGCTTTATCTGTTGTGAATACTCTTCCGCTGTTGTAGAGCTCTTTGTTTCTTCATTCATATCAGCCAAATCATTCACTTTCTCAGATACACTACTTATCGTTTGTGTATCTTCAAATATCGAAATTTTTTCTGTTGATTCATCAATCGATTCACTTGATGAATCATAAATAATTTTATCTTCAACTGATGTTAATGTAATTTCACTTAAAGAAGATGTTCCATTGGCGGGTATGGTCGTGTTTTGACCATCTAAATGATGTGAAATGTAGGGCACAGCCACAGTTGCTAATGCTCCTATTATAGCTGCGGCTATTGCTGCTACTGAAGCAGTTAACGTCTTATTTTTTTTGTTGCCGATCATAATAACAACTCTCCTTTGTACTTTTTTCAATTATAATTATATACTATATTGTCCAAATTGTAAATAACAATCTTATAATTTTACATTATATCAAAACTTTGAGTTCATATGTTAGCCTGAAAGGATATATTTAACTTTAAGAAAACATTTAAAACTATAGTTATACAAAATTATTTTTTAATCACTTAATATTTGCAAAAATCATCTATTTACATCTGCCATACACCTCTCATTTTCATCAATCTCAGCATCAAGGTCAGTATCAACAAGCTCATAGTTATAATCCTTGATATTAGGAAACATTGTCTCAAGCGCCATTTCCTCAACATCTGCTTTTTCATTCGGCAGATTTCCGTCTCGGAAGTCCTGATACATTCCCATTCCGCTTAATTCATAGGAAAGAGCTTCAGCTTTCTGATTTTTACTATCAAAGTAAAATTCTATTGCAGGATCGTACATCAGATCGCCGTTCTGAGTATAGGTGTGTGCGACAAATACAACATCACCATTTCGCTCAATACAAAGAGGTTCTATTCCCTCTCCTGCTTCATACTTGCAGTGGAATTCTTTGCTGTATTGAAGAGCCGGACATATATCCACAAGCGCAGCGTAAAGCTCAGAGCTTCTGTCCTGTGTGTTAACCTTGATAGAAGCAAGCTGTGCATTGACTTCTTCAAGTCTTTTTTCTTTGGCTGCAAGCTCCTGCTCCTGAGGAAATACAGCATCGGCAGCAGCTTTTGCTTGCTCAATGTCTGCGCATATAGCCTGTAGTCCCTCCTCCTCTTTCATCAGGGTAATGCCAATACTGTTAATTACGTTATCAAGCCTGATAATATTACCACCGGCCTTTACGTTTATATCCATATTAAGCTCACCGTAATGATTTGTTGCACCTTGCAGATTTACCTTGATTTTCTTACTGAAAACATCGAGGAAAGCGGTCATTTCGAAGCCACGGTAAGAACCGATATGTACTTCTTTACCCTGCAATATATCCTTATTATCAAGAATAGCCTGACGTATAGCTTCTCCTGCCGCATCTTTTTCGTGATATTTCTTATCACCCACAGTGACGGGATAATAGTTTTTACCGTCCTCATTCTGTAAAGGCTGTTCTTTTTCAGCAAACTCCACATCTTTTTTCAGCTTGTCAATATAAATCTCCTTAACCGACTTTTCTCGTGGAAGTATGGTATATGCTTTATCCTGCACAGCGTATTTCTGGGAAAGGAAAGAGGACTTTAATACATTAAGCTTGGTTATTTCAGTTTCAAGGTCAATTTTCTCCTTGATAAGTGGATTGCCCATCAAAACAAGAGGAGCTTTATAAATCCCTTAAAAATCGGGTACTCCGAATACCCGATTTTTTCATTAAAAACTGAAACGTATCTCAACGCCCTTTTCATTTGAAAGGAAAATCTTGTCGATCATCAGCATGGCAAGCTGATTTTTTTCTTCAACGGTAAGCTCGTCCCATCTGTTTAACGGCTCGATCAAAGGCTTTGTGTTCACCTTTTTGATTTTGCGCTCCATAAGCATAAGGCTCTTTTCATACTCTGTTTTGTTGCTGTGGAGTACCTTTATCCTGTCCTGTATGTACCCGAAAAGTACCTCGTCTGCATCAGCCAGCTTCTCCATCAGCTTGGCTGTTTCACTGTCGATTTTGAGTATCTCTGCCTTGAGCCTGTCCTCCTCGGTTGAAGGCTTGCTCTCGTTTTTCTTGGCGACTTCAAATTCCTCAATATGTGCTTTCATTGCCGTATAAACAGACTGTTCAACGTCCTTGACTTTCAGCTTTATCCTGCTCGAATCGCAGCCTCTTACACTGTTATATCCGCTGCAAGTGAAATAAATCCAACTATTTCCCGATTTTGGATTATGGGTATAGTCAACCTTTACAGCGTGACTGCAATATCCGCATCTTATCATTCCTGCAAGCCACGAACGGAGTACCTTTCCTTTTCTGACAGGAATCTGATGATGTGAAAACTTATCCTGCACCGTAAGCCAAATGTCCGCATCGACAAGTCCCTCGTGATATCCGACCTTAACATATCTGTCGGTCTTGCTCCTGTAATTGTGCCAGAAAAGTCCGTGCTTTCCGTCAAATGCGTCCACATCATCTATAATGCGGTAGTTGTTTTTCAGCAGATATTCATATACGTTCTTATCTGCCCTTACGTAAAGCGGATTTTTCAGTACAGCAGCGATATTTGGTGCATCAAAGCCCCTTGTTACCGTGCCGTCCCCTTTCGGAGCTTCCATCGGGAGATTGTTATCATTTATATACATAATAACATCTCGAAGTGATGCTTCGGGGTTTGCGTAAACATCATACATTGCCCTGACAGTAACAGCGGAATCATAGGGAACAAGTACAGAGCCTGTCTTTCCGTTTATGGTCTGCCTTGAACTCTGATAGCCGAAATAAACCACTCCACCCTGATAAAAACCTGTTTCCTGTGCTTTCGTATCATAGGAATCCTTTACTCTCGCCGCTATCGCTTCACGCTCAAACTCCGCAAAGTTCAGAAGATTGTTCCTCATCATTCTGCCCTCTTTGGTATCTGTATTGAACGGTTCGCAAAGTGATACGACACTCACTCCCAGCTTGTCAAGCTCATCGGTAATGTTCAGATATTCACGCATATTACGGCTGAAACGGTCGTACTTCTTCACAACTATCTTGGAAACAAGTCCCTCTCGACAATCCTCAAACATCTGCCTGAATGCAGGTCTGTGCTTTATGTCCTTGCCCGACTTGCCGTCCTCTTCGTAAACCTTGTAAAAAGCCTCCTCTCCGACAAATCTGATACAGTCAGCGATCTGTGCAGGAATTGAAAGAGAGTTGTTTCCTTTTTCCTTGTCACTTACGGAACGGCGAACATAAATTGCTATATACTTATTCATTTTAAATTACCTCCGAAACGTTTTATATAAATTCAGAGGCGATTTTACGTCATAATCATTATAACATATCCGCCTCTGAATTTCAATGCTTTAAAGTGATATTTGCAAAATTATTTACGCTGTTTTCTCAGATTCGGGCTTGTCCGCTTTACCAATTCTTTTATCGGCAGCGACAAGAATATCATATATCTGATTGATCTTATTCTGCTTGAAACTCTCGCTCACATCTTCGGGAATGTGAGAAGTGACCTTTATACCGTTAACGGTACGCTCGATTATTCTTTCTTTCATTGGCGTTTCGCTCCTTTCGGTTTTTCTTTTGTTCTTAAAATAAAATTGCTTTTAGATTGGTGAGGTAAAAACCTCGGTTCTCCTGTGAGAATAAAAATTTTTTTTAGCGGTTCTTGACGGGTTCTGTTTTATGCCGTATAATCAGCAAGGCGAAACCTCCTGCAACTGCGGAATTGCTTTTGAGTTGGTTTCGGCAGCGAAAAACAACGGCATAAAACAGGTTCGGTCAAGAAATTGCGTAGCAATAGCGATGGTAACCTTCGGTTACCCCAAAAATATTTTTATTCGGGCTAACGTCAGCGGCAATAAGTATCCTTACTCCGCCGTGCTTCTCTTTCTCTCATCTCCTTTTCCATTCTCCTCTGTTCCATAATGAGCCTACGCTGTTCTTCACGTTCCTCGATGAAATCAAGCTCGGCATTTCTTTCTGCTGTGGGTTCAGGCTCGGCTTTGTATGTACCGTCCTCCTGCAATTCTTTTCCTTCGTGATACATTCCTATCTGTGTGCGAAGTTCTTCCCGTTCCCTGATTCTGTCATAATCGTTTTTCAGAAATTCTTTCAAATAATCCGATGCGTTCTCAGCTGCTGCACGCATTCTTGAAGCTCTGCCCATTTCCTCAGCAAGACTGTCAAGCTGTGAAATATCTCTTTCAAGCTTCATTTTCAATTCCGACAACCAGCCTTTTTGGTGAGTATCCCAACCACCGATACCGCCGCTTGCAACAAGCTTCCAGTGAAGCTCCTCCAGCCGTTTCTGCTGTGCTTCATCTCTGTTTTCAATTTTGAGCAGACGAGCATATTCATCTCCAAGATAATTCAGCACTTTCAGCTGCTGCTTTTTCTCCTCACATTTGAAATACTTGTTCATAGCAACATCTTCCATTCTGTTTGCAGTTTTCAAAACCTTTTCCATATCGTCAAGGGAATGAATATGATTGTTGTGAACGAAATTCAGAACATCGACTGTTCTTTGAAGATCTGCGTATAACGGATAATTTCTTTCGGGAGCACGATAAACCTCGTACTGCTTTTCACGAATACCGACTGCGACTTCTACCTGAAATCCCACAAAAGCACTTATCTTTCTTCCGACAAATTCATTCTGCTTGTTATTTATTCTCTCCATAAGCATCTGATATGAATACCCGAATCCCAACTTTGAAATACAGCAGCCGTATTTCACGCCTTTCGGTTTCGCTATCATTCGGCTTTCGTTGGTAAAGGTATATCCGCACTCCTTCATTTTTTCAATCAGAGAGTAAATGTCCGTAACATCATCACTATGGATAAGCCTGTCAATGGTATCAGCCATCTTGACCTTCCACGAATAACCTTTCTTACGGGCATCGTGTTCCTTGTAGCTGATAGTGCTTTTCTTTTTCGGATTTCTGATAATGTCAAGATTATGTTCAAGGCAAATTTCATCGGAACGTTTTCTGACAAAATCCAGAGTTTTTCTGTTGCTGTGCCAACGTATTCCGTCAAGATCATAAGGACAAACCGCAATATGGTTATGGCAATGATCTGTGTTGCTGTGGGTACTGACGATTATCGGTCTGTTCTCGCCGAACACTTTTTTCGCCCATTCAACACCTATGCGATGTGCTTTTTCGGGAGAAACGGAGCTGTCAAAAGATTGAGTATATGAGTGAATGCGGATATTACGCTTTCCGCTTTTTGCGTAAGTTCCGTAATTATCGAAATTCTCATCATTGTACTTTTCAAAAATTTCTTTGAAATTATCATAAGCCGTTTCAAGGTCATCACCGCAGCAAATGCCCGTGACATATTTCATTTTCTCGTTTTTTTCGGGATTCAAGATGTATTTCAAATGAGTTTTCGGAGTTGTATGTATTGCCGTGTGCTTAACATAAGCCACATTACAGCACCTCGTATGACAGCGGTTTAAGATGCTCGGCAATGCTTCCGCTCATTTCATTAAGCTGCTTTCGCAGCTCCCTGACATCGGACAAATACACCGACCTGTTTGTATTTGCCACCATAGCGATCTGATTGATGTTGTTCCCGATACGCCTGAGATCGGAACGGAGTCCGTAAATGTCGGCGGTGTTGTAAAGCACCACCTGACTTTTCACGGCGGACGTTCTCAAAAATCTGCTGATGTTCATTCTAGCGGCAGCGGCTTTGCGCCTGATCTCAGCCGCTTCTTCCTCTGTCGCTCGGAATTTCATAACTATGTTTCTGTTCATGATACCTCCCGTCTATTTCTATGAATATACTTATATAAGGACTGCGACGGCGAACGCCGTCTGAATTTGGGTACACAAATTCTATGCTTGCTAAATCATAGCAGTCACCTCCTTCGTAAAAATCATGCAAATTTCTCCATTATCCGCAAGCGACCTGCACATATTTGCAAGCCTTGCAGATATGTTATTTTTTACGTCCGAAAATCGACTTTTTCGTGCTGTTCTGTTTTAATGCGTCCTGTTTTGCGGACTGCTTATCCTCATATTTCTGAAGCTTTGCCTTGAGATCCGCTATTTCTTTATTAAGCTTTACTATCTCATCATCTCTCTTGGCTACGTCCATATTAAGGTTAGATATCTCCACTCTGTTTTCCTGCAGCTTTTTCCACTGTTCATTATTCTTTTCGTTGGAACACTTGATCCTTTCATTCAGCTTTTCAACCTCAGCAGTCAACCGAAAAATTTCCGATTCGTTTTTTTCGGCTTCTTCGCTGCATTTTGTTTCATACTGTCTGTTAAGCCTATTTGTTTCGTACAGTTTACTCTGATACTCTGCATTTTGATTTTTTAGATAGGCATTTTCGTCCGCATATTTCTTGACCTGCTTGCTCATAAACTCAATAACGGCATCGGAATCGGCTGTTTTTGAAACCAATTTATCACGTTCTTCCCGAAGCTGCTCATTCTCCGAAACTGTTTCTTTATAGATATTTTCCAGATACAAATTACGTTCTTCGAGAGCCTTGTAGGTTTCACGCTTGGGTTTCAGAAGCTCTACTGCAAAGGAATCGAGATCAAGTACATTTCTCTCGTCCTTCGTGATATGCCTTTCCAGCTCGGCAGCATGATTTTTCATTTTGTCATGTACTGCCTGATGGGTAACATTGAATTTTTTGCAAAACTCGCTGATCCTCATATTTCACCGTCCTTTTTGAAGCTAATACCAACCTGTCATAGAAACGATTGGTATGAAAACCGCCGTTTTCTGATACTGCTTACAATTTCAGCGTTAATATGGGGCATAATTCATACCACATTTTCGGCTTCATTTCTGTCCCATATCAGCACCACATTCCGATTGGCTTCAATTATCCCACGTTCAGATACCATATTTTCAACTTCAATTTTGGCTTTTTTAATACTTATATCAAAACAGCGGGATATTGAAGCCACACCACTCGGAAAAGAGTTATACCAACTGCGAAAAACTCACATATTCAGAAAATCATCATCGACGTAATCCTCATTTTCATCATAATCGGCATCTGCGGTATTATCGTTTTTAGAATTTTCGCTTTCGGGAGCTTTTGCAGAAATTACAGATTTCTCGGAAATACTCTCCTGCACAATATACGCATTTTCAAAAACTACCCTTATCTCCTCCCTGACAATTTCTCTTATACCGTCAAAAAGATGTTTGCGGTTTTCTTCATTTTCGGAAAATGAAAGAAGTGCGGCAACGATAGTTTTTGTATGACTCATCTCGGAGTTCTGCAAAATTTCATACGCCTTTCGGTGATTCGGCTTATCAATATTAAGCCTGAGATTTGTTGTCTTTACCATCTGCACACTTCCTCATATTTCTCTTTGCCTGAAATTCATATCCCTTTGCGTTTGCACAAATATCTGTGATGAACGTTGTGTTGGGAGGATTGGTATTGTGATTGCTCATGACGATCGCTCCGCCGCCCACCACATACAGCTTCATCAGCTTTGAATTGTACTCGTTGCTGTACAATGCCGCAAGAATGTCCGAACAGTAATCGGCTGTACAGCTCTCCATGACCTTTCTGTATTCTTCGGGAAGCTCCTGCTCTTCGTTTCTGAAAAACTTTGTGATAATGCTTTCGTCAATACCTTCGTGAAATTTATTCATAACGGCATTGCGTATTCTGAAAATACACTTCTCAACTTCCAGCTTTTCGGTACGGCAGCTGTCAATGATGCACTTATGATCAATGACCTTCAAAATGTTCATAGTGCCGTTCCCGATGTCTGCAATCATATTTACTCCGTCCATATCTCTGAGCTTGTCATACACCGCACAATATCCCCCTGAGGATAAACTGAAATGCTGTCAATGTGAATATGATAGGTCTTGCCGTTATATACAAACTCCACATATTCATTCTGCCTGAGATACTCTGCAAAGCTCTCACGCTGCTCCGAATACCACATAAGCGGAAGTCCGACAGAAAGATGAACGTGGCTTTCTGTAATTCCTGCAAGGGATAATTCCTGTGCGATACCGTAAAGTGTAAGGTAGTAATTGTCCATATCAGCTGTCTTATCGTCCACGAAAAACTTGTGGTTCTCGCCGATGCAGATGTACTTTCCGTTATACTCCAGCACGAACTTCTTGAAGGGCGGTTCAGATTCGTGGATCTTTACACCCGACGGAGTAACCGTATTGGCTGTTTTGAGATTTCCGTAGCCGTGGTCGATGCCGATGATGAAAGTGTTATTGAATTTTATCATTCGCTTCTTCTCCTTTGCAATAATTTTTGGTGGTTAATCTTAATTTCTTTTCTCCTGCTCTGCAAGCCATTCAAGAAATTTCTCACGTCTGATAAACTTACGCTTGCCGATGTGAATTACTGGAACATCGGCTCTGTTGAACAGTGCATATGACATAGAACGTGAAAATCCCATATCCTGCAAATCCTTTGCGGAGAGTATTTCGGGAGTACTGCTCTTGCTGTTCTCCATTGGTTTTCACCTCCTCTGCGATTTCGTTACCGACATTATATCATCAATTTTCGCATTTGTACGGAAATTGTTGTGTGATTGGGCATCAATCGAATGTGTATGGCAAGTCAATCACTTTGATACTGATTGATTTTGTCTGTCTTGCTTGACAAAAAAGGCTTATCATTGTATAATTTAACCAATATGACAAATTAACACACAATCAACAATTTGGAGGTCACATATTGAACATAAAGAACATATCAGGAGAAAACAAGACCGCTTCTATCGGAATCAGCTTTGATATTCCCAGCGAACGTGAGATAATTGCTATCGGAAGTCCTGACAGACTGAAAGCATATTTCACTCTCGGTATAGAAAATCCTGAAATTGAAATTCGTACCCGTAAACTCGGAAGCCTTGTTGATGAAATGAATGAACTTGCTCAATCGGAAGCTGATGATAAAATGCAAACACTTGCCGAATATTCCAATGGCTTATGCGGCATTATCAGCGACGGGCAAGGAAACAAATCTGCGGGAGAATATATAAATGCCCTTGCAGAACTGTACGACAGCTCCAACAAGGGCAATATGCTTCTGAATTTTATGATTTTCTTTATTCTGACGAACTACCGATACAATCACAGTACACTGAATTCCGAATGGCACGTTTTTGTTTCATCAATGAAAAAGTCTGCCGCACGATTTGCGGAGCAGTTTAATACTTGTGTATCCGATATGCTTCTGCCGTTTCGCAATCTGCCTACTGTTCCCGAAAGTAATGTCCGTTATTGGAACATACCGGAACAGATAAATGCTTCGCCTACCGATCTTACGGTACATATCTATTACACACACCTTAACGGGACTTGGCAAACTGCTTATGTTGCCGATGATTCGTTTCTCGCCGTTCTCCGCATTTATGTTGATATGCTCAAGCAGGCTAACCGTATAGTTGCAAATTGTCCCGTCTGCGGTAAGCTCATCATCAAGGATAAGACCAATAATTCCGATTTTTGCAGCCGAGAATGCCGAAATGTTCACAAGCGTGAATGGACAAAGGAAAACCGCATAAAGAACGCCGAGAGTAATGTACAGAACATATACACCACTTTTTACAACAATACCAATAATCAGAAACGCAAGCTCAAGCGTTGTCCCGAAGCTCTTGAAAAGTACAATGTTCGTTTCAATGAGCTGAAAGAAAAGGCTCTGACTATGAAAAGAGGGCTGTCCGATGACAGTCCTATGTCTGAGGTATTGGCATATTCCGAGCAGCTGCTTGATTGGGAAACAGAGCTTAGAGACTTGGCGGATCAGCTTCATGAAAATATGGAAAACACATAACGAACGTCAATGATTGGAAAGGTAGAGGGAATATATGGAATTGATTTATATTTATATCGAATCATTTAGAAACATAAAAAATTTAGACCTTACATTAAGTGATAAATTCAAAGTTACATATGACAATACTTCTAAAAACATTTCCATTATTAGGAACGAAAGCTACATTAATAACATATATCCATCATACATTCAGAATATAAATGCAATTGTTGGAAAAAATGGCGTTGGAAAAACCAATATTATTGATCTTATTGGTATGAAAATTGACGATAGAAATAAAAATAATGCTGAAAACAAAGTAATTTATAAAAAGGATCCAAAAACAGGATTCCACAATAAGTTTGTTGATGAAATAAAGTATGCAAAATATTTTATGATATATCACTTTAACGATGGAGATGACAAATATTTTCTTGAAGGAAATTTCATTGAGGATTTTGAGCAAATAGTCTTAAATAAAATACCAAATCAGAAATACTTTGAAAGCAAATCTTGGTTTAGTTTTGTATGCAGAAATATTAATAATAAACTTGAAATCTTATTTGATACTCAGGATTGGTGCAGACAAAACGCAAAAGATTATTCATTGAACAAAGATTACCTTCCATGTATTATTTCTTTTAGAAATAATTATAACAAAAGAATATACGATTACAATTCTTATAAACCATCTGACGATTATAAAATATCAATACCAAGAAGAATTTCACATATTAGTCCTAATTTATTAAGTTACAAGCTTTCACTCTTAAAAAAACTGATGGGTGTCCAAAACACCAATAATACAATGTATCAAAATAACAGCTATAGATTTGTTATCGAATGTTTTGCAGACTACATGAATGATGATAAGCCATTCAATGAAATATATACACACTTTTCTTTAGCTGAAAAAGCCAAAGCAAATTTAATAGAATCTTTTTTGTGTTATACATTCTATCACTTAATTGATTCAGATGAACAACGTGACTCAAATGCTAAATCATTAAGGGCAATTCCTTTAAAATATAAAACATATTCTGACGCAATCATATATTATAATGATATATTTAAATCGATTATCCAAATGCCTGAATACAAAATGAAAGATGATGAAATATCATATGCTGTTGATTGTTTTACTCAGTTTATTGAAGCATTAAATAATCCTCATATCACAATAGGAAAAAACAGCATTTTTTTTGATATATTTTCTGATACTGATATTTCCAAATACTCAGACATTATTAAAATATTGGATGATGATTACCGATTTGAAGAACAAGGTATGTTTAGGATTTTTTCAAATTTCTTTACTTCAAGAATTGATTATTTAAGTGACGGAGAGGCATATTTTTTAGGGCTTTTTTCATCTGTTGAAGAACAATTAAGTGACCAGATTTTCTGTAAAAGTAAAAAACACTTTATTGTATTGTTCGATGAACCTGAAACTAATATGCATCCGGAACTGGCTCGATCTTTTATAAATCAGCTTATCAAATTCCTTGAAACTTATTCTGATAAATCCTTTCAAATAATAATAGCTACACACTCTCCATTTATTCTCTCAGATCTGCTTCCCGGAAATGTTCAGTTACTAATTGAACAAAAAAACGGGAGCTGCCAACACAAACAATGCACTATTTCAACATTTGGAGCAAATATACATGATATATTAGCAAATGGCTTTTTTATGTCAAGTACAATGGGAGCTTACTCCAAAGAACTATTGGATAAAATAATAGATGAATTGTCTGGCAAATCCAAGTCCAACTTGGATAAGAAAAGCATTGCTGAAATAATATCAATTATAGGTGAACCGATAATTAAACGAAAATTGACCGATATGTATGCAAAAAAATACGTCTCATTTGAACATCGTTCAAACATAGAATCACTTATTAAACAAATTTACGATTCTTCTGCTGATATAAGTATACTCAGAAAAGAGATTAATAAACAATTAGATTATATTGAAAGCTGTGAAAAGAATGAATCAAATACATAAATATTCCTCCGTAGAATGGTATATTGAACAAATAAAAAGACTTATCGTACATAAAAATACATCGAAAAAAAACTTTGAGAAAAAATATCATGAAGAGGAACGTAAATTCAGTAACTACTTAATAAAGCAAGGAATCACATCAGATTGTTTTTCTACTGTAAATGGCACTAATGTTTTTGAGAATTTCATTACTGCCGAATATGATGATTTAGTTAAGCTGTCAAAAAAACATTATAATATTAACGATGAAGTACCTCAGCAATTCAAAAAATTGTATGATAAATTCAGTAATAATGGTCTTAATAATCTTATCATTCAAAGCACTAACATTAGTGTATGTCCTTATTGCAATGAAAACTACATCTTAAACCGAGGAGAAAAACACACCTCCGCACAGCTTGATCATTTTTTTGATAAATCTGATAATCCATTGTTCTCAATATGCCTATATAACCTTATCCCTTGCTGTTATGCTTGCAACCACATCAAAAGTAATAAGCCAATTAATGTTTCACCTTTCAATGAAAGCATTGACCGAGAACAGTTAAGAATATCATTTGAACCATCATCCGCCGATTTTATCACTAACAAATCATCAATGGCAGTCAATTTTCTGGCACATGGAGATGATGGACAGAAAATACTGGATGATCTTAAGCTGTTGAATATTTACACATCATATCAATCTCATAATGATTACCTAAATGAATTGATAAAAAAAGCTTATATTTATAATGATTCAAGAATTAAAGAGTTATATGATCTTTTAGGCAATACTGTTGCTTCCAAAGAAGAATTATACAGACTTATTTTTGGAAATTACATTGATTATTCAAATATAAATTCAAGACCTCTGTCAAAACTAACTCAAGATATTCTGAAGGAATTGAAAATTATAAAGTAAAACATCAGCATACAATGTGTTGCACAAGACCGGTAAAAACGGATAACAGAAAAAGCCCTCTTATGGTATAATAGAAATACCATAAGAGGGCAGATTCATAAATAAGCCAAGATAGCTGCATTAAAAATGGAATATCACCCAAACAAACCTTTTACGCAAACAGCTCCCCGGCAGTATCCTTATAATACTCCGCCTGAGCAGTCCACAATTCCTTGTAAACGCCGTCCTTACCAAGCAGTTCATCGTGCGAACCACGCTCGGCGATACTTCCGTTATCCATAACGGTTATCTCATCACAAAAACGGCAGGAGGACAGACGGTGAGAAATATAGATAGCTGTTCTTGTTCCGACTATACCGTTGAATTTGGTGTAAATGTCATACTCTGATATGGGGTCAAGCGCAGCTGTCGGCTCATCAAGAACTATAAACGGCGAGCCTTTATATATCGCCCTCGCAAGACACAGTTTCTGCGCCTCTCCACCCGAAATTTCAACACCGTTTTCGTCAAAATCCTTGTACAAACAGGTTTCAATGCCGTTTTCCATAGCTTTGAGCCGTTCACCCAGTCCCGAACGGACAACACAGTCTTTTACACGCTCGCTGTCGTAATCGGTATTGGCAGCGACATTTTCCGCAAGGCTGAACGAAAACAGCTTTGAGTCCTGAAACACCACCGAGAAAAGCTCCATATACTCTTCGTATTTGTATTTTCTGATGTCAATTCCGTTGAGCGTTATCTCGCCTTCGGTGGGATCGTACAGCCTGCAAAGCAGCTTCACAAGCGTGGATTTTCCGCAGCCGTTCTTGCCCACAAGTGCCATTTTCTCGCCTATCCGCCATTTCAGATTTATGTCTTTGAGAGTGTATTCCTCGCTGTCGGGATATTTGAACCAGACGTGTTTGAACTCAAATTCATACTCGTTATCATCACGCTTTTCGGTTGGGATAGTGCCTTGGTATTTTTCATCGGGAATGTCGAGAAAGTCATACAGCTGTTTCCACATCTGCGATTTTGTAAGCAGACTGCCAAAGTTATCGGAAATGCTTTCAAATGCGTACTGTATTCTGATAAAACACATAACAAATATGATAACATCACCTGCCGACATTGACCCATTGACCGCACGATAGATTGCAAATCCGTATAAAACAAGCTTAGACAGCAGATCGCATAAATTCATTATAAAAGTGTATTCGGAAGTTTTCAAAAAGGTTTGCAAAATCTTATCTACCACAGTTTCATGAGCTGTTAGAAATTTTTTCTCAATAAGCTGCTGTTCACCGTAAAGTCTTATCTCTTTTCCGTTTCGGTAATTGTAGGTCGTATGCCACCTATAAAATGACCTTTCTCTTTCCGCCTGCAATATTTTAGGGTCGGTGTACATCTGATCCATATATTTTTCTGCTTGCGGATTTAGCGCAGCTGCCTGAAATATTTCAAGCGCACCGCAGAAAATAAGCAGTGCCGCAGCTCCCCAGCCCGACATCAAAAAGCTGTGAATATCCGTTACCGCAGACGAATTTACAAACAGCACGGGAGCAGCCAATGCAAAACCCAGACAAATTTGAACAATTCCTGACATGACCGCCGACAGATGACCCGTTAATGCAGGAATGCCTGTATTGCTATTGTAAATATATGTCTTGGCATTATCGAGCTTATTCTGAGTTTCGATATCCTCGATCTTTGAATAATCCATATCAAGCACTTTTTTGCAGATCATACGCTCAACATTTCTATAATAAAGTGTGCTGTGTGCCTGTTTGTTTTTATTGTTTATCACCTGAATAAGCACGGATATAAGTTCTATTCCGCACACTACCGTAGCTGCTGTCAGCAGATATTCCGCTGGCTTTCCGTCCGTTACACCGTCAATTATAAGCGAGGCAAGAAAAATTCCCGAAAATGTGGATATGATATCAGGTATTTTATCAACAAAATTTCTGCGGATATGTCCTTTATCAGCCTTTTCAATAAGCTTTATCGTGCGCTTGATTATCCCGAAACGTTCCTTTAACGACATTTTATTTTCACTCATAATATCCTCCGAAAAAATTATCCATTGTCATTTTCAATCATTATAGTAGCTGCTCTGAAGCTTAAAAAGCTCTGCATATTTGCCGTTAAGCTTCATAAGCTCGGTGTGAGTTCCGCACTCGATTATACCGCCGTTTTCTATCATAATGATTCGGTCGCAGAAACGTGTTGAAGCAAGCCTGTGCGAAATGAAAACACTTGACCTTGCCTTTGAAAATTCAAGATAATTCATATACATCTGCTGTTCCGCAACAGCATCAAGCGCCGCCGTAGGTTCGTCAAGAAGAAGTATTGAAGCCCCTTTATACAGCGCCTTTGCAAGTGCGAGTTTCTGCTTTTCACCGCCCGAAAGGTCAACTGAATTCTGATAAACCGAACGAACAAGCAATGTTTTTTCCTGCTCGGGAAGAGTCATTGCCTTATCGTATATTCCCGATTTTTTCATGCAGTCGATCAGCTTTTCACGGTCACATTTATCTTCGGTTTGTCCCGTGATGTTTTCCTCAACACTTACCGCCAGAAGTGAAATATCCTGAAATACAGCCGAGAAAAGTCCGAAATATTCATCACGGTTATATTCCCTGACATTTACGCCATTGAGCAGGATCTCACCCTCGGTAGGGTCATAAAGTCCGCACATAAGCTTTACTATCGTGGATTTTCCTGCGCCGTTAAGTCCCACAAGCGCCAGCTTTTCACCCTTATGAAGTGTAAACGACAGATTATTAAGCGTAGGCTTTTCGGCACCTCCGTAGGTGTAAGTAACATTGCGGAATTCTATTTCACATTCACCCTCGGGAACAGGCTCGCCCTTTCCCCGATTGGTGCTGTCCTCCATTTCAAGATATTCACGATAGTTGTTTATATTGCCCGATATCCATTGATAGCCCGACATATTATTGCACCATTCGCTTGTGGCTTCTTTCAGTTTGAATATAGCATTAAAATACAGCACAAAATCTCCTGCGCCGATACCGTCATTCACAACAAGCCATATCAGATAGCCGTATGCACCGAAATTACCGATAAAGTTCACTGCTGCCGATAAAAGATTGTGGCGGAATTCCCATGCATCTTGTTGTTTGCGCCAGTTGAGCAGTTTATCGAGAGAACGGGAAAAAGCCTTTTCAAACCACTCCTGCATACCAAATATACGGACATCCTTTGCGTTGGAAAAACTTCCGCTTTCAATTTGTACATAATTAAGCTGACGGTCAATTTTCACCCAGTTGTTCTCCATGTTCCATACCCAGTTCATTTTGTGCCGTTCGATAAAAAAACAAGCAACGGGAGGAAGAATGATTATCGGAAGCATACGAATATCAAGAAATGTCAGCAGTGCGGCGTATGTAAAAACCTCAAGCGTGTGGCGTATAGTTCCTCGAATATTAAGTGCAGCATTTACGCCAATAACATTCAGACTGTCAATGGCTTTGTTTAATTTGTCGCTTGTCTGCGGTTTTTCGTTGTTTTCGTAATCCGTTGTCATATTTTTGTGCATGACATTAAGAAGAAAACGATTGCATAGATTACTAAATCCGATAAATCCCTGATAATTTCCTGCTGTATTGAGAAGAGTGCCGAACACTCTGTTTCCGACAATAAGAGCAATACAGATAATGAGCAGTTTTGTGTTTCCGAAACCTGCCTCGGCAAGCTCCACCACATACTTATCCGTAAATGTGGCGCAAAGCCTTGCAAAATAGTTGCTGAGTGCAAAAACAAAGCAGGTAAAAAACATCAGCTTGTCCATGCCGTGTATTTCACGCATCATATAAATAAGATTAGGAATAATTCCGTATTTGCGGCTTTTTATCTCCGCACGGTATTTTGCCCGATCCTCTTTCTTCTTTTTCCTGTCCCATTTTGTTACCTTTACCATAACCTCACCTCGCCTTTATCATAACACAAAAGCGACCGCTCGTGTTGATTTCGTAACGAACGGTCAATATACGGAACGAATGGTATTTTATGCAGACTGCAAGGGTATCATTATTTCTGTCGCAAACACTCCTTCTTCATTCTGACGATTGACATAGCCGCCGTATTTTTTTGCTATTCTGTCAATTCGGAATAAACCATAGCCGTGTTCGCCATCTTTGGTGGAGAGATATGTATTTTTTGACTTGCGCACCTTGCCTGCGGAGTTTTGCACGGAAAGATACAGCTGTCCTTTCAGCTTGCCGATATATACACGCATAAAGCGTTCCTCTTCGGGAAGCGTGCCGCAGGCTTCAACTGCGTTATCCAGTATATTTCCAAGCATTGAACAAAGCTCAACATCGCTCATAGGCAGCTTGTCGGGAACATTCGCTTTTACGTTAAGCTTTATGTTCATTTTCTCCGCAACATTCAGTTTGCTGTTGAGGATAGCATCCGCCATAACATTGCCCGTCTTTATTACGGTGTCCACTGTGTCCAGATCGTCCGCAAGCTCGTTCAGATAGTCGGACAGCTTGTCATAATTGCCCTCGGAAAGCTGTATTTTCATATTGTTTATGTGGTTGCGGTAATCGTGCCGCCAACCACGCACCTGACGGTACATATTCTGTATCTCACGCACCTGCTTTTCGATAAGCTCGCTCTGAAAGCGCTCTATTCGGCGGTCTATCATATTGTATAGGGTGCGGCGGAGAAGAAAAAACACCGTAACGCAGACGGAAATAAATAGTATTGCCGCACCGATGATTATTGCCGCTTTAGTAATATTATTCATTTTACTTATATACCTCAAATTTGGTTTCGGCAAGTGTTTTCCCGATTAAAACTACAAGACCATATTTATATCTGTAGTCACCTTTTTTATTTATAAATTCCTTTACCTTTACTACATCTCTTGCTGTATCTGTATTCCAATATGTTTTAAATTCCATAACCACTAAGTTAGTTGGGTAATTTTTCCCACGCTTATGAATTATTAAATCAGGAAATGTTCCATTTGGAAAACTTGGTAAGTCTTTTGTTTCAACACCATTTCTATTATATTCACAATCAAGATTGTAAGTTGCATATTTAGGAGCTTTAACAAGTTCATTTTGTAAATAGTGAGCAAATCTAAAAACAATAGAGCGTTCTCCTACATAATGCTTTCCAATCTCCTCTGTGTTAATTATTTCTAATGGCATATTACAAATTAAATGCTTATCATATCTGTATAAATCATTAAATGCTCTTTTAACAGCGAAATATAATCCTTTATCTTCAATAAAAAATTCTTTTAATTTATTCCAATCTGCCATAATTTTTATCCTTTCATATAATACCGAATAAACTTCTCATTAACTTCCTTATAAAGCCGCCGTGAAAGCGGAATTTTTTCACCACTGTCAAGCATAATATCCGTCTTGACGATGCTGCGAACATACCGCATATTCACGATATACGAACGGTGACAGAAAACAAATTCTTCGGGCAGCATATTTTTTACAGCGCTTATCCCCGAATTGCAGACAATGACATTATCCCGCAAATGCACATGAGTTTTCTTGCCCACAGCTTCGCAGAAGACGACCATATCGGGCGAAATGTGCATACTGCCCTCATCGCAGTTGAGCATTATATCATTTTCGGGAGTATGCCGCTTTATATATCGGTCAAGTACCGCAAAAAATTTTGACCTGTCAACAGGCTTCAGCAGATAATGAAGAGCTTCTACCTCGTAACCGTCGCTCATATATTCGGAATATCCCGTAATGAAAATTATCGGCAGCATATTCCCGTCCGAACGCAGCTTTTGGGCAAGCTCCATACCGTTCAGCCGCTTCATTTCAATATCCAGCAGGATAAGGTCGCAAGGCTTATCAGGATAGGAAAACAGGAAGCTTTCCGCACTGATGTATTCGTCTATGTTGAGTGCAAAGGACTTGTCTGCGGACCATTCTCCGAGAAGCCGCCGCAGTTCTTTTATCTGATCTTCGTTATCATCACATATTGCTATTGTTAATGGCATTGAGTTCACCTTGAAATGTTTGGATTTTTTTTATTATATCATATCCGGTATTTTTTTGCAACAGAACATATTCAATAAATGAAAATCATGCAGTGTTTTCATCTTTTAAGCAAATATTAGACTGAACATTAAAAATGCCAAAGGTCATCACACAAATTGGTGATGCCTTTTGACATAAATACACAAAATGTACAGTTGGTTTTGGAGACAATAATAGCTGCCAAAAGAAAGGAAATGGTCACCGGAGAGTTGCAGCTCCACAGTGCCCAAGGCTTTCAATACACTTTATATCAGTATTTTAAGCTAACTTAATCACAACATTTTACAATTAATGTCAAGATGCGGAGGCTCTTATAATAACGCTTTGGTAGGAAATTTCTTTTCTATCATTAAACCAGAGTGTATCTATTGGGTGAAACTGAAAACTTATGAGGAGGTTTGTCTACTCATAAGTCAATACATTGATTTCTACAACAACCGACGCATTCCACTTAAAACAAAACTGACTCCGTCCGAAAAACGAAGTCAGTTTACTGCTTAATTCTTAATTTTTGCCATAGGTGGGGTATTTTTGTGCTGTCCGTACAAATTAGGACGATGAAAACACATAGGGAGTGCTGCTTATATCACAAGTCCAAAGTTACATACCAATGCGCATACGCTCTTTTTTACCGACTGATATTATTTCTTTCAGTCGTTTTTCTTTTGGATTGAGATCCTAAGTCCTTGATTTTGTCAGTTAAGCGGGATTTGCAACAACGGAATCTGTTACACTTATTTCAACAGAACCCTTATCGTATCCACCTTCTTCAATTATGTCATATAGATATGCTTTTGCATCATCAGTTGAAACTGTAATCAATACAGCGTTATTAACGATTGAAACAATATATGAATTGAGCACGTTTTCCCGCCCAAGAGCAAGAGAATCGATATAATGCTTTACCTGTTCAAGATAAGAATACGAAAAATCACACTCCTTAATAATAATGTTTTCGTTTCCGATCGTTTCAGGTATAAATTCAGATCTGTCCATATCGGTAACCATTATATGAAGATAGCCGTTCTGAAAATACGCCCCTCCGAATAATTCATAATTTGACGGAAAATCAATAAAACTGTTCAGGATATCAGAGTATTTTGACTGTGCTTGAGCATAAAAGTCCTTACCCCCATCCAACGAGTCGTAGCTGCTATCCGGGGAAATTACCATTAAATTCATTTTCATAAGCTCATTTATCTCGTCAACATATATGTTCTCTTCCAAAGTGCTTTGCAGCGTTTGTTTAATGGTTTCAGATTCACTGTCCTCCTGATTTTCCGTTTGTATATCGGTTTCAGATGCCAGTTCATTACCAATGGTACTCTGTACTGCTGAACTTTGTATTACTGCTGTTTCAGGCAGACTTTGACTTTCCGATATGGTTGTTTGTTCAGTGGTTATACTTTCGGTGTGGTAACAAGCGGTCAGAAAAAAACATACAGCCGACAGAACAGTTATTATCTGATTTTTCTTCATAGCTGATCTCCTTATGAGTCTTATGGGTCAATTTGAGCCGCCATAAAATGTCACATTTAATGCTGTTGTGATATTTTTTACTTTAGGAACATAGGCAAGGGTGTAATTTCCAGATGTTGAAGTATAGTCGGATGTAGCCGAAAGTATTCCAGCTAAAATTGCAGTTTGTGGCGTTACCGAGGCATCTTTTATTTTTGCAACAGTTCCTCCACTATCACCACCGGCAGGCTTTTTATATGCTGTTTTCATTTCCAATGCATCGGTGATAAGTGTTCCATCTCCGCCAGTAAGCGAATATGAAACCGATGTACGAAGAATAACACCTGTGTATTTCTTACTTGTTTTTCCAAATCCTGTTAGCGTTACACCTTCAAGATCAGCACTTGCATTATAGCTTGCTGTTAATTTATATGTCGTATTTCCATATAATCCGCTGTTGTTAATCAATCCTGTAAGTCCGGTAATTCCACTATTAAAAGGCACAAAGCAGGAATCCGTTGATTTGCTTGCAGTGCAATTTGATACTGATGAACAATCGTATTCATAAATACCTAAATTTTTTTCGTACCAAAGAGCGTGTTCCGCTGTAACAAATCCGTTTTTTCCACTTGAATTTTTTGCATTGAAACCAATTGTTGCAATGTGCGAACCGCGTGTGCCGCCTGTCCATGTATACACTCTATCTCCAGGGCGGGCATATGTTGCAGCAGGAGTAGGACGCATTTCATCAACGATAATATCAAAAGATTTTTTTTCAAAACCTTTTGATATTAGTTCGTCACTTAATTCCTCTGCTTTCTCGGATGTTGAAACCGAAACGTTGACAACATTGTCTTTTTGAGTTATGCCCACTGTATTGATTGCATACTTATCGTTATTATTAGACATAAGATTTACAATATAATTATTTACTTCACGCAGATAATTATACGGATAAGTGCATTTTATGTAGTTTACGTTGTCATCTCCTACAATTTCCTTACAAGAGACTGTTGACTTTTCTGAAACATCGGTAAGACAAATGTTCAACTTACCGTCAGCGTAAAATGCTCCGCCGTACTCGTTAGGAAAAGCGACAGACTTTTCATCATTAGCACCATTAGAATGAGTTGCAATCGAAAAGCTATTGATTAAGTTCTCAAATTTATCACAAGCTTCATTTTCCAGTCTATCGTTATTAAATGAATTTTCCATAATATTTTTTGACATATAAACACGTTCCTTTCATTTTTAAACTGTAATTTCTTTACTTGTTTTCTCAATTAACTCTAACTCTCTATCACTGTAAACAGTAGCGACTGTTCTGACACGATAAGTCCCGTTGTCGAGATTGCTCATGCTGTTTCTGAGTGTAAGCGATTTCCCATTTATAGAATCGCTCCATGTACCATTGCTAACAGATTCCCATTTGCTGCCATTCTTCTTTTCAAGATACTGCGTAGCATTAATTTGAGTTACTGCACTTCCGCCTTTTATTACACTTTTACAATATGCAGTATCACCCACAATATTTAAGTTACTTTCAGCAGAATATGTATACAGATAATATGGAGAAATAGTATTATGCTCACCGTATGCACAAACAGAAATCCCTATAGAAAATATCATTGAAAGCATAAGTACAAAAACAACCACCATTTTTTTCATAATGTTTCACCCCCTTTCTAATGGATATAACCATTTGAAAGAGGGTGAAATTACACTTTTCTGCAAAATATTTTTATTATTCTATTTTTTGCACAGAATTTGCCATATCAATTAGTTTGTTTTTACCAATAACTTGTTCATTATCGCATGAAACAAGTATTGACATAACATAATCACCATTGTCCCAACTTATAATTTGACCGTCTTGGTTATACATATTAACATAATATCCCTCACAGCCATTTACATAAATTGTTTCCATATTATAGTCCTCTGTATTTATAGCTATATCATAATATTCTTTTATATATTGTGTAAAATAAACAGTACAATTGTCGCTTTCATAAATATATTCACGGCTAAAAACGTCTTCAGAGAAATTTGTAAGTTCATAATCCGACATATCTTCGGTTATTTCGTATTTATCGTTAAAATCAAGAGGAGCGGATACATCATCAACTGACTGCACCACCGTATGTGTATCGAAAATATTCATTAAAAACTTTATAAATGCTTCTCTAACAGCACTAACGCTCATAGCCATTATAAATACTGCCAGTAATGCTGCTGTTACTACAATGATAAATTTTTTTGGTGTAATCTTAATCTTTTTACTGCTCTTTCCCATTAAAATATTCATCTTCCGCTCAAACTCTGCGGAAAATTTATGCGGTGTGTTGTCAATCAACTTCTCATCTATGTAATTTGCACCGTATTCTTTTATAACAGAAGTTATATACCTTTCAAATTCCAAATCAGTCATGTTCATATTCCTCCATAATTAACTTTTTGAGTTTGGCTTTTGCACGAAAAAGACGAATAGAAACGTGTTCGGGATTTATATTCAGTTGCTGTGACACCTCTTCATTACTGCAATTATAAAAAAATTTAAGCATAAGAATGTCAGAATATTTTTCGTCCATATTGGATATTATTTCAAAGACCCGCTCACGCTCGAGGCGCTTTTCAATAAGATCAGGCAGATCAATGGTATCTGTTTCATCTAATTCATCTATCGGTACAATCTTTTTATTTTGATTATATATGTCGATTGAACTGTTCCTAACTAATATAACCAGAAAATTACGGGTTTCATTACACTTTACCTTGTTAATTTTATCTAAATTCTTTATTACTTTTAAAAAAGCATTATGTACAGCATCTTCAGCCATATAGCTGTCCTTTAGAATGGCCATTGCAAAGTTATACATTGTGCTTTTATATTCCTTATATAGTTCTTCAAATTTGTTTTTTTCTTCATGTGTGTCGATCATTGCAAGATATAATCCGAGCATAGTAACCGTCCTTTCCGGCAACATAATTTACCAAAATTTATTATACAGTGTTATCAATTGAAAATCAATACAATCTTTTCATAAGTTATTGGTTTTAGCTCAGACTCTATATGCAGTTTATCGATTAAAAACTAAAAGAGCATTACATTTTACGTAATGCTCTTTTAGTTTTTATAACGTAAAATCGCCCTTTTCCGAAAGCTCCTCTTGTTATATTGGGATTGCCTGCGCAGAGGGCCTTTACTTCTGCATAATCAAGCGCAATTTCATCCACGTCCTCGCAGGAACGAACCGGAGACTTATCGGTCATAATCTGACTGATAAATTTCTGCTTGTTTTCAAGCATCTGATATAGGTAAGCATCGAATGTCTTGTCGGTCGTGTAGCGATAAATATCAACTTTAGTGTTAGTGTTGCCCTGCCGGATAATTCGTCCGTGGCGCTGCTCCATATCCGATGGGCGCATCGGTGCATCGAGGTCGTGCAGAGCTATCATTCGCTCCTGTGCATTCATTCCCGCACCGCACTTCTGTGTAGAGCCTATCATTACACGGATTTCGCCCTTATTCATCTTTGCAAAAAGCTTTTGCTTTTCTTCGGTTGTGTCCGCATCGTGGATAAAAGCTATTTCCTTTTCGGGAACGCCTTTCGCCACAAGTTTTTGCTTGATATCATCATAAACACAGAATTTACGCTCAGATTCAAAGGTTTCGGTAGGAGAATGGTGCAGCTTTGACCACGTCTCCTCAGGAATTTCTGAGATTTTTCCGCTTGAAGCTATTACAGCACTATTGCTTGCAGTCATTGTGTCATAACCCACAGTGTGAATCATTATGATATCTTCATCAAATACACCTCCTGCTTTGAAATTCTTAGGTGGTTTACTGCCGGTAAGCTTTTTGAAAATCTTATCAGCCGTATCTTTCTGACCGAGCTTTGCGCTGTAAACGGGTGCATATTCGCCTTTAGTGTCCTTGCGATACAGCGTGTATGTATTTTCATTAACAGCCGCCTGTGGTGTTGCAAGGTCGCAGAATATGAGCTGAGTGCTTTTCTTTTCAGCCGTTTGCTTCCAAATATCAAAAACATTGTTTATGCACACATTTACCTTAGAATTTGGATCATCAGGCAGTGATGGATTCATACACCTTTGGTCAAGTCCTATCTTTCTGCCGTCAACAGTAAGCTTGCACATATTATCCTCGGTAGGATCCACTGCTCCTGCACGGATAAGCTTTGCACGTTCCCCAAGGTTCTTTATCATCTTTGACTGCATTTTTGTTGCAGGAACATTGATATTGTGCATTTCAAAATCAGGTCTGTCAAGATTCAATGTTGCTGCCGTTTTAATATCGGCACATTCTTTGAATATGTTCATCAGTTCGGGCAGATTTTGAAATTTGGCAAAACGTGTTTTCATCTGATACTTGCCGTTTGCTTCGGGTGACAGTTCCATTGATGTGGTTGTTTCACCGAAAATAGATGCCCAACGGTCAAAACTGTTTATTCCAAGCTCCCTGAGCTTATCAGCCTGTAAGTACCGCATAAGTGTGTACATTTCGGACATTGAGTTACTTATAGGCGTGCCGCTGGCAAAAATTACGCCCTTGCCGCCTGTCACTTCGTCAAGATATCGGCACTTCATCAGAAGCTGCATAGATCTGCCCGAACCGCCGCTGCCTATACCTGATACATTCTGCATTTTTGTAGGAGTATCGAGGTTTTTGTATGCCTGGGATTCATCGACAAAGATTTTGTCGATACCAAGCTGCTCAAAGCAAAGCATATCTTCTTTAGGAGTTTTTTCAAGGAGCTTTTGGATTTTATCTGTATAAGATTTTATAGCACGTTCTACTTGCTTTACGGAATATGAGCCTTTATTGGATGTTGCACTGATTTCATCAAGTGCCGCTTCAAGCTTATCTACTTCACTGTAAAGTGTCTCAAGCTCTCGTTCACGGGATAGATGTATCATATCAAACTGAGAATGCCCGATTATCACAGCATCCCAGTCACCTGTTGCAATTTTTGCAAAAAGATCTCTTCGATTTTCAGGCTTGAAGTCTTTCTCTGTTGCCACAAGTACGTTTGAATTTGGGTAAAGAGTGCGGAAAGCATCGCCCCACTGTTCTGTAAGTGCATTTGGAGCAGTTATAAGTGGTTTGCTGTGAAGTCCGAGTCTCTTGCCCTCCATTGCTATAGCAACCATTTCAAATGTTTTGCCGGCACCGACCTCGTGGGCAATGAGAGTATTTCCATTGCTGTAAAGGCTGCGTGCAACTGCATTTTTCTGATGGGGTTTAAGAGCTATATTTGAGTTCATTCCAACAAAGTGCAGGTGTGAACCATCATATTCTCTGAGCCTTACGGAATTGAATTTCTCATTATAGAGATTGGTAAGTTTTTCTCTGCGTTCAGGGGTTGCAAAAATCCAATCCTTAAATTTCTTTTTCAGCTCGTCCTGTTTAGACTGAACTACCATTGTTTTATCCTGATTTACAGCTAAAACATATCGGCCCTTTTCATCTTTGACTTCAATGCCATTTTCATCTTTTACACGTTCTCTGATTTCTGCTTTTTTCATATTTAGTGACACTTCGATTATTTCATACGCATTCATATCGGAAGTACCGTAAGTCTCAGTGGCAAGAGTATTGCCATAACTATGCTGATAACCTTCGACTTTCCACTTGTCAGTGGCCTCGGAATATATCACCTCAATGCTGTTGCGTGTCTGAAAATCAGGTTTAAGTGTTTCAAGTATAAACTGCCGTATATATTCAGGATCTATCCATGCTGAACCAAGCTTGACAGATATATCAGCAGCTTCTATGCGCTGCGGCATAACAGCTCTGAGGGCTTCGATATTGCGTTCAAGTCCTGCTTCTTCAGCAGCTGCAAGCTTAGCTCTGATATTGCCTGTAAGATATTCATCAGCACTTTCCCAGCGCATATTTTTCTGAGGATTCTGATAAATCTTGTCTCCAAGTTCTGCTACAAGTTCGCTTTCGGATTTGTCGGTAAGCATCGACATATAATCCATATCAACACGCATTTTTTCTGAAAGCGAAAGAATAAGTGCGTCCTGTGCATTATTGCAATGATCTATTACGATCTGCGGATTTATGGTCTTTTTACTGAATATATCAGCTTTTCCAATGAAATTTCCGCTGTTATCAGTCTTTTCAAGACTTTTTATAAGATGATAGCTGTTATCATTTGCAAATGCTTTTTTGTTTTCAGCCTGTCCGATCCGACCAAAAAGCTCAACGAAATCATCATAATCTTTGCTGAGTTTATTCTGTGCCTCAGATATTTTAACCTCATTGTCGCCATTGTAGTTGTTTATCTGCAGGTCAAGAAGCTCGTGAACACCATCTCTGAGCTGTGTCATAGCCTTGATACGGTCAGTATCCTTTGCATCAACAAGCTCCATAGTGTCTCCTGCTTTGTGATAGTACAGCTTATCATCAGAGATCACATAGCTATACTTTGGTGCATCGGGAGGGCAGGATACTGTTTCGGCGTGAGAAGCATTTTCTCGTTCAGCTGATTTTACAGTTTTATTGTACTCGCCCTTAATGTTCTGAATTGCAGCAGCAAGCTGTTCTTTAAGATCTGCTCCATCGAACGGAACACAAGTCGTTCCATTGCCAAACATTTTATTACCTTCTGCCATTTCGCCAAGTATCATTTCAGGATGGTCAGCAAAGTATTTATTTACGGCAATGCCATTATCAAGGATATCCTTGAAAACCCAATCAGGAGTATTCTGTTCAACGCTTATAGGCTTTTCACGCTTTTGCAGGAATATGATATCAGATGTTACTTCTGTTCCTGCGTTATTTTTAAAGGCAGTATTCGGCAGGCGTATCGCACCGAGCAGTTCTGCACGTTCGGCAAGATATTTTCTCACCTCAGAATTTTCCTTGTCAAGCGTTCCCTTTGATGTAACAAAGGCAATTATTCCGCCGGGACGAACTTTATCAAGCGTTTTGGAAAAGAAATAATCATGGATAAGCATATTTTGCTTATTATATTCCTTGTCATTGACTTTGTAACTGCCAAACGGTACATTGCTGACTGCAACATCAAAGCTGTTATTTTCAAAATTTGTATCCTCATAGCCCTTAATTTGAATATTTGCAGAAGGATAAAGAAGCTTAGCAATACGACCGGTTATGCTGTCAAGCTCAACTCCGGAAAGCTGGGAGTTATTCCGCATTTCTTCGGGCATAGATCCGAAAAAGTTTCCTGTTCCAAGAGCAGGCTCAAGAATTTTTCCGCCCTTAAATCCCATATTGTCAAGAGCAGAATAAATAGAGCTTATGATGGTATAGCTTGTATAATGCGCATTGAGAGTGGAAGATCTTGCAGAGCTGTACTCTTCAGGCGTAAGAAGCGTTTTAAGTTCCGCATATTCCTTACTCCAATCAGTCTTGCTGCTGTCAAAAGCATTTGCTAAACCAGCCCAACCAATATATTTTGCAAGTATCTGCTGTTCATCGGGAGTAGCACTGCGCTTTTCGCCCTCAATCTGTTTCAAAAGACGTATGGCTGCTATATTATTTTGACAACGTGTCTTATCTCCTCCCAGATTTGAAAAAGTGCTTTCGGTGATTGTAAAGTTGACTGAATCAGGCTGAGAAAATGTGATACTATCTTGTTTGGAGGTAATGGGGTTCTCTTTCTCAGTATTCTTATGACTAACATTTATTGGCTTAATCTCGTCTGTTGAAATATAATTGGAACGTGGGCTGAAAAAAGAGAACTGTTCAATTTCTTTTTCCTCAGGATTTTTCAGTAAGTGACCATTTTTTAAAACCATATCGAGACAAGCCAAAGCATTCTGATAGTCACTTTTACTGATAGTTTCAGTATCATTGCTATTGGCTTTACTCAATATTTTATCTGCTCCCGATTTATACAACGGCAGGGCTATGTCACTTTGCACATTAGCTTCCATCACAGATTTATATGCCGTTAAAAATGCCGCCCAGTCATATTCATCATCTGAGCCGTTGCTCAGTTCATCAATAGCATGACGTACATCGTCAACGATCATATAGCTGTTTTTTTCATTGGTAATGGTATATTTAGACTTTATTGCCGACTTCCCCTCTGGGGAATCAGATTTTTCAACTATACCTGCCATTTCCCCATGAATGAAAGTGAAATAGTTATTTTCAAGCCTGCGTGTATTTCCGTCATGATCGATAAGCTCAATATAATATTCAGAGCTTGAAACACCGCTGCGCATATTTTTCAGATGAGCTTCAATTTCTGAAAGCATATCTTCGCCAGATACACTGTTTTCATCTTCCCATACATCAACTGAGATGCTGTTTGTTCTGTTGAATGCGTATTTTGTGAAAGAACCGTCTTCATCGGGGGTATAGCTTATGGTTATCTCCTCAAATGCAGGATTCTCCACATCGCTAAGATTTCGGTCATTCCATTCTGTTCTGCGGACAAGGCTTATCTTTTCATAATCATTGAGATTTATCTGATCTTTTTCCTTACCCAAGAACTTATCCGAAACATCAACAAAACCGTATGAATCAACATAATTCGCTTCATTGTTCATAACGATAATATCCGAAACGCTGATAGAATGTCCCTTAAAAGATTCGGGGCGGTCAAGGTTGAATTTGGTGTAAATGGCTTCAAGCTTGTTGCTGTCCTCAAATTCATCAAGACTTCCTGAATACACAAGGTCATAATTTTCGGGCTTTGCAGGCTCTCCATACTTTTCGGCAAGGGCATATTCCTCAAAACGTATAGCATGATTTTCGGGACTGTTTTTCAGCTGATATATTTTGTACTCATTATCCTGCGGAGGATTTTCAACGCCGTATTTCTGCAGGATCTCATGAGCATGAACAAGGCTTGTAAAATCGGTATGTTCATTTGCATTGTCGATAGTCAGCTTTGCCCTGCGAATACGGTTATCAATATCCTTTTGGGTGATATATTCACCCTTATCCATAAGATCGGATATGACCTTTGCGACATCGTTCCATGTGAAATTTTCCTTGCCTGTGGTGAGAGTTATCTCTATACCCTTGGAATCATGGTCTGCAAATTTGACAGGACCGTCGCCGCTGTGACCGCCTATGCCATATTCATTTTTAAGAAAATCGGCGAAATCTTTCTTTGATGGGTTTGCCTGATAGAAATCCGCCACTCTGAATTTGCCGTCCTCAAACCCTGTGCCACGCATGACCTCATTATATATAAGATTTTCACGGGAAATATTGTTCTCGTTTGCAATGAGATACATAAGCTCCTTTACGTGTCCCAAGAGAAATTCCGATGTTCTGCCAGATGCTCTATTCGTAACGGAAAGTCTGTCATCGTGCGGCTCAAATTCAAGAGAATAGGTATAGCCCATAATGGAAATATCCACACTTTTCAGGGAATTGAATATCTCCTTGGTATCACCTATTGAAATGTCCTCTGTAGGTTCAAGTCCCGCTGACTTGACTATCTCACGGAAAACAGCCAAAGGATTATTATTGAAAAAGCTGTTCAGTGTATTGTTTTTTCGTGTAATTTCCTCACGCTGTTCGGGAGTAGGATTGGAAATGCTGCCGACAACATTATTTTCAAGGTCAAGTGCATCGGATATCTCATCAATGCCCCTTATTTCCTTAAAAGAAACAATGGGATTTTCCGCACCGTAAATGTGCATAGTCTGCTCGTCGATATTTACATCAATAGCAGCAATGCCTTCGGTCTGCGAATACTGTGCAAATTCAGCCTCGGTTATCTGAGTACCGCCAAGAGCGCAGAGATCCATAAAGAGCTTGTCCGAATTTGCAATAGCATTTCTTACCGCTTCTTCGGTAATATCGTTTGCAATGTAATATCTGCTTGTATCATATTGAGATACCGCCAGAACAGCCGTTACAGGCACATTTTTCTCTTTTTCTTCAAGAATACGGTCAAGCTCGGTAGTGCCGACATTAAGCATATCCTCAAAATTCAGCACGGATAAATGGTCACGGTTCATCTGCTCAAGAGAATCATAATGCTCTGTTTTTGCAAGTTCATCGTCAATAAAGTATGATACGGAATAATTTTCAAGGTCAGCTTCCATCTGCAAGCTGTGATCTCCCTGCTCTTCCGATCCAATTTCCGTATATCCGATAGCAATGTGCTTCATATCAGAAAAATCCGCTTTGCTTGAAAACTCCGAATCAAGATAATCCTCTATATGCTTCTTTGCTACATCCAATTCAGAGGTTATAGTTGAGCTAAGAATTTTATCCGCAGTCAGTTTTAAAAGCTCCTCCACATCGGAATAGCTGTTCAGAAACTCATTATGGTTCCATTCCTCATACAATTCCTCGAGAATGTTATCCCTTGAAAGCAATGCACTTATCCGCTTTTCGGTAAGATCAAGATTTTCTTCGGTTATGTATGTCTGAATGTTGTCCTTTGTGCTTATCTCATAAGCCGATTCAATAAGAACAGCAGGAGACTCCTTTTTCATATCATCAAGGAAAGCTTTCCATTCATCGCCGACCTTGTTTGCAAGCTTTTCTTCGAGAGTGATGTTATCATATTTTTCATGATAATCGGCAAATCCATTCCATGCTTCGTCCACAAGTACATTTCTGTCCCTGTCGATTATGATGCCGAAGGTTTCATCGCCGTACTCCTCATTTTCAAGCAGAAAAAGCTCTTTCCCGTCAACGATTTCCGTATCGACAACATACCATGTTCCTTCGTAACCGTCAATTATGATTTCATCGCTGTTCTCTGTTATAACAATTTCCTCAGTCTTTTCTTTTTCAGAATGGACAGCAGGACAATTTTCTTCCAGAGCAGAGATTAGCATATCTATTGAAGAGATATTAGTGCCGTTCTCAACAATTCCATATAACTCAATCGTGCCTGTAGGTTTATTTATATATTCTTTTGCCATAGCTGTGAAGGCTTCTGTATCTGAGCTTATTACCGTTTCTTCACAAGAGCTGAAAAGAGAATATATAAATTCATTTCTTCCTGTTGCTTCATCAGGAGAAGTGATCTTGGCATTATATGCAGCAATGATATCCTGTTCATATATATTTTTCTGTACAAACTCACCCTCGCCAAAGTTTCCATCGGGATTATAATATATCCATTGAAAGCTTTTTCCTTCAGCATTGTATAGAAAATGATCCGGATATTCTTCGCCTGATTTTGGAAAGGATGCGACAAGTTCTGAATTATCATGCCGTATCTTGTCTGTATGTTCTATTTCACGCCAATGATTCATCAATGTTTCGTCAACAGTAATAGGAATATTGTGTATTTGGGCATAATGCTCTGCATCGTCAACATGATTAAATGTCGGTGCAAAGCCGTCCTCATCATAATATGCGTTGCCGTTTTGGTCGCATATGTAATAAATATCATCATACGCATCAGATGTAAGGGCTATTTCATAAGCGATTTCGGCATTTCCGTTTCGCTCCAGCTCAATATATCCCTTTACCAACGCTTCGAGCTCTGAGCCGCTGACCGTAATTCTGCCCTTTTCACCTTCAACAATGCCTGAGTACATTATATGCTTAGAATCGAGACGTGCAGCTATTTTATCAACGACATCAGCGTCCATTGAAATTATGCGTTTGTCTCTTATATACTTGTACTGAGTGTTTCCGATAAAACGGCGGGGATTTTCCGCCTTTATCTTATCGAGGATTTCGCTTGCCCTTTTGAAATTTTCATCGCCGCTTACTGTAATAGTGGATTTATACTAGCTTATCCGTCCCGAATAGGGGATTTGCTCCTTATCAAGAAAATCCGCAAGCTTTCCAATATATTCGGCTGTGCTGTCAATATATTTTTTGTTCTGAATATTACGGTAAGGGGTATTTCCTATGATATTATTCATATCTTATGCCTCCTGTCAACGTTTTGGGGAATCAGTACGGAAGATCGTCAGTATCGACATCAGTAAAATCTTCCATTTCATGTGAAGCAAATGGATTGTTAAAATCACTCTTTTGCTCGCTTTCCTGTGGCTTACGATTATTTGTAGGGGCAAATGATATTTCTTTTATCAATACAGTCCTTTCATTGTGTACGGACTTATTGGCATCTTCCCACTTACTGCTGCGAAGTGTGCCAAAAATATCTACAAGCTGGCCCTTGTGGAAATATTTCGAGCAAAACTGAGCTGTATTATTCCAAGCTTCAACCTTGATAAAATCGGTTTCTTCGGGTGATTTGTCACGCTGAACGGCAATATTGAAGCTGCATACAAATTTTCCGGCAGGAGTCTGCCGAAGTTCGGGGTCAACCGTAAGTCTGCCTGTAAGTATTACAACGTTTCTCATTCTGATTTTTCCTCCTTAGGTTTGTTATCATCACTGATAAGTGATATGATGTCATCGACAGTAAAGCCTTTTTCAGAAATGCACTTGCAAAAAGATATTATCTGCTTATAGGATATCTTATTCTTTTTGCAGAGTGTATCAAGCTCCTTGACTTCCTTTTCGTGCTGCTTGCGTTCTTCTGCTTCAATCTTTTCGGCAATAGCCTTTGCCTTTGCTTCCGCTGCCGCAACTGCCGCAAGCCTTTTTGTCTGTTCTGCCTTAAGCGCTGCAAGCTTGTTGACCTTTTCTGATGACTTCTTCTGTTCCATAATTATATTTTTCCTTTCCTTATATCATTTTCGATATCGCATATTCTTGCAGAAATAAACGATTCTGCGGATTTAAGTGTATCAAGTTCCTTTTCAGCGTATCCGACAAGCTGTCTGAGCCGATCTCTGCGCTTTTTCATATCAGCAAGCACAGCATCTTTTGATGGATACGCCCGACAGTCTGGGTAATATATCTTTTTATGCAGATTTTCTTTTTTGGACTGTGACATTGAATTACCTCCACATCTATTTACTTATAGCCGCACTTCGTTCCTGTGAGCGCATTTGTGCTTTCTCCTGTGCTTTTTCTGACCATACAGTTACTTTTTGCACCTCTTGCGCAAAATTCCCGCTTTTGGTAAGCTTTAAAAGGTCATTAAAGTCCTTTACTCCTGCTTCGGCACATTCACGATTCACCCGGAAATTGCTGCGGTTTGCCCAAATAAAAGAGGATTGCGCAATCTCCGCTTTTGAATTTTTTGCATCCATGAAATCATTTGCCGAAAGAAAAAAGCTGCACTGCTTACCGTTTATATCAGCAATTATGTATTCGATCGGTGGGTCTCTGTCAGTAAATGACCTTTTATCAATATCTGAACCGCCTGCCATTGAAAGCGAATCCTGCATTTTTTCTTTCAGGATCTTATCATTAAATTTCTGACCGGCACAATCATTATCAACGCACGATATAACAGTCATATTGCTTTCAATGTAGTGCATAGCGATTGTGGGCTTCAGCCCACCCATTGAAACGAACTTTGCATTTTCTATTTCAGGGTGCAGCTCCACAAATGACATCAAGTCAATAGGGGCTTCAAAAAGATAAACAGTATCAACCGTATTGGCATTTCCTTTGATATATACAAATCCGTTATCTGTATCATCATGAGGGACTATTCCTTTAAATCTTGTGCCTGAATATATACCCTGAACATCGGCGCCGCAAGGCTCGCCATTTTCATTCAGATGCAGAAAGATAGCATTTTCGTGCTTTGGAGCATCGTCGTTCTGACCGAATTGAGCATATCCCTGATACAATACTCCCTGATTTACAAAATTGCTTATTATTTTCGGGTCAAGCTGACGTTGATTGATAAGATATGCGAATACCTTCTTGCAGTTATCCGATTTTTCGGGCATAATAAATTCCCGATGTTCTTTCTGAGGGACAGTATTCTTCGGGACGAATTGCTTTACCTCTGCAGCATCACCAACAATAGACTGCATAGCATCTTTAAACGACATTCCCATTACTTTCTGGCAAAATGCCAACGGCCCTTTTCCGCCTTCAGGTGAACCATCTGCCTTACTCTGAGAAAAAATTGTAAATAAGTTTTTCTGGGGATTTATGTACAATCCGCCGTAACCCTTAACGTGAATTTCCTTTCCCACTGTTTCACAATCAAATCCATGTGAACGCACAAACTCGACCAGGTCGGCATTTTTTGCCTGTTCAATTTGCTCGTCCGTATAGCGCTTGTATTCGCCCATTTTTCAACCTTCTTTCTTTATTCCCCAATGGGGAATTCTGTTATATAAGCTATCTGAAAAGTTGTTTTACTTGATTTGCTCATGCTCGTTATCATTGCGGCTTCTTTCAGCAGCTGTTTGCTCTACCTTAGTAGCCCAATTATTTATTTCTTTTAATTCGGCGCAAAATTCCTTAGTGCTTTTACGTTCATCGGTAATCGCCTGGTTTAATGAGTATGAAAGAAGTTCTTCATCATCAAACTCATCAGCAGTAGCTTCAAAATCAGCATGAGCTTTTAATATCTCATCTTTTTCTGTTTCAGAAAGTGACTGTAATTTTTCTGATACCTCTTTAGCCAGCGGGCAACATTCACTGACTATTTCGCTGATCACTTTATCCAGCTTAGTACTGTCAAATTCTTCGCCAAATTTGCTGATATAAGTATCTCTTATGTCATTTTTTGCGGACATAAGTGTATCATACTGGTTTTGAGTAAGATATCCAAAGTCCTTACGCAAATTAAGCTGATATTCTATATTACTGGTGAGCGCTTCCTTGGCAGTAGATTGTGATTTTATACTGTTGTATATGTTTCTCGCTGCTTTGAGGTTGTCCCAGCCGTCAACCGAAACAGAATATTTCCCGGTAGTCTCATCTTTTATACCTGAAAAGTCTATGCCTGATTTTTTCAGGCTGTCAGTAAGAGAATCAATATGTTCGGCAGTTATTCCATTTATCCGCTTTTTATCGACAATATCTTTATATGAAATAGTGCCGAATATCTTATAATCCTTGTGAGGGGTATGTACTGATTTTTCACCCTGTTCAGCTGATTTTTCTCTCTGTGCGATGACCTTGTCCATAATGTCGGCAGTGGTAACGACCTTGTTTCTGCCCGTTTCCTTTGCGTTATAGACCAATTCATCAGCACACTTGAATTCTGCATCAAAAACAGCTCTTGCATTATCAGGCGTCATTTCTATTTCAGGAGCCATCTGATATACGCCCATAGAAATAGTTACACTTATATTCTTTTCCTGCCCATCAGCAGCTGTTACAGTGTGTTCGGAATTTTCTACGGAAATTCGCAGACGTTCTGCTATTTCGTAAGCCTTTTCAGGTTCGCAGTTAAGAATAAGTATCATTTCTTCACCGCCAAATCTGAAAGCACAATCAGAGCCGGTGCGTGTGCCTTCCTGAAGTATTGCTGCCACGTCTCTTAATACGGTGTCTCCTGCATCATGTCCATATGTATCATTTACGCTCTTAAAATGGTCAATATCGCACATTACAATGTTCACGGGAAGATTATCGTTTATTCTGCCGCAAATGGTATCAGCCGCATATTCATTGAGCCCCTGTCTGTTTTTGAGATGAGTAAGCTCATCGGTGATTCTGCCCTGATGCTCGAACTCCTTTTTCAATGCAAGCTCTATGGTATTGACTATCTGACTGTTAGGCTTGAAGAACTCAATTTCCTTTTCCGAAAGCCCATTTTCCTTTTCAGCGGTAATTACACCAAGAGCACCGCCGTCAGATGATACTATAGGAATAATGGTTTTATCGCCTTCGGACATTATCCGCTTGTCATCAAATGCGGTTTTAAGTGTCTCTGCCGCCTGACCTTCATGCCATTCACGATAATCGTTGCCCTGAGCAAAGAATTTGTCTGTGAATCTGTCATAACAGTAAAACGCTGCTTTGTCGCATTCGGTAATCTGCTTCGTGACGCTTTCAATTTCAGCCATAGTTTTGCTTAGATCCTGAGCCTCAGTCATAGCAGACATAAACTTGTTTATCGTCTGCACCTGGTCTTCAAGGCTTGCAAACTTCTGCTCCATTTTCTGGAACTTTGCTTCAAATTCCCTACGAAGTTTGGCTTCGATCTGAGCCATCATTTCCTGTTCGTTCAACGTTATTTCCTCCTCTTTTTCAATCGGATACTTGACATTTTTCATTGAGTATGCTATACTATTGTCATAGCAAATAAATGATTCCTCTGGGGGCAATCGGAGCCCTAAAGACTGAATCAATTTATTTGCTTTTTCTTTATTTATAGCCAAAAGATTTTGCTGTTGCAGTTGATTGAAAATATAGTTTTCAATATTTTTCTTGCCGTAAGCACTTGTTATTCTGTTTATGAATGTTCGTGCCTTACGGCTGCTTAATTCTATTGGAACAACGATTTCTTTGTTGTATTTATCCTTTAATTCAGTTACAAGCAACAAAGAGTTGTTGTGTGACCCTTTGAAAATCATTATTGGGTCACGAATAGACTGAGGCAAACTTGCAATCAGTTCTTTGGTTAATTCGTGTCCGTGATAATGGTCATCAGAATTGCTCATACATTTAATAATTGTTTCAGGACTAATTCCAACTTCCAAGTTTGCATTTGCACCGCATATTATCAAAGAAAATGGCGTATGTCCTACCCGTAAGGGTTGAGTATTGCAATTATTGTTATTAAGGAATTCGTCGATTTTTTGAGCAAATTCTAAGTCTTCATTATGATTAACGACTATATTTTCGCTTTCTTCTTGCGTTAATTCAACCAATGATTGCAATTTATCACTTCCATTTATTCCCCAATGGGGAATTTTTTTATACTACATAGCATTTCCCATCTATCTGGTAAACCTCATTCGGGTCGCATTCTGTTTTGATAACATCATCAGCGATTGCATCAAGCGCTGCCTGTATGCGCTCAATGTTCTGAGCCAGAGCTTCATAGCTTTCTTTGCTGACCGCATATTCGGCATCGGTGTTATATTTTTTCTTTTCTTCCTCTGACAACAGATATAACCCTTTGTCAGCAAAAAACTTTGTAAGAAACTTTTCAGTTTCTTCCTCGCCGGATATTCCGTAAATACATATTTCTGCATTCCTGTTAAATCCATAAATAAATACTTTCATAGTTCTTTTAACCTCCGTTATTTTCTGATTCTGAATTTTCATTTAATGATATGCCGGGCTTTCTTCCTGCTCTTGCCTGAAGGGCAGCTGCCTTAAGTGCTGCTTTTTCCGCCTTTTCCTTTTGAATAGCCTCCATATTCTGTTCGGCAGCCACTTTAAGATCATTTAAAGATTGTACAAGTGGGTTAACCCTTCTATTTCTGAGCATTCGTGAATATTGCTCGGATATCATACGTTCGGCATATTCCCTCTGATTTGGTTCGATTTCTTCGAGATATTTCTGAGGAATGGTAATTGTGTTATTAACACGTTTGAGACTTCCATCACGTGAGCACAGTTGTATGACGCTCCAAATTTTATCGAAGTCAAATAACTGGTTCCTGAATGATGTACTGTCAATAGCTGTGAAATTACCATTGTCGTAAATATAGAGAAGTATATTGTTTCCGTGCATTATCTCGATAACAGTTTTATCAAGAAGCTGCCTGGAATTTTTATATTTGTTCAGTGCCTTGACTGTTAATTCTGCATCAGTGTAGTTTTCATTGACATCAAGCACAATTTCTGCGGAATATGCCTCATCGGCATTTAAAGCGGTCTGCACAAGCTCATTGTTTTCCACTGTATTAAAGGCATAATCGAAATAATTGACCTTGTTACCGCAAATATTGCGCTTTTTCGTATATGCCTTAATATTAAATGTGAGTTTTATCTTTTTCAGATATTTCTCATATGCAGCAGCGTAATTTTCATCGTAGGGAATATGGTTATCGCAGGCATACTTTATAAACTCCCTGCCATAGAGCAGATCATAAACATATGAATAACATAAAAGGGCTTTATAGTCGGTTACAATAGGAGCAGTTTCCGAAGAAACATCATAATTATCAGCGAGGGCAGCGGCAACATATTCAGGCTTTTCGATAAAAATACTGTCACTGTTCTCGTCATAATATCCCATTTGCCCTCCGGATTCATTTACGAGCATAGCCATATCTTTATCACACTTTACAAAGCCATTTTCAATGAAGATATGACTGTTTGATATAAGCCTTTCTGCCTGCTCAAAGGGCAAAGGAGAAAACTCATCAAATTTTTGAGAGTTGGCACAAAGTAAAATGATTTGCTCCAGGGTTTCATATGAGAGCCTTTCGGATTCGTTCTTATCTTCATCAGTTCGTACCCTGTCTTCAAGCTTTATAACATCTGAAAGAAAATCAGTTTTATTGTGAAGTACAAGCTCTTTAAGGGTTGCTTCTCCGATGATGCCCATTCCGAACAGCAAAATCAACCTGTCATTCTGTTCGGAATACGGCTGCCTCAGTATTTTCTTTTTCAGATCATCTGATAAATGATACTGACACTTGAGTTCCGCTGGCAGATGTGCATTAAAGACATCAACCATTATGGAATACCGAAAAAGCATGGTCTGCATATCAGTGTCATCAGATATATAATCACGATATACTCCCAAAGCGGATTCCTCCTATCTTTAAATGTGTGTTAATATTTTGTTGCTTTTTTATGCAGATAATTGCTGAACAGTTTATCGCTGTTCAGCTTTTATTAACCCTTGACAAGATTGATGTATTTGCCTGTATCCTTTAGCTTATACTCAGCTGTTTCGGTTCCGTCAAGAGTTTTCTTTTTTATTTTAGAACTACCTTTTGTAAGAAGTTCTCCAGCATTTTTAGCTGATATTGTAATGCCATTGAATTTATCTTCTTTCCAAAGAGTAAATCCGCAGCCGTCTTTACCACTTTCACAGTAAAAATTGAGTTTTCCCTCATAAATGTTTTTTCCGCATCTGGGGCATTTTCCTATTGGAAGCTTTTCTGCTTTTTGACGGACAAGATCTATATATTTTCCTTTATCTTCTAACTTGTACGATGCAGTGTATTCTTCGCCCTCCTTGCTTACTGCCTTTAGCGGAACTGCTTCGCCGGATAAAAGCTTTCTGGCTTTTTCAGCTGTTATCTCAGTTGTGACATTGTTATTTCTTTTCCAAAGAGAGAAGCCGCAGTCCCTGCCGCCTTCACAGTAAAAATTGAGTTTACCCTCATAAATATTTTTTCCGCATCGGGGGCAAATGCCAAGAGCTTTGCGTTCAGGTGCATTGGGATTGGTGTGTGATAATGGCTTTCTTCCGCTGCTCTTTTCGTAAATAACTGTGGTTTTGATAAAGGCTTTCACATCTGCTTCGAGCTGTTCAGGAGATTTTCCCTTAGACTGGATATCATCAAAATACTGTTCCCATTCAGCAGTGCGTTCAACGGATTTAAGATTGTCAGGAATTGATGCGATAAATTCACGCCCGAACTGAGTTGAAATTACCTGTTTGCCTTTTCGGGATATATAATCCGCCGCAATAAGGTCTTCTATGATCGCCGCACGGGTTGCAGACGTTCCGATACCCTTACCGTTTACCGCAGCCTTAAGGCTTTTATCGTCAATTCGGTTATCAATATTTTCCATAACTGATATGAGTGTGGTATCAGTAAAATGTTTCTTTGGCTGAGAAACACATTCTTTCAATGACAACTCCGCTTCAAAGCTGCTGCCCTCTTCATATCGAAGGCTTTGAGCATTATCATTTTCAGCATTGGGGCAATATGCTTTCCATCCCATATCAACAGCTTTTCGGAATACAAGGTCATATGTAATATCCTCACACCAGAATTCATATGATGTTTCTGTATATCTGTATTTTGAATCTACACCCATAAGCAGACGATTGATTATAATATCGAGCACCTTGCTCTCATTCTCTGAAAGAGATATATCCTGCGCAGCGTTAAGTGTAGGAAGTAAAGCGTGATGATCGCTGATTTTTGTGTTATCAACAATCCTGCTGTCAAGATTAAGTCCCTTATCCAAAAGAGTTTTTGCTCTGTCCGAGTATTTGCCGGATTCGCTGATAAGTTTTATAAATTTTTTCACATCAGGTATAAGATCATCCGAAATATATCTGCTGTCTGTTCTCGGATATGTGATAAGCTTCTTTTCATAAAGCTTCTGTGCTATTTCAAGCGTTTCGGCGGCTGTAAGCCCGATCATATCATTTGCATCCATCTGCAATGCAGCCAGGTTGTAAAGTTCAGGACGATTTTCAGTCTTTTCTTTTGTTTCTGCGGATATGACATTCACAAGCTTTCCTGAGCTGTTATGAAGCATTTCCTCCGCCGCAGACTTATCGTTAAACACCTCCCGTGATACAGCACCGTTTGAAAGCACAAGCCTGTAACTTGTTTTGGAAATGAAATTTTCTATCTCTTCATCTCTCTGTACAATAATACTGAGCAAAGGGGTTTTGACTCTGCCTATTTTGTGGCTGTATTTATCCATAATGCCATAAAGGCGAGACAAATTTATTCCGATATACCAGTCAAGCTTTTCCCGTGTAAGTGCAGCCGTGTACATATTGTCATAATCCGACATTGGCTTGAGCGAATTAAGCCCCGACCTTATGGCTTCATCTGTCACTGAATTGCACCACAAGCGCTTGACGGGCTTGGTGCAGTGATTAGCCTCATAGATATGGCGGAAGATAAGCTCGCCCTCACGTCCGGCATCTGTTGCACAGATTATTTCTGAAACGTCCTCCCTTGCCATAAGCAGTGTAAGCATATTTCGCAGGCCCTGTTTATCTTCGGTCTCGTGTACAGAAAGTTCAGGAAAGAAAGGCAGGGTGTCTATATTCCATTCCTTATATCCATAATCTTCGGGCTTACCGACACAATAAAGATGACCTGCCGCATTGGCAACGTAGTATCCGTTTCCTTCATAGCAAAAATTTTTGCTTTCCTTTGCATATACTTTATCCCTTGCACCCACCGTATGTGCTATCGCTTCTGCAACGCTGGGCTTTTCGGCGATTATCAGTTTATGTACAGCCATTTTTCTCCTCCTATTATTTACGATTGTTAATGAAATTATGTTCCTTATACTTAACTGCTGCAAGAGCAATAATTCCGCCTGCAAGGCCTATGATATTAGTTGTTCCTATATGAAATTCATGTTTTTTTTCGGTATTTTCCTTGTTTTCAGGATCTTCAGGTGTATCTGATTGCTGTTCGGTTTCAGCGGTGGTTTCCGAAGGATCGCTTTCTGCACTTTGAAATGTCGTATTTTTAGGCATTAGCAGTATCCCAAATGTTAAGATAACAGCAAAAAGCTTTATATAAAACTTCGGGTTCTTTATTTGCACTTTCAGCCAATCCGTAAATTTTCCCATTTTGTTTTCTACCTCGCTTTCTTATGGTTTATGGTGTCATACCATCCGGGACGATTGTGACAGTATAAACATCTGCGGCATCGTATTTGCTGTAGCCATTATCGTTGACTGCAAGTATCAGGTAATTCTTAGTGGCTGCTCTATATTCGTACTTTGACTTTTGCACGCCATTTTCAAAATACGTGGTATATGTCATCAGCGTTCCGACATCAATAGATAATCCCATATCTGTCGTAGTGCCTGCACAGCGAATATACTTATCGTTTCGTACATCATATTCATAAACTATGTACGAATTTGCTTCCTTGACTTTATCCCATGCCAATCGTATGAAATAGTGCTGATTAGGGTCAGTAGAGCCATCATTATTAACGTAATAGTCCTTGTAGATAGTGTGATGTATGTTTTTCGGCATCGCAGGTCTGGGGCCGTGTTCAGCTTCGTACAATGCTTCCAGCCTGCGTTGTGCAACTAAAGAGGTCTCGTAATCATCAAGCTTTGTGCTTGTATCTCCTAAGACATTCGAGATAAATTCCTTGTAGGCATTATAAATGTCCGCTTTATCGCCTGAAATTCCAAGCTTATTTTTTACAAATGATATATCACCATGATCGTTATCATAGATATATTCCCAGTTGTTGACCTGTCCTCTTAGGATCTGGTGCGTTTTGTTACAACTGTATGTAAATCCACTCAGAGTAGTGTCACGATGGCAGTCCCGTTCAGGGCATTTGCCATATTGATAACTGTAATCAAACGTATATATCTGCTGTAGGACAGTATCAAGATCAGACGTATTTATGTTAAAATCATAGGTTGAAGAGTCAAAATCTGCTGCTGTAATGTCTCCCCATTTTTTTACAGCCGCCATTGCGATAATGGATTCCATATCGCAGTAGTCGGACAGCTTTATATATTTTTCAGTCACCTGATTAAGTGCCCATATATGATTATCCATACGGCTGAGTGTAGTAGGATCCTCAGCAGGTGGGTTTGGAGTACACCCCTTGGAAATGACAACAAAGTCTCTGAATTCGGTGGTTGTGTTGGGATTTGCTCCATCTCCATTATTCATTTCTTTGAATGCTCTGGCATACAGTTCGGCGTATTCCGCTACCCACTCTGTGGCAGGTGCTTGCCGTACTAATCGTGCACCATCATATTGATGTATAACCAGGTTAGTTATATCCATTCCACTATATAATGTAGGAGTATCAAGCGTATAGTGCGATTGAAAGTATGGCGTGCGCTCTGTTGCTTTGCCATCATATCCCAATGACCATTTATTTAGCATTTCTTCAAGCGGAAATGTAGTGTCCATAATGGTATATGTCATTTCAGCATTTTCCGGCGTGGTTTTATATACACCATCAGGATATTTTTTATAATAGCTTTCTGTATATAGGGGAGTAGTAACCTCTACCGGATCGGAGTCTCCTCCAATACCCACTATCACCTTTTTAGAGGATATTACATAAATTTTATCCTGATACAGATGCGACATTGTTATTTTGGGGTTGTCATAATCATATTCGTCAGGTTCAAATCCGCCAAATTGAAAATCAACAATCTCCAGTATCTCCAGCTGCTTTTTATCAAAATATTGCTGTATGTACTTTATATATCCCTGAAGTATTTCTTTCTGTTCTTTCAGTTCCACCAATTCATACTCGCCAGTGGTATCGTTGTACAATTCTGTTGTATGCGGTGACATCCATGCAAATAGGGCAACAAGTATTACCACTACAACAATAACGCAAATTATCGGGACCAATAAGCTGCCTGCCGCTGCGACAATAACTGATGATGATTTTGCGATTGCCGCCTTTTTGGCTGCATTTCCCCCCGAGTTTATAATTGCTCGTATATTTTGAGCGGCACTATCTCCGCTTGATGTGATACCATGTTCTGTCTTGTATATATTTATTTTTATTTGACGCTGAGCCTGTTCTCTTTTCAGCTGTTCTGCTCTTTGAGCAGCCTGCCTTTGTTTGGCTCTAAGCTTATCACGTTTAATTTCCTGGCTATTTTTGTAATGATCATCAAGTCCATTTTTTATAGTTTTAGTAACCTTTTGGGACACGTAATATTTTGGGACAGAAGTAATTGCGGCAGATGTGGCAGCCCCAACACTGTCCTGAGAATCAACGCCGGATGCAACACTGGCTGCGGCACCGGCAATATGTTCTAATTTTTCAATAGATTTATGCTTTTGCGCAGCCTTTTCAATTATCTTCCTTGCAGCAATTTCTGTGGGTACAGCTGCAAGAGAAGCGACAGCTTCTCCGGTACTATTTTTATTTACAGCATTAGTTACCTTGGAAGAAACATCGACAATATTTTCTGCTACATTGATGATGTCAGAAGGCAAAACAGATGAGTTATTGTCAAGTCTTTTTTGAGCTTCCCGGTATTTGTAAATTTTATAATATTGCTTACCAATGGCTGTGTTGAGCCTTATATATTCTTTGTCCGTATTCTGAGCAGCCTTTTGGAAGCGCTTCCTTGCTTCATTATCAGGCTTAATACGATAAGCTCTTTCTTTCTGATGAGCGTTCAGATAAAATCTTGATTTTTGTGATTTGGATACGCCTTTATTTTTATTCCCCACTGGGGAATTTGGATTATCACCCGGGGATTTTCTGTTTATGGCAACATCGGCTTTTAGCTTGTTTTCAAGCCTTGATGCTGCTTCTTTCGCCATACTATTGGCCTGTGCTGCTGTATTTTTGCTTTGATTAGATACAGCAGCCTGCCGTTTAGAGGTTTCGATATTAACTTGTATATCGGTTTTGATTTTTTCGTTGATTTCAGCGGCCTTTTTCTGATATGTATTGAACTGCATTTGCGTATTATGTTTCTTGTCTTCGGGCAATTTAGATGGTAAAGGCTGAGAAGCAGAAAAAGAGGATTGTTCTTTTTTAGCCTTCAAATGCCGCTGCTTTCCAGTCATCATTTTTACCCTGTATATTTTCCTTGCACGTTCATTTTTATCAGTAAGGTGGACATTTTTATCCATATATACAAGTTCCTTCCTTTATAATTCCTTTTGATCCATAAGAGCCTGCGTCTCCGAGAACGATGTGGACATTGATTTATAAAGCTTAGTATCTTTAGGAAATTTATCCCAAAAAGGAATCTTATCTTTTGAGCCAAGAACCATAAGACCCTCGCCGGCGCCGATATTATTTACATAAAACAGTTCACTGTCTGTGAAGTGTAAAGTCTCCTGCAATTTTATACTGTCAGCAGGAGACTGCTTGAGAAGCATAAGGTATTCCGAGTTTGACAACATTGTACGGCAGTCATCATCTCTCAGCAGATCTTCAACGTTTTGCGTAATACCGGTAAGCACGCCGCCGTATTTTCTTGCACGTTTGTACAAGTCTCTGATAAACTGCAAGCAGTACGGATCTCTGAAAAGAACGTGAATTTCATCAATGTATATCCACGTTGGTACGCCCTTATCCCTGTTGGCTGAAAGCCGATTCCATACATTATCCAGCACCAAAAGCATAGCCTGTGTTTTCAGTACACCGGACAGATCTTTGATGTCATACGAAATAAGACGGTTGTCCGCTTCGATATTTGTCTGATTATTGAAATATTTGGCTGAACCATCAACATACATCTCAAGGGTGATAAGGAGGTCCTGCTTCATCTTTTCATCAACGTCTTCCGTCTCATTCCGCATTACATCACGAAATGTTCCTAATGTAGGCATATCCGCTTTGTCCAATGTTTTTAAGTATCCCGACTTAACATAAGCAAGTCGGACACAGCGGTCGATGAAGGACACTTCCTGCGGCGTAAGGCTTCGGTTGGGGTTCATAATGGATATAAATGAGGTTATGAGCTGACATTTATCACAAATAACATCTATGTCATCATCAGCAAGCAGGGCCATATCAAAATCAAATGGATTTACATAATTGGTTGAGCCGGTAGATATTTTTATTGAAGTGCCGCCAAACATATTTACTATTGAGGGGTATTCTCGCTCAGGGTCAATTATTATGATATTGGCTCTTGGGTCTGTTAGAAACACGGCAAGCATTTCACGCTTGGCACCAAAGGATTTTCCTGAACCGGGACAACCTAAAATAAATCCGGCAGGGTTTATTAAGGATTCTATACGCTTGAAAGAAATAAGGTTATTGGAAAGCTTATTTAATCCGTAATAAATGCCGCCTTCCTGCTGTACTTCCTTGACATTGAAAGGAACAAAGATTCCGATGCTTTCTGTAGGCAGCGATCTGCTCCATTCAAATTTACGCTGTGTTCCGATAGGAAGAACATCGCACATTCCGTCTTCCTGCTGCCATTTCATCTCACCGTACATACAGCCATTTCTCTTGAGGGCAGAGGCTACTACTTCCATATTTGTTTTCAGCTTGTCATAATCCTTAGCCATAACCATAATAATAGTCGCAACGCTAAAGAGCTTCTGATCATTGACGGTAAGCATATCATACAGGCCTTTATAGCTTTCTATCTGATTACGGAATTTAACCGGCATTTGTGCCGAGAAATTGCCTGCCTTAGCTGCTGCACTTTCTCGCTGTGCCATATTGGTTTCAATCGCCGTTATCTGTCGCTGTACAAGTTTACGTGCTTCCGCCGTGTCATGTGCAAAAACATTTGTAGTAACAAGCATCTGAATATTTGATGCAATCAAATCGTTGAGAATATTATCATTGGCAGTTGAAGGATACTCCTTTATAAATACGCATTTGGCATAAAATTCTCCGAACATAAAATAATCGGATTTGAATTCAAAATAGTCAGGCGCACAATAGACCTTATCAAGTCCCTTGTCGATGTCCTCCTTAGTAAGCTTTGGAATAGCTACATCTGCTCCAACGAAAACATCTTTAAGAAGTTCAATACGTTCCTGGTTTGAAAGAGGACGAAGATTGGTATTTCCAATACGTTCAAAGCTGTTCTTAGTTTCAAGATCAATAGTGTTGAATTTGCGCTGTGCCACCTCATTGTCCGGAGCTTTTATTGTCATAGTAATGAATATTTGTTTTCTGATGGCATTTTGACCTTTGGAAAGATTTTCATGCAAGACCTTATCGTTGTATTCCTGGCGGACATCATCATATCCATCATTGGCTCTCTTAACAAGTATCTTACTTTCATAATCCTTAATGTTGATGGTGCTGTTCCATACTGAAATCTGACAATCAACCGTATCATCTAAGGTGTTGAGAAAAGTGCAGTAGTTTTCAAGCATATCATTCTGCTGCACCTCATCGCCCATATTGTAGTTTATGTCATCGATGGTGTACACCTTTGAATATATGTGATCGGAGAGAAGCCATATATATCATTATCAAGTATTTTCTTGTAAGGTATAGTCTCTGCCACGGTACGAGAAATTTTAAGCTTTTTCTTACCGCCTGACTGCTCTTTTTCTTTTTTTGCTTTAGCCTTTTTTATAGCGTTGCGTTCATTGATACGAGCCTTGTCTCTTTCTTTGGCGTTTTGGGGTTCGTATTCCGGAGAATGTCTTTTTCTATTTGATTTATGTAATAATGCTATTGCAGCTGTACCTGCTATCGCAAGTGCAAAAGCAGTTATAATGTTCGTATTATCAAAAAATCCAGCGCTGAACTTGTCATTGGAAACAGATGTGGAATATCTTTCGGAAGCGGTCACGGAAGTTGTGCCGATTACTGTTGTTTCAGCCGGAAGTGTTTCAATAACTGTATTGGTCGTTTCAGATTCGGATATTACTTCGGAAATTAACGTTTCAGCAGCAAGGGTTTCTGCTGAGGTTTCGCTTGTAAATTCTTGTGTGCTAACAGTAACTTCATTATTTTCTTCTGATAATGCAGATACGCTGCTTGACACATCAGAAATTGATGTTATAAATTCGGAAGTAGGGGGAGTTGCAATAATTTCAGGACTATCCATTATTTTGACCTCTTTCCTTTTAATCTTTTCAGCTCTTCTGAACGTTCATTGGATAACTCAGAATATTCAATATCTATGAGAGTTTCATGCAGTTTGACTTCGAAAGGCTTAAATTTTAGTTTTCTCTTTTGAGATTCTACGTAATATCTTATAGCCTTTTTGCCGATAACTTCGATGGGCATATCGTTATAATTAAACCAACCGATGGCGGCAAGCGGAACAACTTCAATTAAAATGATCCATCCAACAGTATCCTGCGTGAAAAATTTACTTCCGAATATTCCTGTGGGTATGGCCAGAGCCAATATTCCTGCGCCGCATATAAGCTGCCGTACTGTTAATCCGAAGAAAAATTTTTCTTTAAATGAGGTTATTTCCGCAGGAATTTTTCGTTTCATTACACCCATATGTGTCCCTCCATTAAGCTCCAAACATTCGTTTGGTCAAATCGCCGGATTTTTTTACAGTTATACATAGTACAGCAAGGCTTAGGACAGGTGATAAGAACCTAAACATAATTCCAAATGCGCCTACGCCTGCTATTTTTTCTGATAAATCACTTACAATAAATTTGTCTGCAAATTTAACATATACGGTAAAGATCGCTCCAATGACAGTTGTCTGTAAGCAGACAGCTGCATAGGATTTTATAAACGCAATTCCTGTGGATCGGGCCGTTGAGTTGCATAAAGTAGATATTGCAATAGGGCCTATTGCCTGATGTATTCCAATTTCAAATACTATTCCCATTATTTCTACGGTAAGCATTATAAGCAGAGCGGAGACTACAAGAGTCACTATCAATAAGACGATACACGAAAAGATATATCCTTCACCCAATAACCCTTTGTTCGGTGCAATAGCTGCTTCTGTGATGTTTCCTATGCTTCCGCTTGTTTTTGAAAAACCATCATCAATACTTACCACACCAAGGCCCTTAAAAAGGTCATAAATGCTGCCTATAATATTTGAAGAGTTTTCTATTATAATTTTGGCGAATAGCAATTTTATCCATAATCGTATAGCATCTTCAATGCGTTCAAATCTGAATTCAGATATCATTGATATCATTTCCATTGCAAGAAAAAGCCCTGCAAGAGAAAGCGCAGCAGATTCTATTCCGGTTGTAACAATATTGGCATCATATATATTGATACCAAGTATGTTAAGAATAATTTCCTTAAAGCTGTTAATGATAGAACTTATCAAATCAGCATACGCTAAGGCATTATCTTTAAATATTTCCATAAATTCACCTCAACCAACTTATAGCGCAGGCAAGATATTTTGCCTGCGCCGAGAGTAGGGATTCATCAGAACGATACCGATGCGCCAATAGCTGCTACGATAGCACCACCGATCATGCACTGCATACCACGTGTTTTACCGGTTTGGTCATCGTCCTTAAAACCGATTCCAAGCTGAATGCCGCCGACAACAACTAATAGCGCACCAAGACGGGGAATCCATGTTTTGAGTAAGCCGATGATCGTATTGATGGTTCCTTCTGCTCCTCCGTTAGATCCACCGTCTGCAAATACGGTTACAGCCATGAGAGATAACGCAAGAGGCAAAGTTACAAGAATTTTGCCAGTCCTCTTGGTCATAAGCTTTCCCACACAGTTAGTAGCCTTAACCATTGCTTTTGCTCCTGCTGTTGTTGCAGCATCTTCAAGCATTTCAATTCTGTTCATTTTGAACACCCTCCTAAAATTTTTATATCATTCGGTTTCCCGATGATATGCTAAATAAAAAATGGGGCTAAACGATATATCACTATACCGTTTAGCTCCATCAGCTGTTCCATATCCCCATTCGGATATGCCTATTAAATTTTATTAGCTGTTATCATCTTGCTTTTTAATGTGGTTTTTTGCTCTGCGATTTCGAGATATTTCTCGCCGTTTTTGCTGCGTTTTCTGATAATTACTTCTCCGCCGTGGTTTAAGATATCAAAAATATCATCGCATATCTTTAGTTTTTCCTTGTCATCAAGTTCAAGTTTCATGATAGAGTTTCCTTTCTGACCAATTCCCCTTTGGGGAATTAGGCTGTCTTTGAATATATTCCCGAAACATCTTTAAACAAAGAATTGATTTCAGGACTTACATCCTTGTTGATCTCAGATATAGGTACGATTATATCACTATCTGATGAAATAAGATTTATTGTGACATTATAACTTTCATTCTCAATAGTAGAGTTATCGTCAATATATTCTGACAGGTCGATTATTTCAGGTTCTTCAGCTGTATGGATCTCCTTATCCAAATAAAAAGAATTTCGGCTCTCATTTGCTTCTTTGAGCATATGATATCGTGGATGATTCACGATATCATACTTATTGGTACGGAACGGCCGCAATCCTCGTATCAATACCAGACACTCATTATTTGGCATAGTTGCAAGCTCATCAAGGGTCATAAGCTCACGTCCCATAATTCCATCATTATATGATGTAGAACCTTGCTTCGACTTGGTCTTATTGATATTCATGGTATCTATGGTCTCTTTGCCAAGCTCTTTCATTATGTACTCATTATTTGTCTGATCCTTGCCGCCAAGGAAGATGGTTGTATCGCAGTTTCCCGGAATTTCTTCCCAGGATTTTTCATAAAGGCGCTTTAGCTGAGACAGATTTTGCAAAATAATTTGAGCTGATATTTCAAATTTTCTGCAAGTTGCAAGCACCTTTTCAAAATCCAGAATTTTTCCGGTATTTGCAAATTCATCAAGTATAAATCTTACATGATATGGCAGTCGTCCGTGAAACTTTGAAATTGCACGTCTGTACAGGCTGTCAAACAGCTGAGTGTACATCATCGCTGCCAAAAACGTATAGGTATTATCTGTTGATGGTATTATGATAAACAGCGCAGTCTTACGGTCGCCAACAGTGTCAAGCTCTATATTATCAGTACAGGTGAGGTTTCTGACTTTTTCAAGCTTGAAACATTGCAGACGTGTG
>ERZ860508.39-NODE-39-length-114332-cov-8.365699_pt1 | contig 114332 bp, 100 predicted proteins | sample MGYA00509976_ERZ860508 | MGnify/ENA primary metagenome ERZ860508 (study PRJEB30046, sample SAMN00715242) | human gut metagenome | study: EMG produced TPA metagenomics assembly of the A metagenome-wide association study of gut microbiota in type 2...
AATGTTGAGGAATATTTTTCAGATATTTCTCCAGTTCGATTTCTCCCATAAATCTGTCAAAAGTCAGCACCGGATCACAAATGTCCAGATAATCTTGAATTAGCATTGGCAAAACTGCCTGTTTTGAGTTAGAATAGATTATGTTATTAATTTTTTTCACAAGTTAATTATAACAGAAAGAAAGACCTTGAGTTCATTATAAACTCTTGGTCTTTCTTTTTTTCGGGACTAATCTTTTTTCACAGCCCCTTTTATTTATTTTATACTTAAAAATTAACCAAATCTCAAGAAAGCCCGTAAATAAAGGAAAATCAAGGGTTTACACAGGTAAAGACGGTGATTTTACTACCAATTTACTACTTTTCAAGAGCCTTGCTATTATGAACATGTAAAGGGATATTCGGTACTATGCGTATCGGGTATCTCTTATTTTTTTCATATGCAAGGGGCAAATTATAGCCCAATTTTAGCCCATTTTTCGCCCACTTACAACCCACAACGCGTATTTATATGTAATTATCATTTGTGGCAAAATGTGGGCTATTTTTAGGGCGATTGTTGGGCTAATAATGGGCAAAAAATGCCCAGCCAATTACGCACGTAAAAAGAGATAGCTTTTTACGGCTATCTCTTTACGAAAGGAATATATGTCATGTTTTTTAATTTACGAATTATCAGAGTTAAAACATCAAGTCCATATCACCATTATTATTGTCGATAATGAATGGCGAATTATCATAAGCTGATGTATTTGTCGGGAACTGACCCTGTTCTCTCTGGATTCTCTGTTTCTGGTGTTCACGCATAAGCTCTAAAGCCCAAGGGCTCATTGAATCTTTACGCTGTTTCATAAACATCTTATATAAACGTTCTACGAAACCACGGAAGTCTTTATTTCTCTTTGCCCCCTCTTTATCGAGAAACTCTAAGAACTTTGCATTCAGATGCTTTTCATCATCTAAAATCTGTCCGCACACTGCGGCTGTAGCAGATGCCTGTTCCATCATGTTCTCAGCATCTTTTTTCATCTTATTTACGTTCTCTTTTTCTTCGAGTAAAGCATTTAACTGTTCCTGCACGTTCTGCCTGTCAGTAGCAAGAATGGACTGCTGTAATTCCAGCTTTTCACGTTCTGCATCCAGTTTTTCCTGCGTTTCCTTTGCTTTGCTCTGTACGTCACGCATAGTAGCTTCTAACTTATCTAATTCAGACTTTCTAATATTCATTTGTATCTCTCCTATCTTTAATTCTAATTGCCTATTTTCAAGTTCCTTTAACTGGTCGGGCGTTAATCCCTGCTGATGCCAGTTACCGTCTTTATCCGTGTACCCTGCAAGATGTTCCTCAATCGGCTTGTTTTCCATGTCAATGTCATATCCTTTTGATACTAATGCTTTACGCAAGCGGCGGTGCATTCCTGCAAGCGATTTCGGATTTCTGAAATAATGGGTTTGTGAGATTGCACATTTTACAGTTCCATTATCTGTCTGCTTTTCCACACAGGGAATAAACGCAATGTGAAGATGTTCGTTTGTCTCATCTCGGTGTAAAGAGAATCCGACAATATTATCTTTACCGAACATTTTCTCGGTTTCTGAAATAACATCCCACATCCATGTTTTGGGATGTTTGCTGATATTTTCCTCGTCAAGCTGGACAACCAATGGGCGAACAATAACCGTGTCATTCTGACCTTTACAGGCGATTCTTGCGCCATGCTCACGCGCATAATCAATCCTGCGGTTAATTGCATCGAGCATATCTTGCGGCTTATCCGTACCGCACCAGTTACCGCCAGTATCTTTGTAATAAGATTCATTGAGCAACGTTAATTCGCTTCTTATGTTTGGATTGCTATGACTTACCTCACAATTATTAAGGCGGTCAGTCTCGCGGTCGATATGCCGCAAATATCCAGCGACACCACCATGTCCAGATTTCTTAGTTTTTGTACTTGTGAATCATCCAGAACGATGAATTTTGATGCTTGCATCAAAGCTAAGTCTTGCCATACCTTTTTCCTCTCTTTCATAGATTTAAAAATACAAAAAAGAGCAACAAACGTATGAAATAATACACATAGTCTATGTGCAATTCCATACATCTGTTGCTCGTCTACTCTTTATGGTTTAGCATTTGCGGCTTCTGGTGGTAGGACACCGCTTGTCCCCATTCCCCTTAATCAATACTCACTCAAGCGAGGGTACTCAGCGCACTTGAGGTCATAGCTGAATGTATTTACAGATGTTCGTCTGTTATCAAGTTTTCATATCTTTATGATATTATTATACCAGATTGTTAAATTCTTGTCAATGTCACCAGCGCAAATATTTCCTGTATTTTCCTGTAAATATGTTAATTTTCTGGCTTTCCCGATAGTTCTATTTCTCCTTTTAGGTTGTGAAAATGGCATCACCGCGAACGTGCCGAAACTTTCCACTTCGCTGTAGCAAAATACAGCGAACACTAAAGTTTTTCGCCATATTTTGCCAAAGGGTGGTTAACACCCCTCTGGACTTCCTGTTTTGTGCCGCTGCCAGTATTACGGCTATCTATTTAAGCTATAGGGCTTCATTTACAGAAAAGACAGCTGCCGCTGTTCGAGAGCGTTCGCAAAAAAGGAGATTTACGGCTATGATGAAAAATTGTATTTTCAGAGCGTATGTGACAAATTTAGGACTTTACAATGAGGGCTATCTGGTTGGCGAATGGGTCAGCTTTCCGCTTGAGCGCGAGGGTATGACATTTGATGAATCAATCAATGACATGCTGAAAAGAATTAAGGTTGACGGTAAGGTTTACGAGGAATACTTCATCACGGATTATGAAAGCAACGTTGCTGGATTAACAGAATCGTTCGGTGAATATGAGAATCTGAGGATGCTGAACCGTCTCGCTGAGATGATTGTCGAATCAGATGTAAGCACCCAACAGCTGGAATCCATGATAGAATATGGAGAAGCAACAGGAAGTGTTGAGGAATTGATGAACCTTGTTTACAGTGCAGACAGCTTCTATTTCATGCCAGATGTTGCAAACGATTATGATTTAGGCTATGAGTATGCGGAAGAAAGCGGAATGTTTACAGAAGCATTTGAAACGCTTGGAGTGTTGCGTAATTATATCGACTATGAGAGCTATGGTCGAGACATCCGCTTGGAAGAGGGCGGCATCCACACTGATAATGGATATATCTCATTAACAGACAGCATCAAGGAGTACATTGAAGAGATTCCAGCATGATAGATAAGTTTACAGGTAAGAGGGAATCGGTTAGAGTTTACAGGCAAGGTGAAACGGATATGTTGTAGCGTTCGTTTTGCCTTGTCCGTTTGTCTGTTTTTTTTTGAAGAAAAGAAAATTATATTTTTACAAAGATATAGTATTCTTGTCTGTTTGTCTGGTTTTTTTTGAAGAAAAGAAAATTATATTTTACAGATGTATAGTGTGCTGTTTTTTCACATTTATATTTTTGCACCTATGCAATAATCTATTTAGTGCATATGATATTGCCGTGCGATAGAAAGAAAAATATATAATAATCAAAAGTAAAATAAAATTCTTAAAAAAGCCAGACAAACGGACAATATCTCTGATGTAAATATAAAAAAGTTTTTCAGAAAAGAGCCAGACAACCAGACAGGGATAACAGCTCCAAGCCATTACCCCTGTAAATGATTTCCTTTATTTGACTTTCTTCTCCTTGCGGAAATGTTCCGCAAGGTCAGTGAGAATCCGAACCTGTTCCGTGTCCAGCCCTGTTATGTCAAGGCTCACGTTCTTATCAAGCCCGAGTAAATAATCTATTGATACGTGGAATATTTGAGATAGCTCAACAAGATATGCTGTTGATGGTGTTGAAATTCCCATCTCCCATGCGTTGATACTGCTTCTTGTTATTCCCAGCTTTTTTGATAAGTCTGTCTGGGAAAGCTGGTGATTCTCTCTTAACATCTTAATGCGTTCTGCTATCATAGTGACTACATCCTTTCATTTTGATTGTATGATAGCCAGAATGAAACTGCATTATCCTGTTGATAAAAAGGTGTCACTGCGACAATTATAAATTGACACATTAAGAATATCCGAGTAAAATAAAAAATGACTGCTTAGTTGTAATATTATGGAAAGGAATGATTAGATATGAAAAAGAAACTATTGGTATTGATGCTTGCTTCTATGATGGTTGCAAGCTGTGTTGCATGTGGAAATAAATCTTCTGATAATAAGGACAAGGCATCCAGCTCTGCTACTGAAAGAGTTAGCGACACTGAAATCGCAGAAGACGTCGAACCTATCGATGTCAAGGTCGATGACTTGAAAGCACTTGCTGACGCAGGTGTCATCACTGGTGTGAAAGACATCACCGTAGCAGAAGGTACTGACGTGAATCTTAATGACCTTGTCTATGCTGACAAGAACATCGTAAAGAGTGTCGATATCGACGACAGCAAAGTTGATTACAGCAAAGCTGGTACTTACGAAGTCATCTACACTATCACCTTCGACGGTGACAAGTTCCGTGACTATGTCAAAGACAACAACATCGATGTAAACTTTGACACAGACGGCGATACTATCGTTGTAAAGACTACAGTTACTGTCACTGTAGCAACGAAAGAAGATGCTGATAAAGCTATCGCAAGTGGCAACACTGACGTCGTTACGCCAGAAACCAAAGAGTCTGTTGCTGAAAGCAACAAGGCAAAAGCCAATGACAATGCTGTAGCAAGCAAGCCCGCTGAAAAGCCTGCTGGCAACACTGATAACAGCAATGCTGGTAAGAATAACAGCGGTAACAATGGTAACCATAACGGCAATAGTAATGGTAACAATGGTAACCACAATGGCAATAACGGTGGCAATAACGGCAACCACAACGGTTCTACTGAAAAGCCACACGAGCATAATTGGAAAACCAATTACAAAACCGTCACTCACGATGCTGAGTATAAAGACGAACCCGTCTATGAAGACCAGCCTGTGTACGAAGACCAGCCTGTCTATGAAGACAGACCCGTTTACAAGTGGGTAGGATACTACAAATGCCGTATCTGTGGTTTCGAAACTAGCGACATCGACGAAATCGGTGACCACTGTCTTTATGAATGTGACTCCACTTACACAGCTAAGAAAAAGCAAGTTCAGACTGGTACAGAGCGAGTACAAACCGGTACTCAACGAGTACAAGTTAGCACTAACCGTGTCCAAACTGGTACCAATCACGTCAAAGTGAAAGATGCTTGGAAAGAACAAGTTCCAAATGGTGAGATTTGCACTGAATGCGGTGCTACGAAAGGCGATACGAAATAAGCCCCATCTCCCACCTATAAGCCCGTCCCTGCCGGGGCGGGCTTTTCTTTTACAAGAAAATTGTTGTGATACGTGAGAAATTATAAATGAATACGTGAGAGAATATACATACACAGCATACATCTTGAGTCGAGAGGGTGTGTGAATGAGAGTGAGATGTAAGGTCAAATTCCATTCAAAAGATTCAGTTCCCTTGGAACAAAGCTGGAATCCAATAATTAGTTGGAGACATTATGTATAGAAATTTTAGAAAAGGAAAGGTGAATCACTATGAAAAAACCAGCGTGGCTTCTTGCAACAGCCCTAATCGTTGCAATGTCGTTTACGGCGTGTGGTCCTACGCACACTGACACAGTGTCCAAAGACAATAACGCGACCGTAGTGTCAGAATCGACAGAAAAATCTTCTGATAAGAAATCAGATGATAATGTTCAACAATCATACACTTTCTGTTTTTCATCTTTAATCTTATCTGCAATACCTTGATACTTTCCGAGAAATTCATAAAAATCTAAATTTTCAAGTTTCTTCGATATTTCGTCAAGAGCATCATTTTTTTCGTTTTCCTCATCCCTATCTTCTTCACTGAGTTCACGTGCTGAAGCGTATTTATCTTGCATATCATCATATTCACGTTTTTTTTCACAACTCAGATTCTCAGATGGATTGTCTTTATCAATTTCAAACATTCTATCTATTTCCTTTGCACATTCTTCTTTGCTCATAAAAAGAAGTTTGTCATATACTGGTATGAATGAAGTTAATATCTCAGTATCGTAAATAAGAGCGCGAATGCCATTTTTAATTTCATCTATATTAATTTTGACAACTCCAAGTTCTTCCAAAATTTTCACAAGACACTGCAAGACAATATGGTCTGTTTCTTCGTTCACTCTTTTATCCAATTCAGCCTGTGGCATTGTTGTATCAACATATCCATCTGAATCAGATTGTTCATTGCGCTTATTATCCAAAACAGATTGCAGCGCATAATCATTTAAACATCGTAGCTCCTGCTGATTCTGTCTGTCCCACTCTTCAAAAGTTGGTGGATTTAAAGGAGAAAGAACCTGCTTGAATGCTTTTTCAAATTCTTTATAATCTTCTTTTTTTACTTTCATCTGTTCTTCTGAATATTCAATCGTTTCATAAAATCCTTTACGATAATAATATTTATTGGATATGTTGTTTCGCTGTTCCTGCACATCAATCATTTGAAGAATATGTCTACTCTCCTTATCTATTTTTTTCTTAATCCTTTTTGCTTTTGCATTATTGCGAACGTTTATAGCGTCTACTACCTTAAGCAAATAATCTTTCATTGTTACATAAATAAAACGTTGTTGCTGCATATCCGTTAATTCAATCCATAACGCATCCTCGCCATATATCCTGTGGAATTTTCGCCTTATCTGCTTTTTTGCAGCGGTTTTAATTCCATCGCTAGATTTTACGTGTTTATTGTCAAGCTCATAAGGCTCAAATATTTTTTCATAATCAACATTTTTTTTATTTGTCATATAATACCTCTTTTTCAAAAATGTCCAACACTAATTTCTGTTTGTCCAACACAGATTATATACTAAAAGCACTATAAAGTCAATAAATATAGTGGTTTTAAGACTATAAACAGCTTTAAACGCCGTTTAACAACAAAACATTGAATGTCCAACTTTGATGTTTTATACTTGAGTCAACAAGAAAACAGAAACAGGACAGAGCCGATATGATTCCTATCCTGTTTACTGAGGAAAGGAAGTCTCATTATGAACAGCATAAGAGCACCGACAAAAAAAAGCCATTCCCAAAATAGCAAGTAGGATTGCCAATATTTTGGAATGACTGATTTAAAAACAACAACTAAATATTAGCACACTATCTTATAAAAGAAAAGATAGTTGGAAAAGGAAATATAAAAATGTCAAAAACAGATGATGATTTTTCAATTCTCAATGAAGCTGTGCATTGTGGATTAGAGCCAGCTGGCATCTGTAGGAAAAAACCAGACGGTTCTTACGATTTTGCTAAGTCAGATATGATTCCACCAGACACAGTAATATATGTTGAGATGTGCGAACAGGCTGAGAACGAGGGAATTTTTCATAACGGAACAGATTTTTATTATAATCTGTTATCTTTACAGAAAATCTTCGATAATTTTCTCAGCAGTTCAAAATGTAAAAAGCTTTCTGTTGAAGAAAGCAATGCTTTATATTTACTTACAGATTACAGGGCGGTTAACGAAGCTGTCGCATCAGATATCAGACAACGTATTATCAAAGGCATGAAAGTATCAGCTATTGATATTGAAGCTTTAAATACCTACGTTACTACCGCAAAAAGGAGATTAAAATATGAGTGATAATAATAATACAGTCACGGACACGACAGATGATTTGACTGCGCAAGCCATACAGAATATTCCCGAAGCTGCCAGCAGTATCATTAAAAAAGAAACGGAAAATTTTATTAAGAATCATCCCAATAGCATAAAGGATAAACCTCTTACGTGCGCCACAGCACTGTTAAATGAAATAAATAATGCGCTTGCCATTGAAAACAGCATAAGAGGTAAAGAGAACAAGCTTCCAATGTTAAAAGAACTTCCTTATCTCAGCATTGCAATGTTGATTGCTTCCAGAGATGATGTTGCTCTTATCGCCACTTGCGGCGATAAGAGCGGAAAGAACAGAGTTCCTCGGCTTTCAACCGAAAAAAAAATGCGTTTGCCAATCGGCATTTATCAGGAAACAGGTGAGAATGCTGGTACATGGGAATTAACTAATTCCAGTGAAGATGCGTTCGGTATTTTAGTAGAGGAATATAAGCCAACAGCCATTAAAAAAGATAAACAGGAAATTTTCATTTTAACCAAAAGTAGATTAAAGGTAATTACAACCTGTAGCGTACCCTACTATGCCGCATTTGAAAATGGCATCTGGGATGATTTAAACAAGAAATTGATTTCTTTTTCAAAAGACTTTGTCTTTACAGCCAAATGTCACACAAATGTGAATGTAAACGCTAAGAACCCATTCATTTTCATTCCAGAAGCTAATAGCCAGTGGGATGTTGATTCATGGCTTTCAAGCCTTGGAGATGCAGATATGGTAATGTCAATAAAAGAAGTCATTGCAGCCTCTTTATTAAATCATACACGGTTTGATAAAATGGTACTCTTATATGCAGAGAGTGGATGCAATGCTAAAGGTACGATTGCACAGTTAATCAGAAATATTCTGGGCGAAGAAACCGTAGCTGATATTCCGATAGCGGAGTTCTCCAAAACTTTCGGATTATCGAAGCTCCCCGGTTCATCTGCAATCATTACAGATGAAAATAAGGCAAATTGCTTTTCAAAAGGGGTTGCAGAGTTAAAAGCTGTCATTACAGGCGATGTTGTTACTATCAACAGAAAGTATGAACAGCAGTTTGATTATCGCTTTGAGGGTCTGGTTATTGAATGTGTAAATAATTTATCTGCCATTGGTGCTAACGCAGATTCGTTCTTGAGAAGACTTCATATTATCGAATTTGAAAATTCTTTTGTTGCAAATCCGAAGAAGTACATTAAGAACAGGCTCATCTATCTGGATGAGGTAAAAGAATACATCGTAAAGCTTGTCATGGTTGATATGCCTTACTTTGATTCCTTTACACAGACCGCAGCTACAAAGGCTGCACTGGGAACGTATCTGAAACGGACAAATCCTATTGCTTCATATCTGGATGAGATTCTTCCAGAAGCACAGTGGGATTTACTGCCAGCTACAGCTTTCCTCTATGATGGATTTAAAACATGGTATAAAAAGATTTCCCCATCTGAAAAAGTATGTGGTAGAAATGATTTCATTGATGCTGTCAAGTCAGTTCTTAGAAATGATAATACCTTAGCAAGTCAGTGGGAATGGACAGACAGTTGCCGTTCACAGGGATATATTGACCCAAGTGTTAGAGAGCCGTTATTGGTTGAACTTAATTTAACTGATTTTACTAATCCAGGATATGGAGCTGTAAATTCAGGCAGGGAATATCCAGATGCTCAGAAAATCAAGTCCAAATACAGTGGCTTGAAGAGAATCTCTCGTGCAACAACTGGCACTACTGCCCCTGCGGCAAATACAGCACCAGATGGTGATAGCGATAACAATTAAACCTTATAACTACAGGCGGTGCATGATATTACCGCACCGCCTGTTTAACTAAATATTATTCAAAAGGAAAGATGCTTATGAACGATATCAATTTGAGTGATAAATTCCTGCTCACCTTTACAGAAGCAAGCAAATATTTTGGCATTGGCGAGGGCAAGCTCCGCAACATGGCAAATATCGAAGATAATCCCTCATGGATTCTCTATAACGGACAGAGAGCTTTAGTAAAACGGGTGCAGCTAGAGAAGATTCTTCTTGAATCAGAAACAATTTAATATAACCAAGTTGTGAAAGAGTCTTGTCTGTGATATTCTTTATAACAGCAAGGCTCTTTTCATAATCAGAAAGGAGTTTTACACATGGCAGGAAAACGAACAGACAGTAAAGGCAGAATTTTATTAACAGGAGAAAGCCAAAGGCAGGACGGACGATACGCATACAAATACACGAATGTGCATGGAGAATCCAAGTTCATATATTCATGGAAACTTAATCCGACTGACCCGATTCCAAAGGGAAAACGTCAGTGCAAATCATTACGTGAGATGAAGAAAGAACTTTTACGTGATGAAATGGACGGCATAGATTCATCGAAAAAGAAAATGACGGTATGTGAGCTTTACGAAAAGCAGAACAGTTTAAAACCCAACGTCAGAAAATGTACTCTGAAAGGACGTAATCAGCTTATGAACCTATTGAAAGCGGATAAGTTTGGAAGTATGTATATCGAAAATATAAAGCCGTCAGATGCCAAAGAATGGGCTTTACGCATGAGTAAAAAAGATTACGCATTTCAGACTATCAATAATTATAAACGTTCTCTAAAGGCTTCATTTTACACTGCTGTTAATGATGATTTGATTCGCAAGAATCCTTTTAACTGGAAGCTGACGGACATACTTACAGATGATACGAAACATAAAGAAGTATTGACAAAAGAGCAGACAGACAAGCTACTTGAGTTTGTAAAGAATGATGCTGTTTACAACAGATATTATAATGAGGTTGTTGTACTGCTCAATACAGGACTTCGTATCTCTGAATTGTGTGGACTTACTGTAAATGATTTAGACTTCGAGAATGGATTTATCAACGTGAATCATCAGCTTTTAAGAGACAAGGACGGTTATCATGTTGATGTGCCTAAAACAGAAAGTGGTTTACGCAAGATACCAATGCTGGCAGTTACGCGTAAGGCTTTACAGGAACAGCTACAGAAAAGCAAGGGGAAATGTGCGATTGCAGTAGACGGATATTCAGATTTTATATTTTTGAATGCTAGAAACTATCCGATGTATACAGTTCTTTATAATAATGCTTTAAACGGATTGGTTAAAAAGCATAATAAGATGTACAGAGATTATGAATTGCCACATATAAGCCCACATGTATTACGACATACATTCTGTACAAATATGGCAAATGCAAGAATGACACCAAACAATTTACAGTACATCATGGGGCATAAGAATATCACAATGACACTTGGATATTACACACATGCTTCTTGTGAATCTGCAATGACAGAAATGTTGAGTATAGTCGCGTGAGTTTTACTACTCAATTTACTACTTTGAAAGGGTTTTTTTTAAGCCGATTTAAGCCGATATATAAAGCCTTTCCCTTTTCGTAACACCTCGGAAGCCTTGAAACACAAGGGTTTGATACGATATAAGAAGATTTAAACCGAAAAAGGAAAAGGCTATTATATTTTAAGTATAAAATATTATATTGAATTATACAGTTTGGATATATATTTTTTAAAATATAAAGAAGTATTTTAATATCAATAAATTTTTGCGTTCGTGATATTAGTAAAATAGAGAAAAATACACGAAGGATTGTACGTAAATTAAAAGGAGCTAATTATGAACTATAGGGAGTTGAATAAGATCCAGAAAAATAGAATGAAACAGATTAGTCTTAATTCATATATAATGGAATGGGAAAATCCGAAATTTATGAATTATTTAATCGGAGATATTCCTAAAATAAAAAAATCTCAAAAAGATAATGATATTACAGATGAATTGACAAAGCTTGAGAATATAATGTCTACATATAATTCATTTTTGTCGAATAAAGCCAATTTCCTTGATGAAGTAGAGCGAATAATTGCACAGATTCAGAAAAAGAATTTATCTTGGTATGGTGTAAATATATATGAAATAAAGACCTGTTTAAAGATGCATAGTTTTTGCTTGATTTCAGGAGAGGGAGGGATTGGCAAGAGTTATTTTATAAAATGTTTTGAAGAAAAATTAGAACAAAAGAATATTGAACATTTATGCATATATGGAAAGTTTGAAAAAGACACAAATAGAATTAATATCAAAGAAATAATTGATGCAAGTGAAAATGGATTTGTTTTTATCTGTGATGCAATAAATGAAATGTCTGAGACAGGTCAGAAAAGTTTATTGAATATATTAAAGAAATTAAAAAAGAATCCGAGAATTCGTATTGTTCTATCCTATAGAATAAATTCGATGGATGAAACAATTCTTAAAGAATATCAAGAACTATCTGAATACGAGTATAAATTTCCAGGAGTTTCGTTTGAATCTGCATTGGGAGAGATACTTAAATTGTCTATTCCAGATGTTTATTTATATGAAGATATTTTGTATTCAAATAATGCTTTATTATTAGGTATGCTATGTGATGTACTATCGTCAGAAAAAATTGCCAATGAAAGAGAGAATGGAATTGCATCTGTCACTTATATTTTGGAACATTACATAAAGACTACTATAAATAAAGTATTTAAGAATAACTTAACCTGTCAAGGTATTGATATATGGAAAGATACTAAAAGAGTTGCACAGTGGATGTATAGGAATGGCAAGAAGCAAATCAATGAAAAAAGCTTGCTATCAATAATAAAAACAGATAATAATTTTATTCTATCTATGACACAAATGGGATTTATGAATTGTTATGAGCATAATGGTGAGAAAAATTATTATTTTGTAATTGACTCGTTAACTGATTTTTTAATTGCTAGATCATTGTTTGAAGATATTAGCAGAAAAGAATATCAGCAACAGGTTGCAATTATAAAATCAAAAACAGGTGTATTGTATGGTCTTGAAGGTGCACTGATTATTGCAATATTTGACAATTTATCACCAGACTATGTGAAAATTATAAAACTACTTAAGGATACAGAATTGATGCAACGTCTTGACATTAGAGACTTGGTTAAGGTGCATTTTAAAAGAGACGATATTGAAGCCTTTCAAGAAAATTTTAAAGAAATTGACCACAATGAGTTATTAATGATAATGGGAGGATTTACAGATAAACCATTTAATTGTAAAAATTATTTATTTGAATATTATTGTGGAAGTTGTGCAAGAATAGGTGAACTGTCTAATATTTTGGCAGGATACTATTTTCAAAATGAAATAAAAAACAGGCTTAAGAATGTGTTATATTTTACTACGTTAAATGATAGAGCAGACAGAAGAGATGATGAAGCTTTTTATTTTGCTTTGCTTTGTTGTGCAGCACCCAATAAAGATATTAGGTGTTTGGCAGTAAAACTTTTATATGAAGTTGTTTCAAAGAATGATGGATATATCGATAAGATTATTATTGAATATGATAATATTTTGGATTTGTATATTCAAGAAAGTATTATATATGTTTTAAGCAAAATAAAATGTGGCAATGAGAAAATTCTAGCTTTTTACAATAAAATTATTAGTTCACAAGAAAATCTAACTGCAAAAAGCATTAGTAGAATAGCTGAATATCGTGGTTCAGCATATTCATTTATTATGTGGAATAGAAAAGATCTATATAAGTATAATCAAAATGCAGAGGTATCAGATTATTTAAATGATATATTATTAAATGTTGATTTAATGAATAAGGATTTTTGGCCATTTAGATATTTCGGAAAAGATCATATTGATATGCATACGCAATTTTTGGTAAATGATAAGTACGAAATTAAAAAAATAAATGATTATCTTTATAATAAATATGCATGTGTTTGTGGTGGAGAATGTAGTGGTTGGATGACATTTGAAAAAATAGTTATGCCAGAAATCGAATTAATTGCAAAGCTTGAAACAATTGATATGAAATCTTTTTTTCAAGAGTTTGAAAATGTTTTGAGATATGTATTTAATTACTATGGAACTTTAGCAGATAGGAAATCAATGAATATGCGAGAAGTGGATTTTAATCATTCTGTTTATATGAAGTGTGTGGATATTGCAACAGGCTTATATTATGGAAGTTTGATGTGTAATCACTATACTGACCAGTTTGCGACATATAATAATCGTCAGAACAATATTGGTTATGAAGTATATGATCCATTAGAATATGGAGAAGATGTTATAATTACGGCACCAATTCCAACATATCAGGATTACATTGAAAGATTGGGGGATTATGTAATTGGCTCATTAGAACAACCATTACATAGAGATATCTATTGGGTGAAAGATGTTGAATTGACGAGAAGAAATATTCTTCATCTAATCAAAACTGTTAAAGTAGGAAAACAGGAATGGGTATTGCTGGCTGGAAGAGTGTCTTTATATAAAGAGGATATGTACGATATAAAATGGAAAGATACATATGATATATGGTGTTGTACATCAGAAAAAGAGACTATATATGATGATGGTAATGCACGATATCTTACTATTGAGTTAGAAGAGTATTTGGATGAATTAAAAATATATCCAGAAAATGAAAATAAACCATGGTTATGTAAAAGTATTAAAAATATTACTAGTCAATACGATGTTTTTGATGAGACATCATTGGTATTACCTCCGGCAGAAATAATTAAGTATTTTAACTTACAATTGAATATTTCTGATTTGTCGTGGGAAACTCAAGCTAAGGAAAAGGTTATATTATGTAATAATAATAGGAATTCATATTATATTGATCCTATTGGAGAAACTGTGTTTATTCGTAAAGATTATTATGATAAATTTGTTTTATCACATACTATTAAGTATTTTGCTTTTTCAGAAAGATTTATTCCAGAAACGGGATTTGCAGACGAAACTTCTTTGCATTTTGAAATTACTGATGGTCGAATTGTAAAAGAGATAAGAAATAATAATAGAAATCTTGTAATGAATAATATAGATAATGTTTTATGTAATAATTGTCCATATACAAATATAAAAAATAAACATAATAAGTCATTAGGAATGTTAAAACGTGATTTGAGAAGTATAATTCAGAATATATAAAATGTCATATTGTGAACATAGCATTTTGGCAGTATAATATATTATAGAATTTTCGAATAGGAGTTGACGGATAAAATGGAAAGAAGGAAAATCTTTAGCAGAGCAGAATAACTAGTGTGATTATGACATATATAAAACACCCAGCAGTAGGGATAGTGCGTTTTCGCACTATTTCTACTGTTGGGTGTTTTTGTTTTGTAGATTAACAAAAAAAGCATTGTATAGAAGTTTAGATACGGAGGACAAAAATGAAGTATTATAATTTGACAACACCTCAGAAGAATATATGGAATCTTCAGAAGTACTATGGAGATACAGCAATAGGAAACCAATGCGGAGCTATATTTTATAAAGAAAAACGGGATAATGATTTATTAAAAAGAGCTATATATAAGGTTATAGAGTGCCAGAGTGGTTTACGACTACATTTTGTGGAAAAGGAAGAGCCGGTTCAGTATATCTCTAAAGAATTGGAAGATATTCCAGTAATGCACTTTGACACAATGGATAAATTTGATGATTTTGCAGAGAATTTTGCAAGAAATCCTATAGGATTTAATGATAAAGCTATGTATCGTTTTGTCGTTTTTTAGGTTGGAGATTGTAGTGGAATTCTGGCAGTTTTGAGCCATCTTATATCTGATGCATGGACATTTTCCCTTATAGCTGGACAGGTAGATGGGATATATCATAACCTTGCAGAGGGTATAGATTATGATATATGGCAGGCTGATTATACAGAATATGTGCAGACAGAAAAGGACTATTTAATATCAGAACGATATAAGAAAGATAAATCATTTTGGGAAAATAAATATACAGCACAGCCGGAAAAAAGCATAATAAAAATGTTGCCAGCAAAATCTGATAGCATTGAAGCAAAAAGATTTACCAAATGTTTATCGGAGAAATTATAAAATAAGATTAATAAATACTGTAGCAACAATCAAGTAACACAAGCAGTATTGTTTGAAACAGCACTTATTACATATTTATCAAGAATAAATGCTGAAAATAACACGATAACAATAGGAATACCTGTTTTAAACCGCAACAACACTAAGGAAAAGAAGATTGCAGGTATGTTTATATCTACTATGCCTCTTACAGTGCAAGTAAAAGAAAATATGACTATAACTGAACTTGAACAGCAAATCGGTAAAGGACATATGGAGATATTCAGACATCAGAAATATCCTTATTCGGATATATTGAAGTATCTTAGAGAAAAGCAAAATTTCTCAGGGAATTTGTATGATGTTATGATTAGTTATCAGAATGCAACAACGGAAACAGATGCTGAAACAAAGTGGTACTCAAATGGGTATAGCGAAGTACCATTTGTTGTTCATATTGATAATCGAGATGGGAAAAGTACGCATACAGTAAATGTTGATTACCAGACGGTTGTATTTAAATATGAAAGAGAAGTTGAATATATAGTCAGCTGTCTGGAATACATTCTTGCTCAGATTGTAAATGAAGCTTCAACTGACATTAAAGGGATTGATATTATTCCACAGGAAGAAAAGAATCTTGTATTGGAACAATTCAATGATACTTATGTGGAATATCCAAGAGAAAAATGTATCCATGAATTATTTATAGATAAGGCAAAGAAAACACCAGATAAGATTGCACTTGTGTTTGAAGATGAAAAGTTTACATATAAGCAATTAGATGAAATGTCTAATTCTCTTTAATAATATTTTTATTAGCTTAAATATAAAAGCTATGATATACTCATAATTATGATGTAAGGGTTAAAAGGTTGAAATGTCGTTCGTGCCTGCATGATAAGACTTTTGAAGTTGTGACCCACCTAACACCGAAAACGGAATAAAAACTATGAGGTAAAGGATGTTTATATATGGCTAAGTTTACAAAAAAGGCTATAATGCTCAGTCTTTTAGAGTTACTCAAGACAAAGTCAATAGATAAAGTTACAGTTAAGGATATATGTGATGAATGTGAGATTAACAGAAACACATTTTATTACTACTATAAGGATATATATGATGTGTTAAATAGCATATTTATGCAGGAGATTGAGGAAAATCTGAGGGATGTTGCCAAAGATGGCTCTTTTTATGAGAAGTACAGCAAGGCTGCTTCTTTGCTTGCGCAGTATAAGGATGTTGTGATACATGTATATAATTCCAAGAACCGCGATATTATAACGAATTATCTTGAAAAGATGACAGCAGAGGTTTTAAAAAGTTATATAGCGAGAAAAAGCGAAGGGCAGAATATATCAGAAAAAGACCTTGAATTTATGTCATATTTTTATGGATATGCCATTATCGGAAGTACATACAAATGGATAGAAAGCGGGATGCAGGCTGATTTTGAGCACTTTATCGGAAAGATAGCAGAGTCAATAGATGCCACACTTCCAGTTATGATATCAAAGGCAAGTAAAGTGGGTTAGTATAAAAACTTTGTTTTTTGCAATACAGATAGGATTGTTAAGTTATATACTATAAATGAGCAAATACAGAAAAATACACAAAGATAATTTACTTTTGTTTGTGCTTTATATACATTTCAATAAATTATGGAAAATATGTCTATCTAATGCGGACATACATGTGCAATATTTTAAATTTACTTATTTATAGTTGTATATTAATTAGTTTATAAATATTTTATTTTCAGACAAATTGAGGAGAGTGTACGAATTATGTACATTCTCCTTAATTTGTCTGTATTAATATGTGTAAAAATATAGTAGATTAACCATATAGAAAGAGCTGTTACAAGAATATTTATAGATAATGTTCATTGAACAGCTTCAATTACAATCAATAAATGAGCAGATATAAAATGTATTAATAAATATTTTAAATGTGCTCATTTATAGATGTAATTATAAATGATAAAGGAGGTTGGATTATGAATGGCATAAAGGGAATAAAGAATATGTACAATCTGCTTACAGTATGTCTTATTCTTGTTGGTCTTATATTGTTGCTTGCGCCGGGAATAGCACTTAACACAGTCTGTATTGTATTTGGCATATACCTGATAGTGTATGGGGTTGTGAAAGTGATAGGATACTTTGCAAAGGATGTATATCAGCTGGCATTCCAGTTTGACCTTGCACTTGGGATAGTGGCAGCTATTGTCGGCATAGTATTTGTCTGTAGAACATCAAGCATAGTACAGTTGTTATCGACATGCATAGGAATAGTCATGCTGGTGGATGCGACACTTAAGATACAGACTGCGCTGGACTCTAAAAGATTTGGAATAAGCAGCTGGTGGATTATGTTAATTATGGCAGTTATAGTAGCAGCACTTGGTATTTTGCTTATACTGATGCCAGGTGAAACTACAAGAATGATGATAAGACTTATAGGACTGAACCTGTGTCTGGATGGCGTGCTTAACTTAATAATAGTCATTAATACAGTTAAGACGGACAGAAGCTTACGGGGATAAGCAATACATTTACAGTGAAAATAAAATACAGGAATGGTGATAAATATGGGTACAATAACACATAAAGCAGGAAGAATTGCAGTCAGCAAAGCTACTGATATAATACTGAAGAATTTAGATAAAGACAGAGAAAAAGAGATATTAAAGCTTGTCGATTTTATGGAGAAATATATGGATGGTGAGAAGCTTGATGTCGATTTCGATGGTGTAAGACAGAAAGTTTCAGATAAGGACAGCGCACTTAATAAGTACATTAACAAGGCATTAGATGAAATAGACCCTAATGTATTAAAGACAATAGTACTTAATCTTGGTTTTGAAGCATTTTTAAATGGAACTAAGACAATAAGGAAAATGAGAGAAAAGTATAACTGTAATGTGCCTTGGCTCATTCTTATGGACCCTACAAGTGCATGTAATCTTCATTGTACAGGCTGCTGGGCGGCAGAATACGGCAACAAGCTTAATCTTACATTTGATGAGATGGACAGAGTTGTAACACAGGGCAAGGAATTGGGCATATACCTTTATATGTTTACAGGCGGCGAACCACTTGTGAGAAAGAGCGATATTATTAAGTTGTGTGAGAAGCATAATGATTGTGCATTTCTTTCCTTTACCAATGGAACACTTGTTGATGAAGCGTTCTGTGAGGATATGAAGAGAGTTGGTAATCTTTACCTTGCCATAAGTCTTGAAGGCTTTGAGGCAGTCAACGACTTAAGAAGAGGTGACGGCGTATATGGAAAGGTTATGCATGCGATGGATCTTTTAAAGAAAAATGGACTTGTATTCGGTACTTCGATATGCTACACCTCCAAGAATACAGAAACAGTTACAAGTGATGAATTCATCCAGCTTATGGTTGATAAGGGATGCCGCTATGCGATGTATTTCCATTATATGCCAGTTGGAAATGATGCATCTGTTGAATTGCTTCCAACACCTGAGCAGAGAATATATATGAAAGACCGCATAAGACAGATAAGAAGTCTTACAACAGGTAAGGGATTATTCACATTTGATTTCCAGAATGATGGTGAATTCGTTGGCGGATGTATAGCCGGTGGCAGAAATTACTTCCACATCAATGCCAATGGCGATGCAGAGCCTTGTGTATTTATACATTATTCAGGTGCAAACATCAGAACTAATACACTTCTTGAGATACTGCACCAGCCACTGTTTATGGCATACAGAAAGAACCAGCCATTTAATGAAAACCACTTAAGACCTTGTCCTATGCTTGAAAATCCTGAGATTTTGCAGAGGATGGTTAAGGAAACGGGTGCCAAGTCAACAGATTTACAGTCACCGGAAACAGCAGAGCATCTTTGCAGCAAATGTGTTCCTTATGCTAATACATGGAAACCATATGCTGATAAGATATGGAGTGAAACTCCGAAGACAACAAGAAGTTATGAAAATTATGAGAAAAAAGAATAGTGTGAAAAATAGATTTTTCACATGCGGGATTGATGTCTGAGCGCACCTGACACAAACCTATTATGAGTAAAAAAGTGCGCAGAAATGAGGTTCTATATGAGTAATAAATCAATCGGAAGCAAGACATTAAAGGCAGGAGCAGCACTGCTTGCTGTAGGCGCAGGAGTTGCAGCACTTAACGCAAAGAATAAGAATGGTACAGAGAAAAAGAAGATAAAAGAAATACAGAAGACGGAACACGAAGAATATAGAAATACAGAACGTGGAAAGTATGATAAAAATAGTAAAGGAATATATTATTCTAATGGTAATTATGAAGCATTTGCAAGACCAGAAAAGCCGGATGGCGTTGATGATAAGTCAGCTTATATAGTAGGAAGCGGACTTGCTTCACTTGCAGCAGCGTGTTTCCTTGTAAGAGATGGACAGATGAAGGGAGAACATATTCACATTCTTGAGGCTATGGATATAGCCGGTGGTGCATGTGATGGTATAAATGACCCAACAAGAGGATATGTTATGAGAGGTGGAAGAGAGATGGAGAACCATTTCGAGTGCCTCTGGGATTTGTTCAGAAGTATTCCTTCACTTGAAAAGCCGGGAGCTTCAGTACTTGATGAATATTACTGGCTTAACAAGCATGACCCTAACTACTCACTTTGCAGGGCAACTATTAACCGAGGACAGGATGCACATACAGATGGCAAGTTTAACTTAAGCCAAAAGGGCTGTATGGAGATTATGAAGCTGTTCTTTACTAAGGACGAAGACCTTTATGATAAGAAGATTGAAGATTTCTTTGATGAAGAGGTATTTGACTCAGATTTCTGGCTCTACTGGAGAACTATGTTTGCATTTGAAAACTGGCACAGTGCGCTTGAGATGAAGCTGTATATCCAGAGATTTATCCATCATATCGGAGGACTTCCAGACTTCTCCGCACTTAAGTTTACTAAGTACAACCAGTATGAGTCGCTTATCCTTCCAATGCAGAAGTATCTTGAGGCAGCAGGCGTTAAGTTCCAGTTCAATACAAGAGTTGAAAATGTAGTATTTGAATTCAATGGAAGTAAGAAGATTGCAAAGAAGATAGAATGCAGCGTTAAGGGTGAAAAGGAAACAATCGAGCTTACAGAAAATGACCTTGTATTCGTAACAAACGGAAGCTGTACAGAGAGTACTATATATGGCGACCATACTCACGCGCCAGTTGGCGATGCAGAGGTAAGAACAAGCGGCTGCTGGAGCCTTTGGAAGAATATTGCAAAGCAGTCACCTGAATTCGGACATCCAGAGAAGTTCTGCGGCGATATAGCTAAGTCTAACTGGGAGTCAGCAACAGTTACAACAAGCAACGAGCAGATTATTGACCAGATTAAGAAGATATGTAAAAGAGACCCAAGAACTGGAAATGTTGTTACAGGTGGTATCGTAAGCTGCAAGGACTCAAGATGGCTTCTTAGCTGGACTATCAACAGACAGGGACAGTTCAAGGAACAGAAGAAGGATGAAGTATGTGTATGGGTATACAGCTTATTTACAGATGTACCTGGTGACTATATAAAGAAGCCTATGAAAGAGTGTACTGGTGAAGAGATAACAGCAGAGTGGTTATATCATCTTGGAATACCAGTAAATGAAATAGATGAGCTTGCTAAGAACCACTGCAACACAACTCCTACGATGATGCCATATATCACAGCATTCTTTATGCCAAGAAGAAAGGGCGACAGACCGGATGTTATTCCAGATGGCTGTGTAAACTTTGCATTCCTTGGACAGTTTGCTGAAACACCAAGAGATACTATATTTACAACTGAGTATTCTGTAAGAACAGCTATGGAGGCTGTATATGGACTTCTCGGTGTTGACAGAGGTGTTCCAGAGGTATGGGGCAGTGTATATGATGTGAGAGACCTCTTAGATGCATCCGTTAAGCTTATGGATGGCAAGTCACCACTTGAGATAGAGTTACCGGGTGTGCTTGACAATATCAAGAAGCCGCTTTTAAGAAAGATAAAGGGTACTGTTATTGAAAAGGTGCTTAAAGACCATAATGTTATTAAGGATTATATGAAATATTAAGTTGTTATTTATTCTAAGTCTGTGGTATATAATTGATATATCTACGTATTGTATAAAATATTAATTTGTGATTTATCGAAGCCGTTGACAGGTGATGAATGGATGATTTAAAATATTTAAAGGCGTGTGAGAATATTTTCATGCGCCTTTAATTTTTTTGTTTACATGGTTTAAATTATAATATGTCTTAATAGAAAAAAGTGGTATTATAACCGATATATACAATTAAAGTACATAGTAATTAATATTTAATAATACATAATATTTTTAGGATATATTGATATGGAGGTCATTATGCTAAAGTGGTTAATGTTATTTATATATATTATTCTTGGAGTATACATACTATGGAGAATGATACACTGGTTTAAAATAGTCATACCGTTATTTAAGCACAAACGTATGCAGGCAGTATGGATAGGTCTGTACTGTATATTGGCATCGACTATATTCTTAGGAGTATTTCTTCCGAGAAGCAGTATTCAGGCGTGGATACATAAGGTGAGCAATGTGTGGCTTGGATACTTTATATATCTGCTGTTCTTTATGATTATAGGAGATATAATAGTTCTGATACTTAAGAAAGTAGATAAGAAGAAAAATGTTCCAATGCTTCACAGACTGTATGGTGCGCTGATAGTAGGTATAGGAATAGTGGCTGCAAGTGTGGGTTTTACAGTGTATGGAACTATTCACGCAAGGCAGATGACAACAAGAAGTTATGATATAAATGTTGAAAAGCAGGTTGATGGAATTGACAGTCTTAATGTGGTTCTTGTTGCAGACCTTCACTTGGGATATAGTATCGGCTGTGACGATATGAGAAAAATGGCAGAGCGTATAAATGCGCTTAATCCAGATGTTGTTATATATGCCGGTGATATATTTGACAATGATTATGATGCACTTGATGATGAGGCGGAATTAAAGGAAATTCTTCACAGTATAAATGCGAAATATGGTTCTTATGCTGTGTTTGGCAATCATGATGTGACAGAAACTCTTGTAGGAGGATTTTCGACAGCTTCGAGCAGGAAAGCATTCAGGGACTCACGTATGGAAAGCTTTCTTGATGAAGCTGGTATTAATATAATGCTTGATGAGGTAACAACTATAGCAGATGGAAAGATTAATCTTATTGGAAGGCTTGACGGAGAAAAGGCTGGAGATGGCACACGTAACCGAAAAGACCTTTCTGAACTTATTGAGCAGTGCGATATGAGTAAGCCGGTCATAGTCATAAACCACGAACCGGATAAGCTTCATGAGGCAGCGGATATGGGCGTGGACGTTATGTTAAGCGGACATACACATGCCGGACAATTCTTTCCACTTACGATAGTCCAGCCATTTGCGTGGGAGAATTACTGGGGCATAAAGAAGATAGATAATATGTACAGTGTGGTTACATCTGGTGTAGGATTATATGGTCCGGCTATGAGAGTGGGAACGGACAGCGAGGTTATGAGTGTAGAGATTAATTTTAGGTGAATTATAGAAGTGTTTATGTGAAGTCTTATTATAGGTTGTTTCAGGAATACGACAACCATTGGGATAATAATGAAGAAATATTATAAAGAAAATATAACTTTTTATAGGGCTGTCTTTTCTGCCATTGGAACATAATTGAGAGATATTATAAAAGAAATATCTTATATTATTTTGTACATTTCTAATGACATTTAATAAGCTTTTATTTATAATAAATGGCCTGTGAATATAAATAATGACTTAAATAATAATAAGTGAGGACTAATCAGATTATGAAAGATCTTACCAAAGGAAAACCATCTGTATTGATACTGACATTTGCACTGCCTATATTTCTGGCAAATCTGTTACAGTTGACATACAGTATTGTGGATACAAGAATTGTAGGTACATTTCTTGGTGAAAATATGTTAGCAGCGGTCGGGGCGACAACCACCTTAAGTAACCTTATTATAGGCTTTCTGCTTGGACTGTCTAATGGTTTTGCGATAGTCACAGCGCAGAAGTTTGGCGCAAAGGATATAAGGGCGGTTAAAAAGTCTTTTGCAACAGCCATTATACTTGGTGTTTCAACGGCACTTGTACTTACTGTCGCAGGACTTGTATTCTTACATCCGATATTAAAGTTTCTTAATATACCGGATGAGTTGTTTAAAGAGTCGGCAAGTTACATATCAGTTATCATAGCCGGACTTTTAGCAACATTTTTATATGATATATGTGCAGCGGTGCTTCGTGCGATAGGCGATACGATAACACCTCTTATAATACTTGCAATATCGGTTGCACTTAATGTTGCAGGTGATATATTCTTTGTCGTTATTGTTAAGGCAGGAGTAAGGGGAGCAGCGGTTGCAACAGTTCTTGCACAGCTCATAGCATTTATTGTGTGTGCATTCTATATGGTTAAAAAGTACGATATATTAAGGTTGTCACGCACTGACTTTAAGGGCATGGAGAGTGCTATGGTCAAAAATATGCTTGGTGGCGGTCTATCGATGGGCTTTATGAGTTCCCTTGTAAATATCGGTTCGCTTACTCTCCAGACAGCTATCAATAAGCTTGGTCAGGATATTATCGTGGCACATACTGCGGCGCGTAAGATATCTGAGATATTTATGGTTATGTTTACAGTATTTGGACAGACTATGGCAACCTATTGCGGACAGAATATAGGTGCTGGCAAGGTTGACAGGGTTAAGAAGGGTATAAGGCTGTCTATACTTTATACTTGTATATGGTGTACACTTGTCATTATTGCAAGTTACACGATAGGCGGCTGGCTCGTTTATCTTGTTACAGGCAGCAGTAATGATGCTGTTATTGTAAATGCTACTAATTATCTTAAGTTTGACACTGTATTTTACTATGTTACAGCAGTTATCTGTATAGTAAGAAATGCCATGCAGGGACTTGGAGAACACATTACTCCGCTTATATCAAGTTCGCTTGAAATGATAGGAAAGATTATAATAGCCGCAACACTTGTTCCGGTGATGGGATATACGGGGGTTATTATAGCAGAGCCGCTTGTGTGGTTTATTATGGTAATTCCTCTTATCGTTAAAATATACCGCATGCCGGTGCTTAAAGAGAGCCGGTAATTCATATACATTTGCAAATATAATTGTGTGAATAATAACTTGCAAAGAAAAATATAGTGTTGAGATAGGCTTTGGCTGTTGAGTGAATAATGATAAATAGTTGCAGTATCACTTGCGGCTGTGGTATGATAAAACAAGTTTGATTATTTTAATCAATAAGTTAATCCGTGATTTACATGATAAGAGATGTCAGGCTTAATCCAGTTAGCTTTGCTTAAGTAGGTTTTGGTTAGGTGGATTGCATAGAAATACGAAAGGAATATGCAGAATATCTGCACAGGAAAGTTATGTTATCCACGATAGAGAATATTAACAATGTAGTGAATAATTTTATCTGGGGAGTTCCGGCTATGATATGTATCATAGGTGTAGGACTTTACCTGAGCATAAGAATGGGCTTCATACAGATACGAAGGTTCACTTATGCCATGAAAGTAACAATAGGAAGAATATTCCGTAAAAGAGAGGCATCGGATGGTGCGCTTACACCATTTCAGGCAGTCTGTACCGCACTTGCGGCGACTGTAGGAACCGGTAATATCGCCGGTGTTGCAGGAGCTATAGCTATCGGTGGTCCGGGAGCTGTGTTCTGGATGTGGGTGTCAGCTATGCTTGGTATGTGTACTAAGTTTTCAGAAGTTATTCTTGCTGTACATTTCAGGGAGAAGAATGATAAGGGTGAGCTTGTCGGCGGCCCTATGTATTATATTAAGAATGGTCTTAAGAAGCACTGGCACTGGCTTGCGTATCTTTTCTCAGCATTTGGCGTGCTTACAGTGTTTGGAACAGGTAATGCAACTCAGGTTAATACAATAACTTCGGCTATAGATACAGCACTCTACAATATGAATATTATTGCAGACGAGAATTCTTCAACAGTATCAACAGTTAATCTCATTATCGGTATAGTACTTGCAGTAGTAATAGCGCTTATCCTTATTGGCGGAATAAAGAGAATAGGTCAGGTTACAGAAAAGCTTGTGCCATTTATGGCGCTTGTATACATAATTCTTGCTATAGGTGTTGTTCTTCTTAATGCTAAAAATGTTCCAGCAGTATTTGCATCTATATTCAAGGGTGCATTTAATCCTGCATCTGTTACTGGTGGTGTAATAGGAAGCTTCTTTATGAGTATGAAGAAGGGTGTATCAAGAGGTATCTTCTCTAATGAAGCCGGACTTGGTACAGGTTCGATAGCCCATGCGTGTGCTGATACAAGAAAGCCTGTAAAGCAGGGCTTCTTTGGAATATTTGAAGTATTTGTTGACACAATAGTTATATGTACACTTACAGCTCTTGTTATTCTTTGTAGCGAAGTTCCGGTTAATTACGGAAGTGCAGCAGGAGCAGAGCTTACGATAAGCGGCTTTACATCAACTTATGGTGGCTGGGTATCTATATTTACAGCGGTTTCTATGTGCTGTTTCGCTTTCTCAACTATTATCGGCTGGGGATTATATGGAACAAGATGTATTGAGTTTTTGTTTGGCTCAAAGGCTAACAAGCCATTTATGGTGTTATACTCACTTGTTGCCGTAGTCGGCGCAACTATGGACTTAGGTCTTATGTGGGGTATAGCAGAAACATTTAACGGACTTATGGCAATACCTAACCTTATAGCAGTATTCTTGTTATCAGGTGTTGTAGTTAAACTTGTGAAGGAGTACTTTGCGGGTGAGGGTGCTGTGACGAAGTAGTCATTTATTTTGTGGCAGCAGTTGGCTGTAGATAAAGTCTGTCTTTGGCAGGTAAAACAATTTTACGAATAATTTTTATAAAGAGAATAAATAATAGTGTAAAACATCAATGGGAATGGGAGTTTCTGTTGATGTTTTTATATTTTATATTGATATTGTTGTGTTAGAAGTTTAACATATAATAAAACAAATATTGGAAGGGGAATATGATGAAAGAGCATATACAGAAAGCAGAAGAACTAAAAACACAGCACGTTATAGAGTGCTACAATGTCCCTGATATTGATATGAATAAGCATGACGGTGGACTGCCTCATATGGCTGGCGTGTATACATATCAGGTAAGAAGAAGCTGCCTGGCGGATGGCGATTACACATATAATCACGCACCTATGCTGACAGGGTTTAATAACAGACTTTTATTATCTTATATAAGTGGCAAAAAGGATGAACACGGCGCACCGGACGAGGTTGTATACACAACATCAAAGAATGGAATAACATGGGAGAAGGAAAGAACTATGTTTCCATATATGCTCGCAGACACAAAAGCATATATAGGTCCTGACAAAGAGCTGCTGCCAGAGCATGCAAAGATGATTGTACATTCAAGAATGTGTTTTTATGAAGCGTCAAACGGAAGAATGTTAGCAACCACATTTTATGGCTTCTCACCTGACTTTCACCGTGCGCCTAATAATGGCTTTGGTGCGGCAAGGCTTGTGCGTGAGGTGTATAAGGATTTTACGCTCTCAGATATATTTGTTATAAAATATAATACTGCCGGCGGTTTCACCAAAGATACCACACATTTTTATGAGCCGGAGGATGACAGTCCTGTAAATATTCCTTATTATGATGAGGTGGCAGATGAGGGCTTTGTAAGTGCATGCAGTGAACTGTTGTCTAAGAAGCTTATACTTGAGCAGTGGTATGAGGAGGAAATGTACGATAAAGAGCACTATGTACATGGCAGGGCGCTGTCATTTTACACAGCCAAAGACGGAAGTATAGTCGGGCTTTGCAAGAAGGGCGAGGGCTATATATTTGATAAGGAAGGCAATATCGTGCTTGATGAAAAGATACCTACACTTATCACTAACACTGCCAAGGTATGGGGGCAGAAAACACCGGATGAAGATTATATTATATGTTACAATCCGACAACTGACAGCTCACACAGATGGCCTCTGGCAGCTATGAGAAGTGAGGACGGAAGGGCATTTTATAATATGAAGGCAGTTATTCCTGAGCTTCCGCCATACAGATATGAGGGGCATATTAAGAACCTTGGTGCGCAATATATGCGTGGAATATGTGATTATAATGATGCATTTGATAAAAATGTGTGGATAACATATAGCTGTAATAAAGAAGATATATGGATAAGTAAGATAGTCAGCGCAACGGCTGGGGATGCTGACAAGAAGTATTCTGTTATGTCGCCGCTCTGGGGAAGTATTAAGAGAACTGGCACTTCTTTGTGGGAGATTGTCGATAAGGATGCGTGTGAACGTGCGATTATAGAGTATTTTCCTGATAAATGTGAAAATGTGTCTGTAAAAATTAATGTGAAAAATATATCTGATGATAATGGAGTTAAGGTTGTATTTTATGATGTAAGTGGAAATGTCATAAAAGAAGCGGTGTGTAAGCAGGGAGAGTGCGTGGTGGAATGTGGGTCTGATGAAGCTGGCAGGGATATTAATGGCGCATGTATGATTAAAAAAGAAGTTAATGGCGTTGATATGATTAATAGCAGATGTGAAGCCACAACACCAGCAAGAATAGCTGTATATTCAAAGGAGCGGCTTGCACTTAACACACTTTCAGATGATGGAAGACTTGGAGCACTTTCTGATATGGAGGATGCGGACAGGAAGGATTATTGTACGGAATTCAGTGTTGAGTTTGTAAGTAAAGAATGATAATATATCAGATAAATAAAAGCGCCAGCTTTTACGGACTTGCATGGCGGAAAAGTAGATAAAAGAATAAAGAGGAACAGTGCTAGCCCGACAAAGAAATCTGATGAAAGGAAAATTAATATGTTAAAGATAGATGCAAGAGCCCCAAAAGAGTCGGCGAAAGATTATGTAGTAAGACAGCTTATATATAATATAATCCACGTAAATCTTATCCCCGGACAAAGAATAGATGCAGATGAGTTAAGCAGGCAGCTTAATGTAAGTAAAAATCCTGTAAGAGAGGCTGAATTAGAGCTTTCGCAGACACGTCTTATAGAAATCAAGCCAAAGATAGGCGCATTTGTATCGTATATAGATACAAAGATAGTTGATGAAGTGCGTGAGTTAAGAAGCGTTCTTGAATCAGAGCTTGCAAGACAGGCGTGCGATATTCTCACAAAAGAGCAGATAGATGTATTATGGGAAAATGTTGCACTCTGGCAGATGTATATGAAGCGCAATGATGAAGAAAAAATATTCCAGCTTGATAAGGAATTCCACGAAAAGCTTTACAAAATGTGTGGTAAGGATTATTGGTATGAACTTGTCAATAATATTTCACCACATTTTGACAGAACTACAATATTAAGCTTCAGATGTGAAGAGGTGGGACGTATATTAACAGACCACGAAGAACTTGTATCGGCGCTTGAAAATAGGGACAAGGAAAAGGCGTATGAGATATCAAGACGTCACCTCACACGTTATACAGAAAATATAGCTTCTATAAAAAAGAATTATGAAGAATACTTTAAAAGTGTGTAGTTAATCAGGTAGCTAGAATTAAAAGATTAGTGTGAAAAATAGATTTTTTACACGCGGGATTTGTGTCTGCGCACATTTGGCACAAAACTCGTAATGCGTAAAAAGCGTGCGCAGAAATGAGGAGTATTATGGCACATTTAACAATAAATTTCAGGTCAAAGGCACTTGGTATGCCGGTTATGCTTGATGTTCTTATGCCACAGGGAAAGGGTGGCTATAAGACGCTGTATCTTCTGCACGGAGCCGGCGGAGATTATGCAAGCTGGGTTCTTAATACACGAATAGCAGATTATGTTAATAATAGAAATATAGCAGTTGTTATGCCTTCTGGTAAGAATAGATTTTATATTAATAATGAGTACGGCAGGAAATTTTATACGTATATAACTGAGGAGCTTGTGAGTCAGTGTGAGAAATGGTTTGATATAAGCCGTAACGCAGAGGACAGATATATAGCTGGTATGTCAATGGGCGGATATGGTGCAGTTTATGCGGCACTTAAGAAACCGTCTATGTATAACACCGCATTTGCATATTCAGGACTTCTTAACATACTTGAGCGTTATGATAAACCGCAGGGAATAGATATGTTTCCGGTGTTTGGAACAAGGCAGCAGCTTATAGATAATGGTTATGACCTGTATACACTGGTTGATGAATATGCTGATAATGAAGAAAAAATGCATACGAAATACATAATAGCCTGTGGAACAGAAGACCCAAGAATACATATGAGCAGGCAGTTTAGTGAAGCGCTTACAAGAGCTGGCATAGACAATGTATACAGGGAAAGTCCCGGAGAACATAATTTTGCATACTGGGATTATTGTATAGAACAGACGGTTAAGTATATATGCGGGGAGGACTCATTATGGCAGTAATGAATATAAATGTATTTTCGGTTATGTTAAGGCATGGAATGGATGTGACAGTGGTGCTTCCTGACGATATAGATGAGGGAGAGCAGCTTAAGTGTGTGTGGCTGTATCACGGCGGAAGTGGTGATAACACAGAATGGCTGTATCATACACCACTTGTTGATACAGTTGAGAAGAGGCATTTTGCGGCAGTGCTGCCAAATGTGGATGATTCGTGTTTTGTAAATATGAATATAGGCAATAAGTATGAAAATTATGTTGCAAAGGAACTTCCATCAATAATATGGAATATGTTTAAGTGCATATCTGATAAAAGAGAGGATAACTATGTGTCAGGATATTCCAATGGTGGATATGGATGTCTTCATACAGTACTTAAGTATCCTAAGAAGTTTTCCAAGGTAGGAGCATTTTCAGCGGGAGATAAGGCAGATTCTGCATTTGTGAATGATGGAAGTGCAAAGTCCAAGGGTAGGATTAATCTTTTCGGCGATGGTGACATACATAATACCGATTACTGCCTTACATATCTTGCAGACAAGCTGGCAGCCGCTGATAATGCAGAGCTTATACCAGATATATACCATGCGTGTGGCGGCAAAGACCCATGGCTTGATATGAATCATATTGTAAGGGATTATTTTCTTGAACATAAAAATGTATATAAGAATTACATTTATGATGAGATAGACGAACTTGGACACGAGTGGCGTTTCTGGGATATAGAGCTTAATAAGTTCCTTGACTATGCCGGTCTTAAGGAAGTAAGACCAGCAAAAGTCTAGGTGAACTTATAATAATACTTAAAGACATTATTAAATCAGTTATTATATGATGTGAGTGTCCCAAGAAATAGACTTTTTATACCTGGAACATTTACATCATAATATAAAAAATGAAAGATTTACTCGGATACAACCTGCGCATTTTTAACGGACAAAGTCTTATAGGTTTCAAATGTGAATTTTTTATCGAGTATATCTCCAATAATAGCGACAACTTTTCCCATAGTGAAGGCGGCAAGTATAGTTCCGATACCAAGACCATCGATATGTCCTATAAAGAAGAATGTCATACAGCCAGTAACAAAAAGGCATATTACATCAAAGCTTATCTTAATGCGTGAATAGCGGACTTTTGTAATAGCAGACAGTTCTCTAGGGAAAAGGTCTGTTGGTATGATAGGAAGCTTACATCTGTTTGAAAGTGCAATTCCTATGCAGAGGAGCAGATAACTTACTATAAAGTAGATAATCTGTAAAGGCAGTGTCTGAGGAAGTATATTTATCCATGCCTTGTGTACGTCAAGCAGTTCAGAAAATGCAAAGCCTACGATAAAGCTGCAAAGGTAAGATAGAACGAATTTCTTCCTTAGTATCATAAGTGTAAGGATAAGAGTTCCCTGAAATATATAAGTCCATGTTCCAAGCGACAGCTTAGGTAACACAAGTGAAAATGCATAAGGAACACTGGATATGGCAGATATTCCAGAGCCTGAGTGAAGCATAAGCACAACGCCGAAGCTGTTTATTATGACGGCTATGAGTAGTGCAAGCTCTCCACGGAATACTGGTTTGTCTGCTGTGTTTTTTGTCTGGTTAGTATTGTTGTTTTTCATTGTTATTTCTCCATTCGTAATTATTGGATTATGTAAGTGTGAAAATGTGTTTTGACACTTACATATTTAGGTGATGTCGTGGGAGGACTTATGTGGGTTTAGAATTTTTGCCCCTGTCATCATTTAGATTACAATTACATAGTTTAGTTTTATATTATTCATAAGACAAATAAATAATATTTATAGATGTATAGATTCTGTCTATGAATTGAATTGGTATGAAAATGCATTTTCATACGCTGTATTTGTGTATGCGCACATCTGGCACAAAGCTGTTATATTCAAAAATGTGCGCGGAGATGGTGATTATTATGAATTTATATTATATAAAGTACTTTGTCACACTGGCAGAGTACAAGCATTATACGAAGGCGGCTAATGCGTTGTGTATAACGCAGCCCAGTCTTTCACATGCTATAGCCCAGCTTGAAAAAGAGCTTGGTGTTCCACTTTTTGAACGTAGTGGCAGAAATACAACGCTTACAAGGTTCGGGCAGGAATTTCTTGTGTATGCAAAGCAGACATTAAGCACGATTGATGAGGGCGTGGAATCCATAAAGAAAAGTGCAAGGGGAGATGGCATTATAAGACTAGGATTCTTAAGACCGCTGGGTGTCGATTATATTCCGGAGCTTGTAACTGAATATATGAAGAAGAACAGCGGGCGTGATATACAGTTTACTTTCCACACGGATGTGACCGGAAGGCTTGTTGATGGAATGATTGACCGGAAGTATGATGTCCTGTTCTGTTCACGTCCCGATGAGGCATGTGGACTTACAGCTAAGAAGGTTATGCAGGAAAAGCTTGTTCTTATAGCGCCGAAAGGTCATTCTGTGATGTCAGCGTGTGATGGTGATGGTAAGATTAAGCTTGTAGATACACTTTCGTATCCATATATATTTTTTGATAAAAGCTCTGGTATGAGAGGTGTGGTTGATGAGCTTTTTAACAAATGTGGTTCATTTCCAGACATTGCATATGAAACGGAGGAGGATGAAGTGGTAGCAGGACTTGTTGCGGCAGGGCTTGGAATAGCCGTGATTGCAGATATACCGCTTATTCACCAGATGAAGCTTGATATAGCAGACATAGCAGAGCCAGAGTATGAGCGAAGTATATATATGGTGACAGACAATAGTATCTATATGCCACCAGTGGTATCGGACTTTGTGAATTATGTGATGAGCACAAAGAAAAATGAAGCAGATAAAGAGTTAATTTAACAAGCACAAAGAAATTTTGCGTGAAAAATAGATTTTCACACGCGAGGATTGTGTCTGCGTGCACCTGACACAAATACGATATGTGCAAAAATGTGCGTAGAAAAGAGGATTGATATGATAAAGTATACAGTTAAAGATATAGAAGAGCCGGACTTTGGATGTGAAGGTCTTCCGGACGGACAGGTTATAACTGATAAAGTTACACTTAAGGCAGAAAATGGGGATATTATTAAACTGGATGTAGCAGATGCGTATTTGTATGAGAAGGATATAAATGTCGGCGATAGGGTCTATATAGATAAAGCTGCGGAAAATGTTATTACAAAGTGTTAAAATCGGAGAGGATAACTTATGGGATATGATATAGGGAAAGAGAAAAGAGAAGCGATAGATGCTGGATACAGGGCAATTAATAGTTTAAAGACAGCCAGAGATAATTTGAACAGTGCAAAGAATTGGGGATTATTGGATATGTTTGGCGGTGGATTTTTCTCCACGATGCTCAAACATTCTAAAATAGATCAGGCAAGACAAAACATGGAACAGGCAAAGTATGATCTTCGTAATTTCAGCAGAGAATTAAATGATGTGAATATTGCATGTGATTTGAATATCAATATAGGAGATTTTTTGTCTTTCGCAGATTATTTTTTTGATGGATTTGTTGCTGACTGGATGGTACAGGATCGAATCAATAATGCCAGATATCAGGTGGAAGAAGCTATCCGTAGAACGGAATATATCATAAGCCAGTTACAGCGTATGTAAAGAAAATATATCTTAATATTAATGTTGTTACTTGCACATTTATGGAGGAATAAGATAATGTCAAAGGATGAATATTTAATTACAGATGCGCCTCTAAAAGCGCTGACAATATTTGCAATGCCTATGATTCTGGGAAGTTTTTTCCAACAGGTATATAATATGGCTGATTCAATAATAGTTGGTCAGTTTGTCGGCTCATCTGCACTTGCAGCGGTAGGTGCCTGCGCTGCACTTACGAATGTATTTATATGTGTAGCACTTGGTGCTGGTGTAGGTGCCGGGGTGCTTGTGAGCCGGTACTTTGGTGCCAGGAATTATAGTAAGATGAAGACAATTGTGTCAACATCATTGCTCAGCTTTTTGATCTTAAGCATATTTCTTGGCATATTTGGTTTTGGATTTTCTAATATAATGATGAGTGCATTACAGACTCCTGCTGATATAATGGATGAGGCGGTATTATATCTGCGTGTTTATTTTGTGGGCTTTCCTTTTCTGTTTATGTACAATATTCTTTCAACGATGTTTACCTCAATCGGTGAGTCGAAGATTCCGTTGGGACTTCTGATATTTTCTTCTATACTGAATATTATTATGGATCTATGGATGGTGGCTGGCTTAGGTCTTGGAGTGTTTGGTGCAGCACTTGCAACACTTATTGCACAGGGGATTTCTGCTGTGTTTTCACTTTTGATATTCCTTTACCGGATGCGCAGATATGAAAGCAGCTTTAACTGGTTTGACAGACAGGAGTTATGTTCTATGCTTCGAATTGCTGTACCATCAGTTCTACAGCAGTCAACAGTATCCATTGGCATGATGATAGTACAGGCGGTTGTAAATCCCTTCGGTACACAGGCACTTGCAGGCTATTCGGCAACAATGAGAGTAGAAAATGTTTTTTCATTAATCTTTGTATCTATTGGAAATGCAGTTTCGCCATATGTTTCACAGAATCTGGGAGCAAAGCAGAGCCAGCGTATTAAAAAAGGATACCACGCCGCGCTTGTGTTAGACGTATGTTTTGCAGTTCTTGCATTCGTAGTTATTGAAACATTACATACACAGATTTCATCGTTGTTTTTAGGAAAAGACGGAACTGATTTAGCATATCAGGTGTCTGGTGATTATATGAGATGGCTTGGTTATTTTTTCATTTTTATGGGTATCAAGATGGCAACAGATGGTGTTCTTCGTGGACTTGGAATCATGCGGCCATTTCTCATTGCGAATATGGTTAATCTTGCAATCCGTCTGTTGGTTGCCCTTATATGTGCTCCACGTTTTGGTATTGCGTATGTATGGCTTGCTGTACCAGCAGGCTGGTTTGCCAACTTCCTGATTTCTTATATGGCACTTAGAAAATCATGGCCAGCTGATGACGAGATTAATATAGATAAAAAGATTGATAATTAATATAAAGATAATAATAGATAAGAAAATTGATTATTAATATAACAAGAATAATTGATAAAGCCGGTGCGGGATTTGCTTGATCCAGTACCGGCTTTGTTGATATACGCCTTGTGGCATAAGTTTTTAATGGCCTTTGGCAGATGCATGTCTAATATCCATATTATTTTGTATGCAATATACACTACGAAAAGTTATTTATACATAAAAAATGTGAAAAAAGTACTAAAAATATAGGGGGGGGGTAATAGGACTTTGTGAAAAAAATAGAATATAAAAACTAATGCCTGAAATCTGTTGACATAGAAAATATATTCTGCTATAAAAGTCTGAAACAAATATAATTATTATTTATTATAAAGAAAGGAAATAACAATCTATGACGCCACAGATAAATATGATGAAAAAGAAATTAGAAGATATGCATTTGAAGGAAAGGATAAATTATGGCTACAGAAAAGTCATCATTATGATGTTGGTTTCTGGGCTGTTTTCTATAATAGTTATAGGTGTGTTATTTTCTAATATGTTTAACTATGTAGAAAATGTTTCGGCTGCAGACCAGGCTGTTAAAATGTGCAGAGTAAATGTTAACGCTGCTGCGAGAAATATAAGAGAAATGGCATTGAATAATGATACATCTTCTTATAGTAGCTATGAACAGACTGTAGAAAAGTTGCTTACAGATGTTGATTCCCAGCTTCAGATTATAAAGAAAAGCGGGGTTGTTTCTGAGGCAGATTACAATGAATATGCATCTTATCTTTCTCAGTGGGGAAACATAGGTTATTCGATTATAGAAAATATTAAAAAAGGCAACAAGGATAAGGCGACTGAGGAAATTCTTAATAAATGTACTCCAGCATTGAATAAGGTTGTTGAAAAAGCAATAAGCTTAGATGATATTACAGATAAGGCGAGCAATAAAGCAGCTATAACTACATTTATATTTGCGGCTGCAGGAATTGTATGTATTATTGTCTGTCTATCGACTGCGTGGATACTGGCAAAGAGGACAAGTAAGAAAGTACTTGCAACGATTATTGCACCATTAAAGTCAGTAGAAAATACTGCAGATGAACTGATGCAGGGAAATCTTCACAGCACACTTAATTATAAGTCTGATGATGAGCTTGGAAGACTTGCACACAGCCTGCGTAACTCTATTGCTATTCTTGGAAGCTATGTAGATGATATAGACCGTGCAATGAAATTGTTTGCAGAAGGCAATTTCGATGTTAAACCAGAAGTAGAGTGGAAAGGTGATTTTGTCGGAATATTGAATTCCTTTATGCTGTTTGAGGAAAGTATGGCAGAAACTATTAAAGGAATCCAGAGAGTTTCAGATGAAGTATCAAGCGCAGCAGAGCAGGTTGCTTCAAGCTCTAATGAGTTAGCAGATGGAGCAACGAATCAGGCTGCTGTTGTAGAGGAGCTTACAGCAACAGTTGCAGGTGTTGCAGAGCAGGTGGAAAAAAATTCACAGTCTGCAAAACAAATCAGCAGCAGAGTTGGAAATCTTGGGGAAGCTATTTCTGAGAGCAACAGTAAGATGCAGGAAATGGTTGCTTCTATGAATGATATTAATGAGGCATCAAAAGAGATTGATAAGATTATTGCAACAATTAATGAAATTGCATCACAGACCAATCTGCTTGCCTTGAATGCATCTATAGAAGCAGCAAGGGCTGGAGAGGCTGGAAAAGGCTTTGCAGTTGTTGCTAATCAGGTAAATCTTTTAGCAGACCAGAGTGCTAAGGCAGCAAAGGAATCTGCTGTACTTATTGAAACATCGGTAAGGGCTGTTAAGAAGGGTATGACGATTGCAGATGAGACTGCAACACAGTTAGAAGAGGTTGCTGACAGTTCTAAGGTGATTACAGAGGAAGTTACTGATATTGCGGATACCTTAGGGCAGCAGACGGTAGAAATCCAGCAGATTAACGAAGGAATTGAACAGATTAATGATGTTGTACAGACGAATTCAGCAACATCGCAGGAATGTGCAGCAGCCAGCGAGCAGATGAGCAGCGAAGCAGAGAATCTGCGTGAAATGATACGAAGATTTAAGGTTGCAAGCTTCAAGAAGAATTAATATAGTTTCAGGCACAGACCAGAGTGTTGATGATAATAACGGGTTTTAATAATTGATTTAAATAAGGGGTGTTAATAATCATTTTTATAAGAAAGGCATTTACATTATGGACACAGAAGTACAAAAGCTGCTTAAAGAAATTGATGAGGAAGATTTAATTGAATTATTTGCGCCGTGTATGGATGATTACCTTTATATTATAGATTTGCAGAAGGATACATGTAACATTTCACAGTCAGCAGTAAAGCGTTTTATGATGGAGAATAATTCATTTAGTGACGCATTGAATGGTTGTCTTAGGCTTGTGTATGAAGATGACCGGCCTTTGTTTGCAGAGCATTATCAAAGCATTATCGAAGGAAAAGAAAAGAATCACAATATTCGTTACAGATGGCTTGATAAGGATGAGATGCCGGTATGGATTAACTGTCGTGGCAAGGTTATTGATGATAAAGATGGAGCACCACATTACCTTGTAGGCTGTGTTAATGAAATAGGAAATACACAAAAAGCACATAATATCAGCGGACTTCTTGGTGAAAGTGAGATGCATTCTTATATAGCAGCTAATATAAGGGATAGCTCATCATTATTTTTAATGCATATAGGAATTGACAGCTTTAATGCTATCAATGGTATGCTTGGTGTAGAGTATGGAGATTATGTGCTTAAAAGTGTTGCAGACTGTATCAAGGAGTGCCTTTCGGATGGTCAGAGATTGTATCATATGGTTGCAGATGAGTATATGATTATTGATGAGAAAAGCCGTACAAAAGAAGAGGTTATGTTACTGCACAAGGAAATAAAGAATAGAATAGAGGACTTTATTATTTCTGAAAAATATAAGGTTGTATTTACAATCTCTACAGGAATTATTTCTGCAAAGCTGTTATTAAAGTATTATGATGAATACCGGAAAATTGCAGTTTTTTCTTTAAAGCAGGCAAAATCTTTAGGAGGAAATGGAATTTATTTTTTTGATATAAAGGATTATGAATCATTTTTACGAAAAGAAAAAATAAAAAGTGTACTCCGTAATGCAGTAGCCAATGACTTTGAAGGTTTTGAAGCATATTATCAGCCTATTGTAGATTGCAGTTCGGGCAGGGTTATTGGTGCGGAAGCACTTATGCGTTTCTTTATGGATTCAGAGGATGGCAGGGAGAATATTTCACCGATAGAATTCATACCGCTTCTGGAGGAAACAGGACTGATTATTCCTGCTGGAAGATTTATATTAGACAGGGCAGCAGCAATGTGCCATGAGATAAGACAACATATACCAGAATTCAGGATTAATGTAAATATATCATATATTCAGATGATGAAGAGTGATGTCTGGAAGGACATACTCTCAGTCATAGAACGTTACAAGCTTCCACCAGAGTGTTTCTGTGCGGAATTGACAGAGAGTGGATATACAGAGATGACGCCATATTTTCTTACACTCCGGAGGAAATTCGAAGAGAAAAAGCTGCAGTTTGTGCTTGATGACTTTGGTACAGGCTATTCTAATCTTCATTGTATTGTCAACATGAATCCCAATTATGTGAAGCTAGATAAAGATTTTACGGCAAAGGCAATGAGTAATGCAAGAGATTATGAGTTGCTTAAAAAAATAGTTGAGCTTGTACATAGTATAGGCATAAGGATATGTATAGAAGGTATAGAAAAAGAAGAATGGCATGAAAAGCTGAAAAAAATACAGGTGGATCATCTGCAGGGTTATCTGTTTGGCAGACCATGTGATAAGAATCATTTTTTGAATCAGTATGGAAAAATATTTTGACATTATAACATCATAAAGAAACGACTTTTTATACTTTTGACACTTACATCATATAATTAAAAAATAATAAATGCCAGTCTTCAGTTAAATGGAGGCTGGCATTTTTTTGAAGTTATCGTCAAGGATATAATGTTAAAGATATAGGTAGAATATATAAGTTAAATATATAGGTTAAAGATATAAGTTAAAGAGATATGTTGAAGATATAATATCAAAGATGTGGAAATATAATGATTTACTAAAAATAAAACTGGTGCTATATTTATTGTATATAGGAATTTTTGTAATGATTTATTTTCGTCGGGATGGTTTTAAATGATATATGAAAAAAGCAAGAGATGACAGTGTCAAATGACATTTGAAAAAAGCAAGAGATGATAGTGTCAAATAACATTTGGAAACGGAGGATAATATATGGTTAAAGTAACACTAGGAAGCACGGGAATAACAGTTAATAAAAATGGTTTTGGAGCGCTTCCAATACAAAGAATAAGCCACGAGAGTTCGGTGGATATATTAAGGAGAGCGTATGAAGCTGGCATAGATTTCTACGATACAGCAAGATTTTATACGGACAGCGAATGTAAGTTAGGTGAGGCACTTTCTGATGTGAGGGAGAATATATACATAGCTACGAAGACTGCTGCCCAAAATGCAGATGAATTCTGGAAGGACTTAAACACAAGTCTTAATAACTTAAAGACAGATTATATTGATATATACCAGTTCCACAATCCGGCAGTCTGTCCAAAGCCGGGTGACGGCAGCGGCTTGTATGAAGCTATGTGTGAGGCAAAGGCACAGGGAAAGATAAGACATATCGGAATAACTAACCACAGACTTAATGTTGCCAATGAAGCAATAGAGTCAGGACTTTATGAAACATTACAGTTTCCTTTTAATTATCTTGCAACGGATAAAGAGCATAAGCTGGTTGAGGATTGCAAAAAGCATAATATGGGATTTATAGCTATGAAAGCACTTTCAGGCGGACTTATAACTAATTCAAAGGTGGCATATGCATATCAGGCTGAGTATGATAATGTGCTTCCAATATGGGGAATACAGAGAATGTCTGAGCTTGAAGAGTTTATAAGCTATATAGATAATCCACCGGTGATGGATGATGAGATAAAGGCAGTTATTGAAAATGATAAGAAAGAGCTTGCAGGTAACTTCTGTCGTGGCTGTGGCTATTGTGTGCCTACATGTCCTGCACATATTGAGATTAATAATTGTGCAAGAATGTCACTTCTTCTTAGAAGGTCGCCATCAGAGTTACAGCTTACAGAGGTGGTTCAGGCAAAGATGAAGATGATAGAAGACTGTATCAACTGCGGACAGTGCAAGGCACACTGTCCATACGGACTTGATACACCTAAGCTTCTTCGTGACAACTATAAGGATTATAAGGAAGTGCTTGCCGGCAAACCGCTGTAATGTCAGGTATAAAAATAATAAGCAGAGTCCTAAAACACAGTTATAATCAGAATATTAATTATTAATAAGTAATAGCTGTATAGAAGGTATATCATTATCGAAACCAGCACATAATACATACGTATCTTGGTTGTATTGCAAATGTATTAATATCTGTAACGGAACGCATATAGCATTTTCAGATTAATATCAGAAAGCAATATAACAATCCAAATGCATCAATAGGTGTGGTATCAGTGGGTACAGAGCATAATTTACTTCTGATATTCACATCCAAAATAAGCAGATTAAGAAAAGAGGCATATGTATGTTGTTGACGGAAAAAGAAATGTCAGTATTAAAGGACCTTCAGACACAGGAGAAGAATTGCATTGACAAGTATGAGAAGTATGCAGGACTTGCGAAGGATGAGGAATTAAAGCAGCTTTTTGAAGAACTTAAGAAAAAGGAACAGGAGCACTATAAAACAATAGGTCAGATGTTAAATGGCGAGGTGCCATCATGTGACTGTAATGATACGGCAGGAAAGGACTATCAGCCAAAGGGCAATTATTCAAAGAGCGAAGACTCAGAGGATAAAAAGAATGACTGTTTTCTTGCAACAGACAGTATAGGAACAGAAAAGCTTGTATCAGGTGAATACAATACCAATGTATTTGCATGTTCCTTAACATCTATAAGAAAGGCACTTGCAGATATAGAAATAGAAGAACAAAATCACGCCGAAATGCTTTATAAGTATAAGATGGCGAACGGAATGCAGTAATTGAATATTATTATCAATAGTCTGTATTGACATAATAAATGCCTGTAAAGTAATATATGCTTTGTTAGAAAAGACTAACGGATGTTAACCAAGATTAATAATAGTTGATTGTTATTAACAGAAGTTAGTTACTTGAAAAACAAAGTGTAATACAGTTTTACAGAAATGGAGTTTGTTATGTTATTTATAGTTGCATTGATAATATCAATAATTTTTGTTGCAGTATTTAAGGAGCTTTTAAAGAAGTATCCGAACATATTCTATATAACAGCAGCAGTAATATCCATAGCAGCATTTGTATGCAGCAGCTATGTGACTATGCCGGGCTGGGTGAGGGATTATGTTGTCGGAATATTTGCTAAAGGCTCTTTAGGTACTGCATTTTTTGTACTTGTAATGTATGCAGGTGCTATGAAAAATACATGGAAAGCCACCAAAACACTTATGAAAATACGTGGTGAGCTTTCAATTATGGGTTGTGTGCTTGTGTTATGCCACAACTGCACATATGGAAGAACATATTTCAGAATGTTATTCACAAATACAAAGAGCCTGTCAGCTGCACAGATGACAGCGGCGATTATAAGCCTTGTTCTTATAACAATAATGCTTATTCTTACAGTCACATCATTTCCACAGGTAAGAAAGAAGATGAATGCTGTTAAGTGGAAAAAGCTTCAGAGAACAGCGTACATATTCTATGGACTTATATATGTACACATACTTCTTATCAATGTTCCTTATGCAAGAATAACCTTAAGGCATATTCAGAAACTGCTGAGGTTACAGCAGATACAAACGGACTTAAGGAGGCTGTTAAGGAAGCAGATGGAACATATTCATTTGGCGCAAGAATTAATGGAACAGCTTCAGGTGTTAAGGACAGCAGCTTAAAGAAGGCTGCAGATATCACAGTAAACCTTCGTTCAACAGATACACAAAGCAATATAACGGGTTCATATGGTGAATTCTTAAGAGTAGACCTCACAGGTAACTATGGTGACCTTGGTGCTAATCTTCAGGCTGTTAAGTGGACATATTATGGTCAGGACAGCACAAGAACTAATGCACTTGCAACATTTGGAACAAAGTTCGCAGCTGATAACTGGATGCATAAAGTAAACGGAATACAGTTAGGACTTACAGACTCTTACAGATGCCAGCTCCCAGAGGGAACAGATGGCACAGGTTACTGGACAGTTACAGTATATGCATTAGGTTATGAGGATTATTCTTTTGATATTCAGACAGAAAAGAACAATCTATATATGGGTGATGAAGAAGAGGCTGATACAACTAAGCTTGCAGAAGCTGTTAATGCAGCTAAGGCACTTAATGAGGCTGATTACACAAAGGAAAGCTGGGATGCGATGCAGGTTGAATTAAGAGAAGCACAGGATGCACTCAGCACTCCGGGCAGTGCAGCATCTGTAGCAGAGGCAACAGACCATCTTAATGCAGCTATGGCAGCACTTGTAAAGGTAAGCACAGATGATGGTTCTACATCAGATACAGAAGCTTCTGGTACAGACAGCTCTGATACAGCAGGCAGCAGTGAAGCATCTTCTACAGATAGTACATCTTCATCTGCAGAGGGTACATCAACAGAGAGCACATCAACAGTTAAGACTTATGATGCAGCCAATGTATATGCGTGGTTCGCAGCCGCTGTACTTGCAGCAGGTCTTGGTGTATGTGTATACGTTAAAAAGAATAACAGAATATTAAGATAATTAAAAGTAATAATCGGAATATATAAACGCTATGGAATAATTATTGTAATTCCATAGCGTTTTATTTTTATTTTATAAATTTATGTTTTCTTTTTATATATTTTATTGACAGAAATGGGGCTGATATGTATACTGAAAATAGTTTCCTAATGAACTAAATATGTGATATATGCTATGGAAAGGATAATTATGGATGCATATGACCTGATAACGTCTGGTGTGCAGCTTAGAAAGCTGATAACAAAGTATGTTGAACCTATTATGAAGGAATACGGATTAAGACCTGTAGAACTTGATATACTGGAGTTTATAACAAGAGAGAACTTAACTACAGCCAAGGAGATTATGCTAAGAAGACACATATCCAAGTCACATATATCCAAGTCATTAGATCACCTGTTAGAAAAGGGACTTATAAGAATGACGGAGGATAAAAAGGACCACAGGATTATGCGTATTGAGCTTACTGCTGAGTCATATGAAGTGATAAACAGAGTGAATTCTGTTTATGAGGAATGCAGGAATATTTTACTGGAGGGGATATCAGATAAGGAACTGAATATATTTAGAAAAGTTATTCATAAAATGAATAACAATGTTGATGGAAAACTGAAGTAACTTGTGTCGATAATGCCTACAGGCGATGGCATTACTGACAGGGAGAAGTATTAGCGTGAAAAGAGAATTTTTCACATGCGGGCTTTGTGTATGTGCGCACTTGACACAAACCCGTTATGCGCAAAAAAGTGGGCAGAAAAGAGGAGTATTATGGAAAGGTGGAACTTAACAATGGAGAACATTAATGATTATGCTAAGAAACAGTCAGATATGTGTGTGGAGAATGACAGTATACCTAAGGCTTTGTATGCAGATTATGGCGTTAAGAAGGGCTTAAGAGATGAGAATGGCCAGGGGGTTCTTACAGGACTTACTAATATATCAAGTGTAAGGGCTTTTGATATAGTTGATGGTGAGAAAGTACCATGTGATGGTGAGCTTTTATACAGAGGTTATGATGTTACACAGTTAGTGAAGGGTGCCGGCGATAAGAGGTTCATATTTGAGGAAGCAGCATATCTGTTATTGTTTGGTGAGCTTCCTGATGCAGCACAGCTTGAAGAATTCAGACATATAATAGCTAATTGTATGGAGCTTCCAACTAACTTTACAAGAGATGTTATCATGAAAGCACCTACATCAGACATTATGAATTCTATGACAAGAAGTATTCTCACACTTGCATCATATGATGATAAGAAGGATGACTTAAGCATTGAAAATGTATTAAGACAGAGTATACAGCTTATAAGCACATTTCCAATGTTAGCGGTGTACGGATATCATGCATACAATCACTATGAAAGAGATGACAGTATGTATATACACAGACCTGATAAGGAGCTTTCACTTGCAGAGAACTTCCTTAGGATGTTAAGACCTGATATGAAGTATACACCACTTGAAACACACGTACTTGATATAGCACTTCTTCTTCATATGGAGCATGGTGGTGGTAATAACTCATCATTTACAACAAGAGTAGTTACATCCTCAGGTTCAGATACATATTCTGCAATAGCTGCTGCTATGTCTTCACTTAAGGGAAGAAAGCACGGCGGAGCCAACCTTATGGTTATGAATATGATGGATGATATAAGGGCGCATATAAAAGATTACCACGATGAAGAAGAGATAGAGCATTATCTTGATAAAATTCTCAATAAAGAAGCATTTGATAAGAAGGGACTTGTATATGGCATGGGTCATGCCGTATATTCACTGTCTGACCCAAGAGAAAGAGTATTCAAGGCATTCGTTGAACAGCTTGCAGAGGCTAAGGGCAAGACAGAGGATATGGCACTTTACAATAATATAGAAAAGATAGCACCTATGCTTATTGCAAAGGAGAGAAAGATATTCAAGGGTGTAAGTCCTAATGTGGATTTTTATAGTGGTTTTGTATATGATATGCTCGATATTCCAAGAGAACTTTATACACCATTGTTTGCGATAGCAAGAATAGTAGGCTGGAGTGCTCATAGAATAGAAGAACTTGTCACAACAGACAAGATTATACGTCCGGCTTATAAGAGTCTTGTTACAAAGAGAGATTACATTGACCGACTTCACAGAGATTAAGCGGCTGCGAGGCAGGACGAAAAAGCGTAGGCTCGTGAGTGCAGAATAAAGAATTAAGGCGGTTTATAAGGAAAGGAAGTGTGAAGCATGGAGAGAGAAGAAAGAGCGTTTCCGTCATCAAGCGGATTGTGCAGTATCCATACAATTATATGGTATCCTGACAGCAGCATATATAAGCAGCCTGTGGGCGTTATCCAGATAGCACATGGTATGATAGACCACATAGAAAGATTTGAGGAGATGGCAGAGTATTTTGCTGATAAAGGTTTTGTGGTTGCAGGTAATGACCACTTAGGACATGGTGAGTCAGTAAACAGCGAGGATGATTATGGCTACTTTGCCAAGGGAAGCCACGGGGCAGATTATCTTATAAAGGATATGCACAGACTTACACGCATTATGAAGAAAATGTATAAGGATATACCATATATTCTTATAGGTCACAGCATGGGTTCTTTTATGGCAAGAAAGTATGCGTGTGTATATGGTGATGAGCTTGACGGGGTTATATTCCTTGGAACTGGTAATCAGTCAAAAGCATTAGTTAATACGGGGCTTGGTCTTTCGTATATAGCCAGATGTGTGCGCGGTGAGCGATACAGAAGCAAAGTCCTTAATAAGATGATGTTCGGGGCTTACAACAGCCATATCAAGGATAACAGGACAGATAACGACTGGCTTACAAAGGATACCAGGATAGTTGATGCTTATGTAAATGACCCTAAGTGTTCATATGCATTTACAGCCAATGGATATATAGGCTTCTTTAATGTCATAAAGTATGATATTAATGAGAAAAATATAGCAAAAACACCAGCAGACCTGCCGGTTCTATTCGCTTCCGGAGAGGAAGACCCAGTAGGGAATTATGGAAAGGCAGTCAAAAAGATATTTAAGCTTTATACGAAGTATGTGGATAATGTTGAACTCAGATTATATGAGGATGACAGACACGAGCTTCACAGCGAAACTAACAGGCAGGAAGTGTTTGATGACCTGTTAGAATGGATAAAATCTAATGTATGTAGTTTTTAAAACTACATAGCATATTATATAGGCTACATTTTGTAATATTAACACCACTTACTGTTGACAAACGATTAACATAGGGGTACAATACTACAAATTGTAGCTTATTTGTATATTATGATACCGTAGGTATCATAGTTGGGGGCTTTTGCCCCCAACATCATATAAAAATATAGGAGTGTGATAATGTCAGATAACAGACAGCGGCATTCTGATAAGATAATATATTACAGTTCCTATTCACAGGATGTCGTAAAGAGCAGTAATCAGAATTACAGGCTTAAAAATGATTATAAGTGGATTAATAATAACATATTTCATAAGACAGGTGCATATATCATATATGGGATTGCTATAGTGGCAGGGTATATCGGCTGTAAGCTGTTCTTTGGATTAAGCTATAAGAATAAGAAAGTATTAAAAGAGTGCAGGGATAAAGGATATTTCATATATGCCAACCATACACAGCCTGTCGGTGATGTTGTCATTCCGGCGTTAGGCTGTATAGGCAGGAGATTGTACGTTATAGTAAGTCAGGCAAATTATGGTATTCCTGTCATAGGAAAGCTTTTATCAATGCTTGGCGCGCTTCCTGTTCCTGACTCGATAAGCGAATATAAGAAGTTCAGTAAGGCATATAAGAAACGTATATCAGACGGACATCCTGTTGTTATATATCCGGAGGCGCATGTGTGGCCGTACTACACAGGTATAAGACCTTTTGAAAAGACGTCCTTCCGCTTTCCAGCAGAGCTTAAAGCACCGGTGTATGTTATGACAACAACTTACACAAGAAGGCGTTTCTTTGGTGTAGTTACTAAAAGACCTAAGCTTACAGTGTATGTGGATGGTCCCTATTATACAGACAGTGAACTTTCCATAAAGGAAAATCAGCAGCAGCTTCACGATAAGGTCGAAGCTGCCATGAATATGTATAGTAAAAAAAGTGATTATGAGTACATACATTATGAATATGCAGGTCAGGATACAGATAACAGAGGATAAGGCATTATTACAATATTATTGATGTTTAAGGCTCTGTTAAGACAGTATCATAGATGGATAAGACATTTATAATAATTATGGGAGATATGTAATATAATGAATATATTATTTTGTGGCGACAGAAATGTACAGGATGGGCTGCTTATCGCTGTTCTTTCTTTATTAGAGAATACGCAGGAACATCTTGATATATATGTCCTTACACTTGATATGTCTATGAATGGCAGGATATATAGTCCGATAGAGCAGACATTTGTGGACTATCTGAATGAAACAGTTTCAGCACAGTATGACGACAGGTTATACACTAAGCTGATAGATACAACAGACCTTTTTAAAGATGAAACACCGGATGCGAACCTTTCAACAAGATTTACACCATGTTGTATGTTAAGGCTGTTTGCGGATAAGATAGATGAAATTCCGGACAGAATTCTTTATCTTGACACCGATGTGATATGCCGCAGGGATTTTGGCGATTTTTACTACCAGAACATGGATGGTGTTGAGATAGCAGGTGTGCTTGATTATTATGGAAGCTGGTTTTTTAGAAAAAATATATTTAAAAGGGATTATCTTAACTCAGGAGTTCTTCTTATGAATATGTGTGAGTTAAGAAAGACAGGACTTCTTAGCAGCTGCCGTCATATGTGTACTACAAAGCAGATGTTTATGCCTGACCAGTCGGCATTAAATAAGCTGTCGGTGTCAAAACGCATATGTGAAATAAAGTATAACGACCAGAGAAGACTGCACAGCGATACAGTGTTCCAGCACTTTACAACACATTTTAGGTTCTTCCCGTATGTGAGGACGGAAACTGTAAAGCCGTGGCAGACAGAAGAAGTTACAACAATACTCCATATACCTGAGTCAGAGTATGGAGCGCTTTTTGCGAAGTACTATGATATTAAGGAGAGTATGAAAAGCGCGGGGCAGGCGGAGGCAGACATTCGACCCTGAAATTATAATTGAATATATGCTCATCGGAGCAGTAAGAAAAGGAGATTAAAAATGTACAAGAAACAGGAATTAATACCTATATTTTTCACAATCGATGACGGATACGCACCATATCTTCATGTTGCACTTATATCACTTATTAAAAATGCATCAAAAGACAGAAGATATAAGATAATAGTTGTGTATCAGGAGCTTAATGAGGAAAACAGGAATAATCTTGCAAAGCTTGTTGAGGATTATCCTAACTTTGAGATGGAATTTAAGTTTATGAAGCAGAGCCTTGATATGATAACAGACCGAATTGAGAACAGGCTTCGTTCTGACTACTTTACTATGACTATATATTTCAGAATATTTATTCCAGATATGTATCCTGAGTATGATAAGGCTATATATATCGACAGTGATATAATAGTTCCAGGAGATATATCAGAATTATATGATACAGATATGCACGATAACTTGATTGGTGTTGTGACAGATGGTTCAGTCAATGATGTACCTGAGCTTCAGAGATATATGACAGAGTCACTTGGGCTTAAGCTTGGTGATTATTTTAACTCAGGTATGCTTCTTATGAATATGAAGGAACTTAGAAATGTACATCTTGCAGAGCATTTTCTGTACCTTCTTAACAAGTACCACTTTGACTGTGTTGCACCTGACCAGGATTACCTTAATTCTATGTGCTATGGAAAGATAGAATATCTTGATTCATGTTGGGATGCCATGCCAAACAGAAATAAACCAGAGATAGAGAATCCAAAGATTATCCACTACAATCTTTTCGATAAGCCATGGTGCTATGATGATATCCAGTATCAGGATTATTTCTGGGAATATGCAAAGCAGTCTGTATATTATGATAAGATAAAGGCGTATAAGGCAGCTTATACAGACAAGCAGAAGGAAGATGACCATGCACATCTTCTTGACCTTTTCAGGAGAGCAGGAACTAATGCGGATACTGAAGTAACATTTAGAAAAGTACTTGAAAGTGGTGAAAAGGTAAGATTATGATTATTGGTGGCAGCAAAAAAGAGGTTATTAAGAATATCAAGGATGCAGCCGACAGCGGACATTTTAACGATAAAGTTGAAATCGGCGACCCTGAGCTTAACAATATAGAGCGGAAAAGACTGTTAGGAAAGTATGTAAAGCAGCGTAATGAAATTCCTTATCACTACCGCAACTGGCTTGCAAGACGTATGGTTGATGTTGCAACACTTGGTGCTAATGCAACGACAAAGATTGTTGGAATTAAGAAGATAAGACACATAAAGACAGGTGCGATAATAACAAGTAATCATTTTAATCCGGTTGATACAACGATTGTGCGCCATGGCATAAAGCGTGCCGGAAGGTATAGAATGTTTATAGTAAGTCAGGATACGAACTTTGCGATGAAAGGAATTCTGGGTTTCCTTATGAGATATGCTGATGAAATTCCTATAAGCAAAGATAAGGATTATATGAACAGGCATTTTTACAGAACGCTTAACAATCTTTTAGTTAATAAGAAAGAGTATATTCTTATATATCCTGAGCAGGAAATGTGGTTTAATTATAGAAAGCCAAGACCACCTAAGCGTGGTGCATACCTGTATGCTGCAAAGTTTAATGTTCCGATAATATCATGCTTTGTTGAGATGAAGGACATGAAAAAGGATGATACGGAAGAGTTCAAGAAAGTAAGATACATACTTCACATATTAGACCCAATATATCCTGACCCGGAAAAAAGCGAAAGAGATAACAGTTTTGAGATGATGAAAAAGGACTATAAGCAGAAAAAGGAAGCATATGAAAAGGCGTATGGAAAGCCACTTGAATATGCGTTTGAACCATCTGACATAGCAGGCTGGAAGTGCGGGGAACCGGATTGATATAAGGGATATTTATTTGTGACATACTTATTCATATAGCAGACGATTTTCAAAGAAAGCTTAGTAGCGTATTATATTTATGAGAATGGCTGGAATGAAGCTGGTATTAAATATGTTCAGAAATCTGGCTGTTAATGATAGTGGTTATAGAACAATATAAAATAATGCAAAATTATAAAGAGGACATGTCATCTGGCGTAGCTGCCGGATGGGATGTCCTTTTATTGACATTATTAAAGTATATATAAAAATGATTAAGTGATTAAAGAAAACATAATTTTTGTAAATGAGAAAATATCTCCGATAAAAAATAAAATTTCCTCTTGCAATATACCCCGAGGGGGTATATATTATGTGTGTGAACAATAATAGCTATTATAAAAGATGTGCATATGTACATATATGGTTATATGCCGGGTGCAGGATATGGAGGCAGGTATGTCAGAAGAAAAAATGTGTTGTTGTGGGAAGAAAAAGGAGCGTACAGATTCAGAGAAAAAGCTTCTTTTAAACAGACTAAAGAGAATTGAAGGTCAGATAAGAGGCATATATGGTATGGTTGAGAATGATGCCTACTGTATAGATATACTTAATCAGGCACAGGCAGCCAATGCCGCATTGACAGCATTTGATAAGGCACTGTTAGCTAATCATATAAAAACATGTGTTGTTGATGATATTAAAAATGGTGATGATGAGGTAGTTGATGAGCTTGTTATGACCCTTCAGAAGTTTATGAAGTAATATTTTATAATGTAAGGTTAAAATGTCAAAAAGCCGTTCGTGTTTGCACGATAAGATTTTTGAATTTATGACCCGCCTGACACCAAAAACGTAATAAAAAGTTGTGAGTACTGCTTTTTATGTAAGTCAGAGGTGATAGAGGATTACAGAAAAGAGGTATGAATATGGGAACAGCGGTTATATTAGTAGTACTTGTGATAGTAGTTATATTTGCAGTAAAAAGTGGTATACAGCATGGTAAGGGCGAAGGCGGCTGCTGCGGTGGCGGCGGTTCTATCAAGGAGGACAAGAAGGTGCTTACAGGCGATATTATTGCAACAAAGATAGTAACTATAGACGGTATGCACTGTGAGAACTGCAAGAACAGTATTGAACACCAGATAAACAGGATAGATGGAGCTTCATGCGAAGTTAATCTTAAAAAGAAAATTGCCACTATACAGATGGATAAGCCGGTTGATAATGAAACAATCAGAAGAACTATAGAAAGACTGGACTTCAAGGTGGTAGATATAAAGAACGCATAAAAAGAAAGGAAATAGATGTGAAACAATATAATGTTACAGGAATGACATGTGCAGCATGCCAGGCAAGAGTCGAAAAGGCAGTGTCAAAGGTAGATGGTGTTACAAGCTGTTCAGTAAGCCTGCTTACCAATTCTATGGGAGTGGAAGGAACTGCATCAGATACCGCAGTAATAAAGGCAGTTGTGGATGCCGGTTATGGTGCATCTGCAAAGGATAGCGGAAGTAAAGCACCTAATGGCAGTGGTGGTAATTCTGTTATATCAGGGCTTGAGGAGTCACTTAAGGACACTACCACACCATTGTTAGCTAAAAGACTTGTGTCATCATTAGTATTTTTACTTATACTTATGTACTTTAGTATGGGACATATGATGTGGGGATGGCCGCTTCCAAAGGTATTAGAAAACAACCACGTAGCCATGGGACTTATCCAGATGCTGCTTACAATAATAATTATGGTTATAAATCAGAGATTTTTCATAAGCGGTATAAAAAGTGCCCTGCACGGCTCACCGAATATGGATACACTTGTTGCGCTTGGTTCAGGAGCAGCATTTGTATATAGCACATATGCATTATTTGCGATGACAGATGCACAGATGCGTATGGATATGGACGGAGTTATGCACTATATGCATGAGTTCTACTTTGAGTCGGCAGCTATGATACTTACTCTTATAACTATAGGAAAAATGCTTGAAGCACATTCAAAGGGTAAGACAACCGATGCACTGAAAAGTCTTATGAAGCTTGCTGCAACAACAGCAACAGTAGTAATAGATGGTGAGGAAAAGCAGGTTCCTGTTGAGCAGGTATCAAAGGGCGATATATTTGTAGTTAAGCCAGGTGAAAATATACCTGTAGATGGCGAAGTCCTGGAAGGAAGCAGCGCTGTCAATGAGTCAGCACTTACAGGTGAGAGCATACCAGTTGATAAGACTGTTGGAGATACAGTATCAGCGGCAACTCTTAATACTTCAGGTTATCTTAAGTGTCAGGCTACAAGAGTTGGTGAGGATACAACACTTTCACAGATAATCCAGATGGTAAGTGATGCAGCGGCAACCAAAGCACCTATTGCAAAGATAGCAGATAAAGTGTCAGGTGTGTTTGTACCAGCAGTTATAGCGATTGCATTTGCAACTATAGTAATATGGCTTATCGCAGGACAGAGTGTCGGTTTTGCACTGGCAAGAGGAATATCAGTACTTGTAATAAGCTGCCCTTGTGCACTCGGACTTGCAACACCAGTTGCCATTATGGTTGGTAATGGTGTCGGTGCTAAGAATGGTATTATGTTTAAGACTGCAATATCGCTTGAACAGACTGGAAAAATGCAGATTGTAGCTCTTGATAAGACTGGTACGATAACAGCAGGTGAGCCTGTTGTGACAGACATATATCCGGCAGCAGGGGTATCAGACAAAAGTCTTGTTTCTATTGCTAAGATATTAGAAGCAAGAAGTGAGCATCCTCTTGCAAAGGCTATTGTTAATTATGCAGATGCTTATGGTCAAGAGACAGGAATTAAGCAGGTAAAAGCGGGCAATCTGTCTTCAACAGGAAATCAGGCTGATAATCAGATAGCAGATATTACAGGAAAATTACAGCAGAAAGATACAACAGATTATGCCTCAATCCTTACAATAACTGACTCAAAAGCAGTTGCTGGAAATGGACTTTTCGGACAGGCTGTATATAATACTGATATACCTGAGGAGGGTATTAAGGCTTCCGATGAGCTTAAGATATATGGTGGTAATGCACGATATATAAGTGAGATAACTGATGTTCCGTCAGATATGATAAATGTATCAGAACATTTGTCAGAAAATGGAAAGACACCTATGTTTTTTGCTACTGATAAGGAGTTCTTAGGAATAATTGCGGTAGCAGATACAATAAAGGCGGACAGTCCGGAGGCTATTAAGCAGCTTAAAGACATGGGACTTTATGTTGTTATGATAACAGGTGATAATGAGAAGAGCGCCAATGCAATAGGTAAGATAGCAGGAGTTGATGAGGTAGTAGCCGGAGTACTTCCAGACGGAAAGGAAAAGGAGATACGCCGACTTAAGGAAAAGGGCAAGGTTATTATGGTCGGCGATGGTATCAATGATGCACCTGCACTTACAGCTGCTGATATCGGTATAGCGATAGGAGCTGGTACAGATGTAGCTATAGATGCCGCAGATGTTGTGCTTATGAAGAGCAGGTTAAGTGACGTGGCAGCAGCTATAAGGCTTAGTCACAGAACTATAAGGAATATACATGAAAATCTTTTTTGGGCATTTATATACAATATTATAGGAATACCGCTTGCCGCAGGAGCATGGATACATCTTCTTGGATGGCAGATGAACCCTATGTTTGGAGCAGCAGCGATGAGCCTTTCAAGCTTCTGTGTAGTAACTAATGCATTAAGGCTTAATCTTGTGAAGGTGTATGATACATCAAGAGATGCAAGGTATAAAAGGATAGCGTTAAGAAAAGGTCTTGTGGTATCTGCAGGTTCAAGTGACAGAAGTGAAGTTAATGCGGGTGCTGGTGATGGCAGAGTTGATGTTAATAGCAATGCAGGTATTAGTAACAGAGCTGAAGTTAATGGTAATAGTGGTGTCATTGACACCAATGTTATAGCCGGTAATACTGGTAAAGATAATATATCTAGTAATAAAGAAAAGAAAGAGGTAATTATTATGACAAAGACAATGAATATTGAAGGTATGATGTGCGGACACTGCGAGGCAAGAGTTAAGAAGGCTTTAGAGGCAGTTGAAGGTGTAAGTGAAGCAGTAGTAAGCCACGAAAATGGAACAGCAGTTGTTACACTTACAGCAGAGGTTGCAGATGATGTTCTTAAAAATGCGGTTGAGGAGCAGGATTATAAGGTTACTGGAATTAATGCATAAGTGATGTTTGATTCAAGTTATTAACAAACAGACGACATAATAAAGCTACACACAGCTGTGCATACATCAACAATGCCAGAAGCTTCAAGTGCATTTTATGATGTATTACCAGTTGTGTGTAGCTTTATTATGTCTGAAAATCTTCCAGACCACAATAATTCACGATAATTAAAAATTTAACAAATTCCTCCATAAAGTACTTTAATCTTAAAATTTATATGTTATACTATGTAAGATGATAAATATTATACGATATATATAATAATTACAGAATACCAATTAATAAAAGAAATACCAACAGGAGGAAAGTAATATGTTATCAACAGATGCTAATATATTAAAGATAAAGCATGAAATATTATATCAGGTTGCAAAGCTTGCATTTGAGGGAAAGCTTGAGGAGAAGAAGGAAGCCCTTCCTTATGAACTTCTTCCGGGACCACAGGCTAAGTACAGATGCTGTGTATATAAGGAAAGAGAAGTAGTAAGACAGAGAATAAGACTTGCAGAGGGAAAGTGTCCATCAGAAACGCCTAAGACAGGTAAAGATAATGTTGTACAGGTAATTGAAGCGGCATGTGCCGATTGTCCACTTTCACATTACATAGTAACTGATAACTGTAGAAAATGTATGGCTAAAGCCTGTCAGCAGGCATGTAAGTTCGGAGCTGTGTCAATGGGACGTGACAGAGCTTATATCGACCCTGATAAGTGTAAGGAGTGTGGTCAGTGCGCTAAGGCCTGTCCATATAATGCCATAGCTGACCTTATAAGACCATGTAAAAAGATATGTCCGGTTGGTGCCATAACTATGGACGAGAATGGAATTTGTGAGATAGATGACAGCAAATGTATTAAGTGTGGTCAGTGTATACACGCCTGTCCATTCGGTGCTATCGGCTCAAAGACAGATATAGTTGATGTCATTAAGGATATGAGGGCTGGTAAGAAAGTTGTTGCCATGGTAGCACCGGCTATTGAAGGCTCATTTGGTGCTGATATTACTATGGATAGTATAAGAACAGCATGTAAGAAGATTGGTTTTGATGATATGTATGAAGTAGCCATTGGTGGCGACCTTACAGCAGGCGCAGAGGCTAAGGAGTGGCTTGAAGCTAATGCAGAGGGAAAAAAGATGACTACATCATGCTGTCCAGCATTTGTCAATATGATAAAGAAGCATTATCCAGAACTTGTAGATAACATTTCAACAACAGTATCTCCTATGTGCGCTGTTTCAAGAATGCTAAAAGCTAAGGAACCAGATATTGTTACAGTATTTGTTGGACCATGTATTGCAAAGAAGGATGAGAGAAGAGATACTTCTATAGAAGGAAATGCAGATTATGTTCTTACAGTAGGTGAGTTCAGGGCAATGCTCAGGGCAAAGGGTGTTAAGATAGAGCCAGAAGCCAATGCAAACCAGCAGGCAAGTGTATACGGTAAGAGATTTGGTAATGGCGGCGGAGTAACAGCAGCAGTTATCGAATGTATGAAGGAATTAGGAGAAGACCCATCTAAGTTTACTATTGAAAAATGTTCTGGTGGAACAGAGTGTAAGAAAGCACTTACACTTCTTAAAATGGGAAGGCTTCAGGCAGACTTTGTTGAAGGTATGGCATGTGAGGGCGGTTGTGTCGGAGGTCCTAGTCATCATCATTCAAACAAGAATGAAGCACTTGTTGCAAAGGACAGAGATAAGCTCTTAGCAGAGGCTGATGCGCGTGGAGTATATGAAAATATCAAGAACTACGAAACTGACGGTTTCTCTATGCACAGAGCATAATAGTATGCTTCACAGGCTGGGTTTGAAAATATAATTAATGAACTGTCATTATGCACAGGGCATAATATACATTTAAACGCGGACGTGTGTGCGCACATGACACTGATGCGTTTTGGTGAAAATGTGCGCAGAAATGGGTATTATATATGAAGTATGAAGGAATAAAAAAGATTAATGATGGCAGATTTATAAGCCGTTATGATGTTACTTACACAACAGAAGATAATAAGACCAAAGTATATGAAATGATAAGCCGTAACAAGGATATAACATCTATAGGTGAGCTTCGTAATGAAGCTCCTGATGGTGTTGTTATAGTTGTCACAGATGAGTCAGATGAGAGAATTCTTATCAATAAGGAGTACAGAATGGCAGTCGGGGATTATGTATATAACTTTCCGGCAGGACTTATTGATGCAGGTGAAACAGTGCAGGTAGCAGCGGCAAGAGAGTTAAAGGAAGAAACCGGACTTGATCTTATTTCCATTGAGGATACTTTATATGACAGTTATAGTGCTATAGGCTTTTCCAATGAAACTAATCAGGTTGTAATAGGGAAAGCTTCTGGAACATTTGCAAAAAGCACATCAACAGTAGAGGAAATATCTGCAGCATGGTATACTAAGGCGGAAGTAAGAGAACTTCTTAAGAATAACAGATTTGCAGCAAGAACGCAGGCATTATGCTACATGTGGTCAAAGGTACAGGCTTAAGATAATAAATGAGCAGATTATTATTTGAAGAAGCAGTTTCCTGCAATAATGTGTATATTTCGGAAAGGCATGGTTATTTATGAAAAAAGTAAGACGGATAGGTGTTATAGCGGCATTGATAACAATGCTTTCAATGTCAGTTATAATGCAGGGATGCAAGAAAAAATATCAGGAGATTGCCCTGTATAAGTACACTGAGAATACAGACGGTACACTGACGATAACAGAGCTTACAGATAAGGGAAAGTCAGAGTATGAACTTAGTGTTCCAGCAGAGCTTGATGGTAAAAAGGTTTCAGCCATAGGTGACAGTGCATTCAAAGATGATGTTATTATAAAGAGCGTTGACATAGCAGATGGCATTGAGTATATAGGCTCAAGTGCATTTTTATCATGCTACAATCTTGAAAATATAAGCATACCACAGACTGTTACCGATATAGGTTCACATGCATTTACTGAAACAGCGTGGGTTGAGAAACAGTTTGCTTCATCCTCTGATATAATTATAAATAACATACTATATCAGGCAGAGGATGATGTTGAGGATTATGTCGTAAAAGACGGGGTTGTGACGATTGCGTCAGGTGTATTTTATAATAACACGACAATTAAGAGCGTAACCCTTCCTTCTTCTGTTAAAAACATAGGTACCAACGCATTCGCAGGTTGTACGAATCTTACAGAGATTAATCTGCCGGACGGACTTGAAAGTATAGGTTATGGAGCATTTGCAGACAGCGGACTTGATACGATAAGAGTTCCAAAGAGTGTTAAGAGCATCGGAGCCGATGCATTTCTTGGAATAGACACAGTAGATAAAGAATAAAATAAAAAGAGCCTTGATATGTTTATAAGTGGCTTAAACCATACAGCTCTAATCAGACAGAGTGATATAAAATCTGATTAAGATGTTATTATAGACATAACAAAGCTCTTTTTTAGGTTCTTTTATTTTATGATATATAACTATATAATGATTAAAAACAGCCGCCTAATCATTAATTGATTATTTAAGAAAATCCTGTCGCATAGGATTAAACACATCAACTAATATGCCGTCTTCAAGTGCAGTAACACCGTGTTCTACATTGGAAGGCATATACACACTGTCCCCCTGATTAACAATCTTAGTTTCGCCGCCGATAGTAAACTCAAAGCTGCCCTTGGCAATGTATGTTATCTGAAGATGTTCGTGCTTATGAAAGTTTCCCTTAGAACCTTTCTTAAAATTAATTTCACACATCATAAGTTCATCTGAATAACATAGAATTTTTCTTGTAACTCCCGGTTCGCAGTCTGTTGGAATAACGTCCTTATTATACTTAAACATATATAATATCCTCCTGTATAAAATCATATCTGTATGTAATATAATTGAGCAGGTTTATTCCTCAATTATATGATATGTCTCATTATAATAGTTAATATGTCAATTTTCAATATAATAACTTGTCCTGATTAACGCATAATAAAGATTTCTTGAATATACGTTATTGTTGAGAATTAGATATAAATAGTAACAAATACAATGAATATATTTTGTTTTGTGAGTTTTAATTTATAAAGATGTATGGTAAACTAATACATAAGTAACTTATAGATTAATATTGATATACAGATGGGGAACTGGGGGTATTATGAGTAAGTACAGGAATAAATGTGTGACGTCGGCAATGGCTGTTATGTTATCAGTTATGATGACGGGCTGTAATGGTGCAGATAAGGGGACTACTGACATCGTAAATGTAGGAACAATAAGTATGCAGCAGTCTGAAACAAAGGAAGTTAAAGAGCCTTTGGATAATTATGAAAATGTTATTATATCGGATGATGTTATGGCAGTGGATAATGGGTCAGATGAAGAAGCATTTGACGATAACAATAGCAGTACTTCTGTAAAATATGATAGCGACAGTAGTAATAATGCTGATGTAAGTGAAACAACGCATTTTGAGGAAAATAAAGCTAAAGAAACTTCTGCAGCGAAAGAAGCGGCAACAAAGCCATATATAGTTGGAACGGATGTTAAAAGGGTCGTGAATTCATCAGAGGTTATCAAGTATGGTGCTACCAGAAAAAATATAACCGAATATACCTATGAGATATATAGTGATGAAAGCAGGAAAGAGGTAGCTAAGAATAATAAGACCGTTATTGACCGTTCAACATATTGCGCTACAGATGATACATTAATGGTGGAAGCTGAGAGTAATGCAGAAAGTTATAGAGGACTGTTTAGCGAGCTGCTTATTATTATTAATGAATTCAGACAGGATAATGGAATAGAACCTGTGGTTCTTGATAAGAATCTTTGCAGGGCTGCCTGTATGCGTGCGGTTGAGATAGATTATGCGGCATATTTTAATCATACAAGACCAGATGGAAGAAATGCATTTACTGCGCTCGATTATTATAGCTGCATAGCAGATTTCAGAGGTGAGAATCTTGCTGGCGGACAGAGGACATCTGAACAGGTTGTTAAAGCGTGGGAAGAGTCGGACAAGGGACACAGAGAGCTTCTTCTTAATCCTAAGGTTAAGAAAATGGGTTGCGGATACAGTTATTCAGGCACAATAGGATATCCGGTGTGGACTTTAGAGATGACAGATTAAGAGATGGTCTTTAATAACTGAGATAGATGTGCTCGCATTTGTTAATTATAAAGATAACGAATTAAAAGTATAGGTATTTATTAATAGCTGTGATGGCTTCGCACGTCTGTTAATTTTAGAGATAAAAGACTAAGTGCATGTGTATAAAATAAGGGAAAGCAGATATGGGAAAGAATATGAGAATAGTGTGTATTATACTGGCGGCAGTATGCCTTGCGTATTATATAAGATGTGCAGCATATGCAGGAATGGGTTCGTCATTTATATGGATATGGCTTGCCGGCACAGCATTTTTTATGGTGTTATATACATTTGGGCTTCTTGAAGCAAAGCAGATATATATATTGCCAAAGGCTGTAAAGTATGTGGCAGGAATAATCATAAGTGCAGGTGTACTGCTATTTATAACTCTTGAAGGCTGTATTATATTCAGTATGAAACAGAAGCCGCGGGATAATTGCGATTATATAATAGTTCTGGGCTGCCAGATAAGGGGAGAACGCATAACAAAGTCCTTAAAGAAACGTCTTGATGCAGCTTATGATTATGCAATAAATAATCCTGATACTAAAATAATAGTATCAGGGGGTCAGGGAAAAGGTGAAAGTAAGACAGAAGCGCTTGCAATGTATGAGTATCTGTGTGATAAAAATATAGCTGCCAAGCGCATAATTATGGAGGACAAGTCCACAGACACCAACGAAAATATGAAATATTCAATACAATACATAGACAATTATAATGCAAGTATTGGAATAGTCACTAACAACTTTCATATATTCCGCGCAAAGCTGCTTGCAAGGGGCAAAGGGCTTACCAATGTATGTGGTATAGCAAGCTCAAGCGATGAAGTACTTTTTGTGAATTATATGGTAAGAGAAGCTGTTGGGATAGTTAAAGATTTTGTCTATGGTAATTATTAGCTGTTGCTATAATTGAAAAATTTCTTTATATCCCCAGTAAGTGTATACCCCTGATTATAACCATCGTTATACATAGATAGTATCTTATTTTTATCCTTTTCAAGTCTTGAGAAGCCTTTGCTCACAGCAGGACGGATTACCATAACTTTTCCGCTGTCTTCATATTCTTTCAGTTGTTTAAGACACTCATTGTATCTTTCGGCGCGTGAAAGCATAACCTCTGAAAGCTTAGGATATTCCTTTTCATAATAACGGGCGATAGCCTTTGTTGAGGTAGAAGTTGTCTTTGTGTAGCCAGCTTCACGAGTGAGTACAACGAGAACTCTGTCACAGCCGTCTTCCAATGCTCTCATAAATGGAATAGAGTCAGTAAGTCCGCCATCCATATAAGGAGTGTCGTTTATGATGATAGGCGGAAAGAGCATAGGGAGAGCACAAGTTGCCTTAAGCACAGTGTTTGTGCGGTCTTCGCCCGTGTACTTCATATATTCAGCTTCACATGTAAGAAGATTGGTCACAACGCAGTAGAAGTCGCCTTTATAAGCCTTAAATGCATCATAATCAAAAAGATTAAGTTCATTAGGTATGGTTTCGTAGGAGAATTCAAGTCCATATATAGCTTTATTCTCCTTGTCAAGCATATTGCCAACGCTAAGATAGCGCTTGTCGTTGCGGTATTTTATAAGAACGTCCAGATTACGTCCGGGCTGCCTTGAAGCCATAGACACACCGTAAGCTGCGCCAGCCGACACACCTATCATATAATCCGGCATAATATTATTTTCAACAAGAGCATCCATAACGCCGCAGGAGAAAATAGTCCTGAATGCTCCACCTTCAAATACAATTCCTGTTTTCATATAGTAATTCCTTTTTATAGATTATAATATGTATATCAATATAGATACCCGCTTATAATTATATGATGTCCGTGCCAAAAGGTCAATTTGAACCTGGTGTCATAATTGGGGGCTTTTGATTCCAAAATCATTGTATACAAGTATGAATAAAACGTAATGTATGTTATAATGAAAAGCAAAAAAGGAGTTTTTATGAAAAAAGGATTAGGTATTTTAAAGCTCATCGCTTGTGTTGCGGTTGCGGTGATAGCGGCAGTTTATTATTATATACAGCTTCCGGCTATCAATATACATTCACCTGGTTTCTGGAAATTTATAATATTTATTATGATTATAGCAACCATGGCAGTGTGGATTATGAACCACGATAAGTCAAAAGAGGGAAGGCAGTTTGTTAATAAAATGGCTGCAAAGGATTATATATTTGACTTTAAGACACGTTCAGGTGCATTGATATTTAAGCTTGTGGGTGGTGTTACAATACTCTTAGTGGTTATATACTTTGTTGGTAACATACTTTCATCACCAATAATTAATGCTTCAAAGTATCAGAAGTTACTTACAGTAGAAACAAGAAACTTCACAGACGATATAAAAGAAGTGTCATATGATAAAATCCCACTTCTTGACAAAGACTCTGCCTCAATCATAGGAACAAGAGTTATGGGAACTATGGTCGATATGGTTTCACAGTACGAAGTGGATGATATGTATTCACAGATTAATTACAAGGAAAAGCCGGTAAGAGTTACACCTTTAAGATATGGCAATCTTATAAAGTGGTTTACTAATCACCGCAATGGTATTCCTGCCTATATAAGAATAGATATGACAACGCAGGAGGCTGAGTGTGTACGTCTTAGCGAAGGCATAAAGTATTCAGAGTCGGACCATTTTTCAAGATACATTTACAGACACTTAAGATTTGCATATCCAACATATATATTTGACGATATTAATTTTGAAATAGACGACAATGGAACTCCTTACTGGGTATGCCCTGTAAAGAAGTATAATATAGGACTTTTCGGAGGACAGACAGTAGGAAGAGTTGTACTGTGCAATGCTATAACAGGTGAGATGACAGATTATGACGTAAAAGATGTTCCAACATGGGTTGATAAGGTGTATTCAGCAGAGCTGCTTATAGACCTTTATGACTATAACGGAAGTCTTAAGCATGGATTTATAAACAGTGTTTTAAGTCAGAAGGACTGCCTTAAGACAACTGATGGATATAATTATATTGCACTTGAGGATGATGTGTGGGTGTATACAGGTATTACATCGGTGGGACAGGATAATTCCAATGTCGGTTTCGTGCTTATGAACCAGCGTACCATGGAAACAAGATATTATGAGGTGTCAGGCGCAGAGGAATATTCGGCTATGGACTCAGCGAAGGGACGTGTGCAGAATCTTGGCTATACTGCAACATTTCCTCTTATTATAAATGTGAGCAGCCAGCCGACATATTTCATGGCATTAAAGGATGGCGCAGGTCTTGTGAAAAGTTATGCAATGTTAAATATAGAGAAATACCAGAATGTAGCCATAGGTGACTCGGTGCTTCAGTGCGAGTCCAACTATATCCAGCTTCTTAAGGATAACGGAATTGTGGACGAAACGCAGACAGAGATTGTGGATACAAAGAATATTCAGGGAGTAATAACAAAGATAATGCCAGTGGTTGTTGACGGCAATTCACATATGTACTTTATGCTTGAAGGCAGCAGTAGTATATATGATGCAGATGTTTCAAAGTATGTTGACATTATAAGATACGAAGCAGGTATGAATATAAGCATTCAATACACAGAAAGTACAGAGGAAAAAGCGCTTAACACAGTTACAGGAATAGTTTCACAGATAGCAGGGAAGAATTGAAATTATATGACAGATGTTTAGACAGGTTTCGACACAATATATGATATATAATTCGGGTATACAACAAATATTTACCATGACATCATAATAAAACTGTAGTTAATTGGTATTTTATAACAAAAAATGTTGTGGAATTTGTAAAATGTTGGTATAATTAAATTTAAATTAAGAATGTATAAGGAGAAGGATAATGGATATTATTGTAAAATACATTGATGAGTTGCTTGAGAAAAGCACACCTGATGCACCTATGTGGAACATAGAAAAGATAAGAGATGGTGGTGTTAAGTCTAACTGGAATTATATTGATGGTGTTATGATAAAAGCAGTGCTTCAGATGTATGATGTAACAAAGGATGAGAAGTATCTTAAGTTTGCAGATGACTTTATCGATTACAGAGTTCATGAGGATGGAACTATAGAAGGATATAGTGTTGGTGAGAAGAATATTGATAACGTCAATGCAGGAAAGACATTATTTGAGCTGTATGATCTTACAGGAAAAGAAAAGTATAGAAAAGCTATTGATCTTGTATACTCACAGATAGAAATTATGCCAAGATGTAATAACGAGGCAAGATCTTTCTGGCATAAGGATATATATCCTAACCAGGTATGGCTTGATGGTCTGTATATGGGACAGCCATTTTATCTTGAATATGAGACTAAGTTTAATAACAGAAAGAATTATCCTGATATATTTGCACAGTTTAAGTATGTTATTGAAAACATGAAGAATCCACTTAACGGATTATATTATCATGCTATAGATGTAAGCAGGGAAGCATTCTGGTGTGATAAAGTAACAGGTTTATCACAGCAGTGCTGGTTAAGGGCAAGTGGCTGGTTTGCCATGGCTCTTCTTGATACACTTGATAAGATTGATAATTCTGACCACAAGTATGATGCAGAATGTAAGATGCTTGAAGATGCTTTTGTAGATCTTATTAATTCTATGCTTAAGTACCAGGACGAGAGTGGTATGTGGTATCAGGTAGTTAACTATGGTGGTATGAAGAATAACTATCTTGAAACAAGTGGAAGTTCTATTATGGCATATTCACTTCTTAAGGGTGTAAGATTAGGATATCTTCCAGAAAGCTATAGAGAGTATGCTGAAAAGGCTATTGATGGTATATGTGCTAAATACTTAAAGACTGATGATGGTAAGATGTCACTTGGTGGTATCTGTCTTGTTGCAGGTTTTGGTGGTAAGAATGAAAGATCAGGAACATATGATTATTATATGTCAGAGCCTATCGTTGAAGATGATGCGAAGGGTGTTGGTCCTTTCTTACTTGCTTACACAGAAATGTTAGCTTATAAGAAGAATAATAAGTAATACAGATATTTATGTTTATCAGGGGGGAGAGGTACTATGTATTGCTCCCTCTTTGTTTATTTTAGTGCATTTACGCGATTAATTGATAAGAATGGAGGTTTTCATATGAAACCATATATAACGATGGAAGAGGTTATAGAAACGCAGGGTGCTGACAGCAGAACACACAGATTTCTTACAGAAAAGAATGGCTGTACCAACGGCTGTGCTTCTGGAACAACTATATATGCATCGACAGAATTCTCTGATAAGCCGGGAGTCCATAACGACCAGGAAGGCTTTTATGTATTAGAGGGTGAAGGATATGCAAAGCTTGATGATTTGGTATTTCCTATAAAAAAGGGCGATTCATTTGTTGCACTTGCAGGTGTTGCACATACTATACGCACTAAAGAGGGGTGTGAGCCGGTCAAAGTATTCTGGTTTCACAGTGCAAAGTAGCATGTGTTTAGAAGAGAGGATTATATATGGATGAAAAAAAGTTTGGAATGCTTGATGAAAAGCAACAGAAAAAGTATCTTTTCAAAGAAAATGTCAGACTGAATGAGCTTAAGCAGGAATTAGAAGCAGACAGAGAACTTATAGATATACAGAAGGGTATGTTACACAGCCAGCAGAGGAAAAATGAGCTGATGAAAAAGCAGCTTGAAAGCCAGAGCGTGCTGTTTGACCAGAAGTGGGAAATACTTGAAAGGGAGACAAGGCAGCTTACGCTTGATAAAGAGAAGTTTAACAGGGAAAAGCTTATGTATCGTGACAAGGTATACCGCGAAGCCAGAAGAAGTATGTCCAATGCTGAAAATGTCAAGATATTTTTCAGGGGTGTCGATGATACAGAGTCAGTCAAGAAAAGATACAGGGCTTTGTTAAAGATATATCATCCTGATAATATGAATGGAGATAATGACTTAGTACTTGCAATTAATGAAGAATATGAAAGATTATTAAGATTTTACCTTGGGACATAGCGCAAACCTGACAATAATAGTTATTATTGTTAGGTTTGTGCTTGTTTTTATTGTTGTTATGTAAACTGTGTTGTATAATAGCAACGGATATTTTACATACGATATCTATGTGGATATAATATGATGTAAGGATTGAGTGGATTGCAAAGTAATGTAGCAATACCGATACATCAAATATCAAAAGTTACTTGGATAAGGAGAGAGAAGAATGTTTAAGATTAATGAGAATTATTTAAAGCTTCCAGGAAGTTATCTGTTTTCGACTATAGCAAAGAAGGTTAGTGCATACAGCGCAGCTAATCCAGACAAGGAAATTATCCGTCTTGGTATCGGAGATGTTACACTTCCACTTGCACCAGTCGTTATTGACTCATTACATAACGCAGTTGATGAGATGGGCAAAGCAGAAACATTCCATGGATATGCACCAGACCTTGGTTATGAGTTCTTAAGAAATGCTATCGTAGAGCATGACTATAAGAAGAGAGGTGCAGATATATCTGCTGATGAAATATTCGTAAGTGATGGAGCTAAGTCTGATTCAGGTAATATCGGTGACATCTTCTCAGTTGATAATAAGATTGCTGTTTGTGACCCTGTATACCCAGTATATGTAGATACTAATGCCATGGCAGGAAGAACAGGCGATTATATTCCAGAACAGCAGAAGTGGAGCAATGTTATCTATATGCCTTGTACAGCAGAAACTAACTTTGCACCAGAACTTCCAAAGGAAACACCAGATATTATTTATCTCTGCTTCCCTAACAATCCTACAGGTTCAACTATAACAAAGGATGAGCTTCAGAGATGGGTTGACTATGCTAATAAGGTTGGCGCAGTTATTATATATGATGCAGCTTATGAAGCTTATATATCAGAAGAAAATGTACCTCATACTATATATGAGTGCGAAGGCGCAAGAACATGTGCTATCGAGCTTCGTTCATTCTCTAAGAATGCAGGCTTCACAGGTACAAGACTTGGTTTCACAGTTATTCCTAAAGACCTTAAGTGTGGTGATGTTATGCTTCACAGCCTCTGGGCTAGAAGACATGGTACTAAGTTTAACGGTGCACCATATATCATCCAGAGAGCTGGTGAGGCTGTATACACAGAAGAAGGACAGAAGCAGACAGGAGAACAGATTGCATATTATATGAATAATGCAAAGACTATCCTTGAGGGCTTAAAGTCAGCAGGTTATACAGTATCAGGTGGTGTCAATGCACCATATATCTGGTTAAAGACTCCTGATAAGATGACATCATGGGAATTCTTTGATTATCTTTTAGAGAAGGCTAATGTAGTAGGTACACCAGGTTCAGGATTTGGACCAAGCGGTGAAGGTTACTTCAGACTGACAGCTTTCGGCTCATATGAGAATACAGTAAAGGCACTTGAGAGAATTAAGGCGTTATAATAATTAAGAATATCAGTGTATACAGGGCTGTGCTCTAACGGTTAGTGGCCGTTAGGGTGCAGCCTTTTGACGCTTTGTGAAGTGCAGGGATTGGCTTGCTGCCAGTTAATTATATAGGTGCATATCACTTTGTATTTCCTACGGATGTCAATGAAATTTATATTGATTAGGGCTTAGAACATAAAAAATCAGTGGCTTAATTTATTATAATAATAATTGAGCCACTGACTTTTTATTTATTAATCTAAAATATTTAATACATTTATAAGCACTTGCTTACTCATAGTTAGATATGGTCAAACTTAGGCATAAGTGCAACCCCAAGAGCTGTAGGACCTGTATGGCAGGCTGTTACAACACCGATACGGGTCTTAAATTCAACGCCTGACTCAAGTAACTTAGTTTTGATAGCTGCTTCAACCTCAGCACGGAATTCCTCAGCTTCCTCCGGATTAGTGCAGTATCCAACAGTGACGTCATAATCGTTGATATCTGTATCAGCTTCTTCAAAGTGCTTACATATAAGCTCAATAACCTTAGCCTTGGCTTTTTTTCTTGTTCTGAAGAAACCACCAACACCAATCTCGCCGCCTTTCATAATAATGATAGGACGTAAGCTTAACTTACTTGTAATCATAGCAGCAGTCTTTACAAGACGTCCACCCTTAGTAAGGTAGTCAAGTGACTCTGTTGTGAAGATAATTCTTCCGTATGGTCTTAATGCTTCAAGCTTCTTAACGGCTTCTTCATAAGAATATCCAGCATCTCTCATACACATAGCTTCATATACAAAAAGGGACATAGATGCCGAATTCTGTAAAGAATTGATAACACTAATCTTAGCATCAGGATGGTCTTCAAGAATCATATCTCTTGCAGAACATGCTGAGTTATATGAACCTGAGAAAAATGTTGATATACAGCAGCATATAATAGGCACACCAGCTTCAACTGATGGCATAAATGCATCAACATAATCCTGTATAGAAGGAAGAGAAGACTTAGGAAATGCGTTCTCATCTGTCATCTTTCTATAGAATTCATCGTAACTAATCTCGAACTGCTCTTTATAATAAGTCTGTCCGTCAAATGTTGTATATAATGGAACTAATGTAACATCATGTTCATCTGCATAATCCTTTACCCAGTCACATGATGTATCACTTATAAGCTTAAACATATATGCCTCCAACTCTGTGTAATTTCTTTGTATATGTTAACACATAGTATTAAAAACTACAAGACATAATTTGAAAAATGTTAAATCGTTATATAAATGTTATATTTATACCTGTCAGGTTATATATGATTATAAAATGTAAAATATCTGTTTTTATAATACACTATGGCATTTTATTAAAATGATATAAGCAAAATAATAATTTATAAAATATATTTTTGTAATACGGACAAAATTATATAGTATTTTAAAATTATTTATATATAGTTGTATATTTATTTTTTGAATGCAGGTAATAAATAATAATGCCAATAAATAATAAATATTATCATTGTATATGGTTTATTATATAAAAACGTGGTATGATATAAAGCAAAAGCACATTTAAGAAAAGGAAGAATAGATATTATGAAAGTATTAGCATTTCTTACAGAGGGTTTTGAAACAGTGGAAGCACTTGCAGTTATAGATATATTAAGAAGAGCAGACATAGATGTAAAGACAGTTTCTATTACAGGTAATAAGTTAGTAGAAAGTGCACAGAATATTAAAGTTGAGGCAGATGAGCTGATAGAAAATGTAAGCTGTGATAAGGAGGATGTATTATTCCTTCCAGGCGGACCGGGACATAAGTCATATTATAAATGCGATAGACTTATGGATATGCTTGTAAGTCATAATAATGATGGTGGAAAGCTTGTATCTATATGTGCAGCACCTAGTGTTTTAGGAAAGCTTGGCTTGCTTAATGGGAAAAATGCAACATGTTTTCCGGGCTTTGAGGATATGTTAGAGGGTGCAAAGCTTGTGCCTTCAGATGTCAGAGTTGTAACAGATGGCAATATAACAACTTCAAGAGGTATGGGAACATCTATAGATTTAGGACTTGAGCTTGTAAGAATAATAGCAGGTGAGCAGATGGCTGACCGACTTGCACACAGCACACAGTATGTCAGTCTGTAGGAATACGATTGTATATATGTATTTTATTAAGAAATATAATATGTTTAGGATTATGTGAATTGTAAATTAATGAAGTAATCCATATGCATAAGTCAGGTGCAGAGTATTTTGCCCCTGGTATCATAATATAGGATTATAAGAGACATTCATCTGGGAGTATATATAATGAGTGAGTATTATGATTATGATGAGGCAGTCAGGGCAAACGAGGCAAGGAGAAGAAAGGCTGCCCGTTTAAGAAGAAAAAGAAAGGCAAGGATACGCCTTATTAAAAGAAATATATTGCGTGGAATTGTGCTTGTTGTACTTACATTATTAGTTGTACAGTTTGCAAAGCACATAATACCTGATATCCAGTCACGCAGGGAATTAAAGCAGAATGCTGTATCAGCGGATACGGGAACATATGATGATGTTATAACAGTTGTGCAGGAGAAACCTGTATTCCAATATGCGCTAAAGTCTGTGAATTATAAGGAGATGGCAGATACAGATATACAGTCTCCATATGTTGCATTACTTGATGTAACTAATAATGAGTTCATAGCTGGAAGACAGATTAATACAAGAATATATCCGGCATCAATGACAAAGGTTATGTCACTTATAGTTGCTGTTGAGAATATAGATGATATGAATAAGACATATAAGTTTGGTTTTGATGAACTTAATAATCTTTATGTTCAGCAGGCATCAGTGGCAGGTTTCAGCGTTGATGAGGAGGTAGCGGCAAATGACCTTCTTTACGGACTTATTCTTCCTTCAGGAGCAGATGCAGCAGGTGCAATAGCGAAGATTACTGCCGGAACAGAGGAAGCATTTGTTGAACTTATGAATAAAAAATGTGAAGAGCTTGGATTAAAGAATACACATTTCTGCAATCCGTCAGGACTTCATGATGAAAATCAGTACACAACACCGGCAGAGATGGCTCTTATTATGAAGTATGCCATGAGTAATGAGCTGTGTGCAAAGGTACTTGGCACGTATCAGTATACAACAGCGGCGACACCACAGCATCCACAGGGAATACAGCTTACAAGTACTATGTTTTCAAGAATGTATGGCAATGAGGTTGAGGGCGTAAGCATAAAGGCTGGAAAGACCGGATATACTGACCAGGCACACAACTGTCTTGTGAATTATGCCGAAAAAGATGGTAAGGAATATATAACTGTTATGGCTGCAGCAGGAAACAGGTGGTATGTTATATTTGATGGTTTTAAAATATTTGAAAGATACCTTCCATAACTTACCATAATAATATAAAAAGGATTACACATAATAATACCAGGATAAGCAATAAAGCTTATTCAATAACATTTATACGCCACAAGGCGTAAGGACGGAGGTTTATTATGGCTAATTCAAGTTCAACTTCATCAAAGACTAAAAAGAATGCACAGGATGCACTCGACAGATTCAAGATGGAAGTAGCATCAGAGATCGGTGTTAACTTAAAGGAAGGCTACAATGGTGATCTTACTTCCGCTGAGGCTGGTTCTGTAGGTGGTAATATGGTTAAGAAGATGATTAAAAGACAGGAAGAGCAGATGTCACAGGGCAACTAAGCTGCTGTAATAGGATTGCTTTGAAGTCGTAATCATACTGATTGATTACAGGCGAAGCCGGAAACATCACTTGATATATGATACCAATCGTATATTAAGTGATGTTTTTTTATATGCCAAGCCACGTTTTAACCCATGCTTTCCACGTAAAGTTATGAGTGGCAAAGTTGTATCCTGCGGATAATTCATTTATTACAGCTTCGTTTTTTTGCTGTATCTTATGTGAAATATCATTTATAATATCAGGAAGCTCATCAAGAGCTTCAAGCGAATATGTGTGTATTCCATAGCCTTTATCGATTTTAAGGGTTTCGGAAAGATAAAGACTGTTATCTGATAAGCATATACATTTATTCATAAGAGAAAGAGGTATTCGGTCGTGCATGCCGTACTTAAACCAAGGCATCTGGTTGACTGACATTCTGGCAGATGAATATAAATGTGGTAGCTTATCATAATTGACTTCTGGCCTTATATGAAGATACTTTGTTATATCTGGTGCGAGTATGTCGCATTTGTCAGCAAATGTATCCCAGCCGTGGCCATATATAGTTATATCAATGCGATTTTTAATTATCTGTGTTATTATTTCCTCACGTATGACTGCCTGTAAATATACATCTATAAGAAAATTATTATACAGATATTCTATAGGACTTATGACTTCATCAATGATATGATTTTCCATAAGAAGTCTTACGACTTCCTCCTGTGAAAGCTCTGCTATTTCAAGAAGATTAGTAAAGAGGGGGTGGTTATCAATAGCATTTTGTGTGCTGTATAACAGAGAAGTCTTAATTGGGTCAGTATAGGTACCAGTAAATATCAGATTATCAGGACGATTAAAATAATCTGATATGTTATCTAAGGATACATTGTCATATTGTATGTAGGTATCCGTATAACTGTCAGCGGCAAGCGGAATAGTGTAAGCTGCCTTTATATCCGGGAAGCTTTCCGTTATAAGCTCTTTGTGAAGAATATCAAGGCATATTATACGATAGTCATAAAGCTTTGCACTGAGAGCTTCGTAGTGATAGAGGGGATGGTCAAGAATATAATGCCATACAGGTATGTGGAAGTGACCTAGTATATATTCATCATTGTACTTCATAACAGGTATTCTTGAGTTGATATCCATAACTGCATCATAATCAGCATCAAAATAAGGCTTCAGTATAGCATATGCCATATCAGAAGCCTTTGGCAGCTTTAGATGAGTGATCTCTATTCCACACGCTGCCAGCTCGTCAGATATTCTTTTTTCAAAATAACCCGTTGAGTTGTAACATATATCCTGTAAGCTGAGAAAAAGTAACTTTTTAACAGAGTTGTTCATATAATCAGACCCCCAGTTCTGTAATGATGTTACCGTCCGTTAAGTTACATCAGGCTTTGCATTATGAACTCGTAGATATCCTGACTTGAGTCCTTCCACTTGCTGCACATTTCCTTGGCCTGCTCCTCTAAAGGTACATCAAGGCTTAATTCTATAAGGTTGCTGTTGCCTTCCTTTACCATAAGATGTGCAACATAAGTTCCGTTTGTGGTGCGGTAGTAATCAGAAGTCGTACCAACCTCAGACTTAAGTTCATACTTGTTTTTTGCAAGATAGCTGTCGATTTCATCCCTTATTGTCGGAGATATCTTGGTGTAGAAGAACGCAACTGTATCCTCACCCTCCTGCGTAAGCTTATACTGAGTGCTGTTTTCATAATTCATCTGATGTATGAAGGAATCTTCAACAAGAGAGTTGATAGTTTCCTGAAATGTAAAGTAATTAGTATATTCATTATCAAGCATAAATGTAGATATCTGTACGTTAGAAAGTGGAAAATTCACTTTACTTAACATATATAAAATCATCAGCTTGTATAGAGTTGTCGAATCTGTATTCATATATAATTCCGTCCTTGGTAGATATTATTATCTTTAAAGTACTGGTTCATTGTGTTTAAAACCAGCTTCTTGTTGGCACTCCACATAGGAGCTTCAAGTAAGGACTTAGGTCCATCTCCTGTGATACGGTGAACAACCATATCTTTAGGAAGAAGTGATATTATCTGTCCTGCGATGCGTGTGTATTCATCTAGTTCAAGTGCCTTAAAAGCACCATTAATATAATCGGTATATAGGTCTGTTCCCTTTAAAATGTGCAGAAGCTGTATTTTAATTCCCGATGCACCACAATGTGCGATATAATCTGCTGTTTCTAATATATCAGACGTACTTTCTCCAGGAAGTCCTACTATCATATGAACAATAGGGCGTATTCCTATGCTGATTAGTCTGCTTACACATGTATCAAATGTGTCAAGAGAATAGCCGCGTCTTATGTGGCTGGCGGTATCCTCATGTATAGTCTGGAGTCCTAACTCCACCCAGACAGGCTTTATATGGTTAAGCTCAGATAAAAGAATCAGTGTATCGTTATCTATGCAGTCAGGGCGCGTTGCTATAGAAAGAATATCAATATCATCCCTCATTATAACAGGCATATACAGGCTGCGTAGGTAAGATACATCTGCGTATGTATTTGTAAATGACTGGAAATAAGCTATGTAGTGACCGCCATCATACTTGCCAGAGATAAGCTCTTTGGCACGGCTTATCTGTTCATCAACAGAAAATGACAGACCTGACTTACCACCTGCAAATTCACCGGAACCGCCGGCACTACAGAATATACATCCTCTAGTATCAATTAGCCCGTCACGATTAGGACATGACATCCCACCGTTCAGGGCTAACTTGTATAACTTATGACCATATTCTTTTTTCAGGTATTCGTTAAGTGAATAATAATATGGCAGCATTACTTGATATGGTCCATAACAGCCTTAGCAACAACATCTGTAACCTGTGGATCGAAAGCTTCAGGAAGGATGTTAGTGTCTGAAAGCTCTGATTCAGGAATAAGATTAGCAATTGCAAATGCAGCAGCAAGCTTCATTTCTTCGGTTATCTGTTTTGCACGACCCTCTAAGGCACCCTTGAATATACCAGGGAAAGCGATAACGTTATTAACCTGATTAGGAAAGTCTGAACGGCCTGTTCCTACGACCCTTGCACCAGCAGCCTTTGCTACATCAGGCATAATCTCAGGAACAGGGTTAGCCATTGCAAATATGATGGCATCCTTATTCATAGTCTTAACCATATCAGCAGATACGATATTAGGAGCTGAAACACCAACAAATACATCAGCACCGACAAGGGCATCAGCTAAAGAACCTGTCTTTCCTTCAAGATTAGTTACGTCCATCATAGATTCCTGCATCCAGTTAAGACCTTCACTGCCTTTAGAAAGGATGCCAGACTTGTCACACATAGTAACATTTTTAAAGCCATATGTAAGAAGAAGCTTAGTGATAGCAACTCCGGCTGAACCGGCACCGTTGATAACGACCTTACATTCTTCCTTAGTCTTTCCAGTAACCTTAAGTCCGTTGATGATACCGGCAAGAACAACGATGGCTGTACCGTGCTGGTCATCATGGAATACTGGAATATCAAGAAGTTCCTTTAATCTGGATTCTATCTCAAAACATCTAGGAGCAGATATATCCTCAAGGTTAATTCCGCCAAATGCAGGAGCTATATTGACAACAGTCTTGATGATTTCCTCAGTGTCCTGTGTATCAAGGCATATAGGCACAGCGTTGACACCGCCAAATGACTTGAATAATACAGCCTTACCCTCCATAACAGGCATAGCAGCATGCGCACCGATATTGCCAAGTCCTAAAACAGCACTTCCGTCAGATACTACAGCTATAGTGTTAGACTTGATAGTGTACTTATAAGCGGCTTCCTTATCTTTAGCGATAACCTTGCAAGGTTCAGCTACACCTGGTGTATAAGCAAGCGCAAGGTCTTCTCTTGTAGTGATACTCATCTTAGGAGTTGTTTCGAACTTTCCGTTCCATTCTTCATGAAGCTGTAAAGCTTTTTCTGCATTAGTCATGATATATGTGTTCCTTTCATTAATAAATTACATTAAAATTATGGAGATGATTAAAAGGTATTAATAACATTTTATTTAAATAATCACTCCGGAATGTCTTAAAAAGGCATAAGGACATTGTCCTAATAATCCTATAATATCACAAGCTAAAAATATCATCAATATTAGTCTTTCATTTCTGGAAAAAATATTGTATAATAGATTAGAAATCTAAGATACATATATCAGTATCGTTTCCCAGATGGCATTATAATCATGGATGATTAGAATAATTAACGATATAAGTACAGATGAATATCCGTAATGTAGTATCGGGATGTATTTATGTTTTGGATATATTAGGAAATTGTATGTGAATTAGTTACATTATTGAAATAGATATATAAGCTGCCCGGTTATTATAATGGCAGGTTATAATATGATTTATACAGCTGACACGCATATACTGGTTATTGATACGGTTACATACATATTAAAGAATAACAGGAGGTCTCAGAATGAGAGAAAAGTTAGAAACACTTTCAGTGAGTGTATTAAAGGAATTCGCAAAGGACAAGCATATTAAAAACATTTCAACTATGAGAAAGAGTGAACTTATAGATGCGATAATAGCTGCTAATGAAGCAGAGGGAGCTGATGGTTATAAAGTCGCTCCAGTACAGGAAGAGAGCGCTAAGAGTGCTGGTGAAAAGGAAATAAAGACGGCAAATGCAGCAGGTGAGGAAAGACCAGCAAGAAGAGAACCAAGAACAACACGTTATGAAAGACATAGTCAGCCAGCAGGTACAGTGAATGAAGGAAGAACTTCATATGATAACAGACAGCAGGACAACAGAACTGATTACAGTAACAGACAGACAGAGTACAGCCAGAATCAGCAGGATGGTGAAGAGGCTGAGATAGCGGATGGTATACTTGAAGTACTTCAGGAAGGATATGGATTTATAAGATGTGAAAACTTCCTTCCGGGAGAAAATGATGTGTATGTTGCACCATCCCTTATAAGAAAGTTTAACTTAAAGACAGGTGATATAATAAGAGGACCTAAGCGTCCTAAGACACAGAATGAGAAGTTTTCTGCAATTAACTTCTTAGAGACAGTTAATGGATTAAGTCCTGTTGTAGCGCAGAGAAGAAGAGCATTTGAAACACTTACACCTATATTCCCTAATGAAAGAATTCACCTTGAGAAGAATTCCAACACAATTGCTATGAGAATGGTAGATCTTATTTCACCAATCGGCAAGGGACAGAGAGGTATGATTGTATCACAGCCAAAGTCAGGTAAGACAACACTTCTTAAGCAGATTGCCAATGCAATAACTAAGAATAATCCAGAAATGCATCTTATGATTCTTCTTATAGATGAACGTCCTGAAGAAGTAACAGATATAAGAGAGTCTATAGTTGGTGATAATGTAGAGGTTATCTACTCAACATTTGATGAGCTTCCAGAAAGACACAGAAGAGTATCTGAGATGACTATTGAGAGAGCTAAGAGACTTGTAGAGCAGAAGCAGGATGTTATCATACTTCTTGACAGTATCACAAGACTTGCAAGAGCTTATAACCTTACAGTACAGGCAAGCGGACGTACATTATCAGGTGGTCTTGACCCGGCAGCGCTTCATATGCCTAAGAGATTTTTTGGTGCAGCCCGTAATATGAGAGAGGGCGGAAGTCTTACTATACTTGCAACAGCACTTGTTGAAACAGGAAGCAAGATGGATGACGTAGTATTTGAGGAGTTCAAGGGAACTGGTAATATGGAACTTGTGCTTGACAGAAAGTTATCAGAAAAGAGAGTATTCCCAGCGATAGATATAGCTAAGTCAGGAACACGTAGAGAAGATCTTCTTCTTACTAAGGAAGAACTTGAGGCAGTTGATATTATGAGAAAGGGACTTAACAGCCTTAAGACAGATGAGGCAGCAGAGCGCATACTTGACCTGTTCACAAAGACAAGAAATAATGCAGAATTCGTGCAGACTGTAATTAAGAATAAGAGAGTTTAGTGTAATATTTTCGTGTAGTAATCTTAAAAAGAATACCTTTGCACAGAAAATAAAACAAAAAATTAAAATTAGTGCTTGCATTATATAAGGCACTATGATACAATAACAAAGCTGTTTATCAAAATGATAAAAAGAAATAAGGATAAATCATATAAAGATATTGTAAAGAGGTGAAAGTAATGAGAGAAGGAATACATCCAGCATACTATCAGGCAAAGGTTGTTTGTAACTGTGGTAATGAATTCGTAACAGGTTCAACAAAGGAAGAAATTCACGTAGAAATCTGTTCAAAGTGCCATCCTTTCTATACAGGACAGCAGAAGGCTACATCAACTCGTGGACGTATTGATAAGTTCAACAAGAAGTATGGTGTTAATAACTAGTTATGAGCATGAAGTTGAGGTTGTCAAAGACCTCAACTTTTTTATTTACGCGGATAACGAGCCAAAGTCAATGCCAGCATACGACTTTGGCAGCTGCTGCGATAACAATAAGAAACTCACAAAGCGTGTTTCTTATTGTTTTATGCTGACAACGAACTGGTAAGGAGGTATACACTATGAAATCATCAGGTATAGGAGGTCAGGCGGTCATTGAGGGGATTATGATGCGCAATAAGGACAAGTATTCTATTGCTGTAAGAAAGCCTGACAATGACATAGAGGTTACTGTAAGGGACTGCAAGGTTCTTACAGAAAAACATAAGTGGATGGGATATCCTATCATAAGAGGTGTTGTAAGCTTTATAGACTCTCTTGTAACAGGAATATCAACCATCAATTATTCAGCATCGTTTTATGATGACCCGGAAGAACAGAAGAAGACTAAGGCTGATGAGATAGGAAAGTCATTATTTAAGGATAAGTTTGAGTCCGTATTAATGGCATTTACAGTTATATTATCAGTATTTATAGCAGTCGGACTTTTTATGCTGCTTCCATATTTCGTTTCAAGACTTGTGAAGGGATATGTGGCATCAAAGACTCTTCTTAACTTTATAGAAGGACTTGTCAGAGTTGCCATATTTATATTATATCTGCTTGTTATATCGCTTATGAAAGATATAAAGAGGACATTTATGTACCACGGGGCAGAGCATAAATGCATTAATTGTATAGAAAATGGTGCGAGACTCACAACTGAAAATGTTATGAACAGCTCAAGATACCACAAAAGATGTGGAACAAGCTTTCTTTTTATAGTTATGTTTATAAGTGTTGTATTCTTTATATTTATAAGAGTAGATAATACAGCATTACAGATAGTTATAAGACTTCTTCTTGTACCAGTTATCGCTGGAGTATCTTATGAATTCATAAGATGGGCAGGAAAGAATGATAATGGTTTTACAATGGTGCTCAGTAAGCCGGGCATGTGGCTTCAGAAGCTTACTACACGTGAGCCTGACGAAGATATGGTTGAAGTTGCCATAAAAGCAGTTGAAGAGGTATTTGACTGGAAAGCATTTTTAGAGGAATACTATGCCCACTCACCTAATCCGGAGGCAGATATGCTTGCGTCAGAAGCCAAGCTTGCCATGGATGGAGAGCTTTTGCATAAGGGAAAGAGCACAAGAAAGATAGATGCACAGAAGGTTGCGCACGAAACAGCCATAGCTGAAACTATAAGAGCCGTTGAGCAGAAGTCAGCTTCTAATACAGACAGCACAGTTAAGTCAGCTTCTGAGGTTAAGACAGATGCAGATGTGGAAGTTGTAAATGCAGTTCCAGAAGAAACTGAGAAGACAGAAGTTAAGGCGGATGAAGCTGTTTCTGATAAAGATAATGAAGAAAAAGCAGAAGTAAATGCGGCTGAAAATGCCAAAGATGATAAAGCTGATGGAAGTACACCCGATGACAAAGAGCAGCCAAAGAAGTCAGGCAAATCAAGAAAGAAGTCGGGCAAATCCAGAAAGAAATCAGGTAAGTCAGGTTCAAAGAATAAGGCTGATATTGTAAATACAGCTACAGAAGGAACTGAAAAGCCAGATGATAATACTGATATAAGCACATCTGATGGTAAAGAGCCAGAAAGTTCTGAAACACAGGTATCTGTAGGCAGTCTTGATGAAGAAAAGAACTCAGCAGGTGCAGATTTAGATAATAATGAAGAAGCTAAGGCGGACTCAAAGGCAGGTAATGAAGGCTCAGTTAAGTCAGATGAAGAAAGTTTGAATAAATCGGACATTGAAAGTCCTGATACAGAGGACGATGATGATGAACTTCCTGAGGGCTTTGAGATAGAAGACGAATATGAAACTGTACACATAGAGGAAAAAGCAGCAGGTGGTGAATTTGCTGTTACATCGGAAAGTGTTGCGGAGCCAGAGATATCTGATGATTATACAGTTGAAGAAGTTGAAGCAGGCTTTGAGATAGAGGAAATGGAAGCAGAGGATGAAGATTTAGACATAAGTGCCGATGATGTGCCTATGTTTAAAGAAAGAGACAGACATTAGTTATGATGAAGTATAATAACATAAGTAATAATATATCTGTTATACAGACATATAGAGATGCAGTAAGATATGGTGCAAGAGTGTTAGCAAATGCACATATAGATAATGCAGACTACGATGCACTTGAACTGCTTCTATATATAACAGGTATAGACAGGACAAGGTACCTTATAGATGCAACACAGCAGTTAGATGACGTTTCGCTTAAGAGGTATCTCGAAGTTATTACAAAGAGAGCGCATCATGTACCACTTCAGCACATAATGGGTTACACATATTTTTATGGAAGAAAGTATATGGTAAATGAGCATGTGCTTATACCAAGGCAGGATACAGAGGTGCTTGTCGATGAGGTTATGAAGCTTACATCGGATAGCAGCAGAGTGCTTGATATGTGTACAGGTTCAGGCTGTATAATAATATCACTTGCGGCAGCAGGACATACGGCTGAGTATGAGTATGGTGCGGTCGGTGTTGATATATCAGATAAAGCCATAGAGGTAGCTGAGTATAACAGCAAGCTTAATGGTGTATCATATGTAGAGTTTGTAAAGAGTAATATGTTTGCAGAATTACGGGATACAGGGGTTAAGTTTGACGTTATAGTATCCAATCCTCCATATATTCCTACAAAGGATATAAGGGAGCTTTCGGATGAGGTTAAGCTGCATGACCCGCTTCTTGCACTGGATGGCGATGAGGACGGGCTTAAGTTCTATCGTGCGATTACACGTAATGCGGTGAATTATCTTAACAAGGGCGGCTATCTGTGCTATGAGATAGGTTATAATCAGGCGCAGGATGTGAGTGATATATTGGTGTCGTGTGGATATAATGATATTAGAGTTGTAAAGGACCTTGCAGGGCTTGACAGAGTTGTTATTGCAAGATATTATTGATAACTGATGTAAATGTAACTAATGGATATGATTGATAAACATAGAATGGAGTCAGAATACTATGAGCATGTTTGATAGATTAGAAGATACATTACGCCGTTATGAGGACGTAACAGCAGAACTTGGTAATCCTGATATTGTAACAGATCAGGAAAAGTTCAGAAAGTATATGAAGGAGCAGAGCAATCTTGCACCTATAGTAGAAGCTTACACAGAATATAAGGCAAGTAAGCAGAATATAGAAGACAGTCTTCAGATGATAAGTGAAGAGAGTGACGAAGAACTTTTAGAGATGGCAAGGGAAGAACTTGCTGACTCTAAGAAGAAGGTTGAAGAGTTAGAGAAGAAGCTTAAAATATTGCTTCTTCCTAAAGACCCTAATGATGATAAAGATATCGTTGTTGAAATCAGAGCCGGTGCAGGTGGAGAGGAAGCAGCACTTTTTGCAGCAGAGCTTTTCCGTATGTACTCACATTATGCAGACTCTAAGGGCTGGAAGATAGAAGTTGTCAATGCTGATGAAACTGGTATTGGCGGTATGAAGGAAGTAGAATTCATGGTTAAGGGACAGGGTGCTTACTCTGTTATGAAGTACGAAAGTGGTGTACACAGAGTACAGAGAATTCCAGTAACAGAATCTAACGGAAGAATTCAGACTTCAACAGCTTCTGTGGCAGTTATGCCGGAGGCAGAGGAAGTTGATATCCAGATAGATGACAAGGATATCCGTATTGACGTTATGCGTGCATCAGGTAATGGTGGACAGTGTGTCAACACAACTGACTCAGCAGTACGTCTTACTCACTATCCAACAGGCATAGTTATCTATTCACAGACAGAAAAGTCACAGATACAGAATAAGGAAAAGGCATTTGCACTCTTAAGAGCCAAGTTATATGACCTTGAAACACAGAAGGCACATGATGCAGAAGCAGATGCAAGAAGAAGCCAGATAGGTACTGGTGACAGAGCTGAGAAGATTAGAACTTACAACTTCCCACAGGGACGAGTAACAGACCACAGAATCGGTCTTACACTTTATAAGCTGGATAAGATTATGAATGGTGATATTCAGGAAATCATCGATGCCTGCATAGCAGCAGACCAGGCAGCTAAGCTTGCTAAGATGGGTGAGGAATAAAAGTATTGATTTTACTGGAATTTTAAAGGAGTATCCCGATATGTAAATTGAATAGAATGGTAAAAGAAACGGTCTTTGACATAGTCAAAAGACCGTTTTTTTAAGAAATTATTTCCATAAGTTCATGTGACACACATAAAAAATAGGTTGTATTTATCCTATAATATGCATATAATATAAATGAAAGTGAGGTGTATATTATGACAGTTGATACAAATACAATGATTTCTATAACAGAAGCCAATCAGAATTTTTCAAAGGTTGCCAGAGTTGTTGACGAACATGGCACAGCAGTTATCCTTAAAAACAATGTACCAAGATATCTTGTGATTGATTTTAGCAAAGCGGAACAGGAAAAAATAGCATCCACAGAGGATGTATTTGCTATATCAGAGCGTCTTATCAAGCAGAATATGGAGGCTTACGAGGTGCTTGCTAAATGATAAGATTGAGCAAAGAGCAGAGCCATCTTTTGGATGGCTCTAATTTTATGCTTTTTTTCGCTGTCGGGCAGATAATTGAGCCGTTTATGAAACTTTTTAAGAATAATTTCAAGACAATATTTATAGAAATTAAGGATAGAGCTAACATACCACATAACAGTATGGTTTGGCAGAAGTGGTGATATGTTTATAAAATTTTCAGATGAATTGATATCCAGAGATGTAATTAGCATAATAAAATAAATTTTATATATAAAGACTAGTTTAAGACAGCTTAAACAAGAGCATGAAACTCCATAATATTGATGAAATGATAAGCGTTTTGTGATATAATTAACTTTAAGTTTTTATATGTAATATAGGTAATAAAATTTGAGAGAATGTAAGTGAAAGTACAGATTATGGGACACCTATTTTGAGATAATCAAATAAGAACACAGCTAGAGAAAGTGTTCAGCAAGGAGTTGGCTGATATATGAATGCAATAAATTCCAATGAGCAGATGATACAGAAAATTAATGAAGTTCTTCAGAACAAGAAGGATGCAATAGTTAATATTGTAAATGACAAGCTGACGATATCAGTATTTTCCTTGCTTGAGAAGAACCTACAGAATGTGAAAGAAATTAATTTTGTTATTCGTGATGTGAAGTTCCTGCCACATCAGTCAGAGATAGCTCACGAATTTGAGATTAATCCTACAGATGTACTGTTCAATGCTTATGATATTACAGAGAAAAACAAGTTACAGCATTTTTCCAAAGCTAGGAGTATGCATGATTTTATTGAGAAGCACGTTAATATTCGTAAGGTTAATGCAGGTATTCGCATAGGTGGAAATATCTTGATAATAGATGATGACTTTATGATTCAGGGTAGCTCATCGCTCGAAGTTTCAAAGAAAAGCAGCAGAGATGCTTTCAGTAATATTAACTTTGACACGATATTAAATGGAAGTGCTGATAAGGAGCAGATTCTGGGAGCTTTAGAAACCTTTAAGAAGATTTGGTTCAATGAGCAGGTGTCTGTAGATTACAAGGATGAATTGCTTGCAAGTTTGCAATATGTATATAAGGAGCATGCTCCAGAGTTCCTGTATTATTTTACATTAAATGAGTTGTTTGGTAATCAGCTTGATGCTGGGGTAGAGCGTTTTGAAAGAGACAGTGTCAGATTTAAAAAGACAGAGATTTGGAATGCATTATATGATTTTCAGAAGGACTGCGTAGTATCTGCAATTCGTAAGCTTAATACTTATGGTGGATGCATTATTGCAGATTCGGTAGGTCTTGGTAAGACATTTGAGGCTCTGGCAATTATAAAGTATTTTGAAATTGGAATGAACAGAGTTCTTGTACTGACTCCTGCAAAACTCTATGACAATTGGAATTCTTTCAGAGGAGATTATAAGGATTCATTTTTACATGAGACATTTAATTACAGAATTATGTTTCATACTGATTTGTCTAGATATAGCGGAATGTCAAGATCAGGACAAGACCTCAAAAAGTTTGATTGGGGATTATATGACCTTGTAGTTATTGACGAGTCACATAATTTCCGTAATAGAAATGATAGATATGATGATAACGACCAGCTGATAATGACCAGATATGCAAGACTAATGCAGGATGTTATAAAGCATGGAAATAATAATACAAAGGTGCTGATGTTATCAGCTACTCCTGTAAATAACAGCTTGGTAGATTTGAAAAATCAGATAAGTATTATTACAAGAGATACAGATTCTGCATTTGAAGAACAGGGTATCACGAGTGTTGAAAATCTTTTGCGTAGGACTTCAGCAAGTATCAATGCATGGGAAAAGATACCACATCATCAGAAAGACCAGTTGTTGGATAGTCTGCCATCAGATTTCTATAAGTTGCTCGAACTTATGACGATATCACGAAGTAGGAAGCATATTACCAGTTATTATGGTGATAAGGGGATAGGTCAGTTTCCGGAGAAGAACAAGCCAGATACATATAATAGTGATATTGATACAAAGAAGGAGCTTTTACATTTCAGAGAGACCAATGAGCTTCTTGAAGCCTTAATTCTCAGTGTCTATACGCCTACAAGATACATCAAGGAAGAATACAAGAAGCTGTACATTGAAAAGTATTCCCTCAAAGGTAAGCATGGTGGAGACATGAACTTTGATACACAGGCAAATGGTATGATTATTCTTCATAGATTCAACCTGTTTAAGCGTTTGGAAAGTTCTGTGTATTCCTTTGAAGAAACCCTCCGTAGACTGTTAGAAAGAATTGAGCGCACAGAACAATTATTGTTGAAAGGCAGCGGAAATGTATCTGAGGAAGATGCAGACTTTGATGACAATGATTCAGAGGATGTATATATTGAAGGAAAATATGAGATAGATGTCAAACATTTAAGAGTGGAGGACTACTTGGAAGACTTAGCCAGCGATAAATACATTATTGCTGAGATTCATAAAAGTGCAAAGAGTATCCTTGATGAACAGAGAGACCAGAAGCTTCAAGACCTTATGGGTATTTTGGAAAGAAAGGTCAGAGAAACTCCATACAATGATGGCAACCGCAAGGTTATTATATTTACAGCATTTGCGGATACAGCAGATTATTTGTATAGCAGTCTTTCAGAGCATATGAAGAACCTAGGGGTATACTCAGCTTGTGTCACAGGTAAGAGAGTTGTTACTAATAACAGGAATGTTGACAGTGATTTCAATTCAGTATTATGTGCATTCTCACCAGTATCGAAGATGAAAAAAGAGATTCCAGCAGAAGATCAAATTGATTTATTGATTGGAACAGATTGTATTTCAGAAGGTCAGAACTTACAGGATTGCGACACTGTAATTAACTTTGATATTCAGTGGAACCCAGTATCTTTGATACAGAGATTTGGTCGTATTGACCGTATAGGAAGTAAGAATACAAATATTCAAATGATAAATTTCTTTCCTAACATGGAGTTGAATGAGTATCTTGGACTTGAAGTACGAGTCAAAGGAAAAATGACAACATTGAATTTGGTATCTACTGGTGATGAAGATGTACTTACTCCTGAGATGAATGATTTCAACTTTAGAAAGCGTCAGCTTGAGCGACTGAAGGATGAAGTTATTGATATAGAGGATGCAAATGACAATATTTCGCTTACTGATTTGAACATGAATGAGTATTTGAATGAGTTGTCGGAATACATTCAAAATGTACCAGAGATTAAGAAAGTTCCAAAAGGTGTGTATTCTGTAACAGATGGAGATAATGCTGGGGTACTATTCTGCTTCAAGCATCGCAACGATGCAAATAAGCCTAAATCTGACAGCTCTTTGTATCCATATTACCTCATATATATGAGAAATAATGGAGAGGTACTCTTTGGAAATGGACAGGCTAGGGAAGTGGTAAAGCGGTTCCGTAAGCTATGCTATAGCAAGAGCAAACCTGTCATGGAACTATTCCAAAAATTCTTTGTACGCACTAATAATGCCAAGGATATGCAGTTCTATTCAGACCAGCTGAATAAAGCAATAAAATCAATCAAGGGCGAAGAGGAGTCAAAGGCTACTCAGCTTATGTTTGATTTTGGAGGATTCAATAATGCCTTTGCTGATGAAACTGCTGATGATTTTGAATTGATTTCATTCTTGGTAGTTGAATAAAAGGCATGAGTATTGGAGGTGATACTGCATGTTTGATTTACCAGATACATACAGGATAGATGTAAAGGTGGCTTTAAAAGATTTTATCCCAAAGGATTTAAAGCCTAATGACAAAAAAAGAATAAAAGATGCAGTTAAGTCTGTAAGGCTTGATTACCAGATTGCTGGGGAAGAGATACCATCTGTAAACAATGAAGAGTATCGTTGTCAGGTCATACAATTTTATGACATTGAAGTGGCTAACATCAAGGATGCAAATTTTCTTGCATCCACTTATCAGAATCTTATAAAACCTTTATGTGTGATTCATATGCATGACACAAAGGATGAAGTTTATTCAATGGCAGTAAAGCGACTCAGCCAAACAGACGATATGCAGATTGTGGTAGGACAGACATTGCTTACAGATAAATATATGCTTGGCATTCCTGACAGTAATAGGGATAGGTTTATGACATATATGAATTATGCCACAGTAAAGAATAAGATTGACAAAGTACAGCTTTACAAGGAATGGTTTTATAAGGCATATATGGTTGTTAATGAGAAAGCCTATATCCACACAGACAAATTGTTGGATGGAAATATTTGGTATGATGCTGACAGAACTGCAAGAATATGTCAGAAATATGTAGAACTGGTAACATCCAGGGGTAAATTAAAAACGGCAGTTACTAATGCTGAGAGAATGAAAATCAATAAAGAGATTAAGACAGAGATACAAGCACTTGATAGAGAAGAAATATAGGAGGAATATTCTTGGAAAATAGTATTAAGCCAATAGTAATAGATGATGATTATGCAGATATTCTTAAGATAAAAGAACAATATGCATTCAGATTTGGATATACAAGACCTAAAGAAGATCTGATAGCATTTAAAAATAGAACAATTGCAGCAATTGCAAGCATTATATATGATGAATTTGATTTGCAGTTTTATACGAGAAAGATATTTGAACTTTTAGGTTATCCATATACTGGAGTTAAGGAACGGGTGTTTGATGGTTCTTTATTACATCAAGCATTGGGGACAGTTAAAATTGAAAAAGACAAGTCTATATTATATATATGGTTTCAGATTTTGGAATTTATTGCTAATAGTATCCCTAGAGCAGATGATTGCTCAAGGCAATATGCATTTGTTCAAAAGGTTGCAATTGCTTTAAAATTATCTGGAATAAATGCTGTTATATGCATAGATGGAGAAGAATATAAGTTTTTCCCTTATAGCGAAGCATTTTTTGATAAACCAGTGGTTGTAGATGTGATAAATTGGCTAAGTGCATATGAAAAGGCACAGAATCAGTATCGTCAAGCACTAAACGATATGCTTAAAGGTAAATATGATAGACAGGTAGTTGACTCTTTACGATTAGCTTTAGAATTATTTTTGAAACAATTTTTAGGTAATGATAAATCATTAGAAAATCAGGTAAAAGATTTAGGTGTATATTTGAAGGATAAAAATCTTTCTTCAGAAGTATCAAACATGTATTTTAAGTTAATTGATTGTTATGCAAAGTATAATAATTCGCACGCTAAGCATGATGATTCAGTAGATGAGAATGAATTAGATTTTTTATTGTATTTAACAGGAAGTTTCATACGTTTTTTAATAAAAATAAATAAGAAAAATGTGATTGCAGCAGACAGTTAGGAGGAAACAGGCTATGGATAACAAGGTGCCACAGCATATTAATGATATCGTTGGAGATAATGTAAAGAAACTGGCTCAATTATTCCCATCTGCAGTAAAGGATGGAGAGGTTGATTTTGAAGCCTTAAAAGAAGAACTTGGACAGTTTGAGGAAGTAGGAAGCGAAAAATATGAGCTTACTTGGGCAGGGAAAAAGAACGCAAAAAAGATTGCTCAGGAAGATGTTATTGGAAGAACATTAAAATTTATCCCAGAGGATAGTAAGGATGCAGATACTACAGAGAATCTCTATGTTGAAGGAGATAATCTGGAAGTGTTGAAGTTACTTAGACAGAATTATTATGGTGCTATTAAGATAATTTATATAGATCCACCATATAATACTGGAAATGATTTTATATATAATGATCATTTTGAGATGGATAAAGATGACTCAGACAAGGAAGAAGGGACTATGTCTGAAGAAGGTCAGCCATTAATGCTTAATTCTAAATCTTATAATAGATTTCATGCAAATTGGCTGAATATGCTTTATCCAAGATTAAAGATAGCAAAAGAGTTATTAAAAGAAGATGGGCTTATATTTATTAGTATTGATGATAATGAAGTCGAACAGTTGAAATGTATTTGCAATGAAATATATGGAGAAGAAAATTTTGTGGCAATGATTTGCATCGAGACAAGTAATGGTGTATTTGGTTTAAAAGCTAAGCATGCTAAGACAACGATAGTAAAATCTAAGGATTATGTTGTTGTATATGCTAATAATGTAGAAAAAGTTTCATTTACACCATTGTATTCAAAGAGCAAAAAATATTTTGATACTCATTTTACATTTTATAAGAAAGAAAATTTTGAATGTCAGCTAAATGATTTTTTATCTTCAAATGAAACACTTAATAAATATGCCCGAATATTGGGTGTTTCTAATAATATAACTAATCTCAGTTTGATGATGGAGGTTTTCCCGGAGGTTAATGATTTTATAAAATCAGAGGCAAACAATATATACAGGATTAGGGATTATACATTAAAAATAGAAGATAATATTAAACTATCAAAAGATACAAAACAATTGATAAATGGAAATTATGTATTTTTAGGAAATAATAATAAACCAGTTTATCTATATCCATTTTCTCAATTAATTAATAAAACAGATGATTATAATTCAGAGATATGTAGTAGCGTAATTGTAGGCGATTTATGGAAAGGGTTCAATGAAGACATGGGAAATGTTGGAAAGGAAGGAGAAATTAAATATGATAATGGAAAGAAACCAGTAAGGCTTGTAAAGAATATTTTGAAAATTATTGATGATAAAGAGGCTATTGTATTGGATTTCTTTTCTGGTTCTGCGACTACAGCGCACGCTGTTATGAAGTTGAATTCAGAAGATGGTGGTTCAAGAAAATATATATGTGTGCAACTAGAAGAAAATCTTGACGAAACATTGGAAAAAGTAAGTGGTGAAACCAAAAAGTCTGTGAAACAAATGATAGAAGTTCTTGATTTAATTAAAAAGAGACATATATTGTCTGAGGTTGGTAAAGAAAGAATAAGGCGTTCGGGAGACAAAATACAAGAGATTAATAATGCAAATATTGATATTGGTTTTAAAGTGTTCAGAACTGCTGATACCAATATCAAATGGAATTCTCTTATGGATATGGGACAGGTAGATATGAAACAATTGGAGTATACACCAGACCTTGTTGATTTTATGCCAGATGCAAATGATGTAGATGTAGTCTATGAGTTAATGCTACGCCAGCGTGACGTGGCACTTTCAGAAACATTAGAACAGTTATTTGATATTGGCAGTCGTACATATCTCTATGCAAGCAGTTATTTGGTATGTTTGGAAACAAAGATTACCGAGGAGTTGGTAGCGAAACTTGCAGAGCTTGACCCATTACCAATCAAATTTATTTTCAGAGACTCAGCATTTAAGGATGACATTGCTCTGAAAGATGAGACATTCAGAAGACTGAAAGCTCTGATTGAAAAAAATGCAGGAACTAATAAGCCTACATATACAGTAGAATTTATTTAAGGAGGAATGGAATTATGGCAAAGCGTATTACATTCCAATTTGAGGATGACCTTGATTATCAGATGCAGGCGATTCATTCTACTGTGGAACTGTTTAGAGGTTTGTCAAGACATGTAGATGGTATTTACAGACCTAATCGTATTCGCAAAGTGGGTGAGGGTGACCCTGTTAGAAATAATGATATTGTTGTTGGCAGCAGACTATTGGAAAACTTACGAAAAGTACAGCTATCCAATGATTTATTTGCCGATAATGCTTTAGCTGAGGGTAATAATTTTACGATTGAAATGGAGACGGGTACTGGTAAGACTTATGTATATCTTCGTACAATTCTTGAGTTGTATCAGGAATATGGATTTCGTAAGTTTATGGTAGTAGTTCCATCTATTGCCATCCGTAAGGGGGTAGAAAAATCGATGGAGCAGTTAGCTGACCATTTCAAGAGACTTTACAACATTGATATTGGTAAGCATAGCTTTATTTATGACAGTAAAAACCCAAAGCAAATCAGTTCAAAGTTAGTTGAGAGTAATGATTTAAGCATTTGTGTGTTAAATATTCAGGCATTTAATAAAGATACAAATATACTTAGGAAAACAGATGAGTATGAGCAAAATCTTTGGGAAGATATCAAATACATCAAGCCAATCGTAATTATAGATGAACCACAGAAGATTGAAGGTACTAAAAAGAAAAAGTCAAAGTCTTTAGTTGCTATTGAAGAGTTAAAGCCACTTTTTACTTTACGTTATTCTGCTACACACAAGCAGTTATACAATCAGATTTATAAGCTGGATTCCTTTGCAGCATATCAGAAGGATTTAGTTAAAAAGATTGTTGTTAAGACAGTCTATGGGGTGATTCCAAAGGATTATCCATATGTCAGATATCTTGCGTTTACTTCCGATTTGAAAGCAAAGATTGAGATATTCTCACAAGATCAAGGTGGAACAATCAGATTTAAAACTTTCAATGTAGGTGGTGGAGCATCTCTTGAAGAATTATCGGGTGGTTTATCTCAGTATAAGGATTATCGAATTGCAGAGGAACCTCATAAATTAAAGCCATTGTCAGTTGCTACTAAGGAAGGATTCTTTGGTCTGGAGCTTGGACACAGTAATCATGAGATAGAGAAGAATGAGGCTGTGCGAATTCAAATAAGATTAGCGATACAGAACCATTTTACAAAACAGCTAAACATTATTTGTTCAGGTAGGAAAATCAAGGCTTTGACATTATTCTTTATTGATGCGGTAGATAAGGTGCGAGATGATTCAGCTCCTGATGGAAGAGGCGAGTATCTGCGTATTTTTGATGAAGAGTACAAAAAGTATGTAACGACTCATACGCATGAGCTGGAAATGAATAAAGAGTATTTTCCAGACTACATGAATGTGCAGGCTGTAAGAGAGGGATATTTTGCCAGAGACAAGAAGAATAATGCGGTAGATGTTGAGGGCTGGGATTCATCTGTAGATGATAGCGATGTGAAACTCAAGGCAAAGTCACAAGAAGATATTGATAGAGGTATCAGTCTTATTCTTGAAAAGAAGGATGAACTGATTTCTTTTGAGGAGCCTCTTGCGTTTATCTTTTCACATTCTGCATTGAGAGAAGGATGGGATAACCCCAATGTGTTTACACTTTGTACATTAAAAGCTGGCGGTTCTGATATTGCTAAAAAACAGGAGATTGGTCGAGGATTAAGATTACCGGTTGACAACACAGGCAATCGTTGTATTGATCGTAGAATTAATGAATTGACTGTAATAGCAAATGATTATTATGACCATTTTGCATCTGCACTTCAGAAGGATTTCAATGATAATATGCATTTTGTCAAGGATGAGGTTACGGCTGATATTTTGATTGAAACATTAAAATCGGCAGGAATTCCAGAGGAGAAAATCAGTCCTAAACTGGTGGATACACTTAAGGAAGAACTGGTGTCTGTCGGAGTGATGAATACAGACAATGTGCTGAAGGGTTCTTCACAGCAGATAACAAAAACTCTGGATAATATGGTGTTTGTTGATGATACCTTGAATGAGCATGCACAACTGATTAAGCAACAGTTCAAGGAACTGATGGTTCAGAAAGGTACCAGAAAGATTGAGATTACAAATGGTGATAATGCTCCATATGATAATGGGGTTAGAGCCTATGTGACGCAAGGTGAGTTTGAAAAGATATATCTTGGACTTCGCAAGAACCTTATGCAGCGTTCTATTTATAAATTTAAGATTGACAAGGACAAGTTTATAGATGACTGCATTTTTCAGATTAATCAGTCTTTATTATTCAAGAAAGCTAAGAATGAATACAAGGTTGAAACAGGTAGAGCAAAATTTAATACATCGCAGATGTTTGTAATGGAAGAGTTAGCTTATGGCGATAAGGAGTTGGAAGTGGAAATTAGTTCTGACCCAAAATCTGATTTTGAAATTGCAAATTTTATAATGTATCATACAATGTTACCTAGACTTGCAATTTTCAAGATTTTGCAGGGAGTTACTAAACGAGAGTTGCTTAATAATCAGGATATTTTGGATGAAGTGACTCAGTTAATCAAAGGAATTCTTAATGATACAAAGGCTTCAAATATTACTTCTTATGAAGTGATAAACGGATATGAATTAGATGAGCGAAATATCTTTGAGCTTGATACCATTACTGAGGCAGATTTCGAGCAGGAATGGAGAGTGTTCAAAGCAAAATCTGACAGAAGTTCTGCGATGAATGAATATTACAAGCTTGATAGTGAAGGTGAGTCAAAGTTTGCTCATAAGCTGGAGAATAATGAGAATGTTTTACTTTTTACAAAGCTGAAAAAGGGTGGATTTGTAATAGATACACCATATGGTAATTATAGCCCTGATTGGGCGGTAGTATGTCGTAAGGAGGCTTTGAAAGACCCATCAATCGGAATATATTTCATCGTTGAAACAAAAGCAGGTAAGACATGGGCTGACCTGACGGATGTGGAAAAGAACAAGATTCATTGCGGAGAGCTTCATTTTAAAGCAGTATCCGATGATACAAAGTTTGACTGGGTAAATGGCTATGAGGATTTTGTAAATAAATTTGGGGTTGCCGAGAGTGATTAAGGAGTGCATATGCTTGAAATACCAGATGACTTTGAAATGAATAGAAGTGTCATTAAGGAAAATAGTTCCTTTCAAGAGTTGAATACATTGCTAGAGGAAACAAGAAATTTCATGTATGAAATGGGTTTTTTAGCATATGGCAGAGATAATATAGTTTTGCATCAACTCGGAGTTATTAGTGGAAATCAGATTCTTGATTCTGTAAGCAGAACGATAGAAAGTATTAGATATTGCTTTCTGAACGCTAATTTTGCAGATGCATATTCTCTTTTAAGAAAATATAGGGATGATTCCTTTTATTATATTTATATGCTGGCAGTTGGGGATAATACAGATTTTATGAAGTATGTTGAATTAAAAGACTTAGGTAAAGATGAAAGAAATATATATGATTGGATCAGAAATCAACAAAATGATGTTTACATTGGAGCTATTTTCAAAGCTATTGCATCATCAAGTGCAGGGGAAGCAATAAAAAAGTATAAGTTAAAAGATGCATTTGATAAGTTGGCATTAAAATTAAATAATTTTGTTCATTCTAATGGACAATTATATTATAATTTTTCATATCAAAGAATGGATACACATAGCAATATTTCCAAATATTGCAAAGAGTTTGGAGAGGCAATTACATATATAACGATGTCATTTTTGATGGTATTAGTTTTGATAAGACCGGGATTAATTATGTCAGAAGATTACATTGATTATTTAGATTGCGGAGATACTCCGCCAGATGGTTCCCAATATTGGGTAGCATCATTTGTATCAGAGTATGTAAGTAGGCATAAAGGGATTTTGGATGAAAAATTTGATGAATATTTGAGAAGTGTAACGGGTATGCAGATATAAAGGAGAGAAAGTATATGGCAGATTTCAAATATGAAATAGTTGAACATATTGGCACTCTTTCAGAGAGTGCCAAGGGGTGGACAAAGGAACTTAACAAGATTTCATGGAATGGTGGAGAACCTAAGTATGATATCAGGGATTGGGCACCTGAGCATGAGAAAATGGGAAAAGGGGTAACGCTTACTCATGATGAGGCAGAAAAATTGTCTGCCTTACTGAAAGATAATTTATAATTCAATAAATGAAATAGGAAGGGGTAGTTGCCTAGCGGTAGCTACCTTTTCTTTTTTGTTTTAATATGAAATAAATTTGTTTTCATTTCTGCTCGTAGGTGCTTGGAGCAATTCTTCTCTGAACAGAGCCATTTTAATTGCAACTATTGATGATTCGATTGCTCATTTTGAGATTGAGAAAGCAAAGCAGCAGAAGAAAGTATTTAATATTGAAGATATTAGACAGAGATTAAATACAATCATTAATCTACGAGACTATAAGGTAAGTGATGAAGTTATAGATATGTTTGTGGAGCGTATCATTTATCGTGGAGTTGTTGATGGTAATGATGAGTTTGTTTGGGTGATGAATTTATCGGGAGAATGTACAGATACATCTGCTAAGTATAAGATTCGAGGTTACGATAAAGATTATGCGGATTCTCTTAAGAGTGATAAGAATTTTAATATTATTGCTCGTATGCTGATTCCAATGGAAGAGTGTAAACGTTTTTGTCAGGAAGAGGCAGGCAGACGATTTAAGAAGAAGTATTGGAATCCTATTACAATTAAGATTGCAATTGCATAATATGATGCAACTATTAAGGGCTGAGCAGAATTTGCTTGGCTCTTTTTATTATATAAAGGAAACTCAGATGATTACCTGAGTTTCCTTGAATTCTTGTATCTATTTTCAAGTTTATCTTTGTTTTTAGTTAAGAACTCTTGATAGTTTGGATATTGTGAGGTGATTTGTTGCAGTTCAAAGTTTACCTCATTAATAAGGAAATTTTTTAGCTTTTTGGAGGTTTTCCTAAATTTAAGAATATCCAATAGATTATTTGTGGCAAAAAGAGCCTTGTCATTCCAAAACACAGTTGTAATGATTAAACCATTGTAGGCTGAGTAAACAGCATAGATTTTTTGGTCATTGCTATTGCATGAATATCCCCAAATGAATGGCTCTAATAATGTTATAACATTTTGGTCAAAGCCTAAATCTTTCAAAGTGAAAATGTAAGTTTCAATATTTTGCAATGACTCTGGGGTAGAGTTGAAAAGAGCATTCTCATAGCTTGAAATCATTTCGCTAAAACATTGAGGAACTTTTGGTGAGGGTACAGGTTCTGCAACAGTAATATTGTCAGTTCTTATTTGATTCAAATATTTATGTAATCTTTTTTCTAAATATTCATATGTGCTACGCATATGGGTGTCAGCAAATGAATTTAGGATATATAAGTCATCATATAGCATTCTCCATGCAACAGATATAATGTAATTTTGAATTCCGTTGTATTTAGTGGGAAGAGTGCCATCATTAGAATTAAGATATTTGTCAAGAAATTTTTTAGTAAATTCTACCTCATATTTGCTAAATTGTTCTTCACAGTCATGGCAAAGCATAGGCTTTTTTTCGCCATCCTGATAGATTTGATTTAATTTGTTGAAATTGCGGAAACGTGAATTATCATAGGATTTTGTCCTTGTGTACACTAATTTAGGGATTATGTGGCTTTGTTGTAATGACATATTGTCCCTGCCACATAATGCACATTTGCCAATAATTTCTTTTTTGGACATAAGGTCATCTCCTTTTGAAAAATAATGGGGTTTCGGGACTCGAACCCAGGGCACTTATTATTAAGTTTGAATTCTTGATATGCAATAGAGTTTCTCTTCTTGACAAATGCAAGGCTCTAACCCCAAGAACGCCCAGACCACCAATTGAATTTGTAATATCCATAAAACTAATCACTCCTATCGCTAAACTTAACAGGGAAACAATGTCAGTACTTACATCAATTGGAATATCAAACAATATTGCCAAGAATACAAAAATAATAATCTTTAATTATTATACCATATATCGGTGGTCTTTGATATAAGTAAAGAAATTTTGATTGAGAAATTTTTCTGTGGCATATTAGAGACAGAAGAGGTTTGAACATGCTATACTATAATAAGGCATATGAATTAGTAGTTCATATTTAATAAAATGATAGATTGCTTAGTTATTATGAAAACTACAAGGTTATAGTTATAATTGCAAGCATTCATCGTTGGAAAGAGAGTAAAGCTTGTTTGGGGTATATGGCTTGTCTGGAAAATAGAGGGGGTCATCTTTGGAGGCAATTGTTTCGTGTTATGTTGGTATGATGTATATGTTTCGAGAGTATTGCTATTAAGAGGTAACTGTACTGTGCATGCGTATTAAGAGGTATTTGCTCTGCGATGGCGACCAGGCGAAGAAGCTAAGCCGCATGGAAAAAGATGCCTAGAAGCCTTGATTTTACTGATTTTTCTGAATAATATCGGTTCTTTTAAACCGAATAAAATCGTAAGGAAAACGGTCTTTGACACATGTCATCGACCGTTTTTCTCATATAGGCTTGCTATTCAGTAAGATGTAATATGGATGAAGGGCTGAGCATGATGATGCTTGGCTCTTTTTTGTATGATATGGAAAAAATAAATCAAATGTTTGTAAGTCTTGTGATATAATAAAAAACAGTTTGGAGAAATAAGATGAAGTTTGAGAAGGAATTTGCCCAATTATTATTTAGAAATGCAGTTATATTCATTGACTCTGCAATAGGTTATATTAACAAAGGATTGGATAGCTATGTAAATATGCTACAGGCTATTGTGAATTTACAGTTTGCTATGGAGCTAGCTCTAAAATCATCTGTTGTATCATATTGTGGAATAAGAACTGTTTTAGTAAGCAAGCAGAGCAATTTATCAGATTCAGGAATTGAGGATTTATATAGTGCTAATAAGTTGAAAGTACGAGAATTTGATGATATTAAGAATTTTACAAAAGGAAAAAAGCATTTATATAATTTTGAACGTAAAGAATATCAGTATATGGAGTTGTTTCAGAAGTATAGAAATTGTGTTTTACATTCAGCTTATGTTTTTAGTGAGCAGGAAAGAAGAGATGCTGAAAAGGATATTATGTATGCACTGATTCATATTTTTGGTATCTTGATGAGTGGAGAGAATACAGCGGATAGACAATTTATGCAAGAATATTTAAATGATAGTCAGTATGCTCTTTTATTAAAGAATCCAATTTATAATCAAGAATTGTATAATTTCTTGAAAAAAGAATATGAAGACTTATATACATGCCCATATTGCTCCACTAGAACAATGACAATTGATTATAAGTGTGCAAGATGTTTTAATATATTTTCAGATAGACATTTTTTTGGATATGTAAATTGTGGTTATTGTGGAGAAGAAATGGTGATTTGTGATGCTGTTAATATTGAGTATAACAACAATTATATAAGAGGCTACTGTCTTAATTGTGATAATGACACAACTGTCTATAAATGCCCTAAGTGTGGACAATTTATAAATGCGGAATTATTTGATAAAACAAAATGTTATGAGGGATTTTGCTCTGTTTTTGAGTGATTTAGCATTAGAGAAGAAGTTGTAAAAGTGGGACATTGAAAAAAGGCATTTGGGGGAAGTTACTTTTGGAGGAAGGAAAATGATTTTAGATTATAGTCAATATAATAAATATGAGGGTGAAGATGGAATTGTTAATTTTAAATATGTAAATAATACGTTAGACAAATTAAAAGAGATAAAGGGGATTTGTCCATTTTGTAAAGAAAAAATAGAGAATAGGATTTATTATAAACGAAACAATAAAATTACTTGGTGTTCGGCGGTAGAGTATGAAACTGTTGTGCAATGTACAAGATGTGGATGGTGGGAACATTCATATACTTTTTCGAGTGATGATATAGATGAAGGGTTAAGGGCAACATCAACAGAATTAACGCAAGCAATTTTGAGGTCTTACGATATTGCTTCTAAGAATGTTCCGATTGAAGTTTTAAATAGATATATAGCCCAAAATCCTGAAAAAATATATGGAATTAATGATAAAAAAATGGAGGAGTTAGTTGCAAGTGTATTTAAGGATTTTATGGATTGTGAGATAAAATTGGTAGGAAAATCACATGATGGTGGAAAAGACTTAATATTACTAAATGGAGAAAATCAAACCTTTGTTCAAGTGAAGAGAAGAACGCAAGCTAATAAAGTAGAAGGTGTGTCTTGTATAAGAGATTTAATAGGAGCATCTATCATTGGAGAGGCGAAAGCATGTGTTTTTGTAACAACAGCAAATCATTTCTCTAAGCCTGCACAGGATGCAGCAAAAAAGGTAGTAGAGAAAAATATATTAGATAGTTTTGAATTAATTGACTATCAAAGATTTGTTGATATGTTGAATTTACAAAGGGAAAGTTATCCGAAAGAGTGGGAGGGTTTATTAAGAATAAAGGACAATGAAAATATTATTTGAGTAAATTTGGCTGGAGTTTACAGTTTAGTTTGTGTTGGTTAAGGATGCGAAAATGATATATTTATTGCTATGGATATGATACAATAGAATAGAGCAACAATCTTGTAGAATGTAAATAGTTTGTGTAAATAAATTACAGGCATATGATTATAAAAGCATAATGTCGGAGTGGAGAGATAATGTCAGAAAGAGCGTATAGTGAAGAACTGAATGAAGAAATGAGTGCTTTTAAAGCACATAAATATTCGCTGGAAGGTAAATTAAAAAGTGCTAAGGCATTTCATTGTCATGACCCATATTGTGGAATAAAATTAACATGTTCGAATTGGGCAGTAAAAGATGCTAAACGTATATATTTTACACCATCAAATAGAGATGATTTACATTCTATTGCGTGTTCTACAGTTTCGGGTGATGAGGAAAAACGTCAGGTTGAAGTTGAAACAGAGCAAGGAAAGCGTACAATTAGTAAAAATGGAATCATTGCAATGAGAAAGGCAACTAATAAATCCAAGACTAACCATAGTAATGAGCATGGTGTTGAAGATGTTGATGTTGTAACAGGTGAGCGAAGAAATAATGTAACTAAGGATAAAAAGGGTACTGAAAGTAGAAATGTGTCATCAATAAAAACATACATAAATTTTTATTATGATGATGACGTTGATAATAATGTATGTAATATTAGAGTAGATGGAGAATTAATTAGTCTGAATACTTTGTTTGTTGATGCAAAGGAAGAAATACCAGTAGGTGTAAATCGTATTTTATTTGGTAATGCAATAGTTACAACGCCAGTATTTAATGATAAATTAGTAGCATTTGAATTTGTTGATGCAGATAAACCAATTGTGTACACAAATAAAGAAATGCTTTTAACTAGAATTAATTCTAAAGTATTGAATCAATATTTAGATAAAGGTGTAGAGTGTCAGTTCTTTTTTAGAGGTAGTATAGGGCAGGATGGAAAATTTGTAAGTTTTAATGGAAAAAATTATTGTGATTTATACATTATGGAATAGCAAACATATAAGTAGATGGAGGTGGATAATGAACTTTTTAGATATATTTAAGAAAAATACTACAGTTGATTCAACAGGAATTTTATCTGAGCCAGGCGATAAACTTGAGGCTAGAGTTACAAATTCTAATAGAAAAGTTGTTAAAATACAGAAAGATAATGGGAATTCAAAGTATAGTGCAACTCAGTACCCGAATGGTACAGTTGTGGAAACGAAAGTGACTAAAAGAAAGTAATTCAATATATTAGAGGTTTGCAATGTATTCTGTATAGGTAAAGAATATTAATGTAGTGTATTTTCTTTATAATACATATTGAAATTGGACAAAATTATGGTATAATTAATCCATGGTTAGGAGGTGTTACTTATGCCACAAATTATTCCAATTAAAGATTTAAAGAATACATCAGAGATTTCTGATATGTGTCACAGAGCAGAAGAACCTATCTATATTACTAAAAATGGTTATGGAGATATGGTTATTATGAGTATGGAGATTTATGAGTCTGCCATGAAACAGCTTGCTATGTATAGGGATATTGAAATTTCTGAAAAGCAGATTGAAGCGGGTCAGGTAAAAGATGCCAGAACAGCACTCATGGAAACGAGGGCAAAGTATGGATTATAAATTAGTTATTTCAAAGCATGCAGATGAATTACTTGATAATTTAGTATATTACTTGTTATATCGGCTGAAAAGTGAGCAGGCTGCGAGACATCTGTTAGATGGCATTGATGGTATTTATGATAGGCTGGAAACAAATCCTTTTCAATTTCCACTCAGCAGAGATGCTTATTTGGCGAATAAAGGCTACCACGAAGCAGTTGTTCCACAGATGGACTACATTGTCATTTTTGATGTAAGGGAAGATGCTGTAAATGTTGTTGGTGTTTTTCATCAGTTGGAAAACTATCAAAGTAAGTTATAAAGGGATAATGTAATATAGTTGAAAACATCAAGCTACTTTTCACAATACGAAGTATTATTGGTTAAATGGTAGGTGACTGACAGATTTTGTATTGATTGTACTGGTCGGGTTAGCAATGGATGCTTTTGCTTCGTGGCTGTTTTGGTAGAGGTATATGCTTCGAGCCTATTATGGGCATAGAGGCAACTGTTCCGAGCCTATATATTTGGATGTCTTTGTTCCGCACAGCCGACCAGGCTGCTAAGCTTGCTAAGATGGGGGAGGAATAAAAGAATAGGAATATATTAAATAAAAGGGAAGCAGCGTATTGTGTATGTGATATGGCTGCTTCCCTTTTTAACGATTAGTCTATATAATCCGAGTCGTCAAGTGTATTGAGTTCTTCGTGTTCGATTGTCACAGACTGGTGTGTTTTCCGATACTTTAGAGGCGTGACGTTCATTATTTTTTTAAATGTTCTCTCAAAGTAAGATGCACTCTCAAAACCAAGTTTAGTTGCAACATCGGATATGCTCTGGTTAGAGTTTTCAAGAAGCTGTGTAGCTTTCTTGATGCGCAGTATGTTGATATATTCAGTTATGGTAAAGCCGGTGTACTCTTTAAAAATTCTGCAGATATAATATTTACTCATAAAAAGGTCTTCTGCGATGGTATCAAGAGAAACCGATTTTGTATAATTCTTTTCAAGATAGGTACTTATATTAGAGGCCGAGTTTTCCTTAGCACTATTTATTTCTAGGTGCTTCTGGTGCTGCTCTTTTTTTAGGGAAAGCAGCTTATATAACCAGTATAGGGTAACTATCTCAATTCGGGACTGATAGCCGTTTGTTTTCTTTGTCAGCTCATGACGTATATCTCTGTACAGATTAAGAAATGCTATACGCAGGTCTTCATCAAGATGATATATACCATAGTTTTTGTGAATAAAATCAACAATATTAAGACCGGGATATCTTTTATCAAAATCACACATTTTTTCATAATCAATGTACATAATAACACGGTTATAACCTTTATCCTCAGACGTGATTGAACATGTTGTGTGGACAAGATTGGTATCAATTATTGCAAGGTCGCCGGCATGTGCATTATAACTTTTGTTATCAAAGAAGAACTGACGTTCACCTTCTATAATATAGAATAGTTCGTACTGATTATGAAAATGCTTTACATTCATATTAAACTTTCCATAACGGATAAGCTGCTCTACAGCTATGCCGTTACATTTTCCAAAAAAGGTGATCTTATTATCAGCCATACAAAACCCCACATTCAATATTATTACTAATAAAATTATAGAGCAATATATTTAAAAAATCAAATGTTTATGTCAATATTGTTCGAGAAATGTACTATTTTGCGGTGCTATAATCCAGTTACAAGATAAGAAACGGCTTATTAATAAGCCACGAAAAACGCGCGGTTTTCAATAAATAATTATGGATAATAAAAAGGGTTTTTAGTGGAAAGGAGAAGCGCATGAAAGCTTACAGGAAAATAATAGGTATAGCAGCGGTTGCAATATGCCTGATTATTGTAGTAGTTACATTTATAAAAGTTAAAGGCATTAATTCATCTGATAAATTAGTGCTCCAGCTTGCACATAACCAGTCAGCAGGTTCAGAAATAGCAGAGTCAATAGCTAAGGTTTCAGATTATGTTGCACAGGAGTCAGGTGATGAGGTAAACATTAAGATATTTGCCAGCGGAGTTCTTGGTACAGAAAAAGAAGAGATAGAGATGGTAAAAGCAGGAATTATTGATATGGCAAAGGTAAGTTCCAATACATTAGGCCAGTTCGATGACAGATATGCAATATTTGCAATACCTTATCTGTTTAAAAATCAGGAGCATTACTACAATGCAATGGAAAAAAGTGAAGCAGTTAAGGAATTGTTTAATGACACGGTGGATGATGGATATATAGCTGTTGGATATTATGCAAACGGTGCAAGAAACTTCTATCTTAAAGATGATATTGCCGTTACAGATACAACAGTTCTTAACGGAAAGAAAATTCGTTCAATGCCTAGTTCAACATCGATGGATATGATTGAAAAGATGGGTGGAACCCCGGTTCCTATGGCAGCTTCTGAAACATATGCTTCATTACAGCAGGGAGTTGTTGATGGTGCTGAGAATACAGAGCTTGCACTTACAGTTGATGGACATGAAGACCTTGTAAAGTCTTATACATATACAGAGCATCAGTTCTCACCTGATATATTTATCATAAGCACAAAGACATGGAATAAGATGACAGAGAAACAAAGACAGAGTCTTATAACAGCACTTGAGGAAACAAATGATAACTTTAAGAGCCTTTACAACGGAATGATGGATGAGGCTATAAAAGAGGCAGAAAGCAAGGGTGTCCATGTATATAGGGATATTGACAAGACACCATTTATCGAGGCAGTACAGCCTATACATGAAAGTTTCTTTAATAAGGGTGAAGCATACAAGAAGTTATATGATGATATCCAGAAATATGCGGATTGATGTATAACACCTGACGATTAAAGGAAGAAAGGAGAAAAGCATGAAATATTTGAATAAAGTAGTTGAAGTAATATTAGAGGTGCTTGTAGCCGGCATGGTACTTGGATGCTGCTGGCAGGTAATTACAAGATTTCTTTTACATAACCCAAGTAAGTATACGGAGGAGTTATTAAGATATATGCTCATCTGGCTTACAATGATGGGAGTTCCATATGCATATGGAAAGAACAGCCATCTGGCTATTAACCTTATCGTTAAGAAGTTTAAGCCAAAGAATGAAATAATTGCACAGATAGCAATAGATGCATTTATTATGATTTTAAGTGTTTCAGTTATGATTGTTGGAGGAATTATGGTTACTGCTAATGCAGCAGGACAGTTATCACCAGCTATGCAGATTCCAATGCAGATTTACTATGTATGTGTTCCAGTGTGTGGAGTACTGATGGTTATTTATGGATTATTTAAGATAGCAGAACATATTAAAGCGTTAAGACAGAACTAAGATAAAATTGCATATATATGCAGAAGGAGGCAGTATGGAAATACAGGCAGCAATAGTATTGATAATAGTATTCTTTTTATTACTGGCATTCAGTGTTCCAGTATCATTCAGTATTATATCAGCATCACTTGTTACATTAATTATGTTCCTTACACCACATTTTGGTGTATTTATATCAGCTCAGAAGATGGTTACAGGTATTGACAGTTTTACATTACTTGCAGTTCCGTTCTTTATGCTGGCAGGCTTACTTATGAGCAGTGGCGGTATAGCCAAAAGACTTATTAACCTTGCAATGCTTGTGTTAGGCAAGGTTCCCGGCTCTTTAGCCATGACTAATATTGCAGGTAATGCAATGTTTGGTTCAATATCAGGTTCAGGTATTGCAGCAGCAACAGCTATCGGTGGCGTTATGCAGCCACTTGAGGACGAACAGGGATACGACAGGGCATTTTCAGCAGCAGCCAATGTTGCATCAGCACCGGTCGGACAGTTAATCCCACCAACAGCTTCATTTATCGTATTTTCAGCAGCAAGCGGCGGAGTTTCAGTAGCAGCATTACTTATGGCAGGCTGGATTCCAGGACTTTTATGGGCACTGTTATGTATGATAGTTGCTTTCGTATATGGAAAGAAACACGGATATGTAGTTAAGAGAGAGCACCTCACATCAAAAATAGTATTAAAGACAATCTGGGATGCAATCCCAAGTCTGTTCCTTATTGTAATTATTATTGGCGGTATCTTATCAGGATATTTCACACCGACAGAGGCATCTGGTGTAGCGGTTGTATATGCATTTATACTGTCAGTATTTGTTTATAAGAGTATTAAGTTTAAAGATATTCCGGGAATTTTAAGAGAAACTGCTGTTATGACAGCGATAGTCATGCTTATTATCGGTGCATCGTCAGTATTATCATTTGTATTGTCCTTCACAGGTCTTCCACAGGCTATCAGTTCGGCATTACTTGGAGTATCTGATAATAAGATAGTTATCCTGTTAATTATCAATGTTATCCTTTTAATAGTAGGAACATTTATGGATATGGCACCAGCATTACTTATATTTACACCTATATTCCTTCCAGTAATCAAGACACTTGGAATGGACCCTATCCAGTTTGGTGTAATGATGGTTATGAACCTTTCAATAGGAACTATAACACCACCTGTAGGAAGTGTATTGTTTGTAGGCTGTAGTATATCACATCTTCAGGTAGAAGAAGTAATAAAGAAGCTTATTCCATTTTTTGTGGCAATCTTAGTTGCACTTCTTTTTGTAACATTTGTACCACAGCTTAGTATGTGGCTTCCATCAGTATTCGGACTGCTGGGTTAAGAATAGTAGAAATCGGAGGATATATGTATGAAAAATAAAAAGCCTGATAAAAAAGAGATTGAAAATAAGCTTAATCTTGTTATTGATAAGCTTATGAATCTTGGTAAACCAGATAATGACGAAGAACTTGAAAAAGGTGGAGAGTCGATAGGCTTCTTTAAAAGGGATTTTGGAATTAAGGAGTGGGACTGGCCACAGGGAGTTGGATTATATGGTCTGTTCAAGATAATGCAGATTAATGGTAATGAAGAGTATAAGGAATTCCTCTATAAATGGTTCAAGGAGAATATAGCAGAAGGTCTTCCATCAAAGAATATTAATACAACAACACCTTTACTTACTCTTGTTGAATTAAATAATTATTACAATGATACACAGTTTGAAGAGCTGTGTATCAAATGGGCAGAGTGGCTTATGAACTGTCTTCCAAGAACAAAGGAACGTGGTTTCCAGCACGTTACTAGTGCGAATGGTGACAGACAGGGAGTAAGACTTAATGAAAATGAAATGTGGATAGACACATTATTTATGACAGTTTTATTCCTCAATAAAATGGGTCAGAAGTATAACCGTCAGGACTGGATAGATGAGTCAATTCATCAGGTACTTATGCATATAAAGTATCTGTGTGATAACAAAACAGGACTTTTCTACCATGGCTGGACATTTAATGAGATGAATAACTTTGGCGGTATATTCTGGTGCAGGGGAAATAGCTGGTTCACATTAGGAATTCTTGATTATATTGATATGTTTAAAGGAACTCTTAACAGTGGTGTTAAAGAAATAATAATAGATGCTTATAAGGCACAGACAGCAGCCCTTAAGAAGTTACAGAGTAAAAGCGGACTGTGGCATACAGTACTTACTGACCCATCCAGCTATGAAGAAGTATCAGGAAGTGCAGCAATTACAGCCGGCATATTAAAAGGAATCAGAATGGGAATACTTGACGACTCTTATATAGAAGTTGCCGACAAAGCAGTAAATGCAATACTTAAAAATATTGATACAGACGGAACGGTACTTAATGTATCAGGTGGAACCGGCATGGGATACGATGCAGAGCATTATAAGAACATTCTTATAGCACCTATGGCATATGGACAGTCACTTACAATATTAGCACTTGTGGAGGCATTACAGAATGATTAGGAAGGCATTTAAAATGTATCTTAACACCGGGTGTGCCAGAGAATATGAGAAACGTCACAATGAATTATGGGATGAAATGAAAGTAATGATAAATGAATATGGCGGACATAATTATTCCATATTCCTTGATGATGAAACCAATGTGTTATATGGATACATAGAGATAGAGGATGAAGAAAAGTGGTCACAGTCAGCAGATACAGACATTAACAGAAAATGGTGGGATTATATGGCACCACTTATGAAAGTTAATCCTGACAACAGTCCGGTATGTGATGATTTAAGGTGTGTATTTCACCTTGATTAAATGGATGAATTAAAACAGGAGGTGACATAATATGAAACCAGTATACTACCTTGCCGTTGATATTGGTGCTTCAAGTGGAAGACATATTCTTGCTTCAATGGATAATGGCAGAATGGTGCTTGAAGAAGTATACCGTTTTGAGAATGGAATGGTTAATACCGGTGGAAAAAAGCTGTGGGATGTTGATAAACTTTATGAAAATATTCTTGAAGGTATGAAAGAATGTAAAAGGCTTGGAAAAATACCAGTTAGCATGTCGATTGATACATGGGCTGTTGATTATGTTCTCCTTGATGATAATGATAAGCGTATTGGAGATGTTTATGGTTACAGGGATGAGCGTACCGATGGAATGGATAAGGAAGTGTACAGATTAATAGAAGAAGGTATTCTGTATACAAGAACAGGTATCCAGAAACAGAAGTTCAATACAATATATCAGCTTATGGCAGATAAGCTTAAAAGACCTGAACAGTTAGAGAAGGCAAAGACATTTATAATGCTTCCTGATTATTTTCAGTTTATGCTTACAGGAGTCAAAGCATCAGAATACACAAATGCAACGTCAACACAGTTGGTTAATCCAGAAACAAAGCAGTGGGATTATGAACTTATTAATATGCTTGGAATAAACAGGGATATGTTTATGGAACTTAAGCAGCCAGGTACAGTGATTGGGAAATTAACTGAGAGCGTTAAGCAGAAGATCGGTTTTAATACAAATGTAGTTATGTGTGCAAGCCATGATACAGCATCAGCAGTTATGGCGGTTCCAACAGTATCGGACAATGTTTTATATTTAAGCTCAGGAACGTGGTCGCTTATGGGTACAGAGCTGTTAAAAGCCAGATGTGATGAAAAAAGCCGTAAGTGTAACTTTACCAATGAAGGTGGATATGATTACAGATTCAGATATCTTAAGAATATTATGGGACTCTGGATTATACAGTCTGTAAGACATGAATTAAACGATAAATATACATTTGCAGAACTCTGTGAAGAAGCAGAAAAAGCTGATTATATAACATCGGTAATAGATGTCAATGATGAGTATTTTCTTGCACCAGAGAATATGACAGAAGCAATAAAGTCATATTGCCGTAATAACAATATGTCTGTGCCGGATACAGTTGGTGAAGTGGCAGCAGTTGTATACAAGAGCCTTGCTGGCAGTTATGCAGATACAGTGTCACAGATTGAGGAAAATACGGATACTGTATATGAGGCAATATATGTAATCGGCGGAGGTGCCAATGCAGCATATCTTAACAGGCTTACAGCCATTTCTACCGGAAAGAAAGTTATAGCAGGGCCTGTTGAGGCGACAGCAATAGGAAATGCTATGGCACAGATGATAACAGACGGAATATTTAAAAATCTGAAAGAAGCAAGAGCGTGTGTAATGCAGTCATTTGATATAAGGCAATTTGAAAAATGTGAATAACGAAGCAGATAAAGTAAGATAAGGAGGATAATGCAGATATGGCTAATGAAAGATATGAGTCGGCAAGAAAAATGTATCAGAGTATCGGTGTTGACACTGAAAAAGCAATAGAAATATTAAAAAATGTACCAGTATCAATGCATTGCTGGCAGGGCGATGATGTAATTGGATTTGACAGCAGGGAAAGTCTGTCAGGAGGAATTCAGACAACGGGTAATTATCCAGGAAAGGCAGTTACCGCGGAGCAGTTAATGCAGGACATTAGTAAGGTGTTAAGTCTTGTTCCAGGAAAGAAAAAGCTTAATCTTCATGCCAGCTATGCAATAATAGATGATGGTTCGGACAGGGATGCTATAAGACCTGAACATTTTGCCAGATGGGTAGAATTCGCTAAGAAATATAATATGGGAATTGACTTTAATCCTACATTTTTCTCGCACAGAATGGTAAAGAACGGACTTACATTATCATCACCTGATGATGAGGTCAGAAAGTTCTGGATTGAACATGGAAAAAGGTGTATAGAGATATCAGAGTACTTTGCTAATGAAACAGGACAGCCTTGTGTAATGAATATATGGATTCCAGATGGCTATAAGGATATTCCGGCAGACAGACTTGGTCCAAGAAGAAGGTTTAAGGAGTCGTTAGATGAAATTCTGTCAGTGCCTTATGATAAGAGTAAAGTGTTTGTGTGTCTTGAGTCAAAGGTATTTGGAATAGGAGTTGAATCATATACAGTTGGTTCGGCTGAATTCTGTATGAATTATGTGGCAAAGGCTGGTATAACTCCGCTTATGGATAATGGACATTATCATCCGACAGAAGTTGTGTCAGATAAAATATCATCTATGCTGTTATTCAACGACCATCTTGCACTTCATATTACAAGACCTGTAAGATGGGATAGCGACCACGTTGTTTTATTTGATGATGAAACAAGAGAGATTGCTAAAGAAATTGTAAGAGCAGATGCACTTGACAAGGTATTTATTGCAACGGATTATTTTGATGCCTCAATTAACAGAATATCTGCATGGATAACTGGAATGAGAAGCGTTCAGAAAGCTCTTCTTTATGCATTGTTAGAGCCGGCATCACTTCGTAAGCTTCAGGATGAGAACAGATTTACAGAGCTTATGGCAGCACAGGAGGAATTAAAGATTATGCCGTTTGGAGATATATGGCAGGAATATCTTGACAGAGAAAATGTAGCTGCTGATTATATCAGTGAAGTTATGAAATATGAAAAGGAAGTACTGGAGGTAAGATAATGAAGGATATATTAACAGCACCATTTGTTAAGGAAATGTGCGATACAACAGCTAATATGTATCGTCTTGGCTGGGATGAAAGAAATGGTGGCAATATCAGTTATATGCTTGATGAAAATGAAGTTGCACAATATATTGACATTAACAATGTGATAAGAGAAATACCAACAGGTTTCATGGCAGATGCACTTATTGGCAAAATATTTATTGTAACCGGTACAGGCAAGTATTTTAAAAATGTAAAGGCTGACCCGGAAAATAATCTTGGAATTATAAGAATAGCCGAAGATGGAACGACAGCACAACTGCTGTGGGGATATAAAGATGGTGGCAGATTTACAAGCGAATTACCAGCACATCTTATGAGCCATATGGCAAGGCTTTCAGTAGATAAGGAAAACAGGGTTATTATACATTCTCATCCTACAAACACACTTGCCATGAATTATGTACATGAACTTGATGAGAAGAAGTTTACACATACACTTTGGGAAATGTGTACAGAGTGTATAGTTGTATTTCCTGATGGTGTAGGTGTCCTTCCATGGATGCTTTGTGGAACGAATGAAATCGGTGAAGCAACAGCAGAAAAAATGAAAGAATTCAGGCTTGTTATATGGGCTATGCATGGTATATATGGAGCCGGTAAATCTCTTGATGAAACTTTCGGACTTATCGAAACCGTTGAAAAGGCTGCACAGATATATATGCTTACAGCAGGACTTGAGAGAAAGAATACAATAAAGGACGAGGATATGGTGAAGCTTGCCGAATTCTTTAAAGTAGATTATAGAAAAGACTTTCTTAATATATAATGATACCAGGGTCAAAAGGTCTAAACCCACATGAGCTTGCTCATAGGTGGGTGAAAGACCTTGGGACCCGCCCCGATATGAGCATAAAAGTGGGATGATAATCCCACGATATGCGAATATTGGGGAGAATTGTGAGAGTGCGTAGCATGGAACAATCCGTAGGTATCATAGTTGGGGGCTTTTGACCCCAACATCATATAATAAATATAGATGAAAGTAACAAACCAAACCTATTAAGCAAAAAGAGTCCCTTCTTACTGGGTAGTATACTGACAGTTAATCGTTGGATTTCAGGTCTGACGTTTTGAGGTGGTATGTGGAACAGTAGGGAGGGAGTCTTTTTAATATGAGGTATAGTAATTTTCCTATAAAAACAGTTATTTATATAGTTTGATATTGGTTAAAATATTTATTTACAGAGCAATCTAACTTTAAACAATCAACCGAGGAAATTCGTATAAATGATAATATCAGTATTATTATGGCTAAAGATGCCGTTATTATGGGAAGGTCACTTAACCGCGCTGTATATGATGAAAATGGCAGCTTAAGAGCCATACTTGCCGGCAATCTTATGGTAGTCAGACGTAACGGAAAAAACTACGAGAGTATATGTGATGATAAATGCAAGTGTGCAAAACAGACATATATTGTTGAAAATGTTGATATGTGTTATCATGTGCGTAAGCAGTGAGCCGTGCGATGAAAAATAATACAGTGCTGTGCTTGCACAAAGCGCTGTGTTATTCTTTCATCTGATAGGGCGAACGCCCGACAGTCTCAGAAAGTGAAAGCTTTCTTAGACTTGCACGATGAAGTATAGTGAGCATAAAAGAAAAGCAGTCGGTCGCGAGGCAGACAAGTAGTTCTTACGCCATTAACGAACCAATAGTCATTCAAAGCATGACAAAAGAGCGAAATAGCGCGTATCGGTGAGTACAGTGATGGCTAAAAATGAAATATGTAATAAGCAAAAATAAAAAAAGGAGTAACATAAGATGAAGAGAAACAAGTATAAAGATTATCTATGGTATACAGCGCTTGTTGTATTTGTTCTGTGTATAATCGAAGGTCTTATGTATTATCACGGTGAGGATAATACATTTTTAAAAATATCACTTAATATCCAGAATGCCATAAAAGCTTATAAGATAGACCCGGATATCAAGCAGAGTGAGGCGATAAGCTTCTTAGCAGAGTCGGGCGGCGGCATACTTATGACAATTATTACATATCTTTACTGTGCTTCTGTTATTGTCGCACCTTTCTGTACTATCGGTGCCCTGACAGTTCTTATATTAAAGCCGGCGAACTATGTGAAAGGTCTTCTTAAGCGCCGTCATGAGAATTCTATTCTTGTGCTTGGTTCAGGTGTATATAAGAATAACTTTATATATGCACTTGCTAAGGATTGCAATGTAACAGTTGTTGAGGCTGATGGTATTACTGAGGACAGAAAGTTAAAGTATCTTAATCATGGCATAAAGTTTGTACAGAAGTATAGCGATATGCCTATGGCTAATGTTTTAAAGAGCTTGAAGCTTTCACGTTTTAATGATTTTCTTTTATGTGATGAAAATGTAATGGAAAATATAGACAATATGAAGCTTCTGTTAAGCTTTAATACATTGGGAAAAACGAAAGATGGCAATTACCAGCAGATGTATATAGGCTGTAATGACTCATCAATGGGTGAGATTATAAGGCAGTATTATGACCGCCTTGATAATAAGTCAATTGATATTAATATAATCGATATTAACCAGATGGCAGTCAATAAAATGTTTGCTGAACATCCAGTATTTATGGCTAATACAAAGGATAATCTGGATGTTCATATGGGCATTATCGGTTTTGGCGAGTTCGGACAGCGCACACTTCTTCAGGCACTTAATATGTCTGTATTATCTGCTGAGTCAAAGATATGCATAGATGTATATGATAAGGATATGGATAATATTATCGGCGCATTTATGAAGCATTTTTCAGTTGATATATTGGATGGACTTAAGTTCGTTAGTGAAGAGATTTTCCTGGGTGAGCAGACAGAATATTATGAGCTTGAACTTCCGGTTGCCGGCAGTGAGCGTTTCTGTATGGATGGCTCGGTTGTAATAAGATTCTGGAAGACGGATGCCCAGACATTACAGTTCAGTAAAATATTTGACAGATGTAATGCAGCTATGAACTTTACATATCTTGTAGTTGCGATGGGTGATACTCATTCTATGGCAAATACGATTATCGAACTTAAGCAGCTTCTATATAAGAAAGATAGTAGCAGTGCTGTAAAGACACCAATAATCATAAGAACTAAGAGTAAGAATAACATTGTTGAGATATACAATGAAGATAATCTGTTTGAGATAACACAGAATAAAGACATTTTTTCATATGAGTCACTTACCAACCACAGAATTGTTGATGAGGCAAAGCTGTTTAACCACAGATATAATGTGCTTTATGATGTGTTAAGCCAGTATAAGTCTGATGGTATAGTTCTTGATGATAAGTTTATGCTTAAGATTGAAGAACATCTCACAGAAGATGTGCTTCGTATAGAGCAGGACGGAAGTGTGCTTGACAGCAGCTGGCATAAGATGAAAATATTTGACAGGGAATCAAGTATTGCACAGGCTATGCACCAGAATGTAAAGGACTGGCTTGTTAATAAGGAACACATATATTCTTATGAAGCTGACAAAGAGGAGCTTGAGCGTATTGAGCACAGGCGCTGGACTATATTTATGATAACTCAGGGCTTTAAGTATGAGAAGTCTGAGCGCAAGGATATGAACGCAAAGACACATCCTTGTATATTGGACTGGGAGCACCTTAAAGTAGAAAAACCGGATACACTCGAATATGATTTCACGCCTTATTATATACTTAAGGCTGTTGGGAACAAGGATAAAAAATAATCAGCAGATTATAAATGAACAAATCTTAGAAATTGAAATTGCATAACTTTATGCGTGTTACATAGGAATAGCATTAAATAAAAAATCACGTAGATATGTATATAAACATATTTACGTGGTTTTTATTTGTTACGATATTTTATATATTACCTATAATGAGCTATAAGAATATCATTTTATAATAATATTAGCACACTTAATATCCATGCTTAAGTCATACACCCTGCCTGACTTTATGCCAACAACAGTAGGGCGGAGTATGTAGTGAGGATTGTTCTTTACAACCTTGGCTTTCTCACCGTTGCTAAGTTCAACGATAGAGTCGACAGGGTATAAAATCATACTTTCAAGGAAGCTTTTCATAGCGGTAAGGTCAAGCTCACCTGTCATAGACATAATCATTTCTACGGCTTCACGCTGTGAAAATGCAGACTTGTAAGGACGCTCTGTGACTAAAGCATCATATATGTCTGCAATAGTGAGTATTCTTGCGTACTGTGTTATCTTGTCGCTTGGAAATCCAACAGGATACCCTTTGCTGTTCATCTTTTCGTGATGCTGCAGCACGGCCATGCATATCTCATTGCTGAATTCATCTCTGCCTTTAATCATGCGGTATCCAAATACAGGATGCTGCTTCATAACAGCGAATTCTTCATCAGTAAGTCTTGCCGGCTTGTTAAGAATATCCAGAGGAATTTTGGTTTTGCCTATGTCGTGAAGAAGACCTGCAACACCTATTTCATATATCTGTTTCTGTGATAATCCCTGCTGCTTTGCAAGTACCATAGACATAGTTGCGACATCAACACTGTGTTTGAAGGTGTACTCATCACTTGTTTTAAGTGCGCTTATATCAACAGCTATGGCATCAGTGGAATTGATAGCATTCATCAGGTTGGATGCTATATTATTGGTTGTATCAGCAAGTTCTTTGGACTCAGTGTTGGAATATATAAACTGTATTCCTTCTGCTACTCTTGTCTTTACACTGTCGGAGAGTTCTACTTTGGAACGGTCATCTGTGTGCAGACGCTCAATCTGCTTTCTTGCCTGTGGCGATATACTTTTTTCGATATCTCCTGCGGTCTCCTCGCCGGATTGGATATAAACCATCATAACTCCCATTTTAAGGAGTGAGTCAATGACATAATTATCAAGAATAGAACCTCTCTGAACAAGATTACGTCCACTTTTATCCACTACTGCCTGGTCGATTTTCATGCCGGGCTGAAGCTGTCTTGTTCTTACTAAACGTCTTGTAATCATATAATATAATTCTCCATTCTTGTCCGATTGGTACATCTTTTAAAATATTTTTACAACTATTTTATTATACTATATATAGCAATTTATTTCTATATTTTTTCTATAAGTTACCTTGCACAAATATGAATATATTTGGAATGTTTTGCATTTTTTGGGTTGTTCATAATTTTTCCACATAATTTCCATTTTTTAATCACAAAATAAAATTAGTATATAGTACAAAGTTAATGCTTATGAGAAACAATTAACAGGTACTATCAGAGATACGAATGGAGGAGCAATATGAAAAGAAAGATAAGTGCAAAGATACTTGTCCTTGCAGGTGCACTATTTGCAGCAGATATCAGCGACAGTTGAGCAGATAAATGCCGGTTCTGAAAATATATTATCTGCGATAGTAAATGTAAATGAGCAGATAGACAGAGGTAATGATATAACTTCCGAGATATTAAAGAAGTCTGTAAAGTATATGCAGGATACAAAGAATGGACAGGAAATAATGTTTTTGACACGTACATTATTATGTATTATAATATGATACCAGAGTCAAAAAGTCTAAAACCTTATGAGTTTGCTCATAGGCGAGTGGGATTGCATCACGGAACAATCCGTATGTATCATATTATATAAGAGTTTAAGATTGGGACAGATATTATATCTGCCCCAATTTGGTTTAATTAAAGATTAATTAATGTAGTGGGCAAAAGGAGGAATTACAGACTGTGAAGAAGTCAAATGCTGTGGCGTTGCTGCCAATATTTGTTTTTTTAGTATTATATCTGGGATTTGGAATTGTGTTTGAGTATGTTATGAAAATTCCTATGGGTTTTTATAACATTCCGATTATAGCTGCATTTCTTGTGGCGATACTTGTAGCCTGTATACAGAACAGGAGTGTATCTTTTGATAAGAAGCTTGAAATAATGGCTGGCGGACTTGCCGATAAGAATATAATAACTATGATTCTTATATTTCTTACGGCTGGTGTGTTCGTTGGTGTGGCAGGAAGAAGCAGCGCAGAGAGCGTGGCTTACTTTATGCTTGATATAATTCCAGCAAAGTTTGCAGTTGCGGTGCTTTTTGTGGTTTCATGCTTCGTGTCAACAGCTATGGGTACTTCTGTCGGAACGATTACACTTATAGTTCCTATAGCAGTCGCAGTATCAGAGGCTTCAGGCTTTTCTGTACAGTTATGTATAGCATCTGTTATGGGTGGTGCAATGTTTGGTGATAACTTATCATTTATATCAGATACAACTATAGCTGCCTGCAATGGACAGGGTTGTGCGATGAAAGATAAGTTTAAGGAAAACTTCTGGATAGCATTTCCGGCGGCACTTGTAACTCTTATTATTATTCTTATATTGTCGTTCAGAACTGATATAGCAGGAAGCGTTACACACGATTATAATCTTATACAGATTATTCCTTATGTCCTTGTACTTATCGGAGGTATAGCAGGTTTTAATGTATTTCTTGTGCTTCTTACAGGAATTGTGTCAGGAACAGTTATAGTTCTTGCAACAGGAAATGTGGGTGTATACGAACTTATAGGCAATATAGGCTCCGGTGTGTCAGGTATGTTTGAAACAAGCCTTGTAGCCATACTTGTATCGGCTATGTGCGCTCTTATAAGGGAATATGGCGGCTTTGAGGCACTTCTTAGCGGCATAAGGAGGACTTTTAAG